>Ga0114979_10001443_pt1 | contig 16058 bp, 9 predicted proteins | sample S_140625_EF_Meta_FD_87315 | JGI IMG/M metagenome (GOLD analysis project Ga0114979, IMG submission 87315) | Freshwater microbial communities from Lake Simoncouche, Canada to study carbon cycling - S_140625_EF_MetaG | ecosystem: Environmental > Aquatic > Freshwater > Lake | place: Lake... | reverse complement strand
CTTACGTAAAATCCAGCTGTTGATGCTGTTGTGGGATTAACAGACGCGTTAAGTACTATAGATCCAGCAGTTCCTAAATAAGCATTCGTACCAATAGCTATGCTAGAAGTAGATGCGCCACAGTTAGTTCCAATCGCAACACCATAATCTCCGCTAGTGTTTGAATTCACTCCAATTGAAGTTGAAGCTAATCCATTGGGGGTTGCACCACGTCCAATAGCTATTGATGAATTAGGCTGTGCGGTAGCCCCTGCATTAGTTCCAATAGCTATAGCATTATACTCTTGTCTACTAGATCCTGCATTAGTTCCAATAGCTATACCATTATGCTGTTGTCCAGTATATCCTGCTTGGAATCCAATCGCAACTGCACATCCGGTAGTGCCTAATCCCTGATTGAATGCGCCGGCAGATAATCCGATAGCTACTGAATTAGGGCCTTGTGCAGTATATCCGCAATTATTTCCAAGAGCTACCGAGTATTGTCCTTGACTAGTATTTCCAGCACTATATCCAATCGCTACAGCATAATCTCCTTGTGCGGTATTTCCAGCACTGTTTCCAATAGCTACAGCATAATTGCTCTGGTTTATCTGACCAGCACCGACACCAATAGCTACCGATGATAATCCGTTACCAAGTGTGTTGGTATTTGCAGCATAGTTACCAATCGCTACAGCATAATTACCTTGATTTGTCTGACCAGCAGAGTTCCCAATAGCTACACAACTAACTCCCTGAACTGTTGCTCCGGCATTACTTCCAAGACCTACCTTTGTAGTACCTAGAACCCAAGCACTTCCACTCCAGTATACGTAGTCGCTGGGAGCTGTTCCATTTGGTAAGGTTGTTCCCGCAGCAACTGATGTACTGGTCACAATCTCTTTCGTTGAAGTATTGTATGCCAAAGCTAGAGTTTGTGCATTATCCGGATTGACGGGATTTACGAAAAATCCACTGTGACCCGGATTTAACACTGCTGCTAGGGCATTTATAGCAATACTATTTGGAGGCTGATTTGTATTTCCAGCATTGTTTCCAATAGCTACCGCATAATTTCCTTGGGTTGTCTGACCAGCCCCGGATCCTATAGCTACTGCTTGCAGTCCTTGTGTATTATTTCCCGCATAGTTTCCGACTGCTACACTGTAAGCTTTCTGCCCAGTGAACCCGGCATATGATCCGATAGCTAAACTGTCCGATGGCTGATTATACTGTCCGGCATTGTATCCAATAGCGATTGCTCTTGAAACTTGACCTACATCGCCGGCATTAATACCGATTGCGATAGGATCAATACTCAAATTTTGAGGAGGACCTGGTGGACCAATGTCGCCCTGGTCACCCTTATCACCTTTTGGTCCCGTCTTACCCGTAGGACCGGTAGGACCTGTAGCTCCTGCTCCCGTATCACCTTTGGGGCCAGTACCACCTGGACCTGTTGGGCCAGTGTATCCTGTAATACCGGGACCTGTAGGACCTGGCAACCCCGGAGCGGCACAGGCAGTTTGGGTCTGTGAGAGCCACTGGCTCGCCGATTGGAACGGCATTTTATGTTATCCTGACATTTTCATATTCGTATCTTTACATTAAGAATGGCCCAGCAATCAACCTATCAGGAGCTGTTGTCCGAGATTTATGAAGAGAATGCTGCTAATCAGTACGTGTTTGATCGGTTTTATGAAGATGAAGATGTAGATGGGTATAATGAGGATAAGTACGATGATCATGAAGTTCAAGATAAGGAAGGTTTCAATAAATTTGGAGGAAACCGTACGAAACCAGAAAATGTCGTAAAGCCGCCGCCATCTACTAACGAGCAGGGTAAGGCTTCGTATGGGTACAACAAAGATATTCGAACAACCATTGTTAACGTTGACGGACGATTTCGTGCAGTTCCAGTTAAAGTTCCTGCGCGCGTAACACGAGCACAATGCTTAGCAAATGAAAGCATTAAAGAAAATTTCGGAGATTCGTCCGGAACGGAGTTTTCAATCATGCTTGCTAGGCAGTACAAAAACGTTACGTCTCTAAAGATTCAATCTCTGGAATTTGAGAACAGTTTTTATACGTTCACTGCCTTAAATCCCGTAACTGGGCTTGGTCGTGAAAACACGACGATGAAATTCGTAACGTATGATGATACCGACCCTTTCAATATCGTAACATATACATTTACCATAACTATTCCAGACGGTAATTATGTTGTTACAGTTCCGGGAGCTATCGGGGTAACAAACGGTCTTATTGAGACTTTAGTTGCAGCTATAAAAGTCCAGGCACTAGCTGCTAATATTCCGGTATATAATTCATTTTCTATCACTCAAAATCCACAAAGTTTGAAATTAACATTCGGATTTGGATGGAGGTTCGAGTTAGTGTTTCCCGAAACAGTAGACGGATTCACAAAGAATGGTTTGGGGTACAACTTAGGATTTTACACTACACAAAATAATCTTTCGAATACCGATGCACCACCATATACGTTGGCCACAAATACGAGACCAGACGTCATACAAGATCGGTACATATACATTAGAATCAATGATTGGGCACACGTACATCATCAGTACCCCGACCAAACTGAATTAACAGCATTCTTGAAAGTTCCTCTAACTGCTGCTAAATTCGCAATTCAGTACGATAATACCGAGTTGGATACAATTACAAAAGAGTTCTTCTTTCCTCAGCCTACAAATATCCAAAAACTCGAAATTTCTCTACTAGACCAATACGGATCAGTTCTGGATATGCAGGGCGGATCGTTCTCAATGAGTTTAGCTATAAGTGAGATCCTGCAGTCTAATATCTATGAAAAATTATTGGAGTTGTAGTAATAATGGAGAAGTCAGTTCTGGAGCAGATCGAAGATCCTCATGTAGAGAACCGGTACAATATGACATCTACGTCCCAGCAGTACCCGGCTCCAGCCCATAATGGTGCTGTTTTTAACATCAACGATCCCAGTCTCCGCGACTTTGCAGCACGGCCTTACAAGCTGTACTCCGATGGACCTGCCCTGTTTGGACAGACCAATCGGTGGGATATGGTAGGTCACATTCACAAGGAGACTCCTCTGAATCAGGTCTTTTTCAGCCAGGATAATCTGGATAAGCTGCAGTCGGATATCCAGGCGCAGGTTCTGCTGATGAGCGGGGGCAAGTACCACATTGATCGCCAGAACGACGACGATCTCAAGCTGATTATGCGCAGCTACTACCTGATGTTCTCGCAGAATAATCCTTCCGCAGTAGCCAGTGAGCTAACTGACCTGAATTCTCGTGTCATAGGATACGCCGCCGCCAAGGTTTACTCGGAGGTAGATTTTCATATGTTCTATCGGTCTGATCTGGAAGATTTTGCTCTACCTATTGCGAACCCCATGAATCCTCACGTGTACGGTACGCGTACGGGTGAGCTGAAATCCTTCTTCTAACTGTCTAATGGACGTGTGTGTGTTTCATACCCGCATTTACGGAAAACTGAATCAAACATTGTTTGTGTTTGAGCCCACTTGGGACTCATTCCGACCTATTACAAAAGTAGGCTGGGATGGTAAGAAGTTTTCTACCGACGAACCTTTCAAGACCAATTTGTTCTCTCCTCATTACGGCTTCGAAAGTCCCGAGCAGAAAACACTGTGTCGTCAATTAGCAGAAACTACGGAATTAGATGCTCGGGAAATACGCGATCCGGTAGAGTTCTGGAAATGGGCGGGACTCACGTCTGCCTCATGGTTTCGCGATCGGCCTTGTGTTTTCTTATCCGAATGTTCGCCTCGTAATTGGCACGAATACGTTAAGTATTTGGGATCTCGCGGAAAAACTTTGAGACGTCGTATTCCTTCGGGACGCGTTACAAGGCGTTTAATCAGGAAGTCCTAAAACTATAAAATGAAGGTCAATATCATTTCCAACTTCAAGCCCCGTACTGGGCTGATGCACGACGTACACATTCTGCGCGGAATGTTCTCGGCGGCTTTGGGCGAAGATATCCAGTTTTTTCGGGTTCATTATATGCTCCCCGAATGCCCGGATGCTGACGTGAACGTGTTTATGGAAGTCATTTCTCCGTCGCTGTTCCCGTACGCTGGAAAGAACATCTGGATTCCGAATCCTGAGTGGACGTACAAGACCTGGATTCCGTATATGTCCCAGGTAGACGAAGTCTGGGCTAAGACTACCGAATGCCACGATGTTTTCAAGCAGCACGGCCAGAACGTAAAGTATATTGGGTGGACTTCACTAGATAAGCGCTGGATTCCCGAGACGGACAAGAAGAATTATTACAAGGCTATTGTACCAGTTGGTAAGAATATTTACCGTCACCCGAAGCCTATTCTACAGGCTTACCAGCGTCTACTTGCCAAGCCTGAAGTGTACCGTAAGCTTCCGACACTTCATATTCCTTACTCCGATACAGATATCAAGATCATTGTTCCCGAAGATATTTCATCTAAGGTTGTACTGTACCCCAAGCCACTGAACGAGAACGATTACGACGAGCTGTTCCGCGAGTGCGGGCTTTGTATTTGCTTATCTTTGACTGAAGGATTCGGACATGCTGTGAACGAGGGCTTGTCTGCAGGATGTAATGTGCTAGTCTCACCTATTCGCCCTTTCCTGGAAGATGTAGTTAGTGAACTTGGATTGGGAGTATTCTATTCCCGCGAATCGCGGCGTGTTGCTCAGCCAGACTGTTTGGGTACGTTCGTAGATTCCGACGTCGAGTCTATTGTTGAAGCTCTGGAACTGTACTGTGAGACCGATTTTAAGCACAAGCGCTACGGTTCTCAGCATTGTCGTGAGCTGTATGGTGCCCATCACCAGGCATTCGTAGACCGAATGAAGATCGTGATTCCCGCTCTCAATATCCAGCCGTATTCTTTGAAGGATACTCTGCCAAAGGAAGATGTACTTCCCGATGTATCAATTGTTATGTTGACGAAAGATCGGCGAGTATTTATGCCTTTGGCTAAGTACTCTTATATGATCCAGTCGTATCCCGAACATAAACTGGAGCTGGTGATTGTAGATGATGGCGATGATTTAATTGAAGATACTCTGTTCGGCGTTCCGAACGTCCGGTATATCCGGTGCGATGCGAAACTCACCATTTCCCAGAAGCGTAATTTGGGAGTCAAGGAGGCGATGTACGATATCGTGGCATTTATGGATGATGACGATGTGTACCCCAATAACTCTATCCTTCACCGCACGGCCATGATGCTGAAAGAACCAAAGAAGGAGTGTGCGTTCTGTACCACGATTCCGTGCTACGATATTACTAGTTACTCTTCGTTCATGAACGTTCCTCCAATGACGCTAGACCAGTCGAAGCGTGTATCCGAGGCAACGCTGATTTTCACTAAGAAGTTCTGGGAAGAGCGCGGATTCCAGGACGATGTCCAAATTGGAGAGGCAGACGCATTCATTCACGGTCGTGAACATATGTGTCGTGAGTTATCGCCTCAGGACGTTATTGTAAGTCTTGTTCACCCCAAGAATACGTCTGCGCGCCGTACTCCTACGATGAAAGAACCCAATGGAAACCATTACGGGTTCAATGAAAAATTATTTGCGATGGTATCGCAGATCGGCGAGGAACTAAAGGAGAAGCCGGCAGCTTAGAAGTAGCCGAACAGCTTGCCCTTCTTGCTCTTCTTGCCCGTACGGCGGCGGCGGCGGCGGCCACCCTCGGCACCCTCACCGGTGGCGCCCTCGCCACCCTCACCACCCTCACCACCATCACCACCACCCATATGGTAGTTACCACCGCGCATCTTCAGACCCATCTTCTTCAGCATACGGCGCACCGTCTTCTTCTTGACGACGCGGAGCTTCTTCGCCGAGCGACGGCGACCACCTACAGGCAGAGGGGCGAGCGCAATACCACCACCGGCCTTAACACCCTGACCAACACCGGCGAGCTTAGCGGCAGGAGCAAGAAGAGCAGCAGCAGACATCTTTTATACTCTTTCTAGGAGAAATTCTTCAAGCCGAGCAGGATTGGCAGGGCTCGACAGTAAATTTCTGGGCAGATGCGGCGGCCTTTGTACGCAGATAATAACATCCAGTTTTCAGACCCTGCTTCCAAGCGTAAATATGCATAGACGAAATCTTGGCATACGTGGGCTCGACCAGGAATAAGTTGAGCGACTGTGACTGGCAGATAAACGGAGCTCGATCGCGAGCCATATTAATCAGCGTCTTCTGCGGGATTTCCCACGCGGTCTTATACAGCTCTTTCAGATCATCGGGAATCTCCTCAATGTTCTGAATTGAACCATTATTAACCATGATCTGTTCGCGAGTCCACGAGTTCCAAAGACGGAGCTTGATCAGATCTTCTACGAGATACTTGTTGACTACCATGAAATCTCCGGCTAGGACACGGCGAGTGTACAGGTTAGACGTGAACGGCTCAAAGCATTCGTTATTCCCCAAAATCTGGGACGTTGAAGCCGTAGGCATCGGAGCTACCAGTAGAGAATTGCGCATTCCAAATAGCTTGACCGATTCGCGCAACTTATCCCACTCTAAATCAGCACTTGGCGTAACTCCCCACAAATCAAACTGGAACTCTCCGCGCGATACTGGCGAGCCGGGGAATGAAGGGTAGTATCCCTTGGAATTACGGATCTCAATATTGCGCCATAGTTCGGTGCTAAAGTCCATAGCCCGCTCAATACTTGCATCACAAGCTGCGTAATAGATATGCTCGAAGATCTTGGTGTTCAAATCCTTGGCCGCATCTGACGTCCACGAGATACGTAGCATGGCAAATACATCGGCCAGTCCTTGTACGCCAATGCCGATAGGACGATGCCGAGTATTTGAGTTACGAGTTTCGGGAGTAGGGTAGAAGTTCTTATCAATCACGATATCCAGGTTTCGGGCAAGGATGCGCGTATAAACACGGAGCTTCTCAAAGTCGAATACACCGTTCTCTACGAACTTAGGAAGAGCTAGCGATCCAAGATTACATACAGCCGTTTCGTCCTTCGACGTATACTCCATGATCTCGGTACACAGATTGGACGACTTGATAGTCCCCAAATTTTGTTGATTAGATTTGGAATTGGCCGCGTCCTTGTAGCACAAGTAAGGATTACCTGTCTGGATCTGACAGTCCAGAATCATCTGCCAGATCTTCTGGGCGGGAATAGTCTTGCGTCCTTTGCCCTGAGACTCGTAGTTCGTGTATAGAGCCTCAAATGCCTCGCCCCAAACTTCGTCCAGTCCGGGACATTCACGAGGACACATCAGAGTCCAATCGCCATTAGATTCAACTCGCTTCATAAACAGGTCGGGAATCCACAAACCATAGAATAGGTCACGCGCACGATCTTCCTCGGCGCCCTGGTTGAGACGCAGACGCAGGAAATCCTCGATATCGGCGTGCCACGGCTCTAGATAGATAGCAAACGAACCGTTGCGCTTACCGCCCTGGTTCACGTACTTTGCAGTATCATTGAACACTTTTAGCATGGGGACTAGGCCCGTAGACTCGCCGTTCGTACCGTGGATACGAGATCCACGAGCCCGGACATTATGAACGCTCAGTCCGATTCCGCCAGCCCACTTAGAAATCTGGGCACAGTCGCCGAGAGTTTTGTAAATCCCCCGAATTGAATCGTTGGCCATCTGGACTAGAAAGCAAGAACTGAGCTGGGGAGTGCGAGTTCCCGAATTGAACAAAGTTGGAGTGGCGTGAATGAAGTACCCTTGCGACAGAGCATCGTAAGTCTCCTTCACTCTCTGAAAATTTGCCGCATGAAGTTGGATAGCTACGCGCATCCACATATGCTGGGGACGTTCTACCGCCATACCATCTACCTTCAATAGGTAGCCGCGCTCGAGAGTCTTGAACCCAAAGTAATCGAACATGAAGTCACAGTTGTAACAGATCATTTCCTGATACTTGGAGGCGTTCTTGACAACCAAATCATGGTACTCATCAGATACAATCTGGGTCTTGCCGCGGTAGAGCTTCTCTACACAATCCAGAAGATTGTCGGGAGTAGTCTTCTGGTGATTATCAATCACAATACGAGACGCTAGCTTACCGTAATTCGGGTGATACCGCGCCTGCATCATCGCACACGTTTCCGCGGCAAACTCATCAAGCTTGGACGTTGGCATCCCATCCGTAAGCTGATTACATACCTTTTGGGCAACCAGATCCGGGTTAACATGCTCAAGCCCGTCCGATAGTTTACGGACACGCTGGAGAATCTCGTCAAATGAGACCGGAACGCGATCGCCATTACGCTTTGTTACGTACATATGGTCAGCCATTTCTTTGTTCATTTATAAACTTAATCCAATAAAATTCGTTTCTATGAGGCGAGCCGAACTGAAATATGCATGGCTTCTAGTTCGCGAAGCAGTAGGGTAATAGCATAAGGTGTAGTGATGACCGACCCTTCTAGCTCGGCCGTTGAATCCAAGTACCCAGTTTCTTTCTGGAGTAACGTTTCTGACTTATCTGAGCGCTCCATCAAGCTCTCGTTCAAAAACTTGGATAAGCCGTGAGAAATCAGACCGTCGCGCTCCATTTCGCCAATGCGCAGCCCACCATCATTTGCCCGACCTTCTACCGGCTGGTGAGTCAGCATAGTCTTAGGTCCGCGCGCACGGTAGTTGATTTTGTCTTCGACCATATGTTTGAGGCGTAAGTAGTAGGTTGGACCAATAAAGATTTCGGCGTCCATCATTTCACCAGTTTGGCCATTGTACATGATCTCATGTCCGTACGGATGATACCCTAGTTTAGCAAGCAGTTCCTTGATTTCGGCGATACGGTTCTGGGTGGAGAACGGTGTAGAGTCAACCAGAGAACCAATATGAAGTCCGGCTTTAGTGGCCATCGTTTCAATGAACTGCCCGATAGTCATGCGACTGGGGAAAGCATGCGGATTCACGATCATGTCCGGTTTTAATCCAGAAGCAGTGTACGGCATATCCTCTTCTGCTAGGTTGAGTCCAACCGTTCCCTTCTGTCCGTGGCGCGAACAGAACTTGTCTCCCAGAACAGGCACGCGTTTCTCGGCAATCCGAATCTTGACTCCACGCAGACCTTCGCGATTGATGTAGCGGTAGACTGCTTCTACCATTCCAACCTGGCCACGCTTGGGTTTGTAGCTCTTATCGCGAAACCCTACTTGCTCTTCCCCCTTCGTTACAGGAGTAACAATAGAAACCAGAATCGTGTCTTGATCCACTTCCGATCCCTGCATAATAATTCCATCGCCATCGAGTTTGGAGTAATCCTTACCTTCCTGGGGCACAACTGTTTCGCGATACCGAGGATCAGTTACAATATTTCCAAACTCCGTGTGCGTCTGAGCCATCACATTGATCATCTCTTCCTGGATATCGTAGGAATGGTAGTATGTGGTATTGAACATCCCGCGCTTGAGAGCAGAATCGTTCAGGATAATTGAATCTTCCTGATTGTACCCCGAATAAATACCCAGCGCTACAATAGAGTTTTCGCCGTATCCTAAACATCCATCCTTACCTAGAATGTGACGCATCGTCCAAGTTTGAGATAATGGGATTTGGGGACTATTGAGCCAGGTAGCGATGGTATCGAATCGCTTACTGAAGGCAGTATTATACCACGAACACGCGTGCTTGGTTTGCTGGCACGAGAACATGTTGCGAGGAGCTTGGTTGAAATCCGAGTTGGGAATCACGCTTCCTGAAGCAGAGAAGATAGTAATACCGTGGATCTCCGATAACTTCTGGTCAGAGAACGATTCCATCTGTACACGTAAACTCTCGGTCTCCTGCGAATCAACGTAGTCCAAAACTTTTTTATCGAAATCTACCCATTTGGAAATACGCTTCACGGCTTCTGGCTTTACTCCTTCGCGGTACAGTGGACGCGTCGCACGACCGGCGTCCGTAAAAATGATATACTCATTATCCAGACGATTCCAGCACAGGGATACGAACTTCGAGAATTCGCGAGCCCGGCGTTTCTGGATCATATCGTAATGAAAATCTTCAGCTCCTACCGTAAACACTCCTACGAAATCCGAGTTAATGTATATACGAGTCCATGCCGGGCTGAACTTTGATGGGTGAATCAGATGTGATGACTTGAACGTCTCGAACGACTGGACTAGATCTAGAATAACCGACGAGGGAGTGGCAGTAGTAATTGAGCACAGCAGAGTCATGGACTTGATCATACCTACACTGCCTCCATCAGGATTATCTGAAGGGCACATGTACCCCCAAGAACTTCCGTGCAGACGACGAGCTTCTAGAGCCTTGGTGTTCTTGTCCATATCCAAATTCACGCGGCGCAGATTGGCTACCGTGCCAAGGTAAGCGAATCGCGAAAGTTCCTGCGACACTCCGTCCTTACCACCCCACTTTCCCTTGAACGATTTCTCCATCTCAGCAAGGAATAGGTACGGTTTCCAATAAGTATTAGGAGTATCGCTAATTAAGTTAACTAACTTCTTGCCGGCATACGTCTGTCGCTCGAACTCGATGCGCCGATCGAGACGCAGAAGCATCTCGTCAGATACCATCTTGTAAATTCGCCGGAACTCGGTGAAGCACAGATCTCCGGAAGCGTACAGACGCTTGTACCGGTAATGATCGCGATCGCTCTTGGGAGTTACGTCTAATGCAACATCGATCGTCATCTTCAGCATCTTGCCGAGCAGATATGATTTACGACGGTACAGTGACGAAGCGCTTTCTCCGGCACGAGGTTCGCAGTGGGAGAACAGATCGTTGTACAGGTTAACATACACTGCCGCCTGAGTGGGAGTACGGCATACGCGCTTGAGAACTAAAAGGTTTGGATCTTGATCCTGGTCTTCCTCCTTCTTCATTTCCTGATCTAGAAATATCTGGTGAGACATCATGATCTCGGCAAATGTTTCGTCGTAGATGGTACGCTCGTCTTCAGGAATACCGGCAAAAATAGTATCGTAAATTTCCTTGTCATTTGTCACGCCAAGAGCGTAGAATACACTGATAATAGGAACTGGCTTGGAAAATCCAGGTAACTGAATAGTACATAGACGTTTCGTGTAAAATGTGGAAAAATCAGCAGTCTTGGAAATTAGATCGGAGTCGGTAGGCCGAATGTTCTTGGGCGGAAGAACTAGGAAGTGGAAGTATGGACCATTCGTGCCCGACTCGTTGATTGTACGAATGCCGGCAATGTACTCGTCAGGCTCAGCTTTCGTAGCTCCTTTTATCTTTGTTTCTACCTCTTCCGATTCTACTCGCCCAACAACTGGTGGATTCGAGGCAGTAGTTTGGGGGCGCTTGGAAGCATAGAACATGTTATCAGCTAACCGTTCCTGCGTAAGAAGTACCTTCTCCGAGCCACCAATGATAAAATACCCTCCAAGCTCGAACTTGCACTCGCCAGCATCGTATAGATCCGTGGGGGACATAGACGAAAGATAACACAGTGAACTCTTCAGCATAAGTGGTAGACGACCAATAGATACATCATCGAATGATCGAGTTTCATTATCGTCTCCGAACACGTAATCAATATCCACCGTGGCCTTGATCTCGAAAGAGTACGTCCGATTATCTAGACGGCATGAATGGGGTAGAATCGCAGCACCCGTATCGTCCATGGGAGGAATGTATGTGATCTTGTCTCCAGACTTGCCTCCGACATAAACTCGGATCTCGCGACCGTCAGTGAGAATTCTGGCAAGATGAGAATTCCAACCACGAATGAAATTGGGAATTTTGGTGCTGAGTAAATCCGAGAATGAATCGAGATGGTGACGAACTAAAGGATTTGGAACATCTTTAAAGTACGTTTCTATGACGTGCCTTGCGACTTCCATTACTTTCTCTTCAGAAAAACAAGAATGAAAGCAACCGACGTTGTTGTCGCTGTTGTTGTTTCAATAATTGTTACTCTTTTATTGCTTGCCATATACAAGTTTGTGATAAACCCACAGATGGTAATCCCTCCAGGTAAAGGAGGTTCTTGTCCGGAATTATGGTTATTGAATCCCGGTTCTAATATGTGTGAACCACAGTACACTACAAAGTGCACGCCATTCGATCCCAATAGTCCAACACTCCAGAACTCGGTAGCAAAGTGTAGCTTAGCACATAGCTGCGGAACTGATTGGGCAGCCCATTGCCCGTGATGCTGTTTACAGATTATAGCTGCTTGTACTATAAGTTAAATGTCTATACATCCCAACGGATATTGGGAAGGGTTAGAAGCTAACAGTCAGCACGTTCATGACCAAAAACTTGCCCAGTGTCTTGTCAATTTTTTCAAGAATGAGGGGGCTACGAGCATGGTTGATTTTGGGTGTGGGATGGGTAATTACGTACAAACATTCCGGGATAACGGTCTGAATGCTATTGGGTTTGACGGTAACCCCAATACTCCCGAACTGTCACGCAATACCTGCAGTGTATTGGATTTATCAGTGCCTGTACAACTAGAGCCGTTTGATTGGGTAATGTCTCTGGAAGTCGGCGAGCATTTGCCTCAGAAGTTTGAAGATACCTTCATCAACAACTTGCACAACAACAATAAGCATGGGATCGTGCTAAGTTGGGCAGTTAAAGGTCAGGGAGGACATGGACATTTCAATGAGCAGAGTAATATCTATATCAAGTCAAAGATTGGTGCGCTAGGATACCTGAACGATACTGAAAGTGAAGACAATATGAGAAATATGTCGTCACTATCATGGTTTAAAAATACGATTATGGTTTTTAGAAGGGTGTAATGCGCATACCGAGATTCGAACTCGGGTACAGGCCTTATAAGAGCCTGTGATTAACCACTATCTTATATGCGCACATTTGCTACGTATAATGCGTTTAGATTGTTTTGGACAAGAACAGTAATGTATTCGGAAGTCTTTCGACCAACGACATTAGACGATGTTATCGGTTACAAAGAAGAGAAAGAAGCACTAAAAAAATACCTTGAAGGAGATTTCAAAAAAGCTATTATTCTATCCGGTCCGCCGGGAATAGGGAAGACGACACTAGCTTTATCGGCGGCTAGATCTTACGGATTTGACCCCCTGGAAATTAACGCCTCCAAATCTATTCGTAGTTTTGAAGACGTGGAAAAAATCAAGGACGCGTGTCGGTCAGCCGTAAATATTCATTCATTCATTCGTGGCACTAATCGGAAGACGTGTGTGATCTTGGACGAGGTAGACGGTTCTGACCCCCACGCCCAAAATAAGATAATTGAATGGATTCGCGATCCTCAGCGTCGAGTTCCTATAATTTGTACCGGTAATGAACTGCCGACTATTTTCAAACGTAATGCGGAGCATATTGATAACCTGAGGTGTTTTCCACCGAGAGCTTTAGATCTCCAAGGATTCTTTCCTAATGAAGACGTTTCTACCTTGATGAAAGAGTGTAATCATGATATTCGCCGAATGCTTCATCGTATTCAGTATGGCGAATCGGATACTATTCCGCGGTTTGTGAGTCCTCCGACTGGCTTGGCAGTGGAGCGGATGTTCGTAATGCGTCAGTTGATGTTCGGGCTTCCTGACCCATTTCACGAATATCGTGACGACAGACTGGACATCGGACACTCATTGAAAACCAGTTCACAATACAAGACCGATGATACTCGTGCTGACAAACCCGAATTCGTGCCCCGCCTGAAGAAATCGCCTCCTGACAAATCGCACAAGGAGAAGAAGCCGTCTGAATAGTTTCTAGACCCTCGTTAATTTGATTAGTAGAAGCAGTTACAGTAACTGGATCAGCAAAGTTACGTGGAACATTTACATTTGCACCTGGAAGAGTTACCGTCAGCAGAGCATTGGTTAAATTGCCGTACATGTTGGTGGCATGAATACGGTTCGCCATTTCGACAATAGCTGCTTCCGTATTAAGAAATCGACCAATCAGATTGGCGCGAGAAGAGAAATTGATATGCCGAATAGCATCTGAAGTTAAAAACTCTTCACGAGCACTCATTACAGCGATCATCAATTCAATAATACGGTCGTCCATTTATTTTACTTGTTTAGGTCTTTGAAAACCACTAGCGTTTTAGAAACATATCCATCGGACCACGCTTATGCTTCTTCAAATACTGGGCTCCCATAAACAGAAGAGAATCCAAATCTCTCTCTTTCAGTTTCAGGACTTTTAGGGTAGCTTCTTCTTCATCTAGGGTTTCGCGATACTCTTCGTAAAACTTCCCGTAATCGCGTTTCTTGTACCCTTCTAGATCTTCAATAGCTAGGGCAAACAGTTGAGCCACGGGATTCTGGATCTGGTTCGTGATATAGAATTCTACGTCAGGTTTCAGCTTCTTTTCGCGGACGTAATCCACGTGTTCAATCTTATCACCCTGCTTCTTCTCGTCGCGACGATTGGATACGTAGACGTACGACAAACGATCACCTACTTGAGGCTTATTACCGGCATCACGCTCTTCCATCCGGTCAGCTAGAACTCGATGGGCGATCTGACCAGGGTTCTTGTAATCATCACGCAGCTGCTTGGACAGAATATACTTTTCCAGCGGGTACTCGTTCTTCATGACCTTGACCAGCATATCTTTAACCATTTTTTCAGCAAGTTTGATATTACGATGTTCCATGAGAGAATCCAGTGCTCCGCCAAACACATCCTTGACGATCGGAGCGTTGTCGCGACGCTTCAGTGCGACACCCATCGTCTTGCGCTTACACTTAGTGATATCATCCTCATACATCATGCCGACATACCGCTTCCGGCAGAATATAATGAATGGGTAGAACGTTTTTTCGTACTCAATCTTGTGAGCCTTTCTTCCCATAGCCGTTATTCGTTCGGCTGCTTTCTTACCTAGTTCAATACTCTCAGCCAGATCGCGAGTGGCAAATTTTACAAAGATAGAATCTGTATCGCCATAAATCACTTCGCCACCGAACTCGGTCTCTACGATCTTCTTGGCATCGTAAATCTTCTGACGACCAACGGCAGTCGTGCACGCAGCTACCTCTAATTTACGAATAGGCGAGGTTCGCGAACCACACTGACCATAGACGGAATTGGCTACAACTTTATACGCCAACTGCAGACCATTCAGTACCGATTTCTGGGCATCGTCATCAGTCTTCTCAATCAACTTACGCGTTTCCTTGCGCTTCTTCAGCAAGATATCCAGGGTCAGAGGAAGAACACCTACTGTACGTGGATCGTCATTGGGCTGAACGAATCCGCACGTAATACGTCCGGAAGGGTTCTTCTCGTCGTCGAAAGTATCGTAGGATACCTCGTCGATCTTGTACCCTTTGGCCACCAGATGTGCTCCATCTGAACCCTCCTGCCTCAGCTTCTTTCCCGTAGAACTGAATGTCTTGACGTATACCAGGGTATCCGGCGATAAGTTGTAGGCGATCATGTTGGAAGGGTACAGCGAATTGAAATCAAGAACGGGGATCGGTTGATCCAGGTACATTCCAATCTTCGGAGGCAGCACGATAGCGCCTTCATACGACGTATCACCTTCAATACCTTCTTGCGTCATAATGATCTGGTTACGCTTGGAGGCTTGGTAAACTACTGCCGAGTAAATCTTGATTCCCTGGCCACGCAGGAAGATGTACTGGATAGGTACGCGACACACATCGGCCATACCACGAGCGTTTACCAGCGTATCCAGCTTGGCCATCAGAGTCAGAACTAGATCGCAGTCCTGAATACAGTACTTGGCAATTACCGCCCGATCATCTGCTGATCCACGATGAGACGCGAACATTTCCTGCGCTGACGTATCATCCTTAGAGAACGACCATTCAAGTTTAGAAATATCGTCTGAAGTCAAATCGTGTAGAATCTGAGTTTCCGACTGGACAATAAACGTCTTCTCGTCTTTATGAATAACTTTGAACTTTTCGCCTTCACGGTAAGGATTTACGGTATTGGTCATAACATCAAACCGAACCAGGTTACCGACAAATAGACCACGAGTACTTTTCGTATAAATACGTCTATTCAGTTCGTCACTACGTTCAATTTTTATCACCTTGTCGCGCAGGCATGTATTGGCTACACTATCTAGTT
>Ga0114979_10001438_pt1 | contig 16071 bp, 14 predicted proteins | sample S_140625_EF_Meta_FD_87315 | JGI IMG/M metagenome (GOLD analysis project Ga0114979, IMG submission 87315) | Freshwater microbial communities from Lake Simoncouche, Canada to study carbon cycling - S_140625_EF_MetaG | ecosystem: Environmental > Aquatic > Freshwater > Lake | place: Lake... | reverse complement strand
CCCTTTTAATTTTTGCCCAAAGGTTTTTGCTTGATTCAAAGCCATCAGCTTTTGCGAAAAAGATCTGGGGTACAAAATAGTCAAATCTGAATTTGTGTCCACACCACCAGCGATTCCCCAATCGATCTGACCACTTTCAATTTTCAATGCGATTTGATTGGTGGTCTCGAGACTCAGTCCACAGGCTCTTTGTACGTTGTAGGCTGGAGTTCTGTGATGAAGAATGGTGCCTAACACGCACTCTCGGGCTAAATTCCAGTCCGCCGAAGACACCATCACGCCCCCCAAGGCCACATCCCCTAGAATTTTATCTTGCAGCCCCATCTTATCAACCAAAGCTTGAAGGCTTGCCGTCATGAGCCTTTGAGTTGTGACGCCTTGGTAAGCTGTCATGGATTTAACAAAGGGAGTTCTTTGACCACCGCACACAACGACATCTTTCATTTAGCTTCCTGCTTTCTTAATTGCGTAATTTTGTTTATTAAAAAATTGGCGGTACTCTTCAATCCAAGCCTCGTTCAAAAGATTTTCTTTTTTTAATTCGGACATGACACCTTGAAACAGATCGGATTTCGAATATTGATTCTTTCGAGACTGATAGAAGCCCTGAGTGATTTTTTCTCCGATATGAAAGTGAATGTAGAAGGGATCCAACTGAGCCGCGGAGTTTTTTACAATAAAGCCCTCGGCATAGGTTGTAAAATTCTTCTGCAAGGCCTCTTCCAGCTGATAATCCAGTTGATTCAAAAATAATTTCCTTTCTGCCTTTTCCTCGTCCGTCAAGTTAAAGGGACTGAAGAGAACTTTTCTATAGAGCAAAGATGGTGTCAAATTCTGACAGCAAGTCATTGCCCACTTGAGCTCAATCAGTCGATCCATTTCACTTTGAGAAAAATGATCTGCAACAAATGCACTGATGATCAATTCAATGGCAGATCTTTCAAATTGCAAGATTGAAGCATTTGAAAGTTCAAATAGCAAAGACCAAGGGTCAGGTGACTCTCGCAAGTACTCATTTAAAACCCCCAAATGGTCGGACAAATCATCAACACTTCCTGGAAAGGTGGTTGGCCGGGGATGAGTAGTAAGTCCAATCAGCAAAGTTTCACGCCACTGAGAAAGAATCTGGTAAAACTTGGAGCGAATTCGTTTTCGAATTCCCACATTAAACCGATCAAAGTAGCTCTCGATGTACTGGCTATAGGACGCAGCACTTTGATGATGAATAAATAAATTTTGTGAGGACTCGAACTTTTTATATTTCGCTTCAGTCAAATTCAAATTTCCATTGATGACTGTCAAATATTTTTGATTCAAAGGCATAAAGTGATAGGCATTAAATAAAATCAGAGTATCAGGAAATAAATCCTGAACGTTAATTTCATAGAACCCACAAAGACCTTTTTGAAAAATCAAAAACTCTGTCATAAAAGTATTTAGGAAAATTTTTCTATCAACCAGATGAGATACAAATAACTTTTGAGCTACTCTTGATTTTTCACTCATTGTTTCATCGATTAAAATAATCTCAACTTCATCTTGAAAATGCTGATTCAATTTTTGAATAGATGCAACAGAATCAGGTCGGGACAAATCAATATCTAAAAACACGGTGTGTGGTTTTACTTTTTCGTCTTTGAAGAAAGAATCCAAAGTGTTAAAGGTAACAGCTTGAAATAGAAGAAATTCACAGGCCTGAAGATAACGTTTTTGAACTGAGGGATCCTCAGAGATAAGAACTAGTGAATCCCGTTCTAAATTAAGCAAACCCACCCCTTAGGATCAGAAGCCTCGCGTTAAGTCCTCGACTTTTTGACTCTTAAAGCTTGAATCACTTGGTAAAAAAACTCAAATTATAAGCTCACCTTGACACACAGGAGCACTAAATGAAATTGATCTTCACCTTAACTACACTCTTGATCTTCTCTTCCTTTGCCCACAGTTTTGAAAAAACTCCCAGTGACAAAAAAGTTGAGGGAGTGACAGTCTCTGATCAAGTGATCCTTAAAAGCTTCAACAACTTAGCTTTGAAATCTGTGGCCGCTGGTCTTCGTACAAAAAAAGTCGCCTTCCTCACCTTTAACGTTTATGTCGCAGAACTTCTCATGCCAGCAGCAACGACCTGGGATCAAAAAAGCACAACCTTCGAAAATTCACCAACAGCTGCTGTTATGATGACCTTCCTAAGAGAGGTTCCTGCAAAAAATATCTCTGAAGCTTTCTCTGAGGGACTCAAAAAAAATAAGGTCGATGTGAACGCCGAGGCCATTCAGCAATTTCTTAAAAAAGTGTCCTCTTTAGGAGACATTAAAAAAGGAGAGATTTTAATTATTGCACGAAACCAATCCGAAGTTTCTGACCAATTGCTGATTCAAATCCCCTCACGATTCTCTGAAATTGTGACCTCTGGCCCAAAATGGACCACTTCCATTCTGAAAATCTGGTCAGGAGAACCTGCAGACAGTGGCATCACAGCACTTCAGAAAACTCTTTTTAGATAATTAAGCAGTCCCGCTCGTATCGTTTGAAATCAAAAGCGGGGCTTGATATCCAACATTTGTTAAAAATTTTAATCCCAGAGCCCACTCAAGAACCTCATCGACGTGGGACACCAGCTTGACCTCTAAATCAGATCTGACCTCCATCGGAAGCTGTAGAAGATCTTTTTCATTTCCCTGCGGGATCAAAACTTTTTTGCGCCCTCGCCTGTGGGCTGCCATCAATTTTTCCTTAATCCCCCCCACTGGAAGTACAGCCCCTGTTAAAGTGATCTCACCGGTCATCGCTTTATCACTGGCAAGTTCAATTCCTGTTAAAAGTGAAGCCAAGGATGTGATAATTGTAACACCGGCAGAGGGTCCATCTTTTGGAATCGCACCAGCAGGAGCATGAATGTGTAAATCTGTTTTCTGAAAATCAAAATTCACTTTCCAAAATGCCATACGAGATTTTAAAAGACTCACTGCTAACTCTGCGGATTCCCGCATCACTTCACCTAATTTACCAGTCAACATCAATCTCCCCGAGCCAGGCATGGCTGCTGACTCGATAAACAAAAGATCCCCCCCAAAAGGAGTCCAAGCAAGACCCGCAACCACACCAGGACCTTTATGAGTTTTCTCTTTTTCTTCATAGATACGATCTGATCCTAGAACCTCATCAAAGTCCTTTTCTTCAAAATTAAAAGTTTGATATTCAACTCCTGACTCCCGGCTTTCGACTACCTTTTGAGTTACAAAACGTCCAATTTGCATCAGGCATCGCTTCAGTCCTCGCACCCCGGCCTCTCGGGTGTAAGAGCTCATAATTTGCAGCAAAACCGGTCTGGAAATATAAACGCTTTCAGCTTCAAGGCCTAAATCTTTTAACATTCTTGGCACTAAGTACTTTTCTGCAATTTCAATCTTTTCTAAATTTGTGTAACTTCCGACTTCAATGATTTCCATTCGATCCAGCAGGGGCCCAGGAATTCCATCTAAACTATTTGCTGTGGCGATGAACATCACATCTGATAGGTCAAAAGGGGTGTCTAAATAATGATCCATAAAATTTTGATTTTGCTCTGGATCTAAAACTTCCAAAAGGGTGCTAGCAGGATCTCCCGAAAAACCACGACCCATTTTGTCAATTTCATCTAAGATCAATACACAATCTCTTTGTCCTGCTCTTTTAATTGAGGATAAAATTCGACCGGGCAAGGCTCCCACATAGGTTCTTCGATGCCCTCGAATCTCGGCATCATCTCGAACGCCTCCCAGACTTACTCTTTCATACTTTCTACCTAAAGCTTCAGCAATACTTTTACCAAGAGACGTTTTTCCTACTCCCGGAGGACCTAAGAACAAAAGAATGGATCCTTTTTTATTTTCTGTTAGCTTCATCACCGATAAAGATTGCAGAATTCTTTTTTTGATCTTCTCTAAACCAAAGTGATCCTGATCCAATTGCTGGCGTGCCCGAACCAGATCCACTCCAGTGGATTCAGACAAATCATTCCATGGCAACGACAAAAGAAAATCCAAATGATTCTTGATCACATGAAATTCCGGAGAGCTTGCATTTAATTGCTCAATTCTTTCTGCTTGCGACACGCCAAGCTTATGCGCTTCTATTGGAAGATTTTTGCTTTTAATTCTTTCAAGATAGCTGAGCTCTTGAGGGCTTTCATCAGTTCCCTCAAGTTCTTCTTTAATCACTCGCATTTGTTCCCGTAAGATTTGCTGCCTTTGATTTTGTCCGAATTTATTGTAAAGCTTATTTCTGATTTCATTTTGAACGTCTAAATTAGCTTTAAAATCACTCATCGCTTTTAAAATCTCAAGGGTCCGGCTTTTAAGACTGTCGATTTCTAAAATATGTTGTTTGATCGCAGGTTTCAGATCCAGTTGTGCGACAATTAAATGGCTCAGCTCTAAAACATGGGGAACCGACCTAAGCACCTCTCGATTTGATTCTTGAGAGCGAAATAACTCTTCAGAAAATTCCAGCAGACTATTTCTTAAAGTCTGTTCAGTTTGAAGATCAAGGTCATTGATCTCATCAACGGGCACTAAGGTCGTTTGAAAGTACTCAACTTTTGCGTCCTCAACAAGGGTAACGCGAACTCGCTTCATACCCCGAAGAACCACTTGCTGACTTCCATCGCCAAATCTTTTTACGTTTTCAATTTTACTCAGTGTTCCCACTTGAAAAAAGTCTTCTTTATATCGACTTTCAACATCAGGATTTTTTTGCGTGACCGTGATAATCCAATCATCATTTTGAAGAGCTCTTTCAATTGCTTTTAAACTTTTATCCCGACCGACCTTTATTGACTGAGAAACAGTTGGAAATAGAACCGTATTTTTAAGTGGTAAAACAGGAATTGTACCCGTGGGCCAAGCCATAACATGTCCTCTCTCATTGTGCATCAACTTACAAATGATGCGAATAGTAACAATGTGAGGTACATTTAAATGACGTCAAGGTGCTGGGGCTAAAACTTTTCAAACACCGACTCGACTAGAAAATTCCATAAAACAGATCTGACTTCAGTTAAGTCCAGGCAATCCTTAAGTGTTTATGAATCACTTCAAACAAAACGGACATAAATTGACCATTAAGAAATAAAAAAGAAGCGCAAACAAACATTAGTTCGTTTGCTTTAAATTCACAGTGAATTGAACGTGGCCGCCGGTCTCGTAAAAGCCTGTCCAAGTCACGGTTCCAGGACCTTGAATCACGTAGGTCACAAGCTCTTCGTGGGAGTTCTGAATTTGACTGCCCCACATAGAAGAAACCCACGGTAACTCTGATGCCCTGCCCGTTAAATGTTTTAATGGCTCTTCGAGCTTACCTTGAATCAGCCTTTGTCCTGGACTGAGCTTCATCATCGAATGAGGCGCACGATAAACCCCGATCGCTTTAGCTGAATCAGAAACATGGGAAGGTAAAAAACCAGAATTTTGAATTTTAATTTGAAGCTTGAACAAATCAGTTCCTACGGATTCCATTTTATGCAGCTCTGCTTTTAAACGAGGACTCATTTGAGCATGAAGAAGCGAGAACTCTGTGGTTTTTTGAAGTTCCTTTTCTAAAAACTGAGGTGGCGGATTACGGTAGCTAAAAAGTCCCAGCCATCCCCCGATTTCAACGTCACCCAATTGATCATGTTTAAACTTTTTCCATTGGGAGTAGAACTCATGAGGCTTTAAATTTTGATCGCACCATCTGATCATTTTTAGCAAATTGTCTGTGCCTGGATTGTGATAATATTCTAATGGTTTTGCAAAACTCACACCGGCCTGCCCTGCTAAACTCCAGATCTCTGTGGTCCATGAAAACACACCACGGTGATCAAAGTGCCAATCATCCCATGCGCCAGTGGTCACTTTTTTGGGATTGTAGCGAAAATCATGAAAAATAGAGTAGGCTTTATAACCTGTCACTTTTTCTCCGATTTTTCCCTGGAGCTTAAAAACTTCTAGGTCCAATGCAGAAAACTCTGAATCATCTCGTAAAGAAGAAGGACGAAGTAAAAAGCCTCCGAAAGTGTGATGGGTATGGGCACCTACAATATTGGGTCGTTTGACGAAGGCCTCGGCCACATGTCTGGCTTCTTTTAAGTACAGTGGCAAAGGGCCAGCGCCATATTCTTGGGGGCTGAAGGCAGCAGGTGCCTGCCGATTGAGATCAAATTTTTGAGAATCAGCATGTTGACGATTAAACCCGTCAAAATTAATAAACTCACCCTCGGGTAAAAGATGATAAAACTGCCCTGTGGTTTCAAAGGGCTCTCGAAGCACCATCAATCTTGGATCTTGATCTGAAATTTTAAATTGTCCGCTGGGATCTGGAATTCGCATGAGCAATTGATGGCCATCTTGATCCATATCTTTCTCGACAAAATTTTCTAAAGGCACTTTCATCGGGTAAATTTCAGGACTGGACCTTAAAAGTTGACCCGTAGTTAAAGCCACCTCTGCCCCGTCCGCAGATATTCTTGGCAAAATATAAAATGTGGTGTGATCCAAAAGATCTTTAATTCTTTCAGAATTTGATCCACTTAGCAGGGTATCAATTAAGTGAACACAGGCCTGACAACCTGCAAGCTCTGTGGCGTGAGTATTTCCGTCCACCCAAAAACCGGGCTTGGATAACTCATCCCCTGTTTTAAAATTTGTGATTGTCATCAGCCAAAGTGGCTTGCCACCTTCAGTTTCACCAATGGATGAAAGCCTGCAAAGATCTGGATTTTCCTTTGCAAAGTCTTGAAGGGTTTTTGTGAGTTGGTCAAATTTGAGATACTGATTGTGTGTAAGTTTCATGCTTTCGACTTTCAGTTAAAAAGTTTCAGGTACTCTGCATAACCTTCTTTTTCTAATTCCTCGAGAGGAATAAATCTCATGGAAGCTGAGTTCATACAATATCTCATTCCCGTAGGCTTTGGACCATCAGGAAAGACATGACCCAAATGTGAGTCTGCAATTTTGGATCGAACTTCCACTCTTTTTTGAAAAAAGAGATGTCGGTCTTCTTTTTCAGCCACAGCCCCTTGTTCGATGGGCTTTGTAAAACTGGGCCAGCCGGTACCTGAGTCAAATTTATCAAGAGATGAAAACAAAGGTTCACCCGAGACCACATCCACATAAATGCCCTCTCGCTTTTCATTGTTATACTCGTTTTGAAAGGGGGGCTCGGTTCCCTCTTCTTGAGTCACTTTATATTGCAAAGGTGAGAGTTTGTTTTTAATTTCCTCAAGGCTGGGTTTTGAGTATTTTTTCATAAAATGAACTTAGAACTTTCAATGCCCTCAAGCACTCTGGCTTCTGCTTTTCAGGGACAATGTAGGGAATCAGTTTAAAAACATCATTAACTTTTGTGATTTTTGTGCATCAACTTTTCTGTGTAGGCTAGCATCACTGAGCTGAGCAAAAAGACCACATGGATAATAACTTGCCACATCACTTGATCATTCGACTTTTCTTTGATGTTGATAAATGACTTCAGCAAATGAATCCCAGAGATTCCGACAAGTGCTGTTGCCAATTTAACTTTTAAAGTGCCTGCATCAATTTTATCCAACCAATCGGGTTTATCCGGATGGTTGTCCAAATTGATTCGGCTGACAAAAGTGGCGTAACCACCAATGATCACCATCACGAGTAAGTTTGCGACCATTGTGATGTCCACCAATGTCAGAACCCCAAGCATGAGAAGCTCTTCAGTGATTTCATTCACAGTTGCAACGAGATGCCACAGTTCTATTACAAACTTATAAGCATACAGTATACCCGCAACAATGAGGCCTGCATAAAGTGGAGCTTGAAACCAGCGACTGGCAAATATGACTTTTTCTGAAACAAAATTGGTCGGCGTGACAGAATTTGAATCTGCGACCCCTTGCACCCCAAGCAAGTGCGCTACCAGGCTGCGCCACACGCCGACACTTCGAACATCCATACAATATCTAAAAAAATCTAAACAGTGAATTTATATTATTGAGTCTAAAAACAACGCGTTGTTACGAATAGCGTACCTGTCACCTGAAAAGTTGGCGAAGTTTTTGGATGTCGCTGGCCACATTATCTAGGCGCTCTGAAAAAGTAGCTGACAGGCTTTGATATTTTTTAACCACGTGGGTGTAGTCTTTTTCTTTGCGGACGTGATTCTTGAGTTCTTTCATCGCGCTTCTTGCGCCTTCGATTGAAAATCGGTCTCGGTGAAGAAGCTTTCTGATCAAGTAGGCGTTTTCAACATCTCGCTTGGTGTAAAATCTTCGATTGTTACCCGCTTTTTTAGGACGAAGAACATCAAATTCAGTTTCCCAATATCTCAGCACATAGGATTTAATTTGTAACAGTTCCGCAACATCTCCGATTTTAAAACCCATTTTATCTGGAATGCTTTTGAGTTCCTCTAATAAAAGGTCATCACAAAGTGCCGCTGGCAAACTGACATTGGATTGTTTTTCACGATCTTCGACAAAGTCGAAATCTTTTAATTGAAGCTCGCTGTCGATCAGATTGTTATCCAACAGAGCTTCAACTTCAGATTCAGATTCATGAATTTTAGACTCACTCATCATCGTCCTCGTCATCGGTCAAACCTGTGATGTCCTCACCGTTAAGCATGGCTTTTAAAACTTGAGAAGGTCTGAAAGTCAGAACCCGTCTGGCTGAAATCATGATTTGCTCTCCAGTTTGTGGATTTCTACCAACTCGTTGGCTTTTTCCACGAACTACAAAGTTACCAAAACCAGATATTTTCACTTTTTGGCCTGTGTGAAGTTGGTCCTTTAAGGTTCCAAAAACCATTTCCACAAGTTCAGAGGCTTCTTTCTTAGAGAATCCAATTTTTTGATAAACTTTTTCAACAATATCGGCTTTCGTCATTGTCGATTTGCTGACATTTTGTCCGCTCATGAAGTCCTCTTATGGGTTTATATTTGGCTTTTTAAGAATATGGCAAACCCTTGAAATCCTTCAAGCTTTTTATTTCAAAACTAACGAAGCGCAACAGGGAATTGTTTTGTTAAATTCTCTAAGAGTTGCGTCTGTAACAAGTTAACAGCTTCTTCCTGTAGACTTTGAGCTGGATCCTGCCAAACCAATCGAATAGAGACCGATTTTTTGTCAGAGTCTATGGGCTCACCGACAAAAATATCCAGAACTTTGTAGGAAATAAGAGCTGGTCCCGCTTTATGCTGCACTGTCTTAAGCAAATCTCCGACTGCTAAATCCTTTGGCATGACCAAGGCTAAATCCCGAGTCACAGCTTGGTGTTTAACAGGAGTGGAAATTTTTTTGACTGAAGATTGAGCCTCGATCAAAGATTCTAATTCAATTTCCATCATGGCCACAGGCACTCGAATTTTCACATCGGCTAATTTTTGAGGATGCAAAGTTCCCACCCAACCAATGGGCTGATTTCTGAACTCAACCACAGCCCACTGACCTCTATGCAAAAATTCAGGCACCTTTTGATCACTGGCACCACAAACTCTTAACGAAGGCAGTTTCCACGCATTTGCCAACTCTTCGATGAAAGATTTAATTTTATAAACGGGATTAACTTGCTGACCCGTTTTGCTCCAAAGATCTTCAGAATTCCCCCAAGCCGCCAAGCTCATTCTTAGGGTTTCTTTCATTTCAGGACCTTCTTGATAAAAAGTCTGCCCCATCTCAAAGAGTCCACCGTGCTCGATCCCGTATCGATAGTTGTGTAAAATATTATTCCATAAACCTAAAGATAATGAAGAGCGCATGACGTTCAATTCTTCATTCAAGGGGTTCAGAATTGCAATGGACTCAGGTTTTATTTTGAAACCTAAATTTTTCAAAATTTCCGTAGAGCCCAAAAATTGGTTCTCTGCTTTTTTAGAACAGAAGGCATAATTCATGCTTTGAGAAAAACCACTCGCTGTGGCCACAACGGCTAAACTTTTAAGGCTGGTAAAAGTCACGTCATGGGTTGTGGGATTTTTTACCAAGGCTGGCAAAGTTTCAGGAATTTTATCATAACCATCCAAACGTGCGTACTCTTCGACAAAATCCATGGGATGACTCATGTCATGCCTAAATGAGGGCGCGACTAAGACCATCGATTGCGCTGATTCATTTTCGATTTTAAATTGCAGTCGTAAGGCATAGTTTTTCATTTTTTCGAAACTGACAGGGTAACCTAATCTTTTCGTTAGCAGATCCACACTGACCGGAATCCTATGAACTTTCAAATTCCTCACGTCATGATCAACATAATCAGAGCTGATTTTTCCACCCGTCAACTCTGCAATTAAATCCGCAGCCCTTTTGAGTGCAAAAGGTGTTAACTCAGAATCAATGCCTCTTGAAAATCGGTAAGCAGAATCAGAATCTAGGCCATGCTGTCTGGAAGTTTTTCGAACAGAATCTGGCAAAAAGTAGGCCGCCTCGAGAAACACATTTCGAGTGTCCACGCTGGTTCCAGAATTAAGCCCGCCCATGACTCCTGCAAGACAAAGAGCTTTTTCAGAATCTCGAATGGTCAAGTTATCTGCTGTTAATTTTATTTTTTTCTGATCTAAAGTTGTGAACTCTTCGTTAATCACGGCCACACTGACTTTGATTTTTTCACCCTTGATTTGATCTGCATCGAAAGCGTGTAAGGGTTGGCCCAATTCCATTAAAACAAGATTGGTCACATCCACCACATTGTTAATGCTTTTGAGCCCCACAGATTCTAAACGTTTTTGAATCCAAGCAGGGCTGTTTTGAACTTTGACGTTTTCAATAAAAACACCCATGTACCGAGGGCATAAATTTTGACTTAAAACTTCCACTTGAATGGGCCCACTTTTTTGACTTTTTTGTCCCGAAAGTGGTTGAGGCCCTGGCTTCATTTCTTTTTCTAAAAGAGCTGCAATTTCACGGGCCAAACCTAAATGGCTCAGGCCATCCGCACGATTCGGTGTCACCTTGAGCTCAAACACTAAATCATCTAATCCATAAAATTCGGCAAACGCTTTTCCCACGGGAGCTTGAGAATCCAATATTGCAATACCTTCGCTTTCGCCCTCAAGACCCAATTCTTTAAACGAGCAAAGCATGCCAGAGCTCTCAACTCCGCGAAGTGATGATTTTTTAATGGCAAGCCCACCAGGAAGGACTGCGCCTGGTAAAGCAAGAACAACACGGTCACCGGTTTTGTGGTTTTGAGCACCACACACAATTTGATGAACTTGATTTTGACCGGTCGTCACCAAACAAACAGACAGTTTATCTGCGTTGGGATGTTTATTTTTTTCTAGAATTTGTCCGACGACCACTTGGTAATACAAGGCCCTTGAGTCATGAATACTTTCCACCTCAAAGCCCGCTTGAGTGAGCAATTGAGCCAAGTCATTGGGTTTTGAGAAAAACTCATCCACTGCAACAAAATCTTGAATCCATTTTAACGATAACTTCATCACGTGCCTTACCTTTAAGTATTAAATTGCTTCAAGAATCTGAGATCATTTTCGGGAAAAAGTCGGATGTCTTCAATGCCGTACTTGATGATGGCCATGCGCTCGATTCCAAAACCAAAAGCAAAACCCTGCCATTTGTTCGTGTCCACTTTGGCATGCTCAAAAACCTTTGGATTGATGAGTCCAGCTCCACCAATTTCAATCCAACCAGAATCTTTGCACATCGAGCAGCCCTTGCCGCCACAAACGGGGCACGAGCAATCAAACTCTGCTGAGGGCTCTGTGAAAGGAAAAAAACTAGGACGAAATCTGGTTTTTAGATCCCGACCGAAAAATTCTTTTATAAAATAAGCAATGGTTCCCTTGAGATCTGCCATCGAGATATTTTCGTCCACACACATGCCTTCCACTTGGTGAAAGTGTGGCAAATGAGAAATATCGCTGTCGCACCTGAAGACGGGGCCCGTTCCCATAATTCTTAAAGGCGGCTTTTCATTTTCTAAGCTATGGACCTGAATGGGGGAAGTGTGAGTCCTGAGTACGTGAGTGGGATCCACAAAGAAAGTGTCCTGCATGTCCCTGGCTGGATGATTTTGTGGCAAATTCAAGGCTTCAAAATTATAATAATCCTTTTCTATCAATGGACCCGTTCGAAGCGAATATCCAAGCCGCGACAACACTTTGAAAATTTCCTCAGTCACGATCTGAACAGGATGGAGTTGTCCCAAAGCTGGGTTCGAACCCGGTAGCGTAAGATCTAACCTTTCAGTGTCCATGCGGCATTGGATCTCTTTAGCTTCCAACTGCGACTCTAAATGAACATAAAGTTTTTCCAGAAGGTCTTTGACTTCATTCACTTTTTTTCCAAAAAGTGGCTTTTCTTCTTTTGAAAGACTGGCCATGGATTTCATCACTTCAGTGAAAGCTCCGGTCTTTCCTAAGTACTGAACCTTCACTTGATAGAGTTCTGAGAGCGTTTGGGCCTTTTCAAAGTTTGCAAGTGCACTGTTCTTGATCTGATCGAGCTGATTTTGTGACATAACCTCTAATATCTCTGAGCTTTCAATGATTTACAATAGTTGGAGATCTTGACGAGTTGTGCTATGAGTAGCCCCTCCATGGCTCACAAAAATAAGACAAATTTTAGTGCCTACAAAGCACGTCAAAATCCAGACAAGCCTGCACTTCCGTTACGTGGATTTCACCGAAGGCCTTCGACTGTTCACTCGGTCAATGAGGCCAATGACAGACTTTATGATCTGTTTAAAAATCATGGGGGTGAGTTTATCACCCACAGTGAGCGCCTGCAGATGGCCCGATTCTATGAGCTTTTAATGAATGAGCAGAACCGCCAAAATTTCACAAGGCTCATGACTTTAAAAGACGTGGGACTTAAACATTTTCTGGACTCTGTCCTTGTTACGAAACTCACAAAATTGCAGTTTCCTTTGATGGACATGGGAACGGGCCCTGGATTTCCAGGAATTCCTCTTAAAATTCTTTATCCCGATCAAAAAATATTACTGGCTGAAGGCGTTCAGAAACGAGTGGAGTTTTTAAAAAAGGTCCGTGAATCATTAGATCTTAAAAACTTAGATGTGATCGGTCGAAACATTGATCAAACCTTTGTTTACCCTTTACAAGGGGTCATTACCCGCGCGGTGGAAGATGCCTCAAATTCACTTAAAAATATTTCCAACTGTCTTGAAGTCGGCGGACGACTTTATTTGATGAAGGGTCCCAACGCTGATCCAGAATTGAAACTCGCCCAGACGATGAAAGAGCACTACACTTTAAAAGAAGACCACCATTACGAAATTCCAAAAACACCCTATAAAAGAAGACTTTTGGTATTTGAAAAGATTAAAAACTTCCCACTGCCAGATTTCGAGGACGAGGACTAAATGATTCAAAGTATCCAATCCTCGACAAACAGCAAATTTCAGCTTTGGAAAAGTCTTTTAAAATCAAAAGGGATCCGTGAGCATGGCCTTTTTATTCTCAGTGGTGAAAAAGTCATTCAAGAATATTTGAGTCAGCCAAACTTAAAAACAGTGTCTGAGATCATCACAAATAAAATGATGTCTTTGCAAAACGATGTCACCACTTTCGAATTATCAGTAGATCTTTTTAAAGAGCTGGATGTGATCGGTACAAATTATCCCCTGTTGATTGTTGAGATGCCAGACATTTCTTTTGTAGATCAATATACAATTCCCAAGGGCCTAGAAATCGTGATCCCCGTGGGCGATCCTTCAAACCTAGGGGCACTGATCCGAAGTGCCGTGGCCTTCGGAGTTTCAAAAATTTACTTAACTGAAGAAAGTGCTCATCCTTTTCATCCAAAAGCAGTGAAGGCTTCAAGCGGAAGTGTGATGAAAGCTCCTCTGTTTTTTACAGGCCCTTTGTTTGAAGCTGATTTGCCAAGCACCTGGGCTTTGGATTCCACTGGTAAAAACTTAATGGACATTCAGCTGCCAAAAGATTTACGAATTCTTGTGGGCGAAGAAGGCCCCGGTCTTGGAAATTTACGAAATGTTCAGCGGGTTTGCTTGCCGATCCAAAATGTCGAATCCCTCAATGCCACCGTGGCCGCCAGTCTTTTAATGTGGGAATACCGCAGGCAATCTTAGGGTCTAAGAACTTGACACATATGTCGTATTTTTGTACAATTTACGACATATGTACCAGAGATTCGCTAAGTATACGAAATCTAAAAGTTTTTTTCTGTTTGGCCCAAGGGGCTCAGGCAAATCTACTTGGCTCAAGCAAACATTCGGCTCACAAAACTGTCTTTGGTTTAATTTACTAACCTCAGAAACAGAGCTTCAACTGGCTCGCGACCCAGATCTGATTTTAAAAAAGTGGGTCGCCTTAAAAAGGAAACCTGATTACATCATCATCGACGAGATTCAAAAGATTCCCAAATTGTTGGATGTTGTTCATCAAGGCATTGAGGAACATAAAATAAAATTTATTCTAACAGGTTCAAGTGCCCGGAAGATAAAACGAGGCTCTGCAAATATGTTGGCAGGACGTGCTTTTGAGTTTTTCATGCTCCCATTTTCAGTTTTTGAGCTCGAAGAGGATTTTGTTTTAGATATCGCACTCAATTACGGGATGTTACCAGAAATTTATTCTCAAGAACTCAAAGACTCTGAAGACAAAGAACGCTATTTATTTAGTTACATTTCGACTTATTTGAAAGAAGAAATTGCAGCAGAGCAAATTGTCAGAAATCTTGACCCCTTTCGAAAATTTTTAGATGTCGCAGCTCAAATGAATGGTCAGATCATTAATTATTCCAAAATTGGTCGTGACGCAGGAATTGACCCAAAACAAGTCGAGCGATATTTTCCGATTCTGATCGACACACTCATTGGCTTCAATTTAGAGCCCCATCACCAGTCCATACGAAAAAGGCAGAACTCCAAAGCAAAATTCTATTTTTTTGACGTGGGCGTGTGCCGAGCGTTGCAAAACAGCTTATCTGCAAATTTAGTCAACAAAACAACTGAGTATGGCAATGCGTTCGAGCATTTTTTTATTCTGGAAATTATTAAAATGAATCTATCTTTAGAAAAAAGATGGAAGCTCAGTTATCTGCGCGTGAATGATAACCAGGAAATTGACCTGATCGTCGAGACAAAAACGAAGACCTTTTTAATTGAAATTAAGTCTTCTGGCAAAGTTGATCCTGATGAAGTACAGAAAATGACTTATTTCAAAGACAGTTTCCCCAAGGCCCAGTTTTTATTTCTCTCCCAGGATAAAAATGAGTTCAAAGACAATGGCATTTTATGCCAGCATTGGCTAACAGGGCTTGAAATGCTAAAGAACTTGTAATCCTAACTTCTGGCCTGAAGTTTGTAAGACAAAGTCTGGTGATTGTCTTAAGTCTTATCCCGTTCATTCTCTTGCCATACAGGAAAGTATGATCATCCCTCAGATCCCATTTAAGAATGCACAAGGCTCACCGCACTCACCTCATCCTATGGGTCAGTTCCATATTCAAATCGAAAAGATTTAAATACTTGAATGCTCGTTTTTGAGATATTGTTTTTGTTATGACGAATAAAGCAAACACTCACTTGAAGAAATTTGGTTATATCCTTTGGATTTTTGGTTTTACGGGGGCTCACCGTTTTTATTACGGTCGACCCATCAGTGGAACCATTTATTTTTTTACGCTTGGGTTGCTGGGTATCGGTTGGTTGATTGATCTCTTCTTAATTCCTGGAATGGATCGGGATTGTGATGTGAGATTTAAATCTGGCACCTATGATTACAATCTGACTTGGGTGCTGCTTGTTTTTTTAGGATTTTTTGGGGTCCATCGGTTCTATCTTGGAAAATGGATCACTGGCCTTTTGTGGTTTTTTACCGGTGGTTTTTTTGTGATCGGTTATTTGTACGATTTATGGACTCTGAACAAACAGGTCTCTGCTAAAAATTCCTGACTCAGATTTTATGAATTAAGAACTCGCCGTCGCCGATCTCAATTGCAAAGAAATCCCTTTAGCTTAAAGATTTTTTTTGAAAGCTTCACCAAAAAAACTTTTCCTTCATTTTCATCTCTTTTCAAGCTAATCTTCACCTATGGAAATCACAAATCTTCTTCAAAATCCAATCATTCAGAAAATTTT
>Ga0114979_10001436_pt1 | contig 16072 bp, 17 predicted proteins | sample S_140625_EF_Meta_FD_87315 | JGI IMG/M metagenome (GOLD analysis project Ga0114979, IMG submission 87315) | Freshwater microbial communities from Lake Simoncouche, Canada to study carbon cycling - S_140625_EF_MetaG | ecosystem: Environmental > Aquatic > Freshwater > Lake | place: Lake... | reverse complement strand
GAAAGGTCACAATGGCTACGTCAGACAAGGCCCAATCCGACAAAGAGCACCTCAGCGCTCTCGGATACGAAGGGTCGTACCACCGCTCTATGTCGGTATGGAGTGCACTTGCACTCGGATTCACCTACCTGTCACCGCTCGTCGCGATCTACGCGTTGTTCGGTCTCGGTCTCGCTACCGCAGGCCCAAGCGCAATCTGGTGGATCGTCATCGTTGGAGCCGGTCAAATGCTCGTGGCACTCGTCATGGGCGAGGTCGTCTCGCAGTTCCCCATCGCCGGCGGTATCTATCCGTGGATGCGCCGCCTCGCTGGAAAGCGAAGCGCGTGGCTCACGGCGTGGATTTACGCATGGGCAATGCTGGTGACAATCACGTCGGTCGCCGAATTCGGCGCTCCGTTCCTCGCAACGGTGTTCGGCGTCAGCGAATTGACACCAGAGGTCAACCTCGCGCTGTCTCTTGCCCTTCTGCTTCTCGCTCTCCTGCTCAACCTGGGTGGCACAAAGCTCCTCGGTCGAATTGCTCGAATCGGCCTCGCGGCGGAGCTTATCGGAGTCGTCGGAATGGGCCTGTACCTGCTCGTTTTCCACCGTCACAACGAGTTCAGCGTGTTCTTCTCAGTCTTCCAGGGTGGAATTACTGATTGGGGTCCCATCTTCCTCGGTGCCGCACTAGTCGGTCTGTTCATGTTCTATGGGTTCGAAGCATGTGGTGACGTTGCCGAAGAGGTCACCGACGCCGCACGCGAGGTTCCCAAGGCCATGTACCTGACAATCATCGTCGGTGGAGTGTCGGCAATCGCATCCTTCTCGGGATACGTCCTCGCCGCACCCGACCTCGAGGCACTCGCCGCAGACCCCGCACCAATCCCGACGGTACTCACCGCCGCAATCGGTGAAGGTGGAATGCGCATCTTCCTCATCGTCGCCGTCATGGCATTCATCTCGTGTGTCCTGAGCCTGCAAGCAGCAGCAAGCCGCTTGTTGCACTCGTTCGCTCGCGACAAGATGCTCCCTGCAAGCGGATGGCTTGGCAAGATCTCGGAACGCTCAAAGGTTCCAACCAACGCGCTGCTCGTTGCGAGCATCGTGCCGATGATCCTCTGCATCGTCGTCTACACCGACCCAACAACCTTGTTGCCCATCACGGACTTCGCGGTTGCCGGAATCTATGTCGCCTTCCAGGCTGTCGTGCTTGCGGCGCTGTGGAACCGCTTCCGCGGTTGGAAGCCCGCTGGACCCTGGAACCTCGGTGGTGCCGGACTCATCGTCAACATCGGTGCGCTCGCGTACGGAATCTTCGCGCTCTACCAGCTCGTTGTTCCGGACGCTCTCGCACAGGGTGGAATCGCGATTGTTCTCGGTTCCGGTGCACTGTATCTGTTCATCGCACGCCCCGACCGTCGCTCCAACGCGCCGTTCTCGGACGCGATTGCGGTTGCTAACAAGATGCGCGCTGGCAAGTAACATCTCGAACCACGGTGGGACCCCGCTTCGGCGGGGCCCCATTGGTTTAAGGGCCCTCGCGAAAAGCGCGACCCGTGACGTCGATTTCGGCGATGGCCAGCCACGGCCCGATCGCGGGCACCGCGAGTCGAATCGTGACCGAGGCAATCGGCTTTCCTGCCACCTCGCCCGACGTTACGGACACCGATCGAACCAATGACGCCGCGACGCCGCTCGAAACGAGAGCAGTGGCACGGACTACGCCCTCCGAATCCGCGGTGTCAGCGAGGGCGGCGTGAGCAGCGCCAGCAATCGCCGAATCAATCGCCACCGCTCGTATGTGGGCGACAAAGGCGATTTGTACGACAGTCAGCGCGACCGCGACGAGCAAAACTCCGACCATTACGAACTCAACCGGGGCACTGCCGCGTTCGAGCCCGCGAGTCATATCGACAAGACGCGTTCGATGGCGTTGTTGAAGACTTCCCCGAGGGCCGGACCGGCCATCGCCCACATCACGACTACAAGCCCCGCCGTCATCAGGGTGATGAGGACCCAGCCGGGGACGTCACCGCGGTCAGAAGAATTACGAGTGAAGTGTGTCATGACCCCATCGTGGCGCACATACGGTCGGGCGACGAAACTTATCCCCAGAACTCAGGAGCGGGCGGACTTTTTACGTTCGTCCAAGATTCGAATTGCATAAAAGACCGTCCCCGCCATGACTGCGACCGCGGTGACACGGAAGGCGATATTGAGTCCTGAAATTGTCGAACTGAAGGGCGACTCCGCGAATTGACTGTCCGACGCCATCGGGTCGTAGGCGTACACGAGAAGCGAGACGGTCGCGATGCTGCAGATAAGGGCTGCGGTTAGAGAGATCCAGGTCAGTTTCGGGATGGCAACTCGGCCGACGAGGCGTGCAGCAATGGTGAGCAGCAGAACTAACACGACGGCAATGCCACCTTGGAGGGCATCAATCCATCCCCTAAGGCTGAACAAAATGGCGATGATCTGGATGACCAACGCGATGGTGAGGCGAAGTCTCATGATGTCCCTTCCGACACCACCAGTATTGCGCGAAATCGCTCTTCCCTCATAGGGAAATGGACCCGAGTGCGGTCAGCCCAGGGAAGACCGCCATGACGACGGTCACGGGAAGAATGGCGAAGACGAGCGGGAACATCATGAGTGTCTCTTTGGCGCTTGCGGATTCGAGTAGCCGACGACCCGATGCCTGCTGTTCGTCATCCGCCAGCGAGCGAATTATCTCGGTGAGCGGCGTCCCGTATTGTCGCGCGGTGATGAGGTGGTCGATCAGGCGGGCCCAACCCGGGTGGGCGACACGAGCATCACTTGCGTGAAGTGCGTCAGAGACCGAGACTCCCAATCCGATTTCTGCAACAATCACTCGGCATTCGTCAGAGATTTCCCCCACCCCGCTCGTGGCTATTCGCTCGAACGCAGTGGGTACTGACATGCCGGCAGAGACACAGAGCCCGATGAGGTCCAGCGCGCCGGGGAGTTCGTCGGAAATCGCGCTTCGACGACGACGTGTCACGGCCATCTCACTGATAAACATTGAGGGCAGTCGAAGCACGAGTCCGAGAGACCGAAGTGCTCCGTCTCGCTCGACTGCGGGTGGTTGGGCTCCGGAGAGATCCCGGATATGCGGAGCGAGTTGAATCGCAATGCGGGAAGCAGATGAACCAGCGACCAGCACGAACAGACCTAGCCCTAGCAAGCCCCCTAGTGCAATCTCAATCATTGAGCGCCCCAATAAGCCAACGCGCTGGTTCGCGTATCGACCCCAGCGCGCGCATGACGAAATACGCGACCGCAGTGACCCCCGCAGATACCACAATCAGCAGTGTTCCTGCCACCGTGGAGTACGTCTCTCTGTTTTCGGGTCTGCTGGCCAAGAGCGCCAACACAATCCAGGGCGAGACAACCCCGAGCGTTGCCGCGTGCCGCACCCAGGACTGTCGCGATTGGGCCTCGTGCCGCATCGCGGATTCCCTGCGAACCGAACGACCGAGTTCGGCCAACACCACTGGTAGTGCTGTTCCGCCGTATTCGCGTGCGACCACGATTGACTCGACCACGCGGTCAGCAATTGGATCGGCGAGTGTTCGTTGCAACCGGCGCATTGCCGAGTCAACATCGCTACCTCGCCGAAGGTTTGATTCCAGTTCCGTCCACGCGGTGCGCCACTCCCTGGGGATGACGGTGCCCGCAGCAGTTACCGCATCAGTCAGAGTTGACCCAGAGCGAAGTGCGACCCGAATGGAATCTATCACGTCGGGCCACAATGCACGGGCGCGCTGCCGACGCTTATCGCGCGCGCTCGCCAAAGCGATAATCGGAATTCCGCACCCCACAACAAAGCCGAGCGGAGCGATACTCGGAAGCGGAATCATCGTCGCTGCCAGCGCGCCGGTGATCATTGCGACGGTGGCCATGACGACACCGATGACCGCTAAGGAGACGCCGGCCAGTCCTGCTTCGTCGAACCAGGTGCGGACCCGCGACTGCCGCCGCATCCTGGCCGGAATCACCATCAGCGATATTCCCAGACCCAAGAGAACTCCGCAGGCGATTACTGCCGCGCCCACAACGATTCCATCGTCAGCGCATCAGAACCGCCCGACGCGATCGGCCGAGCGATATCGACAACCCGCCGTTGCCCATCGCGGTCCATCCGGCAATGAACCACGAGGTCGATGGTAGCGAGAATCGTTGACGTCACAAACGCCTCGGACACCCCACCGGCGAGTTGGCACAACGTCACAAGTTTGCGAACGGCATCGGAGGCCGAGTTGGCGTGAATGGTGCATAGCCCGGGAATTCCCGAATTGAGGGCCACGAGAAGGTCGAGTGATTCGTCGCCGCGCACCTCGCCGACGACGAGACGGGTTGGTCGCATGCGGAGCGCTTCTTTGACGAGTCGCCGAAGGGTGACTTCACCGACACCATCGAGACTCGCCCCGCGGCATTGCATACCAACGGTATCCGGATGGCGCGTCGAGATCTCGAACGTTTCTTCGACGGTAACAATTCGTTCACCAGGACCCAGTTCCGACAGTAACGCGCACACCATCGTGGTCTTTCCCGCCTGAGTCGCGCCCGACACCAATACGGTTCGGCCATCGCTGATTGCGGCCTGAAGAATTAGTTTCGCTTCGGGCACAATCGTGCCACGCGCCCCGAGGTCGTCCAGCGTTCGAACCGATGACGAAAACTTTCGGATGTTGAGGCTCCAGTGTTCCTTGGTAATCGGCGGGATAACGACGTGCAATCGCGAGCCGTCCGGCAAGGACGCATCGACAAATGGCTGGGATACGTCTCCGCGCCTCCCGCTACGGCGCAACATGCGTTCAACGAGTGTTCGCATTTCGTCCGCCGCCAGGTTCGTGGGAATCCGTTCGTGGCGACCCGAACGCGCAACAAAAACCGCGCTCGAATCGTTAATCCAAATCTCTTCGACGGCGGGATCGTCGAGGTGAGGCTGCAAAACTCCAAATCCCGAAACGCGATGTGCGACATCTGATTCGGAAAACTCTGCGGCATCCGCTTCACCCAGTGCCCGTTCATTGGCGCGCTGAACTTCTGTCGTGATTGCACGTCCGAGATCATCGCCAGACATGACGGCACGCCGGACTCGGTCAACAATCGAATCTGTTGAGGTCATTCCCCCATCGTGGCGTTCACCGTGTCAGCGATGCGGACGTTGTCCACAGAGTTACGCGTGAGGGAGGAAGGTGTACTTCGTCGTGAGATATTCCTCGATGCCTTCGGCAGACCCCTCACGCCCGACGCCCGACTGCTTGACTCCACCGAACGGACCAGCGGCGTTCGAGACAAGTCCCGTGTTGAGACCCATCATTCCCGTCTCAAGTTTTTCAATGAGACGCTGCCCGCGCTGAAGGTCGTTGGTGAAAGCATAAGAAATGAGCCCATATTCCGTGTCGTTCGCCATGCGAATGACATCGTCCTCCGTGTCGAATTCAATGACACCCAGAATCGGCCCGAAGATTTCTTCGCTCATAAATCGGGTGTTAGCGTGAATGTTCGAGATGACGGTCGGTTGGAAAAACGATCCGGGTCCCTCCGCTCGCTTTCCGCCAGTGAGCACTGTTGCGCCAAGCGCCACCGCATCGTCAACGAACGCCTGGCTTGACACAACAGCGTTCTCGTCGATGAGGGGTCCGATGGTGACGCCCTCTTCGGTGCCGCGGCCAATCTTCATCGCGGCGACGCGCTCGGCAACTTTCGCCGAGAACTCTGCGGCGACGCCCTTCTGAACGAAGACACGGTTGGCTGCGGTGCACGCTTGACCGATGTTGCGGAACTTCGCAATCATGACGCCATCGACTGCCTTGTCGATGTTGGCGTCATCGAACACGATAAAGGGGGCGTTTCCGCCCAGCTCCATCGACGTCCGCAAAACATTGTCGGCCGCCTGTTTCATCAGAACTTTGCCGACCTGGGTCGAACCCGTGAACGAGATTTTACGAAGGCGAGGGTCCTGAATGATGACCGGCGACACGTCGCGCGAACGGCTCGTGGTGATGACGTTGACAACACCCTTCGGCACTCCGGCCTCTTCGAGAAGTGCGGCGAACGCCAGCGTCGTAAGCGGAGTGAGCTCGGCTGGCTTGATAATCGCAGTGCAACCGGCCGCAATCGCCGGAGCGACCTTGCGGGTTGCCATCGCGATGGGAAAGTTCCACGGTGTGATGAGGAATGACGGACCGACCGGGCGCTTTGACACGATCATCGTGCCAGTACCTTCGGGATTCGAACCGTAGCGTCCGTTGATGCGGACGGCCTCTTCTGAGAACCAGCGAAGGAATTCGCCACCGTACGTGACTTCGCCCTGAGCCTCGGCAAACGGCTTTCCCATTTCCATCGTCATGAGAAGCGCAAAATCGTCACGGCGTTCGATGAGGAGTTCCCACGCCTTTCGAAGAATCTCGCCCCGCACACGCGGAGCCGTGTTACCCCAAGATTCCTGAACAGCGGACGCCGCATCTATCGCCTTCTTTGCGTCGGCTTCCGATGCGTTCGCGATTGTGGCGAGGTGCTCACCGGTCGCAGGATCCGAGACGGTCAAGGTCTTGCCACCCTCGGCGTCGACCCAATCACCCCCGATAAACAATTTCGTGGGAACGGAGGCAAGGATGTCTTTTTCGGAGCGCACGCTGTTGTTTCCTTTCACCGGTCGGGCGTCGAGGCCCGACCAACCGAATTACTCGTGTTTCTAAATTTTTAGGCGAAGAACAGTGCCACTCTACGCCACAAAAATACCCCCGTTAGAATGGTGAACTACGCGGGTGTGGTGAAATTGGTAGACACGCAGGATTTAGGATCCTGTGCTTCGGCGTGTGGGTTCGAGTCCCTCCACCCGCACAATTGAAAGGAATCGAGTGATCAACGCAGCAGGCCTGTTTGACCCAGCCGCACTCATTGAAAGCGCTGGGAATTGGGGCCTTCTCATCGTCGCCGCAATTGTCTTCACCGAGACAGGACTGCTTATCGGATTCATGCTTCCTGGTGACACCTTGTTGATCATTACGGGAGTCCTCACTTTCGCGGGAACGATTCCACAACCAATCTGGCTGGTCTCTGCCATCATTTTCATCGCCTCCATCCTCGGTAACCAATTGGGGTATCAGATCGGTCGGGTCGGTGGTCCCGCGGTGTTCACCCGTCAAGAAGTCGGGCTTTTGTCGCACAAAAGCGTCGAGCGAACCGAACGGTTCTTCGCGCGGTGGGGTCCACTGTCCCTCACGCTCGGTCAGTACGTTCCGATTGTGCGGACCTTGCTTCCTGTGGCAGCGGGCATCGGGAAAATGAATCGCCTCACCTTCACGCTCTACAACGCTCTCGGCTCGTTTCTCTGGGCTGGTCTTCTACCCGTCGCCGGGTGGGGCGTCGCGCACATTCCTGGTGTCGCCGAACTGGTCGTTCACTACATCGACCTCGTGCTCCTCGGTGTCGTTTCGGTAAGTCTGCTTTCTATCGGCATCCACTGGTGGCGCGAACGACGCGAGATACGCGGCGAGGAAAGGTCCTAGCTCAGACCCCGAGGCTGAGGGCAATAAGCCCGCTGTTGATGACGATGACCACGGCTGTTGCAACACCAGCGAGACCTCGAACGAGTCCGTTCGATCGGAATTCGCCCATGACGTTTTTGTCGCCCGTCACGATGATGAGCGGAATCAATGCAAACGGAATACCCCAACTGAGGATCACCTGGGAATAAATCAGCGCCGTCGTAGGTTCGACGCCAATTATGAGAATGATTATTGCCGGAATTACTGTGACGCTGCGGCGAACGATCGGCGGAATCGTTCGGCGGATGAGACCGTGCATGATTTCAGCCCCCGCGTAGGCGCCAACTGCAGTCGATGCCAACGATGACGCGAGAAGCGCCACCGCAAAAAACGTCGCCATGAGAGTCCCCGACACCGTACCGATCGCAACGAAAGCGCCATCGAGCGTGTCGGTACCCGACTGCCCGTTGAGAACCACCGCGCCAATCACGAGAAGAGCAAGGTTCACGGCTCCCGCAAGAAGTAGGGCCAGTGTGACATCGATTCGAGTTGCAACCCGAAGCCGAGGAATCGGAACGGAGGCCGATTGACTGATTCGATCACGAGAGAACCCGGAGTGCGCATAGATCGCGTGTGGCATGACCGTCGCGCCAAGAATCGCTGCGGACAGGATCAGCGAATCTAGACCCTCGAGTCGAGGGACTAGCCCCGACGCAAACGACGCTAAATCTAACGGCTGTCCCCAGAGGATAGAACCGAATCCGACTGCAATGACAATTAAAAAGACCACGATGAGTCGCTCGAACGGCTTCGCGCCCCAACGTCCCTGGACACTGAGAAATGCGACACCCAAGATTCCGACAATGAGCCCACCCGCCCAGAGGGGTATCCCCCACAAGAGGTTGAGCGCGATCGCGCCCCCGATGACTTCGGCGACGTCCGTTGCCATGGCAATGAGTTCGCCTTGGGCCCAGTAGCCGAATCGCCAGCCGCGCGACGCAATCCGACTTCCCAACACCTCGGGAAGGCTCTTCCCCGTGACAATTCCTAGACTCGCGGAAAGGTACTGTACGAGCCACGCGATGAGATTTCCCGCCACGACGACCCAGACGAGAAGAAAGCCCAATTGGGCACCAGCGGTAATGTTTGCCGCGACATTTCCGGGGTCGAGATATGCGACGCCGGCGACGAAAGCCGGACCAAGCAGGGACACAATCGCGGCGCGGTTCGACACAAGGCTCCTCCTAATTCGTCGCCTGGAAGTAACGATTGATGGCTGGAGCGATGAGTCCTAATGCCCGACCACGGTGGCTGAATGCAGCCTTTTCCAGATCGGTCATTTCGGCGGCGGTACCAGTCAGTCCATTCGGCGAGAAAATCGGGTCGTAACCGAATCCACCCTTTCCCTTGGCCGCGGCTCGGATCACCCCGGGCCACTCTGCGCGAACAACGCGCTCACCGTTTTTCGAAACGAACGCGACCGCACAGACGAAGGTCGCCGCTCGATTCGTTGCACCCTTCGTGTTCTCGAGGAGAAGTGCGAGGTTTGCAGCGTCGGACCCCTCCTCGGAATAGCGCGAGGAATGAATTCCCGGAGCGCCGTCAAGAGCATCGACACATATTCCCGAATCGTCTGCCAGCGAAGGTTGGCCAGAATCGCGGAAGGCTGCGCGCGCCTTTATCAAAGCGTTCTCCTCGAAGGTTGCGCCGTCCTCGACCGGAGCTTTGCCGTCGGTCTGGACGAGTTCGATCCCCGGGCCGAGCAATGCTTTCATCGTCAGAGCAATTTCAGCGAGTTTGTGCGCGTTATGGGTGGCAACGATGACGGTTTTCACGAGATAGACACCGCCAGCGTGGCCGCCTGGATTTCGGTCAGACGCGCAGTTCCGTTTGTCGCCAACGCGAGGAGTGCGTCCAGTTCGGCCTTGTCAAACGGCGCACCCTCCGCCGTTCCTTGCACCTCAACGAACAGCCCTCGGCCCGTCGCGACGACGTTCATGTCGGTTTCCGCGCGAACGTCCTCGGTGTATTGCAAATCAAGCATCGGTGTTCCGTCGATTATTCCAACGCTTATCGCCGCGACTGAGTCAAGCAACGCGGTGGCGTTCTTGCCGATGAAGCCCTTCGCACGACCCCATTCAATCGCGTCGTGCAGGGCGATGTAAGCGCCGGTAACGGCTGCGGTGCGCGTTCCTCCGTCTGCCTGCAACACGTCACAATCGATGACAATGGTGTTCTCGCCAAGCGCTTTCATGTCGACAACGGCACGGAGACTCCTGCCGATCAGGCGCGATATTTCGTGCGTGCGCCCTCCGATCCGACCCTTTACGCTTTCGCGGTCGTTGCGGTCGTTGGTGGAGCGAGGCAGCATCGCGTATTCCGCGGTGACCCAGCCCTTTCCTTTACCCGCCATCCAGCGTGGAACACCGTTCGTGAACGATGCCGTGCACAGCACCTTGGTATTCCCGAACGAGATGAGCGCACTGCCCTCGGCCTGCACGGACCAGCCACGTTCGATAGTGACGGGTCGAAGTTCGTCGTTGGTGCGGCCATCGATGCGAGTCATGAGTCAGTGTTCTCCAGTTCATTTCGTGAGGGAAGAGTGATAACGCCGGTCGGGAAGTCATCGACGCGGTCGATTTCGAGCCCGAGGAATCGGTGAGCCAACTCATGGAATCGCTCGCGGTCGCCTCCCGTCGTCTCGAACGAATGGACAGCTGGAGTCGTTGAGGTTCGAAGCAAATCGTGCGTGACGAGAGTTTGGTAGACCTCGTACGCAGTCGCGTCGTCACTAGACACGAGGGATACGTCGGGTCCCATCACGTATTGAATCGCGGCCGAAATGAGCGGATAGTGTGTGCACCCGAGGACGAGCGTATCCACCCTGGCATCCTTCAGCGGCGCGAGATAGTCATTGGCAACAGCGAACAGTTCCTCGCCGCTGGTCACCCCCGCTTCGACAAACTCGACGAACCGTGGGCATGCAACGGCGGTGACTTCGATTCCGGGATCAGCGACAAAAGAATCCTGGTACGCACCCGATTTGATGGTTCCCTCGGTTCCGATGACCCCGATGCGTTTTGTTCGGGTCCGTGACACCGCTGTTCGAACAGCTGGCTGAATCACTTCGATTACAGGAATCCCCAGTCGATCGGTGTAACGCTCTTTGGCGTCGCGAAACATTGCGGCGGATGCCGTGTTGCAGGCGATGACAAGCAACTTAACTCCTTGATCGGCGAGTTCGTCAAGAAGTCTGAGTGCATGTTCACGAACCTCGGCGATGGGGAGCGGCCCGTAGGGTCCGTGAGCGGTATCGCCGATGTATCGGATCGATTCGTTCGGCAATTGGTCGATTACCGCGCGCGCAACCGTCAAGCCGCCGACACCACTGTCGACGATTCCGATGCTCGCATCCCGATTCATCTTTTTAGCCTACTAATGTCAGCGAAAGACTGTCGGGATGGCCGGGTCTCCGGGCGACAAGCGGCGACCCGCAGCCGGGAGCTCTGCGAGCGCGATGGTGTGGTGATCGCGCGCGCGCGTGACACCCGCGGCACCGCGGTACTCGTCTCGAATGACGCCGTGGCTGATGATGTCGTGAATGAGGGGACGACCCGACTCAGCGGTCGAATCGTTCGGGCCCAGGTCGACTACTTCCTCTGTCGCAATCCCGTCAACGAGCCGGCGATGGGCGACCTTGCGGCCGGCGGGGTTCTGCTTCTCGGGCGAACGCTTCGAGACAGCAACCCAATTACCCGCTGCGTCCTGGTGCTCCACCAGTTTGTAGACCATCCCTGCCGCCGGTGCTCCCGAGCCAGTGACGACCGCAGTACCGACTCCGAACACATCGACCGGTGCACTTCGAAGCGACGCGATGGTGTTCTCGTTCAGATCGTTGGTGACGACGATTTTTGTCGCCGTTGCGCCGAGCGTGTTAAGTTGCGCGCGAACACTGCGGACCAGCGACGGCAAGTCGCCGGAATCAATGCGGACAGCACCAAGGGACGGACCGGCCACTCGAATCGCCGTGTCGACGGCGTTCGGAATATCGAAGGTGTCGATGAGCAGCGTGGTGTCGGTCCCGAAGGCCTCGACTTGGGCGCGAAACGCCTCCTCCTCCGAGTCGTGCAACAGCGTGAAGGAGTGCGCCGATGTTCCGCGGGTGGGGATTCCCCAGGTTCGACCCGCTTCGAGGTTGGAGGTCGCGGCGAAGCCGGCGATAAATGCTGCGCGAGCGGCCGCGACACCGCTGCCTTCCGAGGTGCGGCGTGAACCCATTTCGATCAACGGTTTGCCGTCGGCTGCCGTCGCCATTCGCGAGGCGGCCGTAGCAACGGCGCTGTCGTAATTCAGGATGGACAAGACGATGGTTTCGAGAATCACTGCTTCGGCGAACGTACCCTCGACTTCAAGCACTGGTGAGCCCGGGAAAAACAATTCACCCTCGTGATACCCGCGAATGTCCCCCGAGAAACGAAAGGCCGACAGATACTCCAGGGCCTCGGCCGACACCACCTTTTCAGACGAGAGCCAACTCACGATCTCGTCATCAAATCGGAACGACTCAACGGCATCGATCAGGCGACCAACTCCCGCGAACACTCCATATCGACGGCCGGCGTGAAGTCGACGCGAAAACACCTCAAACACACACCGACGTTCCGCTCGACCCTCGCGCATCGCGGCGTCGATCATGGTCAGTTCGTATCGGTCGGTGAACAGTGCGGTCGATTCCGCCATAACGGCTACTCGTCTCGCAATCGCTCGTAGATCTCTTTACAGGTGGGGCAAATCGGGAATCGATCCGGGTTCGAATTCGGCAACCATTTCTTGCCGCACAAAGCGCGAACGGGCTTGCCTGTTACGGCTGATTCGACAATCTTGTCCTTTTGGACGTAGTGCGAGAACTTGTCGTGGTCACCGTCGTCCGTAATGTCGTTCTCGAGAAGTTCTTCGAGTTCGCGGTCAAGCACGTCAATCGAGCCCGGGGAATCGCTCTCGGAGGTCATGCGAATAGTGTACGCGCGACCGCTACTCGAGCGATCCCACTGTCACCGAACCTTCGCGGGAAACCCCGCCACGGACATAAGTGAATGTCGCGATATCGCCCGGGCGAAGCGAACGAACCTGAGCGGTGATGTCGATTTCGTCTCGAATGGGAACGCCGTTAAACATGGTGACGACATCTCCCTTTGCCATCCCCGCTGCTTCGGCCGGTGAACCCGGGTCAACGTCACGAATGATGGCACCAATCACACCGTTTGCCGTGCTGACGGCACTCACCATCGCGCCGATTCGACCGTGTTGAGCCGAACCGTGGTCAATGAGATCTGTAGCGACACGCTTCACGAGTGTCGCCGGAAGCGCGAAACCCACACCGATAGAGCCCGACGACGAACCGCTACTCGCGATTGCAACATTGATTCCGACGAGTTCTCCGAGGGTATTCAGAAGAGCTCCACCCGAGTTTCCTGGGTTGATCGACGCGTCCGTTTGTATGACAGGCAAGGACAGATCTTGTGCGAGCGCTGACTGATTGTTCCCTGGAAGGTCAAAGTTGAACCCGTTGCCCTTGTTCGAAATGGTGATGGAGCGATTGAGTGCCGAAACGACGCCGTCCGTGACAGTGTTTTGAAGTCCAAGCGGTGCCCCAATTGCAATGACCTCACTTCCCACGGTGATTGAATCAGCCTCCCCGAAGACGACGGGGATCAGTCCGGTCGCGTCGATTTTTAGAACAGCGACGTCAAGAATTGGGTCCGTACCAATGACGGTTGCCGGGAACAAGCGCCCATCGCTCAGCGTCACCCGAATCGTCACGTTCTTTTCCCCGCCTCCCAGCGTTGCGACATGGCTATTGGTAATGATGTACCCGTCAGCGGAATAGATGACACCAGAACCTGATCCAGCAGCGGACGAACCAGAGACTTCGATGGTCACGACGGATGGAAGTGCCTTCACCGCAACGGCGGTTGCCACACTGGCCGCCGACGGCCCGTTGATCGTAACGACCTGAGGTTGGACGACAGTGCGGAAGGTTGACCCAGTCAAACCGGCAATCGCAACACCCGCACCGCCACCAATCAATCCGGCGATGACCGCTATTCCAGCGGCCGTTTTGACAGGCATGTCACCCACAAGGAATGGTCGACGTTGCAGGGGGGTCGACCCCGGCTCGGCGACCGGCGGTGCGTCGATCACAGCGGCCGGTTTGCGAACTCGAGGTGCGCGGAGTTTGGGAGTAGGGACGTTCTCGTTTTCCATACCCTCAAGAATGGACGCTTTTCCTAAGAATTTCCCAAAGTTACCTAAGTGTTTCCTTGATTCACCCGTCGGGACATCCGAACGCATCGCTCAAACACGCTCGATCGACGAGCACCGTGTCGGCCGAGAGAACACTGACAGTGAGTTCATTCGCCTTACCCTTCACGAGTCCGGTGAGCCGCCGCCAGCCTTGTGAACCGAAACGAAATGCCGCCGAATACCAGACGACGAGCCGAACTTGAACGTCTCCCACCTCGTCGTACGAGTGGCTCGTCGGTGTTCGTGTCCACGGTGACTGACCGAGTTCCCGCCAAGTGTCACCGGGACTGTCACTCGTCTGCTGAGAACCGTCTCCAAAGGATCTCCGATACAACACTGGGGAAAATTTGACACGGGCGGGGTTGCCCAGCAGTCTGCCCGAGACGACGTGAGTCTGGGCGGTTGACCAAAAATTCGCGGGGATCCGTTGGATTGCCCATCCGGTCGGTTCGACGAACTGCTGTGGTGAGCGCGGTCGAAACGATTCGAGATCGCTGACGGTCATCGGTCCACCACCACCCTTCGGCGGTGAGGTGCCCACGCACTGCCCATTGACAACTACGGGGCATTCATCGGGCCCATCGGAGTTATCGCCTCCGGATGAGCCGCCCGACGTTACGTCACCCCACAGGTCGACTCCGGTGTCAGTTGTCCCACCGCCAACTGAGCACGTGCCCGCAGCAATCTGTGCGCCGTTGCACGAGACGGCTGCCGCGGGGGCAGACATCGCGGTCGTCGCCAGCGCAACGATCAAAGCGACGGAGACACGGCACACCACGTTGAGTCCTCCCACGGTGAAATCTCATCGATGACGACTGCACCGTTACGAGGAACCAATCGAATGGTCACGTGCATCTGCGTTGTGACGCTGCCCAGACAGGCCGAAACGAGCGCGTCAACCAGTGTGTGTCGTCCACGCATCGCGGTGAGTTGCCAGCGCGCCATCGAGATTGTCGCTGCGCTTTCGCCCAACACGTCGAGTGTTGCGAATCCGTTGGCTTCTTCGACAGCCCACTCGGGAGTGGTCAGGTCATTGATTGCCGCGACCGGCGCATCACCAGACACGATGTGATTCGTCACCTCGACGTAATCTTTCAGCGTCGCCCCAATCAACGCCTCGGCATCCACGCTGAGGACACTGGCGTCGGCGTTTGGCTGAGGTGTTGCCGGCGGCACAATCTCGGGCGAGACTCCCACAGAGCAACCCGTGAGGAGTATTCCGAATGCAAGGATGACAAGGATTCGCATTCAGTGAGGGTGTCACACCTCGGGGGAGGGCGGAGCGAATTATCCCCAACTACAGCGGCGCGACCCCGTAGCGACGGTTCCGAAGAGCTGGGTTCGAGCGGCGCGCCGCCAGAACTGCGTCGAGGTCGAGGACTACGTCCAACACTATTTCACCCGTGCTGGCCACGATTATGACGTCCCCTAATGGGTCGATGACCATCGATTCTCCGATTCCGGAAGACCCGGCGTGATTCGCAGCGACGACCCACGAGACATTTTCGATAGCACGAGCTCGCAAGAGCGTCTGCCAGTGTTCCGACTTTCGCGGTCCGGGGACCCAATCCGCGGGAACCGCAAGAACTGTTGCCCCCGCATCCACCAAGCGTCGCGACACCTCGGGAAAGCGAAGGTCATAACACGTTTGAACGCCGACCGACCATCCGTTGACGTCAACGATCAACGGGGATTCGGCGGGGTCCCCCGCGGTAATGACCGCCGACTCGAGCGCCCCGAACGCGTCATACAAGTGGACCTTGTCGTATCGTCCGACTACGCCGTGGGCGTCGACCGCGACAACGGTATTGGTGATGCTGTCGCCGTTCGATACAAGTAGACCAGCAAGAATGGTCGCCGAGAGTTCCCGCGATTTTTCTCCTAAAAAAGTAACGAACGGTCCGTCGATCGGTTCTGCGCCGTCGTGCCAGAAACTGTTGTCGGCATGAAACCATGCGGAGTATTCGGGAAGAACAATGAGGTCGGCGTCGTCGAGATGGCCAAACGCGTCACGCAACACATCACGGTTATCGGCGGCGTCATCGGACGGCGGAAATTGAACCAACCCGACGCTGAGGTTCTCCATATTCCGAGCCTATCGCCAAGGAATTTGCCCAAACGAAAACGGCCCCGAACGAATTCGGGACCGTTTCACTTGGTTGCGGGGGCAGGATTTGAACCTACGACCTCCGGGTTATGAGCCCGGCGAGCTACCGAACTGCTCCACCCCGCGTCACAAGGGTCGAGTCTATCACGGGGCAATTG
>Ga0114979_10001432_pt1 | contig 16095 bp, 12 predicted proteins | sample S_140625_EF_Meta_FD_87315 | JGI IMG/M metagenome (GOLD analysis project Ga0114979, IMG submission 87315) | Freshwater microbial communities from Lake Simoncouche, Canada to study carbon cycling - S_140625_EF_MetaG | ecosystem: Environmental > Aquatic > Freshwater > Lake | place: Lake... | reverse complement strand
CGAGGCCTCGCGGATGAGGGTGGGCAGGCGCTCCTGGATGGAGTCGAGCGGGATGCTCTCCACCGGGGCGTCCGCGGTGCCGTGGTCCTGCGTGTGCGCGAAGGCGTAGCTGCCCTCGGCCTTCGACGCCGTGGCGCCGACGGCGAGGTACATGGCCTTCGAGGTGCGCAGCGGATGGGCGCCGAAGCCCGCGTTCGCCGCGAGCCCGCCCGCCGCCTCGCCGCGGCCGTAGCCGATCGCGAGGCCGAGGACGTCGTCGGCCATGCCGGGGACGATCCAGGCCGCGGCGGCGACCGCTTCCGCGCCCCGCGCGACCGGGGCGCCGGGGACGGAGACGTTGACCATGTCGCCCGACTTGACGCCGACCTTGGCGGCGGTGCCGGCCGACATGAGCAGCGCGTTGTCCCAAGTGATCTTGGTGACCACGTCGGGGAGTTCCTGCAGCCAGCCGATGTTGGCGAAGCGGCCGTCGTGCATCTTGCCGTCGCAGAAGAAGACGAGCTCGAGGCCCTCGGCCTCCGTGCGCGCCTCGATCCACTGCGCCATCGCCTTGCCGGCGAGGTTCGGGGCGGGCGTCGCCTCGCGGCCGGATGCGGTGCCTTCGCAGGTGCCGCGGTCGAGCGAGGTGCGGAAGTGCGCCTCGAAGTCGGCGCCGGACTTGCCGCTCACCGCCATGTGCGTGCGACGCACCAGGTCGAGGCCAGTGCGGACGTCATCTCCGGAGAGCGCAGCGACCATCTCGAGGGCGCTGCGGCCACCCTCGGCCGAGTCGAGGAGCGCCGCCACCAGCGGCTGCGTGATCGACACGGTGCCGTCGGTGGCGCGGGTGTCGCCCCAGTTCTCCAGGAAGTGCGTCATCGGGACGTGCCAGGTGCATCCCGTGGCGCGCGACGTCTCGTCGACGCGGTACGCGAGGTGCACCACGGCCTTGGCCTTGGCCATGGCAGCGGCGAAGCCGAGGTCGGCGGGCGCATCGAACACGGGGTTCGTTCCGAGCATCACCAGCGTGTCGACGGTGCCCGCGTTGAGCGCGGCCGCCACCTTCTGGATACCCACGACGCACTGCTCGGCGTCGGTGCCGGAGGTCTCGACGGTGCTGCCGTACGCGCCAAGCTTGGCGTTGATGGCGGCAGCCACGGCGTGCGTGGCGGCGGACTGGCGCGGACCGGCGACGACGAGCGCCTTGCGGCCGGCCTTCTTCAGGTCGTTGACGAGCGCGTCGACCACTTCCTGCTCGTGCTCGCCGAGCTTCGGCGCGAACGCGGCCATCTGGCGCGCGCCTTCCACGCCCACGCGGTCGGCCACGGCGGCGGCGAACGCGGCCACCTGCGACGGCTTCATGGCGATGCGCTGGTCGGCGTTCATGCCGGTCAGCGTGAGGATGCCTTCCACCTGGTAGACGCGGCTCATGGCGGCAGCGGCGGCGTCCTTCGCCACCAGCTTGCCGTTGTCGCGCTTCACGAGCGAGCGGGCCGCGGCCCACGCGCGCGAGTTGGCGACGGCGTTGATGTCCTCGTGGAGGAAGTCGCAGTCGAGGCTCAGGATCACCTCGGCCTGGTCGAACTTCGGGTGCACGCGGCGGGCGGTGCCGAAGGCGGCCGCGGTGCCGGCGAGCGAGCTGTCGTCGTTGACGGCGCACCACGATGCCCACGTGGCCTTCGGGAACGCCTTCATCAGGCGCGCCTTGGCGTCGAGCATGCTGGGCGAGGAGGTGGGCTCGGCCAGGACCACGAGGCCCGCGCCGCCGTCCTTCTTCCACGACTCGCGGCGCGCGTCGATGAACGCGTCGAGCGCCTTCGCGTTGGATTCCTTGCCGCCCTCGAGGGCGATGCGGCTGCGCTCGGGGTCATAGAGCTCGAGCACGCGCGCCTGCGTCATGGCGCTGGACGGGCCGACCTGCGCAACGCCGCGCGAGGCGAGCGTGGCGGGGTCGATCGCGGCCGCGCCGCCGGCGAGCGGCGACGAGGGGTGCATCGGGTTGCCGTCGAGCTTGATCGGACGGCCGTCGAAGCTGGTGGCCAGGAGACCGAAGCCGACGCCGCACAGCTCGTAGCTGGTGGCGTAGGTGACGGGGATGCCGGGCGTGCGGTTCGCGGGACGCGACGCGTACTCGGCGAACTTCGACTCGGGCCAGCGACGGCAGCCGGCGGCGGCGAGTCCGGCGAGCGCGAAGGACGCGCCCATCATCTTGATGAACGTGCGACGCTCTTCCTCGGTGGCCTCGGAGGCACCGGGCTGGAACTCGCGGTGCATGTACGCCTGGAACTCCGGCGTGTTGGCGAGCTGCTCCACCGAGCGCCAGTAGGCGGAGCGGCGGGCCGGGCCACCTTGCGGGGCGGCGGCGGGAGCGTTGGCGGTTTCGGCGGAGCCGTGGTTGCAGCCGTCGTGCATGTGTTCTGTTCCGTGTCTGGTGACGTGTTCTGGAGTCGTCCCTGCGCCTGTGAATGCCGCGAATCAGCGGTGGCAGGTCGAGCAGTTGTCGTTCGGGTGGAGGTCGTAGCGCTTGATGAGCTCAAGCCGCTGGTCCTTGGTCCAGGAGTCGGTGGGCTTCGAGAGGTTGAAGACCTCTTCCGGCGGGCGCACGTGGTCCACGGCGTTCCGGTGGCAGTTGAGGCACCAGCCCATGGCGAGCGGCTGCGCGCGGTGCACTACTTCCATCTGGTCGACGCGCCCGTGGCACTCGACGCAGCTGACGCCGCGGGTGACGTGCGCAGCATGGTTGAAGTACGCGTAGTCGCCGAGCTTGTGCACCGTGATCCACTCGATGGGCATGCCGGTCGCGTAACTCTCGCGCACCTTCTCGAGCTTGGGGCTGTCCTTGTGGATCTGCGTGTGGCAGTTCATGCACGTCTGCGTCGGAGGCACGGCGGCGTGCGATGCGTTCTCGACGGTGTTGTGGCAGTAGCGGCAGTCGAGGCCCAGCTTGCCCGCGTGGAGCGCGTGGCTGTAGGGCACCGGCTGCTCCGGCTGGTACTGGCCGTCGAGCGTCTTGGGGCTGAAGCCGTAGGCGACGAGAAGCGTCACGTAGAGCGGAGCGACCGCGCCGACCACCAGCACGAAGGGGAGCAGAGCGTTCGACCATCGGGGAAACAGGAATCGACTCATCTGGTATTTCCGTGGAGGAGATCCGAGCGAGGTGGCACAGGGCCACGCCAATGGACTTCGTGCAATTTTTCACGAAGTCCGACGTGCATGGTAGGGCAACGCCCTTGCGGTGGTCAAGAACATCGGTTGCGGCGACTGCTACCCTTTGGGATCGGGGCGCTCAATCTGTGGGCGCCAGGGCTGCCCGCGAAAAAGTTATTAGACACTTTGATCCGTGATCGACACCCACTGCCACCTTCTTTATGACGGGATCCATGAGCGGCTCGACCGCGTCTTGGCGGAAGCGCGCGCTGCGGGCGTCCATGGGTTCATCACCATTGCCACCACCACCGAGGATGCGGTGCGCGGCGCCGCCCTCGCAGAGGCGCACCCCGACGTGTGGTGCACCGCCGGCATTCACCCGCTCCACGCGGCGGACCCCATCGATTGGCAGGACCTGGAGCGCGCCGCACGCCACCCCAAGTGCGTGGCCTGGGGGGAATTGGGTCTCGACAACCACTACAAGGAACCCGCCCCCGCCCTGCAACTGGAAGTGCTGGAGGCGCAGCTTGAGCGCATCCGCGGCTGGCACGCCGAGGGCCTCGTGAAGCCCGTGGTGATCCACTGCCGGCGCGCGGTGCCGCAGCTCCTTCCGGTCCTGCGCGCGAGCGGACTCCCGGCCGACCGCTTCGTTTTCCACTGCTTCACGGAAGGCCCCGACGAGGCGCGCGCAGTCCTCGACTTCGGCGCGTGGATCAGCTTCACCGGGGTGGTGACCTTCCGCAGCGCGCCCGAGGTGGCCGCCGCCGCGAAGCTGGTGCCCGACGACCGCATCATGTGCGAGACGGATGCGCCGTTCCTCTCTCCCGAACCCGTCCGCAGCGCGCGGCCCTGCCTTCCGGGCTACGTGATGCACACCGGGCTCTTCCTGGCAGCGCTGCGTGGCACGCCGTTCGACGCGTTCGAGCGCACGGTGGACGCCAACGCGCGGCGCTTCTTCGGCCTGCCCGAGGGCACCGGGCGATAGCCTGAACTCCCCACCATGCCGCTTGACCAGGATCCAACCCCGGACGAGAGCCCGCTCAGCGGGTTCATGTCGCTCGGCGGGCACCTGGACGAGCTCCGTGGCCGGCTGATCAAGGCGATCATCGTGCCGCTGATCATCGGCTGCGCGCTCTTTGCGGGCGGCAACTACGTGCGCGGCTTCCTGGTGCAGCCCCTGATGGAGGCACTGGCCGCACAGGGACAGCCCACCAACCTGCAGGTGCTGAGCCCCACCGAGACGCTGATGGTGGACCTGAAGGTGGCCATCTGGGCATCGCTCACGCTCTCGCTGCCGTGGGTGCTGTTCCAGCTGTGGAAGTTCGTGTCGCCCGGGCTCTATGCGCACGAGCGACGCTACGCGCGCTTCCTGGTGCCGCTCTCGGTATCGCTGGTGGTCATCGGGCTCACCGGGCTGTACCTGGCGCTTCCCTACATGCTGGCGCTCCTCATCAGTTTCGGCGTGGAGGAGCCGCGCACCATCGCGCCGCCGCCCTCGGCGCTGGTGGAGGGGACGCCGCGCATCCCGGTACTCGACGCAGACCCCGCCAGCGCGAAGCCCGGCGAGGTGTGGATGCTGAAGCAGGACTCTCAGCTCTACGTGGCCATCGACACGGGCCGCGAGGACGGGCGCATGGAAGTGCGCACCATCGCCACGCGCACCACCGGCAACCTGACGCAGCAGTACCGGCTGGAGGAGTTCATCGACTTCCTGCTCTTCTTCGCCGCGGCCATTGCGCTGGCGTTCCAGATGCCGGTGGCGGTGCTGCTGCTCGGCTGGGTGGGGATCATCGACACCAAGATGCTGCGCGGCTATCGCAAGCATGCGTTCTTCGTCTGCACCATCATTGCCGCGGTGATCACGCCCACGGTGGACATGTTCAGCATGCTGTTCCTGCTGGTGCCGCTGTACCTGCTCTACGAGCTGGGCATCATCCTCCTCACCATCGCGCCGCCGCAGGCGGTCTCCGAGGGCGGCGTGATGCGCAATGCGCTCGGCAGCCTGATCGGGCGCCCGAAGTACAAGCCCAAGCGCACCGACGGCAACGAGGGTGACGAATGACCGGGCCGCGCACGCGGCGCGGCGCACGGAGCGGACGGCAGGCGCTCCTGCGGATGGCGGGGCCGCAGGCGCTGCGCGCGGGGGCGCGCGCCAACGACGTGGGCATGATGCTCCGCGCCATGACGCTCGCGCGGCACGCGGCGCACCAGGGTGAGGTGCCCGTGGGCGCCGTCATCTACCAGGGCCGCACCGTGGTGACGGAACAAGCCAACGACCGCGAGGCCACCGGCGACCCCACCGGTCACGCCGAGCTTGCCGCCATGCGCGAGGCCGGTCGCGCGCGCGGTGCGTGGCGACTCTCCGACTGCTCGCTCGCGGTGACGCTCGAGCCGTGCGCCATGTGCGCGGGGGCGATCGTCAACGCGCGCATCGGCCGCGTGTTCTTCGGCGCGCACGACCCGAAGGCGGGCGCGTGCGGCAGCCTGTGGAGCATCCCCGCGGACGGACGGCTCAACCATCGACCGCCGATCGTGGCGGGCATCCTGGCGCGCCCCTGCGGCCGGCAGCTCACGCGGTTCTTTGCGCGCCGGCGTCAGGAACGTGCGGCATCGCGCGGGGCGTCGCCGGCAGCCTCGCCAGCCTCGGTGCGCGACGCATCCACCAAGCCGTCGCCGAGCATCTCGCGCAGCACCACGGTGGCATAGGCCCCCGCAGGCAGGTCGAACGCCACGCGCACGTAGGGCCCGTGGTCGTCGAAGCCCGATTCGAGCTCCGGGTTCGAGACGCGGATGCGGAACGGGCGTCGGTCGCCCGCGGGGCGTCGGCCGGGTTCATCGAAGCGCGCGGGGTCCACGCCGAGGGCGACGATCGCGGCGCGCTCGCGCTCGGCCACCTCGCCGGTGGCGCGCAGTGCATCGGAGCCGGGCATCGGGCCCGTGGCGGAGATCTCGAAGCGCGCGGCGCGTGCGGCCAGCGACTCCTCGCCGGTGGCGGCGCACGCGGCCTCGTCCACGGTGAACTTGGCGCCGTTCACGTGCTTGAACGCCACGTCGCCCTGCACCACCGCACCCAGCGTGCCGGCCACGATGCGCTCGTCGAGCACGCGGTTGAAGACGGCCGACTGCCACGCATCGGTCCAGAGCTCCTGGATGTCGCGGTGCACGCTGCGCACGGCAGTGCGCGCATCGGCGCCGCGCATCAGGGAGCGCGTGGCGGTGCGCTCGGCGTCCATGCCGCGCGGCCAGAGGCCGGCGGCCTCCGCGTAGCGGCCTGCATCGACGGCCTCGCGCGCGGGGCGCTCGCTCTCGGGGAACGCGCTGCCCTGCGTGGAGATGAGTTCGCCCAGCAGCTCCTCGTGCCGGTTGGAGAGAAGCAGCGCGCCCAGCAGGTGGTTGTTGGTGCGCATGCCGAAGCGCTGCGGGCCGAAGTGGTTGGGCACGCCCACGGCCTCCAGCTCGCGCAGCGCACGCCAGATGGGCGGCGCGCGGAACGGCTCGATGCCGCGGATCCGGATGGAGAAGCGGTTCCCCGCCAGGTGCCCGCGGCGCAGCTTGTTGGCGTGCCAGGTCATCCACAGCACCTGCACGCGCGGATCGGTGATGGCGCCCACCTGCGGCTTGCGCGGCAGGTGGATGCTCACGGTCTGGCTCGTCACCGCCACGCGGTCCTTCATGCCGGCGGTGCCGATGGCCTCGGGGCCCACGTCGAAGTGTGCGCACAGGAGGTCCACCATCTCGTGGTGGGTCATGCCCTCCTTCACGATGCGCAGGTACATGTGCTCGCCCTCGCCGCAGGGGTCGTAGAGCTGGAGCTCCTCCACCAGGAAGTCGCCGGGACGTTCCTTGATGCGCGCACCCTCGATCTCGGGCTGGCGCACCACGCGCTGCGCAGGAAGCGGCGAAGGCAGCTGGAGCGCGGGCGCGCGAAGTGGCGATGCGGCGTCGGTCACGGCATGGCCCCGTGCGCGCGCAGGCCGGCCATCACCTGCCGGGCGGTGTCGCCTTCGTGATCGATGTGCACCGCGTTCCACCCGCAGGCGCGCGCGGCGGCCACGTTCTCGGCCAGGTCGTCGAAGAAGACGATCTCCTGCGGCGAGGCGCCGGTGGCCTGCTCGAACGCGCGGTAGATGCGCGGGTCGGGCTTGACGAGCCCCATCAGGTGGCTCGCGTGCCGCACCTGGATGCGGCGGAATGCCTCGCTGCCATCAAGCTGCTCCCAGTGGTGCGCGTTGGTGTTCGAGAGGCACGCGGTGCGGATCCCCGCGAGGTGGATGCGGTCGATGGCGGCGGCAATGCCGGGGTAATCGCCAAGGATCCACGAGGAATGGATGTGGCGCACCTGGTCCGCGCCGTGGTCTTCCAGCAGTTCCGCCACGCCGCGGAAGAAGCCGTCGGCATCGATCTCGCCGCACTGGTGCGCCCGCAGCAGCTCCGCCTTGCGCGGGGACGCGAGCCGCGCCTCGGCATCGGGCAGGTGCGTGATGCCGGCGGCGCGGCAGCCTTCCTGCCACGAGCGGCAGATGCGGACGATGACACCGCCGAGGTCGAAGACAGCGAGGCCCGGAACGCTCATTCCTCGTCACCGTCCTCGTCGGGCTCCACCGCGGGCGGCGGCTCGATGGCGGCGTCGGAGACGGCCTCGTCGAGGACGCGGTCGTCCACCAGGATCGGCACGCCGTCGGCCACGCCGAGTGCGATGGCGTCGGAGGGGCGCGAGTCCACCTCCACGGTCTCGCCGTCGCGCTCGATCACCAGCTTGGCGAAGAAGGTGCCGGAATCGAGGTCATGGATGTGGATGGCCTTGAGCGTCCCGCCGAGCGCGCGGATGGTCTCCGCCAGGAGGTCATGCGTCTGGGGCCGCGGGATCTGCACGCCCTTGATGCGACGGTCGATGGCGAACGCCTCGGGCAGCCCGATCACGATCGGGAACTTGCGCGTGCCCCCCGTCTCGGAGAGCTCGATCACCTGCATGTCGGCCATCTCGCGGATCAGGATGCGTGACAGGTGCATTGGAACAAGCATGGCAGCACTCCTCTCCGCGCACGGGGCGCGGGAGGATTCTAGGCACGGCGGATGCAGGGAAGGAGCCGCGCGTCGCCGCTCAGCCGCGCTCGGCGGTGCGGAACAGCTCAAGGAGCTGGCCGGCATCGCTCGCCGCGTAGACCTGCTCGCGGAACGAGGGATTCGTCATCAGGCGCGAGATGCGTCCGAGCGCCTGGATGTGGTCGCTGGTGCGTTCCGGCGGGGAGACCAGGAGCACCACCAGCTTCACGGGCTTGCGGTCGATCGAGTCGTACTCGATGGGGGTGGCCAGGCGGCCCACCGCCAGGCAGAGGCCGTGCGCCGCGGGCGTCTTGCCGTGCGGGATGGCCAGGCCCTCGCCGATGCCGGTGGAACGCTGCTGCTCGCGCTCCCACACGGCCTTCTTCACGGCAGCCGGGTCGGAGACGCGGCCGGTGAGGGCCAGCGCGTCGACCAACGAATCGATGGCCTCGCGCTTGTTGCTTGCGATCAGCGGAACGACCACGCACTGGGGGTCGAGGATCTCGGTGACGGTCATCGGAACGGGCATGCTGGACTCCGAGTGTGGGCCAAAACGCGAATCGGGAAATGGTACCAATGGCAGGCGCGCAAACGCATGCTTCCTCCGCCGGAAGGCGGGAAACGGGTTCGGGATGGGTTCAGGCCGGGGAGATCAGCGCGCCGAAACCGCCGTCCGCGTAGCGGGAATCGGGGTCGCCGGGCATGCCCCGCGGCTCGCGGTTCTCGGTACGGGCCACGCGGCAGCCGAGGCGGCCGGCGGCCCACTCGGCCTGCGCCAGGTTCTCCGGCGGCTCCAGGCTGCAGGTGCTGTAGAGGACCGACGCACCCGTGGCGAGGAACAGCCGGTGCTCCTCCACGATCTGCCGCTGGACGCGCGTGACGGAATCCATGCGCGCGCGGTTGAAGCGGTACTTGGCTTCCGGGCGCCGCGCCACCACGCCGGTGTTGGAGCACGGCACGTCGAGGACGAGGAGATCGACCTTGCCCACCACGCGGCGCAGTCCCTCGGGCGTGGTGACCTTGACGCGCGGGTGCTCGGCGAACGCAAGCGCCAGGGCGCGCAGGCGCGCGCCGTCGACGTCGGTGGCCACGATCTCGGCATCGGGGTGCAGCGTGGCAAGCTGGCGCGTCTTGGTGCCGCGGCCGGCGCACGCATCCAGGATGAGGAGCGGGCGCAGTCCGTCGGCCAGGCGCATCGGCTGCGCGCTGGCTGCATCCTGCACTCGCGCCTCGGGATGCGCGGCAAGGAGCGCCACCAGCGATGCGTGGTCGCCCTTCCAGACGTGGAAGCCGCGCTCGTCATGCGGCGCCAGGTGCTCGGCGAACGGCGCGCCTGCGGCGGCGGCGGAATCGGGCAGCCCGGCGATGATCGTCGGCGCGGGCTTCAGGCAGTGCACGGCGCGATCGAACGCCACGTCGCGGCCGGCGGCGTTGATCCAGTGGAGGAGGAGGTCCTCGCCCACGCTCACCTGCTCCGCCACGCGCAGCACGCGGTCGGAGGAGAAGACCGGGCGGGTGAGGCGCATGGCGCGGCCGTCGGCGAGCGGCAGCAGGTCGTTGCGATCGCGCCACGCGCGGGGCGCGGCGTCGGGGCCTTCGATGATCTCGCCGCGCAGCGCGATCATGCGGCGAAGCACGGCGTTCACGAAGCCGGACGCGCCGCGGTGGCCCTTGCCCTTGGTCCATTCCACGGTGTCGTCCACCACGGCGTGGTCGGCGATGTTGCCGAACAGGAAGAGCTGCGCGCCGGCCGCCAGCAGCGCCGCCTGCACGCGCGCGTCCACGTTCTCCCAGCGGCGGTCGACGCATGCGCGCGCGATGGCGGCAAGCGACATCCAGCGGTGCGCCACCATGTGCTCGATGGCGCGGGCCAGCGCGGCGTCGCGTCCGTCGAGGGCCACGCCGTCCACGGTGGGCGCGCCGCCCATGTCGACGAACTCAAGATCCGGAAAGCGACCCGCCTGCCGCGCGAGGCGGTCAAGGGCCGCGACGCGGGCAGGCGAGGGTGCGTTCATGCGTGGGGTGGTGGCTTCGTTGCCTTGCAAGTTCAGGCCATCGCCAGGTGACGCTTGGCGCGCGGTGCCTTGGACTTGGCAGCGGGCTTCGGCTCGACGGCGGCATGGGGCTTGCCGAGCAGGCCGGCCTTCTCCGCGGCCTTGCGCAGCGTGGCAGCCTTGTCCGTGGCTTCCCACGTGAAGGTGCCGGGGCCGCCCTCGCCGGGCTTGCGGCCGAAGTGGCCGTGCGTGGCGGTGGCTTTGTAGATGGGCTTGCGCAGGCCGAGCGAGGCGATGATGCCGCGCGGCGTGAGCTCGAAGTGCTTCTCGACCTGCTCGGCGAGCCAGGATTCCGGCACCAGGCCGGTGCCCTGCGTGTCGATGAGGACGCTGGTGGGATTGGCCACGCCGATGGCGTAGCTCAGCTGCACCTCGCAGACCTCGGCGAGGCCGGCGGCCACGATGTTCTTGGCGATGTAGCGGCACATGTACGCGGCGCTGCGGTCCACCTTGGTGGGATCCTTGCCGCTGAAGGCGCCGCCGCCGTGACGGCCGCGGCCGCCGTAGGTGTCGACGATGATCTTGCGGCCGGTGAGGCCGCAGTCGCCGTGCGGGCCACCGATCTCGAACTGGCCGGTGGGGTTCACGTGCACGGTGATCTTGTCGTTCCACCACTTGCCGAGGACCGGCTTGATGATGTGCTTGATGACCTCGGCCTTGAGCTTCTTCTGGCCGGCGGTGCCGTTCCACATGGGGTCATGCTGCGTGGAGAGGACCACGGTGTCGATGCGCGTGGGCTTGAGGCCCAGGTATTCCACGGTGACCTGGCTCTTGGCGTCGGGGCGCAGGCCCTTGACGATGTTCTTCTCGCGGACGATCGCCTGGCGCTTCACCAGCTCGTGCGAGATGGCGATCGGGAGCGGCATGAGCTCCGGCGTCTCCTTGCAGGCGAAGCCGAACATCATGCCCTGGTCGCCCGCGCCCTCGCGGTCGACGCCCATGGCGATGTCCTGGCTCTGCTTGCCGAGCACCACGCTCACGCCGCAGCTCTTCCAGTCGAAGCCCTTGGCGGCGTCGTCGTAGCCGGCCTTCTTCACGGCCTCGCGGACGATGTCCGGCACGTTGACGATGGCGTTGGTGGTGACCTCGCCCGCGACCACGGCGAGGCCGGTGGTCACGAGGGTCTCGCACGCCACGCGGCTCTTGGGGTCCTGCGCGAGCATCGCGTCGAGGACGGCGTCGCTGATCTGGTCAGCCAGCTTGTCGGGGTGACCCATGGAAACGGATTCGCTGGTGAACAGGTAGCGCTTGTCGGTCATGTGTGGCTCCAGTGTCGGAAGTTCGCAGGACGAAGGTGCGTGGCGAGGGTTGGTCGATCCGATCATCCGGATGGCCGGATGAAGCGCGCGATGCTATCGGTCCCCAACGGGCCCCGCAAACCCGGGGGGTGGGTGGGTCTGGAGGGGTGATTTGCGGACTTCCTTGCCTGATTGAGGGAGATTTGGCTGGCACGCCCCGGCCCAGGTCATACCGTTCGGAAGTCCGAAATTCCCGATCGCGCGCCCCCCGGCGCGCGTACCTCCGTGTGTCAATGAACGCCGCCTCCCACATCGCCGCCGCCCTGCTCCACGCCGCTGCCTCCGCTGCCGGTGCGAACAACGCTCCGCCTGCGGTGGCTGCCGATGCGTGGATCCAGGTGCCGGACGTTGCTGGCGGATGGGCGAGCGACCACGTGATGGTGAAGCTTGCGCCGGGTGCCGCGCTGCGCGCCACGGGTCGCGGACGCTTCGTGGCGATGGACGCGAACGGCGCCGCGGACGCCGCACTGGTGCGCGCGCTTGCCGAGATCGGCGCCACGAACGCAACGCGCGCCGCGCGCGTGGTGGCGAGCGACGCGGTGCGTGCGCGCGCGATCGGGCTTGACCGCTGGGTGGAGATCACGCTGCCCGCAGGCAGCGATGCGAAGGCTGCCGTGGCACGCCTCGCCACCTGCGGCGGTTCCGTGGAACTGGCGGAGGTGGATGCCATCGGCGGCGTTGCAGCCGATGCCCCCGCACCCAACGATCCCGGCTACCCCATCCAGTGGGGACTCGAGAACACCGGGCAGTCGATCAACGGATTCAGCGGAGCGGCCGGGTCCGACGTGCACGCGCGTGCCGCGTGGCACATGACCACCGGCTCGGCATCCACGGTGATCGCCGTCCTCGACAGCGGCGTGACGCCGCACGTGGATTTCGCCGCGCGCATGCTGCCCGGATGGAACGTGCCCGCCGGCAACGCGAACACGGCCGACCAGTGCAACAGCCACGGCACGCACGTGACGGGCATTGCCGCCGCCGGCGGAAACGACGGCGTCGGCGTGGCCGGCATGGACTGGAACGCACGCATCCTGCCGGTGGTGGTCCTGACCGGATGCTCCGGCTTCGCCACGGTGCTCGGCGATGGCCTGGTGTGGGCCACGGATCACGATGCCGACATCATGAACCTCAGCCTGCAGTACAGCATCGGGCCGCAGTACCTGCGTGATTCGGTGGCGTACGCCACGGGCGGCGGCGCGATCGTGGTGGCATCCTCCGGCAATACCGGGGCGAACGGCGTGGCATGGCCGGCCAAGTGGCCCGAGGTGCTGGCCGTGGGCTCGATCGACGCCATGGACGCGCCTGCCGGCACCACCGCCGTGGGACCCGAGGTGGACGTTGCCGCACCGGGCGTGAACATCTACGCGAGCGTGCTGACGGACCTGGCGGACTTCCGCAGCGGCACCAGCATGGCTGCGCCGTTCGCGGTGGGCACGCTGGGGCTCATGTATGCAGCCGCACCGAACGTGCCGGGACCGCAGCTGGTCAACCTGCTGGTGCAGTCCTGCGTGGATGTCTCCAACGCGGGCTTCGACAATCGCACCGGCTGGGGACGGATCGACGCCGCGAAGGCCGTGCGCCTGGCGCGGCAGGCGGGCGGGCTCGGCGACCTGAACGGCGACGCCGAGATCGGGGGCGCCGACATGGGCCTGCTCCTCAGCGACTGGGGCGACTGCGGCAGCTACGGCTGCACGGCAGACCTGAACGAGGACGGCGTCGTGAACGGCGGCGACCTGGGCACGCTGATGAGCAACTGGGGCGGTGCGAGCTGACTCAGCGGCCCGCGGCGGCGCGCTGCGCAGCTGCTTCCTCGGCCATCGAACGGATCACTTCGGAAGCGGGCTCAAGCTCCAGCGCGCGGCGGAACTCCGCCTCGGCCTCGTCCCAGCGTTCCTGCCGCACCAGGCCGCGGCCGAGCGCGGCGTGCGCGAAGCCGTTGTTGGGCGCCATGGAGATGGTGCGGCGGATGAGCTCGACGCCTTCCTCGATCTCGAGCGGCATGGTGCCCCGCTCCACCAGCGCCAGCGAGAGGCGGCGCATCGCAAGGAGATCGTCGGGGCGCGCCGCGAGGCCCTGGCGCGCACTCTGGATCACGCGCGGGTACTCGCCCTGCTGGTCGAGCCAGGTGACCTGTTCCTCGCGCAGGCGCTGCCACTCGGGATGCGCGCCGAGCGCCTCGTCGTACCAGGCGATGGCGTCGTTGCGGCGCGAGGGAGAGCTTCGTGCGATGCGCCCGATCATGGCGGCAACGGCCTCGTCGTGGCCGTCGCGCTCCCAGGAGCCGCGCATGATGCGCTCGGCGCCTTGCATGTCACGGATGGCGGCGCTCAGGTAGGCGCGATGGAGGTCGATCGACTGGCGGCCGAGGGCGAGGATGTTCCAGCCCTCCGGTGGCGCGGAGACAAGCGTGTAGAGCGCGAGCGCGCGGCGCGCGTCCTGCTCCATGGCGGGCGGCGGTGTCTGTGCGTCCTCGTTGAAGATGACCTCGGCGGGCAGCGTGACGCGCGCATCGGCGCGCTCGGCGAGGAAGACGATGCCATTGAGCGCGCCCACGTACGACACACCGGCAAGCACCGCGCCCGCGCACGCGAGCCACGCCGCGCCGGAGGCACCGATGCGTCCCCGGTAGCGCAGGCGCATGCCGTGGAACGCCACCGAGCGGTCGCGCAGGATGCGCCACGCCTTCCATGCGATGAACACCGTGCAGGCGGCGATGCCCGAAGCGAAGAGGAGCGGCACGGCGAGCAGGCTGCCACGCACGGCAAGCAGCGTGGCGACGCCGACGGCCGCGAGCACGATCTCCTCTGCCCACGTGAGGTCCCAGCGACGCTCCGCGGATGCGGCGGCGCGCGAACCCGAGCGGTCGATGCGCATGGCGGGCTTGCCCAGGCCGAAGCTGAGCGCCTCGTTGGGGCAGACGCTGACGCAGTCCATGCACTTCATGCATCCAACGTCCACCACCATGCCGAAGTCGCGGATCTCCTCGTGGACGCGCACGTTGCTGGTGCAGACCGCGGTGCAGTGGCCGCACTGGTGGCAGCGGTCGTGGTCCACCACGATGCGCATGGGCGCGAGTTCGTCGAGCGGCGCGAAGAAGCCGCCGTACGGGCAACCGTAGGTGCAGTAGCCCTTCGTACCGAGGAGCCACACCACCAGCACGCCGCTCACCAGGAGGAACGGCACACCCATCAGCACGCCGGGGAACGTGGCCCAGAACGCGTCGGTGGTGAAGTGCGCGGTGAAGCCCGGCCAGCGCAGGTCCGGCTGCACCCACGGCGCCAGCGCAAAGCGGTAGAAGAGCGGCCACACGAACATGTAGAGGGCGAGCGCCAGCGGCATCCACATCAGGAGGCGCGAGCGGAACGGCTTGGGGCGGATGCCCGCGCGCGCCAGCGCCCACGCGGTGGCGTCCTGGATGGCCACCCAGTGGCAGCCCCAGCCGCAGAACCAGCGGCCGAGGAGTGCGGTGGAAAGGAGCGCCACGGCGAAGAAGATGCCGCCCACGGTGACGATGCCGTCCTTCACGGTCTGCATCGATTCGCTGGGCTCGATGGGAGCCAGCGTGGTGCCGAGCGCCAGCCACTGCACCAGGTGCGCGATCATGAAGAGCCAGACGCCCGCGAGCACCGCGGTGCGCGTCCAGCCGCGGCGCGAGCCGAAGCCGGTGGGACGCGGCGCCGATGCGGGAAGCACCGGCAGCGAGATGGAGGCCGCGCCGTCGGAGGTCTTTGTGGTGCAGGAGCTCATCGGCGCGGGTGATCGTACGCCGCCGGTGCGGGATCGATCCCCTTCCGGCCGTTCCGATGGCCGTTCCTATACTTGCGGAACTCCATGGAGACCGACCTCTACAAGATCCTCGGCGTGGGCAAGAATGCCACCGACGATGAACTGCGCAAGGCACATCGCGCCCTGGTCCGCAAGTACCACCCCGACGTCAACAAGGACCCGGGGGCGGATGCCAAGTTCAAGGAAGCGCAGGAGGCGTACGACATCCTCTCCGACCCGGAGAAGCGGAAGCTGTTCGACCAGTTCGGCATTGCGGGCGTGAGGAGCGGGCCCACGGGCGGCGGACCGCGCCCGGGCGCCGGCGGCGATCCGTTCGGCGGTGCCGGGCCGTTCGGCGGCGCGGGCGGCGGGCGGCAGAGCTGGCAGAACGTGGACCCCTCGAGCTTCGAGGAGATGTTCGGCTCGATGTTCGGCGGCGGACGCGGCGGACGGAGCGCGCGCGGCCGCGGCGGCTTCGACGACGAACCGGAGGAGCCGCAGCAGGGCCGCAACGCCGAGGCCGAGGAGACCATCGACTTCACCACGTCCGCGCTGGGCGGCACGCGCTCGTTCAAGGTGAACGGCGAGTCCATCGAGGTGAGGATCCCCGCGGGCATCCGCAGCGGCGCACGGCTGGCGGTGCGCGGCAAGGGTGCGCGCAGCGCAAGCGGCGGCGCGGCCGGCGACCTGATCATCACCATCCACGTCTCGGCGCACCCGTGGTTCCGCCGCGAGGGCGACGACATCCTGATGGACGTGCCGCTCACCATCGCGGAGGCGGCGCTCGGCACCACCGTGCGCGTGCCGCT
>Ga0114979_10001431_pt1 | contig 16097 bp, 22 predicted proteins | sample S_140625_EF_Meta_FD_87315 | JGI IMG/M metagenome (GOLD analysis project Ga0114979, IMG submission 87315) | Freshwater microbial communities from Lake Simoncouche, Canada to study carbon cycling - S_140625_EF_MetaG | ecosystem: Environmental > Aquatic > Freshwater > Lake | place: Lake... | reverse complement strand
TATTAGAAATAATAGATGAAGTTAATGAAGAAGATTATATTTTTTGGGAAAGTCATTATATTAGTTTATTTAAAAGTTGGGGATTTATTTTAGAAAATAAAAACAATGGAGGTGGAGGGTGCCCAAATCACACTGATAAATCCAAATTATTAATTAGTGAAAAAAATAAAGGTTGGGTTCCATCAAAAGAAATGAGAATTTCAGTTGGAAACGCTGCTAAACAAAGATGGAATTCTTCTAAAGAAGAACTTAGTAAAAAAATAAGTGAAAATAGAAAAGGAATAAAACATCAAAATCATACTAAAGGTGAAAAACATAAAAGTTCAGGAAGAAAATTAAGTGAAGAAACAAAACAAAAAATAGGAAATGCTCATAAAGGGTTAGCAACACATACTACCCAACATACAGAAGAAACAAAAAAAGTTATGTCGATGAAAAAAATAGGTTTTAAACACTCAGAAGAGTCAAAAGAAAAAAAATCAATAGCAATGAAGGCATATTGGGAAAGGAGAAAAAATGGTATCTTTTAATAAATTGAGCTTGTATGGACTTCCTTTTCAACTCAAGGTAATTAATCAGTTATTAACAAATAAAGAGTTTTTACTAAGTATTAGAGATTCAATTCAAAATGAATACTTTGATAATCAAAGTTTACAATGGATTGTAAATCAAACACTTAAATACTTTGATAAGTACAATACAAGTCCTACACTTGAATCACTTCAAATTGAAGTTAAAAAATTAGACAATGATGTATTAAAAACAGCAGTTATTGAACAATTAAGAGAATCTTACAAAATTGACAATAATGATGCTGACTATGTTAGAGAAGAATTTAGTAACTTTTGTAAAAACCAACAATTAAAAGCAGCTTTAATGACATCTGTTGAATTACTAAATTCAGGAATGTATGATGACATTAGACAATTAATTGATTCTGCTTTAAAAGCAGGAATGGATAAAAACATTGGTCATGAATACTCTAAAGACGTAGAATCAAGATACAGACCAGATGCGAGAGTAATTATTCCTACTCCTTGGCCAGACATTAATAAACTTTTAATGGGTGGTTTAGGTGGAGGTGATTTAGGGCTAATTTTTGGTGGTCCTGGTGGAGGTAAATCATGGATGATGGTAGCTATGGCTGGTCATGCTGTTAAATTAGGTTTCAATGTAGTTTATTATACATTAGAATTAGGTGAAGTTTATGTAGGAAAACGATTTGATGCGTTTTTTACTAATGAACCTGTAAACAATATTCATTTGCATCGTAAAAAGGTTGAAAATGAAATTAATCGTTTAGAAGGTAAATTAGTTGTTAAAGAATTTAGTATGGGTAAAGCAAGTATTCAAACACTTGAATCACATATTTCTAAATTAAAAGACATGGACATTAAACCAGATTTAGTTATTATTGACTACATTGATTTACTAAGAAGTAAACGTAAAGGTGAAAGAAAAGATGAAATTGATGATGTTTATATATCAGTTAAAGGACTAGCTCGTGATTTAAACATACCTGTTTGGAGTGTTAGTCAAGTAAATCGTTCAGGTGCTCAAGATGACATTATTCAAGGTGACAAAGCAGCTGGTTCTTATGATAAAATCATGATTTCAGATTTTTGTATGTCATTAAGCCGTAAAAAAGAAGACAAAGTTAATGGTACTGGTAGATTACATGTAATGAAAAATCGTTATGGAATGGATGGTCTTACATATAATTGTAAAGTAGACACAACAACTGGTCATATTGATTTAGATGAAAACAATGAAGGCGTTGAAATTAAAGACACTAAACCAGTATTTGGAGAACCACAGTCTTGGGACAATGGAGACTTGTCAGCTCTTCGAAATAAATTTTCAGAACTTGAAGATTTAATTTAAAAAATCATATTTATCAATACACATGAAAACAGTAGTTTTAGTAGCATGCGTTGCAGGTAAAAATAATAAACCTGCACCAGCTGAAAAGTTATACAATTCTGATTTATTCCATAAAAGTATGGCGTATGCTCATAAACTTACTGATAGTAATGACATTTATATTTTATCAGCTAAACATAAATTATTACCTATTAAAAAAGTAATTGAACCTTATGACATGACTTTAAAAGACTTTTCAGCAGATGAAAAACAAGCATGGTCAGAAGATGTTTTAACTGATTTAAAAAAACACTATAATTTAGATAAAACTAAATTTGTATTTTTAGCAGGTGAAGCTTATAAAAAATACTTAGAACCAGAATTGCCTCACAATGAATCACCTTTAAAAGGACTTAGAATTGGACAACAAAAACAAAGACTAAAAAAATTAGTTAGTGAAGTTTACCAAAAAATTAGAAAAATTGTTTTACAAGAAATTAAAAGAATAATAAAATGAAATTAACACATCAAGAATTAGATAAAAAAATTCAAGAATACATTGACGATATGCATTCTTATGGTAATGAAAATGAAATTGTATTAAATGAAAATGTTTTGAAATCATTAAAAATGTTGTTAGTTGAATCAGATGGAATTAGTAAATCAACATTAGTTGAAGCTGCTAATAATTCTCAAGGTGAAAGTAAATATATTATTGAAGATTTTATATTATACATAGAAAACTAATCCACTAAACATACTAGAAAAAATTGATGTGAGAAAAACATTTAAGGAATACCTACCCAAAAATTAAAATTAGATTATGAATACAACACAAAATATACTCAGCGATATCACCACGTACATGAAGTACGCTCGTCATATCCCCGAAAAATCTCGCCGCGAAACATGGGAAGAAATTGTGGACAGAAATAAAACAATGCATTTAGCTAAGTATCCACATTTAGCTGAAGAAATTGAAGAAAACTACAAATTAGTATACGCTAAAAAAGTACTACCTTCTATGAGAAGTCTTCAATTTGCAGGCAAACCAGCTGAAATCAACAATGCTAGAATGTTTAATTGTTCGTTTCTTCCAATTGATGATTTTAAATGTTTTAGTGAAATCATGTTTTTACTTCTTAGTGGATGTGGTGTTGGATTTAGCGTACAAGGTCATCATGTTGACAATTTACCTGAAATTAAAATTCCAACACGCGAAAAACGTTATCTTGTCAACGACTCTATTGAAGGATGGGCCGATGCGGTTCATATTCTTATGAAAGCTTACATGAAAGGCGGATCACGTCCAAAATTTGACTTTAGAGATATCAGACAAAAAGGAGAACAATTAGTTACTGCGGGTGGAAAAGCACCAGGACCAGAACCATTAAAAGAAGTATTATTTAATGTACAATTAATTTTAGACAGAAAAAAACAAGGTGAAAAATTAACATCAGTAGAATGTCATGATATTGCTTGTCATTTAGCAGATGCTGTATTAAGTGGAGGAATTCGTAGAGCAGCATTAATTAGCTTATTTGACTTTGATGATGAAGACATGTTAACATGTAAATTTGGAAATTGGTGGGAAAACAATCCACAACGTGGAAGGGCTAACAATTCAGCAGTAATTTTAAGACACAAAATCACAGAAAACGAATTTATGAATTTGTGGGCAAAAGTAGAAGCAAGTAACGCAGGTGAACCAGGATTTATTTTTAGTAATGATAAAGACTATGGTACTAATCCATGTGCTGAAATTGCTTTGAGACCATATCAATTTTGTAACTTATGTGAAATCAATGCAACTGATGTAGTAGATCAAGCAGATTTTAATACTCGTTCAAAAGTAGCTTCATTTTTAGGTACTTTACAAGCATCTTACACTGATTTTCATTATTTGAGAGATGTTTGGAAAAAAACAACTGAAAAAGACGCTTTAGTAGGTGTAGGTATTACAGGAATTGCATCTGGAAAATTAGATAATATTGACTTAGAAGAAGGTGCTAAAGCAGTTAAAGATGAAAACGAAAGAGTAGCAAAACTTTTAGGAATTAAAAAAGCTGCTCGTACAACTACAGTAAAACCAAGTGGAACTAGTAGTTTAGTATTAGGAAGTTCAAGTGGAATTCACGCTTGGCATGATAATTTTTATGTTCGTCGAATTAGAGTAGGTAAAAATGAAAGTATTTACACTTACTTAGCATTAAATCATCCAGAATTAGTTGAAGATGATTTCTTTAATCCAACTCAACAAGCAATTATTTCTGTTCCTCAAGCAGCACCTGTAGGAGCTAAAACAAGAGCAGAATCAACATTTGACTTACTAGAAAGAACAAGAAGATTTAATATGGAATGGGTAAGACCAGGTCATAGAAGTGGACAAAACTACAATAATGTATCTGTTACTATTAATATTAAACAAGGTGAGTGGAAACAAGTAGGTGAGTGGATGTGGAATAATAGAAATGACTATACAGCAATGTCTTGTCTACCGGAAGACTTAGGAAGTTATAAACAAACTCCTTACGAAACTATTACTGAAGAACAATACAATGAAATGGTAACACATTTACATAATATTGATTTGAGAAATGTAGTAGAAATGTCTGATATGACAAATCTAATGGATCAAGTTGCATGTTCTGGAGCTAGTTGCGAAATAGTTTAAAATTTTAATAAAGGGGGGTGTTTTTACATCCCCATTAATATTTATTAACAAAAATACTATGCGAAATAATTTTGACCTTAAAAAATTCTTAATTGAGAATAAACTAACACCTCAATCTCAAAAATTAAATGAAAATCAAGATATTAAAATCCAATTCTTAAAACAAAATGAATGGGATCAACTTAATGATAAGTATGAAAGAAATGGTAAACTTTCTCCTGAGGAAGAATTTTTAGCTGATGCTGGTACTTGGGACATGGAAGGGTATTTTGATAATACTTATCCTTCATTAGAATCATTTGCTGAATTTATTGTTAAAACAGATGGTGGTAATGTTCAAAATTGGTTACAACGTTTAAATAAAACTAAAGATATGGGTATTATTAGTATTAATAAAGATCCTAAAGGATCATTGCCTGAAAATGAAATGTGGTTTAACTCTGGAATGAACAGAGAAAGAGAATCAGGAGAAAAAATTGAAAAAGGAGTAAATAATACAAAAGAAGAAAACTTCTTAACATCTCGCCTGGGAAGAATGCTTGCTAGCGAGTTAAAACAGATGATAAGTCAACCTTTTGGAACAGAAGAATTTTTAGACATAGTTCAAGATTTAAAACCTACTCCACAACAATTAATAGCAGCAGCAGAATCAATAGGATTAAATATAATGAGTGATCCTGAAAGTGATATTGATTTTGATATTGATAATAGAAATTGGCAAGATGATGGAGCTATATTAACTTATTTCCCTCGGACACCTGAAGTGTGGAGTTTTTAAAAAAATAAATTAATTTTAATAGGGCTTGGTTTTCCAAGCCCTTTTTGTTATAATATAGTTATGAAAGTAAGTCACGAATGTCCTTTAGAAATGTTAAACCAAAGTTTTGAGTTTAATGATTATGATTATTTCTTGCCTACTTTTGCTACTAATGAAAGATACTTAAATCATTTTATTACAGCAAGAAAACAAGGTAGATTTATTATAATGGATAATGGTTTGTTTGAAAATGATTTAAAAGACGAACAAACTTTATTAGATTATTACAATCTTATTCAACCTGATGTATTTATAGCACCTGATGATTGGAATGATTCAGAGTTAACTTGGAATAATTACCAACAGTGGAAATCAAAAGTTGATCCTTCTAAAATTATGGTTGTAGTTCAAGCGAATAATATGTTTGAAGCTGAAGATTTGTATGATAAATTAGTAGAAGACGGATGTAAATACATTGGTTTTAATCATTTAGGTAAATACTATGATGATTTTAGTTGTCATCCACATTTTGAAACAAGAAAAACATTTGGAAGAATAGAATTTATTAGTTATTTAAAAGAAATTGGTAAATTAAATAGTGATGTTCACCATCATTTATTAGGAACTAATTTTGCTTGGGAATTTAAACATTATCCAAGTGTTTATTTTCCAGAAATTAAGTCTTGTGATACTTCAAATCCAATTACATCAGCTTTTGAAATGATTGACTACACAGAACATTTAGGATTAAATTTCAAACCAAAAACTAAAGTAGAAGAAGTATTTGAATCTCAAGATATTGATAAATTAAATTTATCTTTAAAAAACATAGAAACATTTAAACAATTTATACAGTAATGGACGAGTATTTATCATTATATGATTTTTTAGGAAAAGCTGCTGGACCTGAATTAGGAAAAGAAGTAAACAACGAAGCAATAAAATTTAATGTACAAACAAAACAAAGACAAGTATCTAATCCTGTTTATAGAGGAAAAATAATACTTTATCCTAAAAGTTTTTTAGAAACATATTTTACTAATAAACAACAAACAATAGAAATATAGAATATGGAACAATTAACAGCATACGATTTGAAAACTAAGACTAAAGCAGTCCCATTCACAGAAGTAACAATCAGTAAAACATCACGTGGTGGTTTTATTGCTAAAGGAACAAACTCATCAGGAAATAAAATGACAACTATTTTATCTGAAGCAAAAGCATTAGCTGCTATTGAAGCAGGAATTGCAAAACAAGATTTTTAATTTAATTTAATCTTATTAAGAGGGTTGGTTTTTACCAACCCTTTTTGTTATATTATATAAGAATGAATAAACAAGCAGTATTATCATTAAGTGGAGGTATGGACAGCTCCACATTGTTACTTCATCTACTCGCCAAGGGCTATGAAGTAACCGCGCTGTCTTTTGATTATGGACAAAAACACTCAATTGAACTTGAACGTGCTCAATCTTTAGTAAGATATGTTAACGCACATTCACGTTATGAAGATGAGTACTACTATCCAAAAGTTAAGTATCAAGTAATTAAATTAGATGGTTTAAGTCATTTACTTAATTCAGCTCTAGTAACAGGAGGAGCAGAAGTTCCTGAAGGACATTACGCTGAAGAAAACATGAAAGCAACAGTAGTACCAAACAGAAACAAAATCTTTAGTTCAATTATTCAGGCAGTAGCTTTATCAATCGCTGAATCTAAAAACTGTAATGTTGAAATTGCTATGGGTATTCATGCTGGTGATCATAGTATCTATCCAGACTGTAGACAAGAATTTAGAGATATTGACTATGAAGCATTTAAAGCAGGTAATTGGGGTGCTGAAAAAGTAGCATATTATACTCCATATTTGTTAGGTGATAAATTTGATATTTTAAAAGATGGAGTTGAATGTTGTGAATTTTTACATTTGAATTTTGATAAAGTTTACAGTAAAACAAACACATCTTACAAACCAATCCAACATAGTATTGAATACACAGTTGGAGAAAATGTTTGTTATGAAAAAGAATGGTTTAGTGATTTCAAATCAGCATCAAGTGTAGAAAGAGTAGAAGCATTTTTAAAAGTAGGTCGTAAAGATCCAGTTCAATATGCAGATGAATTTGGTCCTGTAAGTTGGGATTATGTAGTAGAATATGTAAAACAAGTATTAGAAAGTCATGAATCATCCAAATCCTAAAAATCATCAAACAATCAGTTTTCTTAAGTCAGCTGTTAGACTAACAGGATATGGAGCTCTAATGTATAGTATTGGATTAGGAGTATTTATCTTAATTATTAGTGAATTAATTGGTATTCTTGAAGAATTAGTATAATGCAAGTATTATTAAATCCACATCAAATTCGTATGGGTATTCTCAAAATAGTTGAGAAAATCATGTTAAGACATAATGTAGACGAACCAATTGTAATGATTGGGGTAATGCGTGGGGGTTTTATGTTTTACGCGGATTTAATGCAAGAACTCCAACGTATGAATATTATTTGTGATTTTATAAATTGTAGTTCATACACTGGAACAGAAAACACTGGATTTAAAATGTTGTTAGACAGTAGGGTAGATGTGACAGACAAACATGTTTATCTTATTGATGACATTTTAGACAGTGGACTTACTTATGAGTACTTAAAAATTCACTATGAATACAAAGGAGCAAAAAGTGTAGAAGGTATTTTTGCATTAAAAAAATACGATGACAAATACAAAGAAGAAATGTGTATTATAAGTATTCCTAAAGAAAACAATGATTTTTGGTACATAGGTTATGGAATGAATGATGAAAATGAAGGTTCAAGACATTTAAAAAGTATTTATTATAAATGAAAACAATAGCATGTATTGCCCATGATGGTAAAAAACCAGAGATGGTAAGATTAGTACATAAGTATGCTTATATACTTAAAAATTTTAATTTGATAGCTACTGGTACTACTGGTATTCATATTGAACAAGTAGGTGATTTAACAGTTACTAAATTAAAAAGTGGTCCGTTAGGTGGAGACGCTCAAATTGCTTCATTAGTTGTTGAAGGCAAAATTGATTTAGTAATTTTTTTAGTTGATCCATTAGATGTACATCCTCACCAAGTTGATGTAAGTATGTTAGTTCGTATATGTAATGTACATGATATTCCATTAGCTACAAATATAGCTACCGCGGAATTATTACTTAAAGCACTTTAATTACACAATGAAAACACTAGTAATATCAGATCTTCACATTGGCTCCAAAGGATGTCAAACTGAAGAAATTTTAAATCTTTTAAAAGACGAGTCTTATGAAAGATACATTTTGGTCGGTGATATTATCGATGGATGGTTATTTAAAAAATACAAAAAATTTAATTACAACCAAACTAAAGTTATTCGCAAGCTTTTAAAACTATCAAAAGACAAACAAATTATTTGGATCTCTGGAAACCATGATGAATTTCTAAGAAAGTACACTCCATTAGAAATTGGTAATATCACAGTTGTAGATGAATTTATAGAAGACGGAATTTGGTTTTGTCATGGAGACAAATACGATGGTATTATTCAAATGCATTGGCTTGGTGTACTTGGATCTATAGGATATGATCTTGCAATTGTGATTGATAGATTTTTAAAACGTTTTAATAAAAAAACAAGTTTATCTAAGTATTTAAAAGACAATGTTAAAGCGGCTGTTTCATTTTTAATTGACTTTGAAAATGAAATGGTAAGACAAGCTAAAAAAAGAAATTGCCATACAGTAGTTTGTGGTCACATACACACACCTTCTGATAAAAAGATTGACGGTGTACGTTATATGAATTGTGGAGATTGGGTTGAAAGTTGTTCTCATATTACTTATTATTCTCAACATAATTCTTTAAAATTATGGAAAAAATTTTAATTTTTTTATAAAAATATTGGTTATTTTTAAAAAATCTGTTATAATATAGTTATGAAAACATTTAAAAGTACAAAAGTATTTGATGGATACAGTTGTGTGTTTCGTCAATGGCGGGCTGAAGGAACTCATTGTAGATTTCTTCATGGATATGGAGTGAGTTTTAAAGTATGGTTTGAAGGTAAACTTGATGAAAAAAATTGGGTTTGGGATTTTGGAGGTATGAAACGTGCTAAAAGTACTATTGATGGTATGAATCCTAAAGTTTGGATGGATCATATGCTTGACCATACTACAATTATCGCTGAAGATGATCCTCAATTAGATACATTTAGAGAAATGGATAGTGATGGTATTATTCAACTTCGTGTAATTCCAGCTACAGGAGCAGAACGTTTTGCTGAGTATTTTTACAATAAACTAAATACTTTTGTTCAACTAGAAACAGAAGGTAGAGTTAAAGTAACTCAAGTTGAATTTAGAGAACATGAAAAAAATACAGCAATTTATAAAGGATAATTATGAAAAAATTTATATACTTTACAGCACCATGGTGTGGACCATGTCAGGCATATGGGCCTATTATTTCTCAACTTCAAGTTCCTGTTGAAAAAATTAACATTGATGAAACTAAAGAATTAGCAATGCAATTTAATATTAGAAGTGTACCTACAACAATTTTAATAAAAGACGGAGTAGAAGTGTGGAAAAATGTAGGTGTGACAACATTACAAACCTTACAACAAGCTTATGACAGAAATTAAAAAACCAGGTAGAATTACTGATTATAACAAAACACTACCAATTCTTGAACTCTACACTTGTATTCAAAGTGAGGGTTCAAGACAAGGCAGACCAACAGTAGCTGTTAGAACTACAGGCTGTTCTCACAGATGTTGGTTTGGTGCTGGTGGGTGGTGTGACTCTTGGTACACAAGTATTCATCCTGGTAAAGGAACATATAATTTTAATGATATCATCAAAATTTATGATGAAAATCCAACAATTACAGAAATGATGTTAACTGGTGGTTCACCAACAATGCAACCAGATCTTTGTAATGAATTAACTCACTTTGCTAACGAAAGAGGCATATTTATAACTATTGAAACAGAAGGCAGCCATTTTATTGAAACAGACTATCCATTTGGTCTTATTTCTCTCTCACCTAAGTTTAGTAACTCTGTACCTAAAATTGATGTCACTACACCAATGGGTAAGCTTGTTGATCAGAAGATGATTGACCAACATAACAAGCTTAGACTAAATCATGATGCTATCAGTAAAACTTTAGTGTATCATTCAGATTATCATTACAAACCAGTTTATGATGGTACTGAAGAAACAATGATTGAAATTGAAGAATTTAGAGTAAAACATAATATTCCTAAAAACAAAACATGGTTAATGCCAGCTGGTGACAACAGAGAAGAATTAATTAAACAGTATCCAATTAGTTTAGAAAAGGCATTTGAAATGGGATATTGTTGGACAGGCCGTGACCACATTATTTCCTATGATACAAAAAGAGCTGTATGATGGATCTATTATCAACACATCCAGTTAAAAAATCAGACTTAGGTTTTCACGGTAATTTATTTGGAGGAGTACTTCTAGCATGGTTAGATTCTGCTGTAGCAGCTTATGCTATGGAAAAATGTCGAACACAAAATATGATCACAATGGCTATTGATGAATGTGTATTTAAAAAACCAGCTAAGGAAAACAATCTAGTTAAAATATATGCTGAGTTATCTAAAATAGGAAATACTTCTGCTACTTTTAGAGTAGAAGCAAGAGCATACAATGTTTTTAGAGCAGATGAAGTTGTACTACTAGCTACTAAGATGACTTTTGTTAGAGTTGATAATGAAGGACAACCTATTTCAATATCAGAACAAGTAAAAAGAATATTTAATACACCATTAGAAAAATTATGACATTAACAATTTTATATATAATTTTAGCAGTAATTTTTGGAATACTATGTTATTTTGGTTATGTTATAGATAAACAAAGAAAAGAAATTGACAGTTTGTGGAAACAAATAGTTATTTTAGCATCATCAACATCAAAAAGAATTTTAGAAACAGAAAAAAAAATTAAAAACAATGACAAATAATAAAAAAACTTTTACACTTGATTTAGAAGTAGTAAAACAAGGTTATGCAAATGGAGTAGCTCCAGGTTTTCCATTTACTGAACAAGAAAAATGGAAAATGGTTGATAAAGCAGCAGAAGCTTATGGTCAATTCCTAACAGCGTTAGGATGTGATTGGGAAAATGATCCTAATAGTAGTGACACTCCTCGTAGAGTAGCTAAAGCTTATGTATTTGATTTATGGAAAGGTCGTTATGACAGTATGTCTGATATTACAGCATTTCCAAGTGATGGATATGATGGAATTGTAATTGAAAGAAATATTCCATTAACTAGTATGTGTAGTCATCATCACCAAACAATTGGAGGAGTAGTTCACATTGGTTATATAGTAGGAGAAGGTGGTTCAGTAATTGGATTAAGTAAATTGAATCGTATTGTAGAACACTTTGGTCGTAGAGGTGCCATTCAGGAACAATTAACAAATGCTATTCATCAAGCAGTAGATAAAATTTGTGAAGGAAACAGAGGTGTTATTGTAACTGTAGTTGCAACTCACAACTGTGTTAGTTGTAGAGGTGTAAAACATCACGGAGCTAGTATGGTCACTACAAAAGCAAGTAATGTATTCATGGATAATAGTAATCAAGCTCGCAAAGAATTTTTTGATAGTATTAAAATAAATAACGGAGGACAAATATGATATTAAACTCAGATCAAATATTAGAAGAAGGTCTAATTACTTTAGACAGTAACTCACATGGTAAACCAGCTCAAGTAGGCTTTGATTTATCAATTAAAGCAGTAAATAAAATTGGTGGATTGGTAGGTAAAGTTTTGAAAGATAAAACTGAAGTAAATCAACATGTTGGAGTAGAAAAACAAATGATTGATGGCCATTGTGGGTGGTTATTGTACGCTGGAGTTTATGATGTAATTATGAATGAAGGTTGTAATATAGCACCAAACAGAGTAGGTTTAATTCGTCAAAGAAGTTCATTGATGAGAAATGGAGCATTAATTCAATCAAGTATTTTTGATCCAGGATTTAAAACAGACAATGTAGGAACATATATGTTTGTAAATTATCCTATATTCATTGAAGAAAATAGTAGAGTAGCCCAAATGTATTTCCATGAGTGTAATTGGGTTTTTGAAGACAAGCTTTACAATGGTCAATTTCAAAACGATAAACAACGTTAATATTTATTAACATGGAACGTTATCAACCAGGACAAAAGTTAGAAGGTTTAGGTGACTTAGTCGCTTTAATTACTTACTATACTAAACTAGATCTTCTAACTACTTGGTTTTTTACAAAAATCTTAAAACGAGACTGTGGATGTACTCGTAGAAAAAAAATACTAAATAAAAAATTTCAGTTTTAAATTAGTCTAATTAATTGTTGGTATATTTATTACTGACTATGCCACTAATTTATAGAGAAAATCTAAACCGTGCTCTTACTTGGGAAGAAGCTGACGGTAATCTTCAATACCTGTCAACTACCATGTCTGGTAGTGCTGTTAATATCACAGGTTCTACAATAACTTTATCAGGAAGTACTACTTTTATAGGAGATGTTAACTTTAACACAAGTAGTTTTTCATTAGGAGGAAGTGTATTTACAGTATCTGGAAGTACAGTTAGTATAAACGGTACTCTTATTGTATCTGGTAGTAATACACTAATTAATAAAGGACCTACAGAATTTGAAGGAAATTTCAGACAAGGTGATTATAGTACACAAACTGTAGGAACTTATGCTCATTCTGAAGGTGTTGATACTAAAGCACTTGGAAGTTATTCACATGCAGAAGGAAATGGTACTACTGCTGGTGTTGTAGGTTCTCATAGTGAAGGTTTTAAAACAACAGCTTTGGGTAATTATTCTCATGCTGAAGGACAATTTTCAACATCAGTAGGAAACATGTCACATGCTGAAGGTGCTAATACTCAAGCTTTAGGTGATTATTCTCATAGTGAAGGTTATATAACAACAGCTTTGGGTAATTATTCTCATACTGAAGGACAATATACAACAGCATCAGGTTCACACTCACATGCTGAAGGTGAATTAACTGTTACTTTAGGATTAGCATCACATGCTGAAGGTAGAGAAACAACAGCTGGTGGTTGGAGATCACACACAGAAGGATACTTAACAGTAACTGATGGAGATGGAGGTCCGAGTGGTCATGGAAATGGTGGTAAAGGTCATGCTGAAGGTAGAGGCACCACAGTAATAGGATATGGTGCTCATACAGAAGGTGAAAGAACCACAGCTGCTTTAGGATCAACTAGTTCACATGCTGAAGGAACATTTACTACAACAGCTTGGGCATATTCACACGCAGAAGGAAGTGGATCTTTAACAAAAGGAAAAGCATCTCATGCTGAAGGTATATTTACAACAGCTATAGGAGTAGGTAGCCATACAGCTGGTTTATTTACAATAGCGTCTAGTTCGTATGTAAACATAGTAGGTCATTATAACTTAGATAGAGCTCAAGACAATGATTTATTTATTGTTGGTAATGGAAGTGGAAGTAGTGGAGCTAGAAGAGACTTAGCTATTTTCAATAAAACATTTATTGGATTGAGTCAAAGTATTTATATGCCTGATTTAACTGTAAATGTATTACCTAATGTAATTAGTATAAATCCAATAGATGGTCAATTGTTTTATATGCCTACTAGTTCTTTAGTTACTAGTGGAAGTGGTGGAGGAACAACAATTAATAATTATACATCTTCAGTTAATAACACATTTACAACTAGTTCAGTTAGTATTAACAATTATACTTCTTCTAACTATAACTATTACACATCAAGTTATATTACTATTTCTAATAATACAAGTAGTATTATTAATAACAGTATATATAGTAGTTCTATTACAAATGTAACTCAATCTTATACTTCATCTTATTATTATAATAATAGTAGTAGTGTTTATTATAGTGGATCGTTAGTTAATCTTACTACTACAGTTTGGAATTTTACAGGCAGTGGAGTAAATGTAACATTAAGTGGTTCAAATGGAGTACTAGTAACAGTAAATACTGGATCTGTACCATCACCAGATAATTGGCAAGATGTAACTACAAGATTAAATCATCAATCTGAAAGTTTATCTATAGGATTAGTTAGAAATAATACAGGTTCTTTCACAGAAGGTCCAGTTATAGCTCATGGATTTTTAGTAACAGCATCTGGAATATATTCATACTCTCAAGGATTTAAAAATAAATCAATTGGTGGTTATTCACATGCTGAAGGATATGAAACTATAGCATCTGGTTTAGGTTCACATAGTGAAGGTTTACAAACAACAGCTATAGGAATTCAAAGTCATGCTGAAGGTAGAGGTTCAACAGCTGTGGGAAATTATTCACATGTTGAAGGAACAGGTTCAATAGCAATTGGATCAGATTCTCATGCTGAAGGAGACAGAACAATAGCAATTGGAGAACACGCTCACTCAGAAGGATGTGCTACAACAGCTATAGCTTATGCTTCACATACTGAAGGATTGGCTAATACTGCTATGAGTTCAGCTTATTGGGCTCACGTAGAAGGAGCTTCAAATGTAGCTTATGGTTATTTATCACACACTGAAGGAAGAGGAAATTTTACTTATGGAACAAGTTCACATGCTGAGGGATACAATGTAAAAGCAGTTGGTGATTATACTCATGCTGAAGGTGAATTAACAACAGCAATAGGATATGGATCTCATACTGAAGGTTATCAAACAACAACAACTGGATTAAGAAGTCATGCTGAAGGAATTACTACTATAGCAGTGGGTAATTTTTCACATGCTGAAGGTGAACTTACTCTAGCTAATGTGGATGCTTCACATGCTGAAGGAGCTAGTACTAGAGCATTAGGTAATTATTCACATGCTGAAGGTAGTGGTTCATCAGCTAATCAAAGTTATTCACATACTGAAGGAGAAGCCACTAAAGCTTTAGGAATAGGTTCACATGCTGAAGGTTATATTACAACAGCAAAAGGTCAGTATTCACATGCTGAAGGTGAATCAACAACAGCTATAGGTTCAGGTTCACATGCTGAAGGAGCTAGTACTAGAGCAGTAGGAAATTATTCACATGCTGAAGGTAGTTTAACTACAGCGATAGGAATATACTCTCACGCAGAAGGTATTTTATCAATATCCTCAGGTTCATCTACACATGCTGAAGGTCAACAAACAATAGCATTAGGTAATTACTCTCACACAGAAGGTGTAAATACATTAGCAAAGGGTAGTAGTTCACATGCTGAAGGATCTAGTACTACAGCAATAGGAATAAGTTCTCATGCTGAAGGTGATTCAACAACATCAATAGGTGATTATTCACATGCAGAAGGTTCAACAACAACTTCTAAAGGATCTTACTCACATGCTGAAGGTTTAGCTACAATAGCAGGAACTAATTCTCAAACAGTAGTAGGCCAGTATAATACTGAAAATACTACAAACACAGCAGCCTTTATTGTAGGTACAGGAACTAGCTCAACTAGAGTAAGTGGATTTAGTGTTTATAGAAGTACAAATTCAACATTAATAGCAGCTAATAGAGCAACAATAGTTAATATTAAAAACTTACCAACAAGTACAGATGTTTCTAATCTAAGTTCAGGTGATTTATATACAGACATTGTGAGTGGGGCTAAAGTTATAAGAATAGTTTAATAGTAAAATTAATAAAAATTTTAAAGAGAGCTGGTTTTACCAGCTCTTTTTGTTATATTATATATAATGTATCAAGTTATAGATTATAATTACCACACT
>Ga0114979_10001430_pt1 | contig 16098 bp, 13 predicted proteins | sample S_140625_EF_Meta_FD_87315 | JGI IMG/M metagenome (GOLD analysis project Ga0114979, IMG submission 87315) | Freshwater microbial communities from Lake Simoncouche, Canada to study carbon cycling - S_140625_EF_MetaG | ecosystem: Environmental > Aquatic > Freshwater > Lake | place: Lake... | reverse complement strand
CCCAGCGGCGAGAACCAAACCGGTGGTGAGGGGATTGATTCCGAGGTGAGCGAATCGTCCCGGTCCGGCCGAGCCCGTTGCGTACGAACCGACGAAGACCGTTGCGAGCCCGATTGCGACCGCCGCGAGCGCTGCCGTGGCGGCAACACGACCAAGATCGGTGATGTTGCCGGGATTGAAAAACTGGCCGCGAGAACGAAGGTCGGCGGCGAATCGCGCGGCCGCAATAAATGCCAGAATCGCCGGAATGGCGGTGACCCACTCGCCGATCGTGTTCGTTTCGACAATCGCTCCCAACAGCGGGATTGCGGGCACAGCGCCTACAGTCGTGACAAACGGCGACACAATCGCACCTGTTCCGAGAGTGAAACCCGGTCCGGCGACCCACGAGATCGTCCAGACCAAGGCCACCGGAATAAACGCGATTTGAGCGACCGTAATCACGAGTCCGCCAAGTATTCCCGTGTGAAGCGACTCGTATAGCGCGATTTCCGTCGAGAACCCGACACAGAGTAACGCGAGCAGCCCGAACGATGCGATGACCACCAACCCCGCCAGTGTGACTCCTGCGATGCGCTGTGCGATGTCGATGACGTCTCGCCACGCGATCGGGACCCCGGGGGTAAGTGCCCGCGATGAACGATCGTCCTCCCACGGTCGCCACCCGATGACAAGGCCGACGACGAACGGTGCGAGCACGCGCACCGTGCCCGAGGCGACGTCGAGTTGAACGAGCGAACTCTGGCCGCTCAACAACGCGAGGAGAGTGAGGCTGCCCATGAAGAAGACAAGCAACCCAGCCGCGAGGGTGGCCAAAGCCGGGTTCGCCATCCGGCGACCGGCGCGACGACCGAGAAGTGCCGTGACGAGGGCGAACGCGAACGGTGCGAGCGTGAGGTCGAAGGTTGCCATGTCGTTGACCAACACCGACGACGAATCTCCGAGCGAGACGTGCAGTGGGACGCCGTGCCCCAACGCCCACGCCTGAACCGCCAATTGCCAGATTGCGACCGGTGTCGAATTGACACCCGTGAGCGACGCCCAACCCACGACACCGAAAATGAACGGCAGGAAAATTCCGAGCCCAACGACGAACAACGCCTGAAGAAGCGCGAAGAGGACGACAAGCCCGCGAGGCACGTTACAGGGCCGCGATGACCTCGCGCATGAGCTGCGCGGTTTCGCTCGGGGTTTTGCCTACGCGAACTCCAGCGGCCTCAAGGGCCTCCTTTTTCGCTTGAGCGGTTCCCGACGAGCCGGACACGATTGCGCCGGCGTGGCCCATGGTCTTGCCCTCGGGTGCAGTGAATCCCGCGACGTAGCCGACTACCGGCTTGGTCACGTTTGCACGAATGTAATCCGCCGCACGCTCCTCGGCGTCGCCGCCGATTTCACCGATCATGACAATCGCCTTCGTGTCGGGGTCAGCCTCGAATGCGGCGAGCGCATCGATGTGCGTTGTGCCGACGATCGGGTCTCCGCCGATTCCGATTGCAGTCGAGAACCCAATATCGCGAAGCTCGAACATCATTTGGTAAGTGAGCGTTCCTGACTTCGACACGAGACCAATCGGTCCCGCCCCCGTGATGGTTGCTGGCGTAATTCCGGCGAGCGCCTCACCCGGTGTGATGATGCCGGGGCAGTTCGGCCCGATAATGCGACTCGTGCCCTTTGTCGAGGCATACGCCCAAAACTCGGCGGTGTCCTGGACGGGAATGCCCTCGGTTATGACGACGATAAGCGGCATTTTCGCGTCGATCGCCTCCATGACCGCGTCCTTGGCGAATGCCGGGGGAACGAATACGACCGACACGTCTGCGCCCGTCTCGGTCATGGCTTCTGAGATGGTTCCGAAAACGGGAAGCGTGACGTCGCCGTGCTCGACGGTTGTTCCCGCCTTACGGGCATTGACGCCACCGACGACCTGAGTGCCGGCTTTGAGCATGAGAGCCGTGTGCTTTGAACCTTCGCCGCCGGTAATGCCCTGGACGATGACTCGCGAATCCTTGGTGAGGAATATCGACATTCTTCTAATCCTTACTTCGCTGCGAGTGCGGCGGCGCGATCGGCGCCGTCGTCCATCGTGGTGGCCAGGGTGACGAGCGGGTGGTTGCGGGCAGCGAGAATCTCGCGACCCTTGTCGACGCTGTTGCCGTCGAGACGGACAACGAGCGGCTTGGTCGCCGCGTCGCCCAGCATGTCGAGGGCCGCAACGATTCCGTTGGCGACGGCGTCGCACGCCGTGATTCCGCCAAACACGTTGACGAAAACGCTCTTCACCTGCGGGTCACCGAGGATGACGGAGAGACCGGCAGCCATGACATCGGCCGATGCGCCGCCTCCGATATCGAGGAAGTTCGCAGGCTTGACGCCACCGTAGTTCTCTCCCGCGTAGGCAACGACGTCGAGCGTCGACATGACGAGCCCGGCACCGTTTCCGATGATTCCGACTTCACCGTCGAGTTTCACGTAGTTGAGATCGTGTTCTTTCGCTTTCGCTTCGAGCGGGTCGGCCGCGGCCTTGTCCTCGAGAGCGGCGTGGTCGGGCTGACGGAATTCGGCGTTCGCGTCGAGAGTGACTTTGCCGTCCAGCGCGAGAATCCTGCCGTCTTCGGTCAAGACGAGCGGGTTAACCTCGACCAAAGTGGTGTCTTCCGAGGTGAAAACGCCATACAACTGCACAAACACAGGAGCGACTTTGTCGACGAGTTCAGCGGGGAACTTCGCGGCGACGGCGATTTTCTTTGCCTTCGCGAGAGTGATTCCCTCGGTCGGATTGACTTCGACCCGAGCGAGCGCATCCGGACGTTCGACTGCGAGTTGCTCGATATCCATACCGCCCTCGTAAGAGCAGAGGCAGAGGTAGGAACGGTTCGCGCGGTCGAGCAGAACCGAGAAGTAATACTCCTGCACGATCGCGGCGCCTTCGGCGACCATGACGCGCTTGACGACGTGACCCTTGATGTCGAGACCGAGAATTGCCTTCGCCGCCTCAAACGCGTCGTCGGGCGTCTTGGCGACCTTGACGCCACCGGCCTTCCCGCGTCCGCCCGTTTTGACCTGCGCCTTGACGACCGTCAGACCGCCGATCGTGGCGGCGGCGGCACGAGCTTCTTCTGGGGTGTCGGCGACGATTCCCTGGAGCACGGGAACGCCGTGCTTTTCGAACATGTCACGCGCTTGATACTCGTAAAGATCCACTGTCATCCAATCGACAAAAGTCGTGAAAGTCGGGGCTGACTGCCTCACGACCGTGTCCCAGCCTACCCTTCGACAACACGCCGAACGACCGCGCAGGGCGCGTGTTTACACCTTGGCGATGGGTGCAATTTTGATGAGTAACTTCTTTTTGCCCACCTCGTCGAACTGAACTTCGGCGATGCGTTTTGCGCCGTCGCCCGCGACCGCGACCACCTGGCCTTCTCCGAAATCGTCATGCCTGATGCGGTCCCCAATCGCCAGTTCGAGACCCGAATTATCGCGAACCTCGCGCGTAATGGCGCCCGTCCATTCTGTGCGCGGTTTCGACGGCGCATCCCACGAACGCTTCTCGAAAGACGGCGAAAGCGATCTGCGACCCGATTCACGCCAATCGACGAGCGAGTCGGGGATTTCGGCGAGGAATCGGCTCGGCATACACGACGCAATCTCGCCAAACGTAGCCCGCGACGTCGCGAGCGACAGGTGCAACTTCTTTTTCGCGCGCGTGATCCCGACATAAAACAGCCGACGCTCCTCTTGAATTCCACCAGCCTCGGCAACCGAAATTCGATGGGGCAGAATTTCCTCTTCAATGCCCGTAATGAACACGGCGTCGAATTCCAAGCCCTTGGCGGTGTGGAGAGTCATAAGGCTAACGGTTCCCGATTCGTCATCGAGGTCGTCGGCGGCCGACGACAACGCGACTTCAGTTTGGAAATCGATCAGCGTCCCCTCGGGGGACTTGACCTGGAATTCGCGGGTGAGTCCGACGAGCTCTTCGACGTTCTCTGCCCGAGCGTTTTCTTGCGGGTCGCGGCTTTCCTTGAGAAGTATGAGATAACCCGTCGCCTCGAGCAACGCGATAAGAACGTCAACGACTTTCGCAGTTGCCACGGTGTCGGAAATTCGGTCCAGTGAGTTGACGAATTCGCGAACGGTAGCGGTGGCCCTAGCAGCGACCCCAACGGATTCGATTTGTCGCATCGCCTCGCGGAACGAAATTTGATTGTCGTCAGCGAACCGCTGAATTGCCGATTCCGTGACGTCACCAACCCCCCGCTTCGGCGTATTGAGAATGCGGCGGTGAGCGAGCCCATCGTCGGGGTTCGCGACGGCGACGAGGTAGGCCAACACGTCTTTGATTTCCATGCGCTCGTAGAACTTGGTTCCACCGATGAGTCGGTAGGGCACGCCAGAGCGCATAAGCACGTCTTCAAGAGCACGGGTCTGCGCGTTCGTTCGATAGAAGACCGCCACATCGCGATACGCCATCCCGCCGGTGTGCAAATTGTCGATTTCGTCGGCGACGAACTGTGCCTCGTCGTGTTGGGTCACGCCGGTGAACCCGGTGATGCGCTCGCCCGGTCCGCGATCAGAGAAAAGGCGCTTGCTCATCGACGTGTCGAAGTTATTGCCAATCACGGCGTTGGCCGCGTCAAGAATGTTTTGCGTCGAGCGGTAGTTCTGTTCCAGAACGACGACATCCGTTCCGGGGAAGTCCTGGCGGAATTCGAGGATGTTCCGGATGTCCGCACCCCGGAACGCGTAGATCGATTGGTCGGAGTCACCAACTACCGTCAGAGTCGCCGCATCGATGCCGCCCTCAGTGTTGTAAAGCACGGGCGGGGTCTCGACCGGCACGTGTTCGGGCTTCACCGGTCGGGTGAGTTCATGAATCAGTTCGTACTGCGCCTTGTTGGTGTCTTGGTACTCGTCCACAAACACGTGGCGGAATCGGCGCTGGTACAAAGCTCGAACCTCGGGGAACGCGCGGAACAAAAACACGGTCTGGCCGATGAGGTCGTCGAAATCAAATGCGTTCGCGCGTCGGAGTTCCTGGGTGTAACGGCGGAAGACCTCGAGAAACATCATTTCGTTCGGGTCGTTCGGGTTCGCTTGGCTCGCGAAACCGTCGACGTCAATCAATTCGTTCTTGAGTCGTGACATCTTCGACAGAACGCCACCGGGCGTCAACCCCATCGAGTCCGCTTCGAATTCTTTGAGGATTCGTTTGACGAGCGACTTTGAATCGGCCGAGTCATAAATCGTGAATGCCTGCGGGAACCCGAATCGTTCGGCCTCGTTGCGAAGAATGCGCACACACGCCGAGTGGAACGTCGAAATCCACATGCCTCGAGATTCGTCGCCGATGTACATCCCAATTCGATCGCGCATTTCCGCGGCCGCCTTGTTGGTGAACGTGATCGCAAGAATCTGGCTCGGCCAGGCTTCGCGGTTCTTCAGCAAGAGTGCGATGCGACGCGTGAGGACGGCCGTCTTTCCTGACCCTGCCCCCGCCACGATGAGCAGAGCCGGTCCGCGGTGAGCGACGGCGTGCGCTTGTTGGGGGTTCAGCCCCTCGAGGAGCGGATCGGCAGGATCGACTGCGGTGGGAAAGTTCGACATGTGGGCTCAAGTTTACGTGCCCTCACCGACACCGATGCGAAGGGTGAATAGAGTGACGACGTGACCGAAACCGCCGCCACCCCACGCACCAACCCGACCGCCGTCCTCGCGGTGACTCTCGGTGCCCTGATGTCACCGATGGCGCTTCCGCTCGGCTGGTTCGCCCGCGAGCAGATTCGCCGCTCACGCGAGAAGGGCGAGCGCCTCTGCATCATCGCGATGGCACTCGGAGCTGTCGGAACCGTGGTGTGGATTGTCGGTGGCGTGATGTTGTATCTGTGGTGGGTGACTCTCTAACCTCTCAGGGGTTTCTTAGGTTTCTCACTCTAGAATTGTCGAGTATTCACCCAGCACTTAAAGGAGTGTCCATGAATTCCAACCCCGCTTTCTCGCGCAACGCCGCCTTCCGCCCCGGACAGGTGTCGCGTTCCGAACTCGAGGCCATGTACGGCCCGAACGCATCAAAGACGCCTGTCGCCGCCAAGGACGACGCGGCAACGCTCGAACAGGCCTACGACATGCCCGCCGCAACGCCCGGTCAGACCGGACGCATGACGGTCGAGGACACCATCATCAAGACGATTCTCGCGTTCGCCGTCCTTATCGGTGGTGCCTACATCGGATGGACTTTCGCGTCGTTCCCCGTCATGATCATCGGACTTGTCGGTGGACTTGTCCTCGGACTTGTCAACACCTTCAAGAAGGTTCCGTCTCCCGGGCTCATCATCGCCTATGCGGTTCTGCAGGGCATTTTCGTCGGAGCAATTTCGATGGTCTTCAACTCGATGTGGGACGGAATCGTCACCCAGGCCGTGATCGGAACGCTCGGCGTCATCGGCGTCACCCTGTTCCTCTTCCTCTCTGGACGTTTCCGTTCGTCGGCGCGCATGACCAAGGTCGTTTCGGTCGCCATGGTCGGCTACCTCGTGTACCAGGTCGTCAACATGATCCTCATGGCAACCGGCGTAACCGGTAACGCTCAATTCGGTTTGAGCTCGGCCAACATCATGGGAATCCCGCTCGGGCTCATCATCGGTGTCGTCGTCGTATTCCTCGCCGCGTATTCGCTCGTGCTCGACTTCGAATCAATCAAGCTCGGCGCCGAGCGCGGTGTCCCCGCGGTTTACGCCTGGCAGGGCGCTTTCGGCATCCTCGTCACCGTCGTCTGGTTGTACCTCGAAATCCTGCGAATGATTGCGATCTTCCGCGGGAACGACTAGTCACCCTTTCACGGAAAAGGCGCCGAGCAATCGGCGCCTTTTTCTTATTCCCACTCGATTGTGCCGGGCGGTTTCGAGGTGATGTCGAGAACGACGCGATTGACGTCCTTGACCTCGTTGGTGATTCGATTCGAAATCTTGGCAAGGACGTCGTACGGCACGCGGGTCCAGTCGGCGGTCATCGCATCTTCGCTCGACACGGGACGCAACACGATGGGGTGTCCGTACGTGCGACCGTCGCCCTGGACTCCGACCGAACGGACGTCGGCGAGAAGAACCACGGGGCACTGCCAGATGTCCTGGTCGAGGCCGGCGGCGGTGAGTTCGGCTCGCACGATGGCGTCTGCGGCACGCAGAAGGTCGAGGCGTTCTTTCGTGACCTCGCCGACGATTCGAATTCCGAGGCCGGGGCCGGGGAACGGCTGGCGGCCCACGATGAGTTCGGGAAGTCCGAGCTCGCGACCGATGGCGCGCACCTCGTCCTTGAATAGTTGCCGAAGCGGCTCGACGAGTTCGAATTGAAGGTCTTCAGGCAGTCCACCGACGTTGTGATGAGACTTGATGGTCGCCGTGCCACTCCCACCGCCGCTCTCGACCACGTCGGGATACAGCGTTCCTTGCACGAGGAATCGGACCCTCTTGCCCGCGTTTGCGGCCTCAGCGACGAGGTCGGCCTCGGCGGTCTCAAATGCGCGAATGAATTCGCGACCAATCGTCTTGCGCTTGGTCTCGGGGTCGGTGACACCCTTCAGCTCGGCGAGAAACCTGTCCGCCACATCGATAGTGACGAGTCGAACCCCCGTGGCAGCAACGAAATCGCGCTCGACCTGTTCGCGTTCTCCTTCGCGCAGAAGGCCGTGGTCAACGAAAACACAAATCAGTTGATCGCCGATCGCCTTATGCACGAGTGCCGCCGCAACCGCCGAATCAACACCGCCCGACAAACCGCAGATGACGAGGTCCTCGCCGACCTGCGCGCGGATTGCGGTGACCTGCTCGTCGATAACGTTGCCACTAGTCCAGTCCGGCGCAATTCCTGCGCCATTCCACAGAAAGTTTTCAAGGACGCGTTGGCCGAAATCAGAATGCATGACTTCGGGGTGCCACTGCACGCCGAACATCCTGGTCTCGGTGTTTTCGAAGGCCGCAACGGGTGTCGCGTCGGTCGATGCGGTGACCGTGAATCCGGGAGGTGCCGTTTCCACCCGATCGCCGTGGCTCATCCAGCAGGTTTGCGTAGCCGGCTGTTCGGAGAAGAGAACTCCGCCCGTCACTCGAGCCTCGGTCGCGCCGTATTCGCGTAAACCGGTGTTCGCCACTTCGCCCCCGAGTTGCTGAGCCATGACCTGAAATCCGTAACAGATGCCCAAGACCGGGATTCCGAGCTCGACGAGTCCCGGGTCGAGCGACGGCGAACCGGGTTCGTAGACGCTCGATGGACCGCCGGACAGAATGATGGCGAGAGGCTGTTTTTCGGCCACTTCGGCCGCCGTGATGGTGTGCGGAACGATCTCGCTGTAGACGTGCGCTTCGCGGACTCGACGCGCAATCAACTGCGCGTATTGCGCCCCGAAGTCAATGACGAGGACGGGACGGTGGGTTGTCACCGAGTTCCCTCGTCAACCATTCGACGGACGCGACGTTCCATGATGAACGACAACAGCGGTACGACGCCGCCCAGTGCGAGGACGGGGAAATAGGTGAGCGGCCAGCGCATCGCCGACCACAACTGGAAGCACCCGAGAAGGTAGACGACATACAGCCAGCCGTGCACAATGAGAATAATCGTCGAGATGTTTGCGGCGACCACCGTGTCGACGGGAACGAGTGCAACGATTCCGAACGGGCCGCCCCCTTCGATCTCGAGTCCGAAAAGGTACTTCAAAATCATCTCTCCGGTCAACAACAGCAACATCGTGCCCGTGATGTACGCGGCGACGCGAAACGTCTTCTCTGCCTTCAGGGCTTTTGCGCGGTCAATCGCCATACGCCAATTCTAGGCTTGGAGTCCGACAGCCGCTTCCGCTTCCCGCTCGACGGCGTCCGTGACCAGGCGGTACCAGAAATAGAGCGCGAAGACAGCAAAAAACGCCCATTCGATCGCATAGAAAATGTTGAGCCAGTTGATCGCGGCCTGTGGCAACGGCGTGACGGACACGATGGTCTCGAGCGGGGGATGCGCGGTGTCGAGCACGAGAAACGCGTCGTAGATTGTGTCGCAGTCCCAGCGATTGACAAGGTCAGAGCTCGACACGACGGTCAGGCGACCGTTGTCGTAGTCGCCCGTCGACGGGTCATCACTGGGCACGAGTCGTCCGATCAACGGGGACGGCGAATCGTCGATCACGATGAAATCGTCGGGGTTCACACTCGACGCCCACCCGATCGCCACGGGAAGGCACGCGCCGTCGGCCGTCCGGGTGTTCGTGACGAGCCACTCGCCCATGTCGCCTCCCTGGCGGCGGTCGAGAACAACGATCCGTTCCTGCGTCCACGTCGCGGTCACCGTGACACGGCGCCCTCCGTCGGTCAACGGCAAACCAGCTCCGGGTTCAAGAACCGACGTCATGGGCACAGGGGTTTCGGTGTCGACCTCGACGATTGTTGCTTCGGCGATGGCGCGTTCTACTTGCCACTGACCCAACGCTGCGAAAACCCCGGCGAGAACGAGACACGCGAGGAGTCCGGCAATCCAGCGCGGCTGCCGTGCCATCGCCCACCATGCGCGCGTCATCAGTGGCTACTCATGCGGTGGGGATAACGACGACCTCGACCCGCTGGAATTCCTTGAGGTCGCTGTAACCGGTGGTCGCCATCGCTCGGCGCAGTGCTCCGATGAGGTTCGACTGCCCGTTAGCGTGGCGCGACGGACCGAACAGGACTTCTCCGAGTGGCCCGATTTGGCCAACCCACACGCGGTTTCCCCGGGGAAGGTCGGCGTGATACGCCTCTTGCCCCCAGTGCCACCCGTTCCCTGGGGTGTCCGTCGCCCGAGCGAGAGTCGTGCCGAGCATCACGGCGTCGGCTCCCATGGCAATTGCTTTCACAATGTCACCGGACAATCCCAGTCCGCCATCGGCGATGACGTGGACGTAACGGCCACCCGACTCGTCGAGATAATCGCGGCGAGCGCCGGCCACATCGGCGAGCGCTGTAGCCATAGGAACCTCGACACCGAGCGAAGTTCGTGTGGTCGAGGCCGCGCCTCCGCCAAATCCCACGAGAACGCCGGCTGCGCCCGTTCTCATCAGGTGAAGAGCTGCGGTGTATGTCGCAGCCCCTCCGACGATGACGGGCACATCAAGTTCGTAAATGAACTGCTTCAGGTTGAGAGGCTCACCCGTTGGCGAGACGTGCTCGGCGCTGACCGTGTTTCCGCGAATCACAAAAAGGTCGACCCCCGATTTCGTCACAACGTCATGGAATTCGACGGTCCGCTGCGGGCTCAATGCGCCAGCGACAGGGACACCCGCATCCCTAATCTCGCCGAGACGCTTTTCGATGAGTTCCGGTTTGATCGGCTCTGCGTACATCTTTTGCATTTCGGCCGTGGCGATGTCAATGGGAAGTTCGCGGATCTTCTCAATCACGGCCTCGGGCTTGTCGTACCTCGTCCACAGTCCTTCGAGGTTCAGAACACCGATACCGCCGAGCTTGCCGATGGCGATTGCGGTCTGTGGAGAAACGACCGAATCCATCGGCGCAGCGAGAACCGGGATCTCAAACTTGAGCGCGTCGATAGACCACGCAGTGCTGACCGCCTCGGGGTCGCGGGTTCGGCGGCTCGGCACCACCGCGATGTCGTCAAACGAGAACGCACGACGAGCGCGCTTGGCACGACCGATTTCGATATCACTCATGATCGTCGCCTATCGCTTGTAGTTCGGGGCTTCGACAATCATCTGAATGTCGTGCGGGTGCGATTCCTTCAGTCCCGCCGGAGTGATGCGAACAAACTTTCCGTTCGCTTTGAGATCCGTAATCGTTCGAGAGCCCGTGTAGAACATCGACTGCCGAAGTCCACCGAGCAACTGATACATGACCGATGCGAGCGGGCCGCGATAAGCAACTCGGCCTTCAATGCCCTCGGCGATGAGTTGGTCATCGCTCGGAACGTCGGCTTGGAAATAACGGTCACGGGAATACGAGGTTTTGTTTCCGCGGGTCTGAAGCGCTCCGAGCGACCCCATTCCACGGTATGCCTTGTACTGCTTCCCATTCTCGAACACCAGGTCGCCCGGGCTTTCGTCCGTTCCGGCCAGAAGCGAACCGAGCATGACAACCTCGGCGCCGGCGACAAGCGCCTTGGCGATGTCACCCGAATACTGGAGGCCACCGTCGGCGATGACGGGAACGCCCGCCTTCTTCGCCGCCTTCGACGCTTCATAAATCGCGGTGATCTGCGGAACGCCAACACCGGCAACAATCCGAGTCGTGCAAATGGAACCTGGGCCAACCCCGACCTTGACCGCGTCGACGCCCGCCGCGATCAGCGACGCAGCGCCCGCTTCGGTCGCCACGTTTCCGCCAATCACATCAATGGATGCGAAGGTTTTATCCGCCTTTATTTTCTTCACGATGTCGAGAACGCCAGAGGAATCGCCGTTCGCGGTATCGACTACGAGAATGTCGACGCCGGCGTCCCGTAAGGCACACGCACGGTCCCACGCGTCACCAAAGAAGCCGATAGCCGCTCCCACGCGAAGTCGTCCTTCGTCGTCCTTCGTCGCGTTCGGGTACAACTCGCTCTTCTCAAAATCTTTGACCGTGATGAGCCCGACCAGCTTGCCCGCGTCATCAACAAGAGGGAGTTTTTCAATCTTGTGCTGGGCAAACAACGCGACGGCGTCGTCGCCACTGATCGAGGCACGACCAGTGATGAGGGGCATCGGGGTCATGATATCGTTGACGAGAGTCTTTTCGGCTTCGTTTCGCGGAACGAAGCGCATGTCCCGGTTGGTGATGATTCCCAGCAGAACGCCCTCATCGTCCACGACGGGAAGCCCGGACACTCGAAACTGACCGCAGATGCGGTCGACTTCGGCGACGGACGTGGTGGGGGTCGTCGTCACCGGGTTCGTGATCATCCCCGATTCACTGCGCTTGACCTTATCCACCTGGGCAGCCTGGTCCTCAATGGACAGGTTGCGGTGAATGATGCCAATCCCACCCTGACGGGCCATGCCGATCGCCATCCGCGCCTCGGTGACGGTGTCCATCGCACTGGACACAATCGGTGCCCACAGCGTGATGCGCTTTGTCAAGCGGCTCGAGGTGTTTGCCTCTGACGGAACGACGTCGGTGTGCTCGGGCAGGAGCATGACATCGTCGTAGGTGAGCCCCGTTAGACCGAAGGGATCGCTGCCGCTCATGTTTGCCCCTCTCCACAAAAAATCTGACAATCCGTGCTCACTCGCTTCTTTTATCGTAGTCGGATTCCCAATTGGCACAGTTTCCCGCCATAATGGGGCAGGTTCATTAATCGTGTGATCAGCGCGAAACACATGTTCCCCAGAGTGTGGAAAACGATCCCGGTTGGCGGACGTGCTGCCGGGCCCTAGCAGGAGGCCTTGTGAGTTCCATGTCAACAGTGCGGCAAAACGCGAGTCGCCTCGCGAGCGCAGTGGGTGCCTTTGTCTTGGCATTCGGTGTTCTCGGGCTTGCATCGCCCGCACAGGCGGATGTCGTCAACCCCGAAATGCCCTTCAAAATCAGTGGAAACGTCCAGAACAAGGGTGAGCCGATTGCCGGCGTCACCATCAACCTCACGGGTGGCGGCGGCTACGCGGCTACGGTGATAACCGACGCCGAGGGCAAATTCACGGCGGGAGTTCCGGAAAAAGAAGCCGACTATTCGGTGGCCGTCGATGAAACCACTCTTCCCGATGGCATCGCGGTTATCGACAACCCCGCAACCGAATTCGTCGAGGCAAACGTTCAGACGGTGACCGTCGGTCCGGGTGGACGAGCCACCATGAACTTTTTCATCGGACAGGGCGAACGCCACGTCACGAGCATGTTTGACCAAGTTGTTCAGCGACTCATTTCAGGCCTCAACTTCGGTCTCATGTTGGCGCTCGCATCGGTGGGTCTCTCGCTGATTTATGGCACCACCGGTATTTCGAACTTCGCGCACGCCGAACTCGTCACCTTCGGGGCAATCGCCACCCTCGGACTGGTTGCCGTGATGGGCGAGGGGATGTTGTGGCTCGCAATCCCCCTCGCAGTCGTCCTCTCGGCCGGCTTCGGCTGGGGGCTGGACGCCGCACTATGGGCGCCTCTCAGACGACGGGGAATGGGACTCGTGCAACTGATGATCGTCTCTATCGGGCTATCGCTCGGCATTCGATACACCTATCAGTTCTTCATCGGGGGCGTGACCGAGAACCTTCCGGGTTCGGGCGCCGAGCGTTTCAACCTTTTCGGGTCAGTCTCGCTCAGCATTATCGACATCGTCAGCATGGGGGTGTCGGTCTTGCTCATCATCGCTTTCGCCTGGTGGCTCAGCGCATCGAAGATCGGCAAGGCAACACGAGCGATCTCGGACAACCCCAGCCTCGCCGCATCGTCGGGAATCGACGTAGACGGTGTCGTCCGGATCGTCTGGATCATCGGATCTGCACTGGCTGGTTTCTCGGGAATTCTGTGGGCCTATTTCCGTCCCGGCATTCGCTGGGATATGGGCGGTCAGATCCTCCTGCTCATCTTTGCCGCGACGACCCTCGGCGGACTCGGCACGGCCTACGGTGCGTTGGTCGGTTCACTCATCGTGGGAATCCTCGTCGAGGGTTCGAGCCTGTTCATCCCCTCTGACCTCAAATACGTCGGAGCGCTCGTGGTCCTCATCGGGATCCTTCTGTTCCGCCCTCAAGGAATTCTCGGACGCAAGGAAAGGGTGGGATAGCTCATGGACTTCCTCGCAATCTTCAACTCATCAATCTCGTTCATCCTCGCCCCGACGACCATTGCCTATGCTCTGGCCACACTGGGTCTTGCGGTTCACTTCGGTTTCGGTGGGCTTCTCAATATGGGCATGGCGGGCTTCATGGCCCTCGGTGCATACGGCTACGCGATAGGCGTTTTGACGTTCGGACTCCCGTGGTATTTCGCCGCGTTTGTCGGGATCGGTGCGTCAGTCGTTTTCGCCCTGATTCTCGGAATTCCCACGCTGCGCCTTCGGGGCGACTATCTCGCGATTGTGACAATTGCAGCGGCGGAAATCGTTCGATTGTTGCTGCTGAGTTCGGCCTTCGGCGGAATCACCGGCTCTGCTGACGGGCTTTCGGGCTTCAACGGCCCTGGAGGAACCATCACCAACCCGACGGTTGGCGCCGGTGGTTTCAACGAGTCGAACCCGATTCCGCCCGGCGATTACGGATTCGTACCCTTCTTAGACAACGAACGCACCTGGTATCTCCGCATCGTCGGAATCATCATTCTGACGCTCGCAATCTTCCTCGTGTGGCGACTGGTGAATTCACCGTGGGGTCGGGTCATCAAGGGAATCCGTGAAGACGAGGACGCCGTGCGTTCGCTCGGCAAGAACGTCTTTGCCTACAAGATGCAGGCTCTGATCATCGGTGGTGTGCTTGGCGCTCTCGGCGGTCTCATGCTCGCCTTCTCGACCAACGTCAACTCGTCGGTGTACGTGACCTCGCTCACGTTCTTCCTCTGGACCGCGCTGCTCCTCGGCGGCGCCGCAACGGTGTTCGGTCCGCTAGCGGGTTCGATCATCTTCTGGGTGCTCCAGGCATTCCTCGGGTTGCTCTTCCCCGCGCTCGCAGACGCCGGATTGATGCCCTTGACCACCATCCAGGCTGCGCAGATTAAATACATCATTGTCGGATTCGCGCTGGTTCTCCTCGTGGTCTACCGACCTCAAGGTCTATTCGGAAACAAGAAGGAGTTGACCTTTGTCAAGTAACGAATCCTCCTCAACCCCCGTCAAGTCAACCGGCCTGCACGTCGGCGCAATCAAGCCCGGTGTCGCCAAGAAGGACCCCATCCTTGTCGCGGACGGCGTCCACCGCCAGTTCGGTGGACTGGTCGCCGTCGACGTCGAGCACGTTGAAATCCCCCGCAACGCCATCACCGCGCTCATCGGGCCCAACGGAGCGGGAAAAACGACGTTCTTCAACCTGCTCACCGGATTCGACCAGCCCGACAGGGGTGCCTGGTCGTTCAACGGCATTTCACTTGCGAAGCTCTCCGCGTTCAAGGTGGCGCGCAGGGGACTGATTCGCACGTTCCAGTTGACGAAGGCTCTGGGCCTCCTCACGGTTATGGACAACATGAAGCTGGGAAGCACAGAACAAACCGGCGAAAAACTCAGCGCAAGCCTTTTTCCCTTCCTCTGGAAGAAGAAAGAAATTGAAATCGAAGCGAAAGCCCTCGAAATCTTGACTCGGTTCAAACTCGACACCAAGCGCGACGACTTCGCCGCGTCGCTTTCGGGAGGGCAGCGCAAGCTACTCGAAATGGCGCGTGCCCTCATGACGAACCCGGAACTCGTCATGCTCGACGAGCCGATGGCGGGTGTCAACCCTGCGTTGACACAGTCGCTGCTTGACCACATTCTCAACCTCAAAAAAGATGGCATGACTGTACTCTTTGTCGAACACGACATGCAGATGGTTCGCCACATCGCAGACTGGGTCATCGTTATGGCCGAAGGAAAGGTCGTCGCCGAAGGCGCACCCGACGAGGTCATGAAAAACACCGCCGTCATCGACGCGTATCTCGGTAGCCACCAAGACATCGACCTTGGGGCCGTGACCGGCCGCATCACGCTGCCAAAGATTTCGAAGGAGAAGTAATGGCGTCGAAGACCGAAATCCCTGTCGTCGAGACGAAGGACCTGTTTGCGGGCTACCTTCCCGGTGTCAACATTCTCAACGGAACCAACCTCTACGCCAATAAAGGTGAACTCATCGGCATCATCGGCCCCAACGGTGCCGGAAAGTCGACCCTGCTCAAGGCGATATTCGGATTGGTCAAGGTCCGCGAAGGATCCATTACCCTCAACGGCGACGAAATCACCGGGCTCAAGGCAAACCAACTCGTCGCTCGCGGTGTGGGTTTCGTTCCACAGTCGAACAACGTGTTCCCCAGCCTGACCATCGAAGAAAATCTGCAGATGGGCCTGTACCAAAATCCCAGCGCGTACAGCGAGCGCCTCGAGTTCGTGACGGGTATTTTCGCCGAACTGGGAAAGCGACTCAAGCAGCGTGCAGGCTCGCGCTCGGGCGGTGAGCGCCAAATGGTGGCCATG
>Ga0114979_10001429_pt1 | contig 16099 bp, 15 predicted proteins | sample S_140625_EF_Meta_FD_87315 | JGI IMG/M metagenome (GOLD analysis project Ga0114979, IMG submission 87315) | Freshwater microbial communities from Lake Simoncouche, Canada to study carbon cycling - S_140625_EF_MetaG | ecosystem: Environmental > Aquatic > Freshwater > Lake | place: Lake... | reverse complement strand
TTTAGAATTTTTTCAGAATCTAACTCATTTCTAATTTAGAAAAATTTCTAATTTAGAAAAATTTTAGAACTAATTAATATTCTAATCTAGAAATAATATAAAGATAGTTATTAATAAAATAATTATTACAAATGGAAAACATTACTATAAAAGATAAGACAATTATAACATTTTATAATGAAAATCCACACTTAGATATTGTATCAATAAACCATATTTTCATTGATATATTGAAAAAGCTATCCGTAAACCTTTCAAACACAATTGATAACTCGATAACAACACAGATTTTGTCTGTTGTCTCTGATATTAAAGGAGAACTTTACAAAATAAATTCAGATATTATTACAAAATTGCATGATAGTAAAAAAGAATACATTGAAGATGTAAAATTATTGCTTGCCAATTCAGAGTTCTCGAATCAAGAAAAAATAAACCATTTATTTGATAAAAGTAATGATAATTTACTTTCAAAAACAACACTATTGCTAGGAGATATAAGTTCTAAAAATAATGACAAAAATTATGCTCAAATTGAAAGTTGCATGAAGTCTTTCTTCCATAAAATATCTGAAGATACAAAAGAATTATTAAAAAGAAATGAAAAAGGAGACTCTGCTGTTATTATTGAGAACATTGAAAACAGTTTTAATAAAATGGTTGCAAATATTCAACAACCTATTTTCAATGTTCTCCAAGCAAGTGAATCGAGAACTCAACAAACAATTCAACAAGTGAATGAAAACCTTTCTTTACAAAAACAGGTTCAAGAGACACTGTCGACTGAGTTGAATGTATTTTTAAATAAGTATAAATCAAATTCTTCGGTGAAAGGTTCTGTATCAGAGTCTGAATTATACTCAATATTACAAACACTTGTACCTTCTGATGAAATTATCAGATGTTCTAGCGATACTGCTACTTGTGACATAAAACTAAATAGAAGAGATAAAAAGTTACCTACTATTCTTTTTGAGAACAAAGACTATACTGCTTCTGTAGACAAAGGAGAAATTGAGAAATTTGAAAGAGATTTACAACGCCAAAAGTGTCATGGTGTATTTATATCTCAAAAAAGCCCAATTACATATAAAAGTAACTTTCATATTGATATTATAAATCATATTATTCATTTATATATACCAAACTGTAATTACGACCCTGAAAAGATTCGTCTTGCTATAAATATTATTGATAATCTGGCAGATAAAATCACATTTACAACAAATAGTGGAGAACTTGAGTATGTTAAAATGACAAATGAAGAACTTGAAGAAATAAAAGAAGAATATCGAGTGTTTGCCAATAAAAAAAACGAAATAATTGATATGATTAAACTTATTACGAAACAGCTCATTGAAAAATTAGATGATATTCAGCTTCCGCTTATTAAAAAAATAACAGTTGGTAACACAGAAACCAAAAATATTGGTATTTTATGTAATATTTGTAACAAATTTACCGGTAAAAATAAAGGAAGTTTAAGTGCGCATATGAAAGCATGCGCAAAAACAGCCTCACAAGCAAATATAGTAGTAAATACTTCATTATAATCAATGCAAATATGCAGTCAAACATTATTTTTATAAAAATAATACCAACCACGGGGCTGCGCCCCGGACCCGCCGAAGGCGGAATATTAATTTGTTCTCTTATTATATAGAATGGAACTTCCAAAACTTTCGTTTAATTTAAGTAAATTTAGCATGATTATGCTCTTTTACTTGCTTTTGTCTTACTTTATTGGTCCTCTGGTTGGATATTATACTCTTGGTAAAACTTCGACTGCTGCTGGAAATGGCTTTGTAGCTGGAAGTATTATCTCTATTATTTTATGGTACACCGTTGGGTCAAAACTGGTATAATTTTACAAATTAGAAATTAATTAATATACATATATTATTTATAATATATGTATGATATCATTCTTGGACTATCTGTATTGAAATCTGTTAATCCATATTTTAGAAAACATATACTTGGAGAACTTGAACCACATGAATTTTTATTTGCAAATTCAATAACGATTTTTATATTAGTGTCTCTCTACTTTGGATATTTATGTTGTTATCGAAAAGAAGTCGCACTCAAATCATTTGATAATTACCGTTCTCTCTCTATATTTCAAATTCTTGGTATTATTGTTTTAGCATCATTAACCATTTCATCTACCATACTTCTTATGGAGTTTGATAAAAACTATAATACACCCCTTATTAATAGTTTGTTCTTAAAAGCTTCGTCGGTTCTCACCATGCTTTTTGTAGGTATTATGTTTTTTGAAGAAACTTATAGTATGACTCAAATATTTGGATTTATATTGGTGATACTTGGTATTTTTATGATAATAAACGGAAATCTAGATTAATTTATTATATTCTTTTTTTTTATTAAAAAAAATATAAACGTTATGTAATTATATTTATATAATGCAAAATATACTAATTGATTGCTCATGTTCTTTATATAGTAAGTATCCATATGATGCTACAAATATAGATTTCATTTCATTAATTCATGAGATATATAACAAAAAATATTTATTTGATGGAGAACTATCTAATTTACATTCTATTTTCAATAAGTTCTCTGAAGCAGAAGTAACAGACTTTAAAAAAATACCAGAAATAGGAGTAAATGATAGAAAATCTATATTTATTAGAGATTATTATAATTTTTTTGATACAGATACGCGAATTTTGAAAGCATATACGAATTTTATTACTATGTATATCAAACCTCTTTTTCCTGAAGAGATGTTTTTGTTGTATCAGACTACACCTAATATACGAATTAGTTTTCCTGACTCTACTGCTATTGGTTCTCGCCCCACTGACCCAAACCCTGAAATAATTGGTTTACATTCAGACTCTGAATTTGGTCATCCCAAAGATGAGATAAATTTTGTAATACCAATAACAGAGATGCATGATAGTAATTCTATCTATTTTGAGAAAGAAATAGATTCAAATGACGCTTTTGAAAGCTATAATAACTTACATTTGCAAAATAATGAATTTTTTCGTTGTTATTTCAACAAACTACGTCATTATAATAGAAAAAATGAAACAGGAAAAACACGAATAAGTCTTGATTTCAGAATAATTCCATATAGTAAATATAATTTTATTTCAGTTAATGAAAGCATTTCTTCACATAAACAATTAAAATTAGGGGAATATTTTAATTTGATTTGAATATAAAGATAATTTTATGATTATATTTATAGTTATGAATATGAAAAATATATCTGTTATTGGTATCGGGAAATTGGGTCTAGGGTTTGCACTCCTTTTGGAAAAAATAGGATATGATGTTCTAGGTGTTGATATTATTCAATCTTATGTTGATAGTTTGAATGCGAAGACCTTTGTATCTTCAGAACCTGGTTATAATGAACTTTTACAAGAATCTACAAACTTCCGGGCATGTACTTCTATCAAAGAAGCATTAGATTTTTCTGATATTATATTTATTATTGTACAGACACCTAATTCTGGTGGTGATAAATTCTATGACCATAGTATTCTATCAAATGTATTAGTCAAAATTAACGAACATAGACCATCTAATAAAGAGATTATTATTGGTTGTACTGTTATGCCAAAATATATTGATGAAGTTGGAACACCTTTATTATCAGATTGTAATAACTGCTATTTGAGTTACAATCCTGAATTTGTTGCACAGGGTGATATAATTACGGGGTTTAAAAAACCAGATATCATTCTTGTCGGTACGAAAAGTCCAACACTCAGAAAACAACTCGAGTCTATCTATAAAGGAATGACTATAACTTGTGAGCCTAAGTTTTGTTTTCTTTCACCAACTGAAGCCGAAATTGTTAAAATTGCTCTTAACAGTTTTATTACTACTAAAATTTCTTTTGCAAATATGGTTTCAGATTTTTGTGATACAATCGGAGCAGATAAAAATAAAGTATTAGATTCAATTGGTTCAGATAGTAGAATTGGAAACAAATATTTTAGACCCGGTTATTCATTTGGAGGCCCATGTTTTCCCCGTGATACAAAGGCCTTCAAACAAATCATGGACCAAAATAATATCAACTCTATGCTTCTAGAAGCAACAACTATCTATAATAATGAGCATATAAAGTTCCAAGTAATGCAACTCCTTTCTGAACCAAGAGATGAGTATATTTTTGAAAATGTTTGTTATAAAGAAAATTCTTCTATTCCCTTGATTGAAGAGTCTGCCAAACTCAAAATTGCAAAAGAAATTACAAAATTTGGGCCAAAAGTTGTCATTTATGACAATCAAGAAATAATTATGGAAGTTAAAAAGGAATTTGGTAACATTTTTGAGTATCGTGTAAAAGAATAATTTTTTTAATTCATTATCAAATAATATAAATAATTGATAATGAAAAACGTCATAATGGAGAACTACATTTCAAAAGTTAACTTTTCTGACAAAATAAAAAGAATTAAAATTGATATTGGACTTTCTTATAATGTTCCACAATCACAAATATGGTTAGAAAAAGATAGTGATTTATTTGTTTTTGGTTTTGAACCAAACCCCGAATGCGTAGAGATTATAAAAAATGGAAATATTAAAAAAAAACACGAGTGTCACGGAACACCATTAAAACAAGAATTTTTAGAAAACCAGTTTTGTCTTATTCCTGTAGCTCTTGGAAATGTATTACATCCAGAAGAAATGTCATTTTATCAAATGGCCAATGACTGTGGTACATCTAGTTTGTTTCATCCAACAGACCCATCTATTGGTCCAGTTAAACAAGTTACTACTGTTCCTGTTTATTCATTGACTCATTTTTTTGATATTTTTCCATGGGATAAATTTGAATATATTGAATATATAAAGATTGATGCACAAGGTTCTGATTATGATATTCTTGTTGGAGCAGGAGACTATTTAAAAAACCGGGTTGTTTATATCACTGCCGAACCAGAATATGCTTCATATGCTGACTGTGGTCGTAATACTACCGGAAATATAACTAGTTATTTAGAATCTCAAGGATTTGAACGTATATATCATGATAATACTAGTGACCCTACATTTATTAATAAAAAGTTTATCCATTTGAAAGATTCTATATTCATTTGGCAAAAAGGATAATTATAATTTTATCCATTTGCTTCTGGGTGGATGCCAAAAAGGATGATAATATACAATACCATCTGTTAAATATCCAGCAATGTAACTCAGAGAACTGAACGATGTTACCAGTATATCACACGCCACCATCTCAATAAATGTTGAACAAAGTTCTTGGTCAATATGTAATACAGTATCATCTCCTTTATATATTTCAAATTGTTCCATATTTCCTTGTGAGTAAATATGAAATTGAAGGTCTTTTTCGGAATGTTCTTCTTTAATACGCTTTATTGCATTTAAAAAAAACTCATCTGACGTATTTGTACCTTCTACACGATTATCATGACCATTTTGTCTTCTAATATGCACGGCCACATTTGTTTTTCCATTTTTGAAAACCTCTCTATTTTTATTTGCCCAAAACATTGTTTTAATCTGTCCAAGAAAATCATCCGTTGCATATGAATCTACATCCTTATCAATTACGTATTTTGCAGTCATATCACATACTGTAATAGGTTCATCCTTTAATGTTTCATCATACCGGCTTATAAAATACGATTTTATATTCATCAAATTTTCTATTTTTTCTAAAAATTGCGGGTCGTTATCATAATTATGTTCCATAATAGATATTGGATTATATGCAAAATGATAACCACTTCTATAACATATCAATAAACAGCATATAATATGTTGATACTGACTTCCAAACCCATCACTTAATCGAATGTTTGTTACATACGGTGCCATTATAACTATTATTATTATAATATATTTATTTCTTTATTTTTTATTTAGAAGTATTTTTTTTGTATATCCATACTCTATAAAATGTCAAAACTTGTTGACCTTGTTGAAAACTCTGTTTGTGATTTAAATACCACTCATTCTTATTTGGAAACCTACGAGAACATTCTTAGTCCTCTTAAAAATGCTCCACTTAATATTTTGCAAATTGGAGTGTTACACGGAGGTTCTATGCAATTATGGGATAAATATTTTTCAAAAGCAACTATTTATGGTGTTGACCCACAACCTTTGGATGTTTATAGAGTACCCTTTTTTTTCCAAAATAATGTGAAAATATACTCTGGACAGCCTTATGACCCCACTTTTATTGATGAAAATTTTGTTCAAAAAAATATCAAATTTGATATCATTTTCGATGATGCAAATCCTCGCTGTTACGAAACACAATCTGCTGCATTAGACTTATTTCGTCCTTTATTAAATGATGGTGGAATATTAATCATTGAAGATATATCTTGTATCACTGATATTGATAGACTTGATACCCATTTAACAGAAGAAGAATTAGTAAATAGAAATTTTTATGATGTACGTAACGTAAAAGGACGATATGATGACATACTTTATACTTACACTAATAATGCCATTGTTCCTGCTGCACCCGTAGTTAGTGGGGCTAACGACCCGGATGATACTGAACAAACTATATAAAAATTATGAATATAAGTTAAAAATATTATTATTCTCTTTAAAAACTAGAAAAAGAAATCCGCAAACTTTTTGAAAATGGACATTTTAAAAATGTCCAAAAACAAAAACCTACAACAAATGTTTGTAAAAAAATTGAATTCACTCGTATATGTAGTTGTTTAGAAATCGTGTTTTTTATGTTGACTGCATAATTTTTTTTCAAATAATTTGAGTTTTTGTTAACAAATCGTTAACAAAAAAAACTCAAAAAACTCAATACAATAAAACAAACTTATTTGTTATTGTTTATGCAGTTTAAATCATTTTTAAATAGATTTCATTAACAGCATATATTTTTTGTTAACAATTTGTTAACAAAAAAACTCGAAAACATATTTTATATTAGTTATCAAAGCTTATATGCTTTGGTGGTTTACAAACATTTTAATCTCTTTTATGGATAAATATATTTATCCATCCACTAAAAGAGATTATATAAAAAATTGGAAAAAGAAATCCGCAAACTTTTTGAAAATGGACATTTTTAAAATGTCCAAAAACAAAAACCTACAACAAATGTTTGTAAAAAAATCGAATTCACTCGTATATACAGCGAATTCAGAATCTTAAATTTTAGACTGACTGCATAATATTTTTTTATTTTTTCAATAAAAACTGGAGTTTTTGTTAACAATTTGTTAACAAAAAAAAACTCAAAAAACTCAAACAGTTTTCGTCAATATTTATGTTACTGAATATCCGGTAGTTGATAATTATTTATAATAAAAATAATACAGCATATAATTTTTATTAACATATGTTAACAAAAACTCCGAAAATAATACTAATAATATAACTGCATAAATGATAACATTTATATTGTGTATTAATTTAATTATATTTTATAAAATTTTAATAGTTATCCAGTTTTAATTATAGTTGAAATGAAAAATAATGTATATGAAAAAGCCATTTAGAGTTTTTTCTGTTAACAGTATAACTCAATGGATCTAACAGAAAAAAACTCAAAAAAACTTAAAAAATATTCATGTATTATTTGTGACTTCAATACATCAAACAAAACGGGTCTTTCTAGACATCTGACCACACGTAAGCACTTAAATAATGAAGCTGTTAATAAAAACGTTAACGGGAAAAACACCACCGAAGTTGAAGTTATAAAATTCAAATGTAAAGTTTGTAATAAAGAATATGAATCACGGGTTGGATTATGGTTACATAATAAAAAATGTTTACAAACACAAGATTTTTTGAAATATGAAAGTAAATTGATAGATGAGCCGATACAAGAAATAATTAAACAACCGATTCCAGAGAAAGAAGCCGTCAATGAAATTGTATTAGAGTTAGTAAAACAAAACCAGGAATTCAAAAATCTTCTTATGGAACAAAATACAAAAATAATTGAATTATCGAGTAAAAGCACATCTATAGTAAATACCACAAATAACAACAATAACAATTTCAATCTTAATTTATTTTTGAATGAAAAGTGTAAAGATGCAATGAATATAATGGATTTTGTAAATGATTTACAAATTGGATTCAATGACCTTGAGAATGTTGGTGAATTGGGATATGTTGAGGGTATTTCAAGGATTTTTCTTAATGGATTAAAACAATTGGATGTCTATAGAAGACCCATTCATTGTACAGATATGAAAAGAGAAACATTATATGTTCGTGATAATGATGAATGGAACAAAGATACCGCCGATAAAAGTAAAATAAAAAAAGCAATAAGTAAGGTTGCCTTCAAAAATATGTTAAAAATACCGGAATGGAATCGAGAACATCCAGAAGCAGCAATATTGGATTCTCCAACATATGTGGAGCATATGAAAATAATGATGGAATCTATAGGTGGTCTTGGAAAATCATCCGATATTGAAACAAATAAAAGTCATGATAAAATAATTAAAAATATTGTTAAAAATGTTTTTGTTGATAAAAATATTCTTTTATTATAATTTTAATAAAGGGAATAAAAAAAACGTTATATAGTTATGTATAATGTTTTTCAATATATTATTGATACTTTCATTCTATTTTCTTGAGGGTTCTAGTTTTACTAGAATTATTAAAAAGCCTATTTCAATAACTCATAATTGCGCGCGTAATGTTGGTGAAGACCCGCAAAATAAAAGATTTTTGAATTATCCATTATCAAAAAAATATTACGAAGATGCAATTAAACGTTTGAACGCTCATGAACATTCGCGTACTATTGGTGAAGAATCAATTTATCAGCGAAGAGTAAAAAAATATCCTTTTTCACAAAAATATTATGAAGAATCAATTAGGCGGTTAAATTCAAGAAATCAAACAGTACGGGACGAAAGTATACTTGGAATTACGAATAATGAAGATGACGAAGAAGTCGAAATTCGTGATGAAACCCGTAATAGGTCATTGGCTGGAAGACAACGAGGCGGATTTCAAATTATTATTGGAAACGGGGGTATCCAGGGGTTCTTTCACGACGAAGACGAAGATTTTGATGAAGATGGAGAGGAAGATGATGATGATATTGATATTGGTCCGGGATTTGGTATTCCAATTCGTAAAGAACCACATAGAAAAGACATGAGCAGAAGTGTTGGTCGTGGTGGCCAACAATCTAAAAACCGCAATAAAAAATCAGAAAATTTTGAAGTTTTTACTGATTTTAATATGAATTTTTCAAATATTGGAGGTTATGATAGTATAAAATATGAGTTGAATCAATGTATAGACTTATTAAAAAATACATCAAAGTATGAGAAATTTAATGTTCGTGTTCCAAAAGGTATTATTTTTGAAGGCCCTCCAGGTAATGGAAAAACCATGATTGCAAAAGCATTTGCAGGAGAGGCAGGGACAGGATTTATTGCAGTTTCGGGTTCAGAATTTCAAGAAAAATATGTTGGAGTAGGCCCTAGTCGAATTCGAGAACTTTTTGGTTTGGCAAAAAATAATGTTCCATGTGTTATTTTTATTGATGAAATCGATGCAGTCGGTCGTAAACGTTCTGGAGATGGTGAAATCTCAGCAAGTGAAAGAGATAGCACTCTAAATGAACTACTTGTTTCACTAGACGGATTCAAAAATATAACGGGTGTATTTGTAATCGGAGCAACAAATAGAGCAGATTTGTTGGACTCAGCACTTATGCGACCCGGTAGAATAGACAAGCGTATATTTATTGGAATGCCGGATACAAAGACACGTGAAGCAATTTTGAATATACATATTGTAGGAAAACCACATGATGAATCTGTTGTTATAAAAGACTTAATCGACCAAACTACCGGATTATCTGGCGCACAAATTGAGAACTTGTTAAATGAGGCAATGCTTACGGCACTTCGTGATAACCGTGAACAGTTTACAAAAGATGATGTTGAGGTTATTCTTAATAAAATGATGGTTGGTTGGCAACCAACAGAGCATCAATTTACTAGTGATATTATTGACCAAATAGCAATACATGAAATGGGCCATGTTGTAGTAGGTATGCTTTCATTACACCATGCTAATATTTCAAAGGTTATTATCAATTTATCATCACCTAACAGTCCTGCATATACTGTATTTGAAGCATCGCCAACAAGTATTGCGACAAGAGAAGCACTTTTTGAACACCTAATGATATTACTAGCTGGAAGAATAGCGGAAGAAGTTATTTATGGCGTAAGTGTTACAACCGGCGCAATAAATGATTTTGAAGAAGCTTTGAAACTAGCTGAGAGAATGGTAGTTTATTATGGAATGGGTAAAAAAATTATTTATCCAAGTATGAGTGACAAGTATAAAGAAATGATTGATGAAGAAGTATCCTCTCTTATTAATGATGCCTATGGATATGCCGAATTCATTGTTAGAAATTCAAAAGATTTTCTATTAGAAGGCGCTGATATGTTAAAGCGTGAAAAAACTATTAGGGCGGATTCTTTATATAAATTAATGACATCCAAGCATAAAAATGTTTTGAATTTAAGATTCTAAAAATAATAAAATATTATATTATAGTAAATGGACACTATTTATATAACTGGAATATCGTCTTTGATTATACAGTTAATTACTGGAATATTTGACTTTTATGTTCTCCATTTAAAAGTACCAAAAGAAGTTATGATTTTGAAACAAGTTTTATTTCTTGAATTTGTTGTTCAAATAATAGAGTTTACATTTTATGTATGGATGATTTATAATTTTAACAAACTCGATAATATAACACCGTCTAGATATTGGGACTGGGCACTTACAACACCAACAATGTTAATTTCACTTTGTGTTTATTTGATATATCTTAAAAATATAGAGAATAAAAAAGTAATTGAAGAAAATATAATTCAAGTAATTTTTGAAAATGCCACAGTAATAATACCAGTAGTAGTTCTTAATTTTTTTATGCTTATATTTGGGTACTTAGGTGAAACAAAAGTAATACCATTCAAATTAGCAACTATTTTTGGATTTATGCCATTTTTGTTATATTTTTATCTTATATATGAGAACCTTGCAAAATTTAGTGTATATGGGATGAGAATATTTTTTATGTTCTCATTTATATGGGCATTATATGGGGTTGCTAATCTTTTATCTTATAAAGTAAAAAATACACTATATAACATTTTAGATTTATTTTCTAAAAACTTTTTTGGGTTGTTTATAGCCGGAATACTGTACTTTAAATCAAATATATTTATTCGTTGAAGAAGAATAATGATGTAGTAACCGAGAACAGACTTCAAGGAATTGGCGACAAATTCTCACAGAGAATCAAATGTCGGCCTTGTTTGCTACTAGTAATAAAGAATTGATGTGGGTCAGAAATTTCATGCCAAGTGTTGGATGGATGTTCTTCTACATCTTCTTTTAAGTATTTACATTTTGGAACACCATATAGCATGGTTTTGCCGTATTTTTTTATATATTTAAACACCCCCCTTGTAAAAGGTGTGTCTTTTATATTTTCAAAATGTACAAATGCTGATGTTATTTTTTTTCCCGTTTTCGGATTGATTCGATTCATGAAGTCGATGCGTTTTATTTTTCCCATATTTAGATTCGACTCAAACAATTCTACAAATTGCTCTTTGCTACAGGACTCAAATTCTGTACTATGTCGTAATGCTCCTGCATAGTAAGCAGCACGGTCCTTTTCCATTGGATTTGGAGCCCACCAACCAAAATCTTCGGGAATGTAGGGGATATAGAAACTCAAGAATTGTTTTTCAGCGGCCATAATTTTACTCTTATCAGAATTTTTTAGCTAAAAACCTTTCGGTTCTGTGTTGATTATTTACTATTGTGTATAAAAAAAAGGTTTTCAATTTTTTACATTATAATATTTGAGAGAACATAATTTATTTTTTACACCCTTTATAGGGTGCACAAGATGAACGCATAGTAAATCCTTTAATCTTAGTCAAACATCGTTTTCTTGAAAATCGTCTAGGTAATTTGAATATTTTTTTATCCGTTTTACGCTTACAAATTTTAGAAGTTTTGTTATGTTTACAGCAGTAAATAGGATTCATTATATATTAATATATATAATAAATTATAATCAGCAAATAGTATATTTTTTATGAATTGTGTTTTTATACCCTATTTCTATTAATTCAGCACAGTTATTGAAATTCAAAATATTATGACCTTTTAATACTTCTTGAGGAACATAATACGCATTAATTTCACCAATAGGTGATTTACAATTTTGATTGAGAGATGATAGTGGATTATTGAAATTATTTAGAATAATCATCATTGTTCTACATAACATATCAGTTATAGAAGTTACAGGACTATCATTATATAAATAACGTTCGTCATAAGGTGTTATAAACGTAATATTCAAATACTTATTATCATGTTCTATTTCTATAATTTCATTGCTAATAGTACCTCCGTCTGCATATAACTTATTATTGAAATATATGGGTGGAAAAATACCGGGAATTGCACATGAAGACATAAGAAGTAATACTTTTTCTAAATCATTCTGTTCTTCAAAATTATAAAAATCTAATTTTCCTGAATAAATATTAGTTGCACCTATTACAGTATGAATAATAGGTTCATTTTTCATATCTGAAATAATTTTTGTTATAGTTTTTTTGAGTGGTGAAGTATTTAATAATGAAACACCTGTACTGGGTAAAATATCATAGACCAACTTATTGTTTATATTAGAGTAAATTGTTTCAATTGATTTTATACCTTCTTCAATATCTGAGTAATAAGATAAAACTGCAGTATTTAATGCACCCGCTGAAATTCCAGTATATAAATCAAATTTAATGTCTTTATTCATTTCAATAACACGTTTAAGAATACCAATTTCTATAGCACCAAACGCCCCGCCACCACTGAAAGATAATTGATTCAAACTATTAACTGAAAATAGTAATAAAAAAAATATACAATATGAAAACATATATATTAACTGTATATGAAAATAAATAGAAGTATACTTACCTTATTTTTATTATTCAACAACTAACGACACAGACTCTAAGGTTTTTTAACACGTAATATTTCAGTAACCAATGTTACGGGAGAAACAACAATAGTTACTGAATTATAAGTATGTGAAATGTCTACAAAACATTCATTTGCATAAGTAACAATGGCATTTATCTCATCTAAAATGTTCATAGATGTTGTTATTGGGTCTCTTTTTTGAATACTTTCATAAAATCTAAGAATAATATCTGTAGATGTCTCAGATAACAAGGTAAATACATTGAGAATTTCACGATTTTTCTGATACTTTTTATCATTTTGTTGAATTACTGTTTTGAATTTTTCTTCAGTAATATTATTTCGCATATACTCAACACGATGTGATTGATTATTACGAAGATAGTTATAATTATAACGAACGAGTTCATTATATCTCATATGAATAATACTTTGACATAGTCTAGAAACTCTATTTCTTAATTGTGTTTTGTCGGCATCATTCAAAGTTCTTATAGTTGTAATATATCGAGATATTTCGTTTACTGTATTATGAGTAATTTCTCTTCTAGCTGGACATTGGTTTCCACCAGGAACATCACCGGGATTTCTTGGAATGACACCATTTACAGCGTTTCGGCGCATCCATTCATAATAATGTGGATTATGAACAACATCCTCAATTCGTCCAGTTCTCCAACTAAATGCAGTATGACATTGTGTGCACCACATTTGGTCACAACCATCTATTTTGAATATTCCGGTTCCACATTTTGGACATGGTTTTGTATCTCGTGATAAAAGAGAGGCGGTTGCTATATTATCTGGATGACAAACATGCTCACAGTCACGTTCATTACCCTTTACTTGATGGCAATCGGGACAAGTCCATTTTTCACAAATACCACATTTCCATTGCGTGCTCAAAAACCCACGACATTCTTCTTCTGGACATGCTCTTACAAAAACAGCGCGAACAGTATCTTCGCGACTTCTTCCAGTTACAATTCTATCTGCTATATTATATTCATTTTGTAATTGTCGTATTTCTGCTTCACGTCTAGTAATTTCGTCACGAAGAGAATTTATATCTCTTTGAATCTTTTCTTTATTGATAACAGCTTCTACAATAGGTTGTGTAGCTGGAAGAAGGGCACGCTCGTTATTGAAAAGAACATTTTCTCTGTGTTTCTTATAATTTTTATTTATAAATACCTGTGTGAATGTTTGTCTCAAAAATTGTCGAGTCCATTCACGGTCACAATTATTATTCATACAATGTGGCTTTGTCTCATTCAATATATAGGTTTGACAGCATTCACGACAGGCTTCAAATTGACAATACTGACAGTTTATTTTTGAATGTGTTGTTTTATTAAAGCGTTCGGTGCATATTGAACATTCGGTAGTCATTATTTTAAATACGGTTGTATAATATATTTTTGAAAAATACTATATCTATTCAATTTTTTATACAAGTGAAGATTTTATTTTCTAAATGGACGGAGAACAATTTTTTTCAACAAAAATAAAATAATAATTGAATTCTGCATTCGACACTAATTAAAAAGTTAATAAAAATATTCAAATTATTATTTTTTTTCAAAAAATTGATTCAAAAAAAATAATAATTCCAAAAAAATATACTCGTTGTGCTATTGTATTATAATGTTAACTCGCAGTCAAACTACTAAATCAAATTCTATTAAAGAATACACCCCATGCAGTAATTATTGTATCACTACTCGTGCTAGTGCAAGACTAGCAGAACTAGAACCTACTGATACTGAAGTCAAAAATCAAGTTCGAAGATCTGAACGAATTTCTGCGGCTCCAAAACCGGTATACTCAGTTGATATTGATTTTGAAGAAGCCAGTCAATCATGGATGGAAAACAAACGTAAGATGGGTAATGGAATGTATAAGTATAAGAGAAATGCCTTTCAAAACAAGGATTAAAGTATCTTAGTCGTCATCTTGACAACCTAGTATAAAATATTTACATTCATTTATAAAATCATCATCTTTCTTTGACTCTTTTGAATAATATTTACCTTTAAGAAGTGCAATAATAATTTTATTTAGCTGCTCGGTAGTAGCTTCTAATCTTAATATTTCACCACTCTTTATATTAAAAATTTTAAAATCACAAAAATTAGTTAATTGTTCGACATCTTCAACTACCATTCTCCATAACCATGCATAAATAATAACCTGTAAAAGATGGTCGTTTACAATTGCAGAAGTACATTTTAATTCCCAAACACAAAACTCTGTAACTAAATCTACTCTTGCAGTAAAACGAAATAATTCATTTGGAAAATAATCACATAAAAAATCATCTATTTTTTTATGAATATTATCATCATTCTTATTTATTATCGTTCTCTCCAACTCTGATGAAAAATGACCGCGCTGCATACATTCAATACCAAGTGTTTCATGTATTCTTGAAAAACATGAGGCGATAATAGGACCAGATAACCAGTTATATTCATCTATACCAATTTGATTTATTTTAAAATATAATTTTTCTTTAACCGCAATATATAAATTGGAAGTTCTCAAATAATCAGAAATTGTATTACATTTTTCGGGTAATTCTTTAATTAGAGTTCTTAAAAATAAGTGGTCTGTTTTTTTAATTTCGGCCATACTATTTTCAATAATTTGTTTAAGAAAACGACCGCCATTTTCTATTTCGGTAGACATATTTGGAACTGTTGAATAATCCGGGTTTTCAATTAGTTTTTCAAAATATACCATTGGTATAGCAATACCATTCAAATCAGAAACATCTTCATGAAAACCCAATTTTGTTTTTATAAGACTAGGTATTTCAATTTCTTTTTGGTTTTCTTTTGATATTTTTACGAAAATAGTATCCAATATAGGTATAATTTCTTCTAATACGGATTCTGGTATAAATTTTATTAATTCAGTAGGTGTAGTATAATGAATCGGTAATTCTCTGCCATTTCGACTTCTTGTATTATTACTACTAGTATTTACATCATCTAATTCACCTGTTTTTTGATAAAATATTGTTTGAGGAATACCTTGAAAATCAATATAATTGGTTTTATTC
>Ga0114979_10001428_pt1 | contig 16108 bp, 14 predicted proteins | sample S_140625_EF_Meta_FD_87315 | JGI IMG/M metagenome (GOLD analysis project Ga0114979, IMG submission 87315) | Freshwater microbial communities from Lake Simoncouche, Canada to study carbon cycling - S_140625_EF_MetaG | ecosystem: Environmental > Aquatic > Freshwater > Lake | place: Lake... | reverse complement strand
GGCGGGGTTTTGGCCTTTGGCGGGGTTTTGGCCTTTGGCGGGGTTTTGGCCTTTGGCGGGGTTTTGGCCTTTGGCGGGGTTTTGGCCTTTGGCGGGGTTTTGGCCTTTGGCGGAGTTTTGGCCTTTGGCGGAGGTTGGGATTGTTTGTGTTGAAAGCACAAATTTCCTCCGTCTTTGACTATCCGCGAACATCTCACACCGGTTTTTGTTATTACAACACATTGACTCATTTATTTTAAAAAGTAAAATATTTTTTAAAAATGCCAGAAGGTCCCGAAGTTTACATTTTAGCAAAAGTGTTGAAAACTATAGGATTTGATTGTGACTCTGTTGGGAAACATCTACTTTTACGAGACGCTATTACAGGTGAGTTGTTTGATTTCTCCTTTGGACTGGCGGGGCGCATTGCTCTCGGTGAGAAATTGGAAATCAAAAAAATAAATCACCCAACACTACCTTCGGGAGATAAGCTTTTGATAAAAACAAAGGAAGAAGTTAAGAACAAATTGGGATTAGACTGGATGAACGCGACGAAAAGCGAGATTAGAACCGTCATTGAAAGGTGGTGTAATAGAAAGAAAAGTGTCGGAGCGCTTCTTCTCGACCAAACTGAGATTTGCGGAATCGGTGTAGCTTGGGGAAGTGAGATTCTGAATCAGTCTAAAATCCAGCCTGATATTAAGTCTAACTTGCTTGATTTTCTGAATCTCACAGACGAGTTGGTAAACGCTGTTTACGAAATTCGCGAAAAAGTTCGTAAGCTTTATCTCAATTCTGTAGAAAAGGATTCAAGAAAATTCGTAAACTCTTGGTTTATGAATCTGTACAAAATTAGAAAAGATATGATGAAAGTTTATAAAAAAGGAGATACGAAAAAAGTTTGCGGAAGAGATTTTTACGTTAAGGCTTTCGTAGAAAAGTCATAATCTCCCACATAATCTTGCAATCGATTTCATTATAGTTAATTAATTCAAGCAATTTGCTCTTGTCCCCGGAGAAAAGCTTTTCGCCTTCTTTCATAGCTTCGTACCCGTTTTTAATACTCGAATGTTCGTCCCATATCGTCTTTATCAGACCTTGCTTGTAGAGAGCTCTCGCAATCTCTTTGAGAGAGTATGAGAAGCATCCTTTCATACTGATAGACTTGTCTCTGAAAAGCTTGAGCAAGTCCACGTAATTCTTTTCCGAAAACAAGTTTAAATCTCCGGTTAATTTCTCGTATATGATTTTCTCAGTAGTTCCCCAAGAGTAAATCTTAAAATCTACATTTTCATTAAGAAAATCGTGTCTGATTTCATCGAGAAAATCAGAGAATAATTTCTTTTCTTCGTCTATATCACAGCTTTCAAGAATAAAGCTCTTATAACTCCAAACGTCGTTTACAACAAACCCGCAACCGATGAGGAAAACAACAGTTCTGCCATGAGAAGCTTCGATATCAATCATCTCGTCTTTTTTGTAAAAAGTTTCGTAGTCCAAGTAGAGTTCAAGAGTTGATTTTTTCAAAAGAGATTTCGAAATTCTTTTTGGAACGATTTCAAACTTTCTCTTTTTGTTAAGACGAATACTTCTGTTTACACTTTTTTTCCGTTTTTCAGATTTTATTTCTAAAGCGTTTGAATTACAATTTTTCCAAGAAGAAATTCCCAATTTATCTGCCATCTTTCTTTTGGAATGCCCACAAGAAAGAAGCATCGTTACATCGTTCTGTTGCTGTGCAATTTCTGATTTGGTTTTCTGCCACCTTCCCGAGTCTATAGCCATATTAGGACGAAGCTCTTCAACGCTTGGCGGAAAAAGACACCAACTCTCACCTTCCCTTCGCAATTTTCTGACCCACGCAATAGCATTCTCAACTCTCTCGCAAACAAAGGAGTCCTCGTCCGAAAAATCGACCTTTCCAAGCCTTTCAAAGCAATTATGCCCTGAAAATTTTTCACCTCCCTTTTTGTATTCCCAACCTCTTCCTAAGATGTACGCCGAATTCGAACTGTGTGTTTGCATAGTCTTTAAAGCTTCATTGTAGATGTATAGCTGCCCTTTGTAATAACCGTAATTTCGACTATTCTTGAGATGTGTTCCATCGGTCTTCAATGCAAGACGCGAGAGTTTGATGTCTATAACAACGTAATAAATGCCTTCAACCGAGTATGTTCCACCGTGGTCTTTAGAAATTTTGTTTAGAAAATCAGAGCGAACGATGAGGTCGCAAATTCCCCCGATTCCTTTTTCAATATTTTTTACAACTCCTTGATAGATAATGGGTACGCCTTCAGTTATGAGTCTCCTTGTAGACTCAAACTTCTCAATGTCGTAAAGGTCTTCTGGGGTAGTTGCAACGGTTTTGATGTCGTCGGGATACTTCTCTTTGAGGTAAGACACAATTTTCGCTTCGAATTCTTGCCCTTCTTTAAAGAGCTCCTCTTGAAATGGTGTAGGAGTTGGAGTGTAGTCGCATTTTCCTCTCTTGTGCATGTACTCGAGCCAATCAACAAGGGGGTCGTTGAGCAGGTAATTACGTATCGCGCTTCCGCTGACAAAATCGATACTCATTTTAAAGTGGTGTTTCACTTTAAAATGGTGAATGATTCAACCGCCAAATTATTCCACTCATTTATTTTCTATAACTTTCTTTTTATTTAAGATAAATGCTTGTGAAAGAAAATGAAAATATAATCAAAGGGCGGTTTTCTCCAAAGAAATACTACGCCGGATTAACCCAGAAAGAAACCGAGATTAGAAAAAGAGAAATTTCAAGAGGTGCAAAGACGTCCCACAAAGACCCATCCGCATACAAGCCATTCAAGACCGATTTAGGAAAGAGTACAAGGCCGTCAACGTATACTGAAAAGTTCCACACACTTTTCCCTGAGATTAAAGGTTTGAGTGAAATCTCCAAAGCAACAGGCATCCCTCTCGACATATTAACCAAAGTTTACAACAAGGGCTTGGCTGCGTGGAGAACCGGTCATCGACCCGGTGCAACACAAGCTCAATGGGGTTATGCACGGGTTTACTCCTTTGTCGTGAAGGGATGCACGTTTTACTATCCAGACCATACGCTTGTAGATGAAGCTATTCGTAGGAGTAAGAAAGCCCAAAAACATTGGGAGTCTTTGGACTGTTTTTGTAAAAAGGGATGTAAATAAGAAAAAATCGTATAATAAATGCCTGTTCAAAAGTTCTTGGAAGTTGACAGCACTTACCGAAATCGAAATCTATACCCAAATACAGCAGAGTTTACGGTTAACATAGCACAAGGCGGAAATAAGACGCAATACAACGCAAGTGACCCTGTGAGCGAGGCGTATCCAGACATCATTTTCAGTCCGGATGACATATCATGTAAAGATGCAACCCCTGCGAACAACGGTTTGAAGTTTACGTTCGATGTGGCATCTGGACAGCTCATAGTTCCGCACCCTATTACGGCTGGCTCCGCGACGAATGAAATTGCAGTAACTTACGACTACTCTGTATCCGGCGCGTTGCGAAATGAGATGTTAGTAGACAACTATTTTGTTGGATTAGTCCTTCTTTACAGTCAAGGAACAACTCAGTTGTTGAGGCGAATCATAAAGTCTAAGTTTTTAGATCAAGATACCACACACGAGCTCCAATATTTTGTATTCGTTTTAGACCAAAGCATAACCGATTTATTGAAGAATCCAAGTACAACCTTTACTGTCTATAACCCGAGTACAATTCCGGGTACCGGTGCGTTTTTATTTATTCCAGGGTCTGTGAGTGTTGATAATTTTTACAAAGATTATATCATTTGGAATCAAACACAAAGTACCTTTTCTGTGATAGATGAGTATGACGGAAAGACACATATCGCTCATGTTGGAGGAAAAACGCAGGTCCTAACTTCTTGGGATTTAAATCATGTTTATGTACTCCGGAAAAAACCGCCTGTAATGTTTGGAGGGACATTGGCCGGAGTCTTATCAGGATTTCCAAACTCTGTAAATCTACAATCAACTGTAAACCCTTCGATGATAAACTCCTTTATTTGGATGTTTGTAAATACTATTTCAGATGAGACCAAATACATAAGAAGAATCTCTTCTATAGTAGGTCTTAATAAACTTGGAAATTACACAACTAATCTGAATGAGATGGTTGTCTTTACGACTTACGTAAATCTCGAAAGCGTTTCAGGCCTTCCTGCCGGGTATACCACTTACTATTTTCAGCTTCTTCAGTATACCACCGATATATCGGTTCCATTTTCCTATTCGGGAAGTATGGTTTCGAATGCCCAGTCGAGCGCACAAGAAGTGACACTGAATACTCTTATTCTCCCCAATGTAGACTTGTCGAATGGAGGAAAAATTTGGCAGTACCCTTACGTGTATGTCGAAGTAGAAAATGTATCCACGTCTTCTTCGGGTTCTCGGAACGTCATTTACTCGAACAACCCCAACTCTTACAAATCTGTGTTTAAGGTTCCGATTACAAACATAAACAATCCGGAGCAATACTCGTTTATTAACCTAAGCGGAAACGGAGTAAAACAGGTCATAAACTTCAAGCAGAACGCTGATGTCAAAATAACGGTTCGAATGCCTAACGGAACCGTGTTCACTCCGATGATGTTGGATAATCTAAACGGTCAGTATCCGAATCCGTTTCTACAGATAAGTGCGCTTTTTGGAATGGAAAAAATTTAATATGAAATAAAGATGCAAAGCCCTAATTTTTACAGTCAAGTTACTATCGGTCCAGGTGCGACGTATGGCGGTAATACGTGGGACCAGCCTACGGCGTACAGAAATTTCTACGCAATGATCTCGTCAACCACAAAGTGCTTAATCACCGTGTTTCAAGATAGTGAGGATCCCCCTTCGCAATTGTCATCTAATGCAATTAAAACTTTTTCTTATGTTCTTAACTCTTCTATTGTCCAAGTAAATACGCAAGTTTTTTCTGGAGAGATAACCAATAGGTTTATAAGTTTTAGTATTAAAAATTTAGAGGATGTTGCTTCCACTACAAATTTCTATGTAGTTTATAAATGAAAGGATGAGCTTAAGAATAAAATCTATTCTTAAGTAAAATGACAAGTGCAAACAATAATTGGGAAAATGTAACGGGTAGTACAGGAGGAAACTGGGATAATGTAGTTTCTTATTCGCAGTTTTGGCTTGAAACAAAATGTAGTGCAAATGCCAAGATTTCTGTATACCAGTCTAATACCAACTCAGAAGCATTTTCTATTGTAGACACGTTTAACTATGTTGGAAATAATACTCCTATAAATTTTTCTGGACAGATACAAGGCTCTGGATTGAAGGTAAAGTTGGATACGAGTCTCTTAGCAACTTCGAGTTTGTATACGATTTACAAGTCATCTGGCGGGGGTGCTACGGGTGCTGGCGTTACTGGACCTACGGGACCCACAGGAGCTACTGGCGTTACTGGACCTACGGGACCCACAGGAGCTACTGGCTCTACTGGACCTACGGGACCCACAGGAGCTACGGGAGTTACTGGACCCACAGGAGCTACGGGTGCTACTGGCGTTACTGGACCTACGGGACCTACTGGAGCTACTGGCGTTACTGGACCTACGGGAGTTACTGGACCTACGGGACCTACTGGAGCTACTGGCGTTACTGGACCTACGGGAGTTACGGGACCTACGGGACCTACTGGAGCTACTGGCGTTACGGGACCCACAGGAGCTACGGGAGCTACTGGTTCGTTTAGCCCAACTGGTACAACCTATTCGGATTATATTTACTGGAATTCAAATACAAATGCATGGGAAGTCGGAAGTTCATCTGTTCATATCGGGCAAAATGCCGGTTATACAGGACAAGGAAATTTTACAGTTGCTCTTGGGCGCAATGCTGGTTATAACCTTCAGGCAGCCGGAGCCGTTGCTGTTGGAAGCAATGCGGGTTATACAGGGCAAAGTGCTGCAGCCGTTGCTGTTGGATCTCGTGCTGGTTATAACCTTCAGGGAGTCGGAGCTGTTGCTATAGGAAGTTTCGCGGGAAATATTAATCAAGGGGGTCAATCTGTTGCTATAGGAAACAATGCAGGTTCTACAGGACAAGGGATTGGAGCTGTTGCTATAGGAAGCAATGCAGGTTCTACAGGACAAGTGGGTGCAGCGGTTGCCATTGGCGTCAGTGCCGGGTATTCAAATCAGGGAACTGGGTCAATAGCCATCGGAAGTTTTGCGTGTCAAAACAATCAGCCTGCAAATACCATCGTATTAAATGCAAGTGCATCGGATTTTTCCCCAACTGGGCCTACAGGGGCTTTTTATGTCAATCCGGTTAGAAACGCGACTGGCGAAAACATTCTATATTTCAATTCCAATTCGAATGAGATAACATATGGAAATGTAAATGTTAATCCAACTACAAATTTTCTCCTTGGAAACGTTGCGAGAGTTGACGATGTCAACGGAAACGACTCAACTGCAGTCATCGGTGGATCGCCGTTCAAGACTGTTCAAAGCGCTATATCGGCTATAAACACGACTGGAACTACAGGACTTGCTATATGGGTACTTCCCGGAACCTATACACTTCCTGCAACTGGTATATCCATTCCCAATTACACGGCATTGAGAGGAATGTCTCTTCAAACGTGTACTTTACAAATCTCCGGTGCGACTGGAGACACCACACTGATTACTATGGGCGAGAACTGTCGTGTAGAAGATTTAACTATGAATTTGACATCAAACGAGCACCACAAATTAGTAGGAATAGAATTTCCGGGTAATTCATCCGTTACTTCCAAGTTAAGAACTTCTATAATAACAGTAAGAAACTCTGCCGCTGGACCTACAGGAACAAGCGATGTTTACGGAGTTTTATCAAGTGGTACCGGTACATTAGGACCCGCGTCTTTTTCGTTTAATTCTCTTAAAGGTTCTACTATAAATGTTTACTCCAATGGTGCGGGAAAGAAGCGAGGAATTTTAGTTAACAATAGCAACATTGTCACAACCCGAGATTTGAACGTGTATGTCGCAGCACCTACGGATGTTAGTTCGACCGGTTCTTATGTCGGGTGTGAAGTGGATGACCGGAACGGTGCTACAGGAACTGGTGCTATTCAATTCCGGTCAACAACTCTTGGAACCAAAACTCCGAGTTACGTAGGTCCGACCGGTACAATTCAAGCGTACACAGCGTCCGACATTCTTCAATCAACTCCTACCGGAATTTTAAATCCAGCTTATTTGGCATCTCCTGGTATTCAAGTCGGTCCTGGGACGGATTTGGTAACAAAAACAGCCGGTGGAAAAGGGTTTTCCACTTATATATACCCTACAACAATTTACTACGGGCTAAAAGGCGGTTTAACTGGCGCATCTGCGGGGTGGCTATGGTCCGGAACACAAGCTGTTTCTAATAATAATTTTCCAGACCCGTCCGGCTCCGACGGGAATATTTTACTCACAGTAAGTGGGTGTACGAGCGGAACAAATCAGATTAGTGTGAGTCCTAATCCTAGTGCAGCCGGATTAACAGGTGGAATGCCTATAGTTTTTTCTGACAATTACGGCTATATCAAAGAAGGAGCTGTCTTAGGAGTTCCCGCAGTCAATCCTTACTACATATTCGATGTTCCAGATTCAACCCATATAAGAATTGGAACTTATGTTGCTAACGCCCTTACACTTTTTAATCCCGGAACTTATAATTCAAGTCAAACTGTAGCGACGGTTTACACGAAAACTGTTACTGCGACGGATTATAATACAAGTAATGAAAGAATACGAGTATTAACGACAACGGGATTAGCAGAGGGGATGCAAATAGTTTTCCAAAGTTCTATCGGTACCAGTGTTAGTGCCGGAACAGTTTATTGGATAAAATCTGTTGCCAGTGCAACTGAAATAACTATTTCTCAATCATACCGTGGACCTACTTTAAATTTGACAGGAACAACTGGACCATTAACTCCAAATGTTATAGGAAACATTGTAACTATATCATCAGCACCCGCTTACTATGGAATTCAACAGCCTGCTATCCTATCAGGTATGGCGGCATTTTTAGCCATACCCCCAAATACAGATGGTGCAACTGGTTCAAGTACAACTTTAACTGTTTACAGGACGCCTGTAGGAAGCGATTACCAATTTGGTTTGTGTCCCGTTGCAAACTACACCAAAACCTTTTCAGGTACAGATTTGCTTGAAACTTATTATGATTCATCAAAAACTTTTAGTGCACGTGACCGAATTCATGTATATTTATCATATACAGGAGCCTCAAATACTTCTCACGATTTGACAGTTCAGCTTGATATGTTCTAAAATCCTTCTATCTTAATCCACTCTAAATCCTTCAAGTCGATTAAGACGACTTTATCAGTCGAGCTTAAGTAACATTCTACATACCCATTCCCAACTCTCCTAATACCCGAACAAATTTCCAATCCATTCTTTAGAAAATAGAAAGGCAGACACCAACGGAGAAGATTACCGTCCTTATCTACGACCGCAAAAAGGTGATACGACTCTGTAAAACGCAATAGACAATAAATTTCATTATTTATTTCTACGCTTGACGACGTGCCTTGAAAAAGTGAGAAAAATTTCGGCCCACGAAACGAACCCTTTAACTCAGACGAATTGAAATGTTCGATTCCATCCTTTTCAACCCCCTTAACCTTTTCTATGTAAAATTTCATATTTGATATTACGTTGTGTGTGTACTCATCGCGTTTTGAGAGGTACCTAAAAGAGGTCTTCAAGCCCTTCTTCCTATCTGAAAAGATGTAATACTCTACGATACTCGCTTCGTATTCGAACCCACCTTCGTAAGGAAACTTTTCCACAAAAAGAACGTCATCTTTAGGATACTCAATTTTTCTCCCCATTTCGATGTAATGATAAGCCTTGTAAAAATCGTTTGATTCCCTGAAGGCTCTCGCAATGGTGTAAAGAGCCTCGGCTCGTTCTGGGCGAATTTGGGTTGCTTTTTGCGCCCAGTACTCTGCTTCTATGAGATTTTTCTGTGTCACGTAACACCGAGCGATTTGGTAAGCTGAAAAGTAAACCTCTTCACTCCAACCTCCCATACCCACTCGCTTTTTGTAGTACTCGATGGCTTTCTCTGTATTCCCGTCATCTCGATAAGACTGTGCGAGGTAGAATACGTATCGGTCGTTGTTTGGTTCTTTTTCAAGCCCTTTTAGCAATATGGATGCATCACGTTTCATTTTATCATCGCAATTACTTCTATTACCCAAACAACGACCTGTCATAAAGAAAAATTCCGGAAGTTTCATTATCTTGTTTACACCACCTTTGTCGTTTGTAGCATATTCGTGTAACACACCTACATATTTCCAATCATCATTCATCTTAAAAATTTGAGTTCTATAGTATCGCAAATCGTTTAGGTGAATGAGAATCATCAATGCATTTGGTTTTTCAACATCAAGAATCTGAGTCAGCACTTCTTTACCGTGACGAGGAAAGTTGATTAAATCATCCGCGTCTAACACAATGGCGTAGTCCATCTTTCCATCACACAGCTTAAGAGCCTCGCTTCGGTTAGTACCGAAATCTTTCCATTCTGAATCGTAGATAAACCCGGAAATTCCTTTAGAGTCGAAGAACGTTTTAATGACCTCTTTCGTGTTATCATTTGAACCAGTGTCTACAATGACATACGTATCGATAAGCGGAAAGATGGAATTTAATCCTTCAAGGATGATGTGAGCTTCGTTTTTCACAATCATATTAAGACCTATTTTCAGGGGTTGTTGTACAATTTTAGAAAGAGTTTTTACACCTTTGTCGATGTATTCAGTTAACAACGGAACTTCTTTAACAATATACCGGTTACTGTCGATAGTGCATCGTAAGGAATTTTTATAATGAATCTCACTAAAAATTTTCATTCTACCAAAGGTGATATAAACGGCAGTAATCCAATTATCGCAGTACCAGTTGTCAATGTCCTTGTGAAAAAGAGTGTCAAAAATCTCATAATGCTTACGATGGAAAAAGGCATTCTCAAGTAAAATCGCATTTTCTGATTTTCTGATTTCATAAGAAGAGGGTTCACACGGACCTACTACGCCGATGTTATTCCAAGATTTGAGATGTGAAATGAATGGTTTAGCCCAATTTGGAGTTAGGAGCTCTATATCGTCTCCAATCTGAAAGAAATAATCAGAACCAGATGCGTAAGCAACTTCTAAAAGTTTATTCCACGCCTTTGCCGGCTTGTGATTGCAATCGGTCAGAATTACGACTTCAAAATTTCGTTTCAGCTCAGAAAGATTTAGCAAGTAAAAGTCATCATTGTCATCGACTCCGATAAAAAATTTGTAAGTAAAGGAGTCGTCTTTTGTGTTCTCGAAACCTTTCATAAATTTCGTAATCAAAGGCGTTTCTTCTAAAAAATTGTAAGTTTGATTCCGACTACAAACCGGAATAAGAAAAGCTATGTCGGTCATATTATATTATTTTTGAAGGAATTTCTCTTAAAGTTGAGAGATTAAATGTTTTACATAATAAATGGAAAAACCAAAGTTGTACAAAAAAACCAAAAGAGGTCAACCAAAACTACTGAATAGAAAGGTGTGTGAAGAATGGGCTGAAAACCATAAACGAAACCCGCTAACAAACCGAGTGATAAAGGTCGACGGAAGAACCTATAGAAAGCTAAAACGGGAGTGCGAAAGTTTACGAGAGCGCACCCTCGAAATGATAGGGCGAGATTTCATTCTTGAAAAATCGTTTGGAGACGGCAACTGCTTCTTTCATTCGGTTCTTATGCTAATCTTCCCAGGGCATCTCCCTCCGGGTTTCAACGTACCCGACGCGAGTCCCAAGTCGGGTCATCGTTTAAGAGAATTTTTAGAAGAATCCTGCACAATGAAAGATTATGTTGAGATGTTGGGAGGTATATACGCACAAGAACGGTTAGAAATCGAGTATCCCTATACCCCCGGTGACGAGATGCTTAACGTGCTTCAACTCGCAAACAAACAAAAAACTAAACTAAGGCGAAAAATGAAAGCAAAAATAAAGGAAGACTACGAACACTTCAAGCAAGAGTTTGCTAACTACAACGCATATGCAGATGAAGGTATGGTCGAGTTTACAGCTCGAAAGCTTCGTATCAACATCGTCATTTACAATACCAAAATACTGGACCGTTTTGTATCTGCCAGAACCATCATAAAGAATCGCTCTTCTATCTTTTTGTACAACTGGGACGAAGAGCACTACGATCCTTTGCGTGGAGATAACGGCGAACGTGTTTGGAAATGGCGAGACATTGGAAAAGATATAGAAAATTTATAGATAATTAATCTCTTAATAAAATGGACGAAGAAGACGACGATGATATGATAGACATCGACGAAATGAACAGACGAAATACACATGAATATTTAAGCGATATCAAGGATGAGATGCTGAATTTGCCTCGGAATATCAGAGAAGCTCTTTACAGGTACACTCTCGGACATTTGGACGAGAGTATTCAAAAAGACATAAACGATGCGTTTAGCGTCATCGAACCAATAGAAAAGCCTATAGTTGTCTATAGAGGCATACAATCATCTGCAGAAGACATTCGTATGCAATTTCCGAGTTTCATCTCCACATCCGCTTCTATTGATGTTGCAAAGGATTTCCGAGGTGATAGTATCTGTTGTCTTTTCAAAATTCATGTACCGGTCGGTTCAAAGGTGTTATACATACCAAAGGAAATGCACTATGAAGAAGACGACGAAGAGGAAGTCCTGTTACAGGGTGGTGGAGAGTTGCAAATTGTTTTAGAAGAACGTGAAGGCGAATACGTAGTTAACTATGTTGTACCATTTGCCACAAAGTTTAATGTTTCACGAATGATTTCAATAAAGAACGAAATGGAAATTATCGGGGAGTTGAATTCAATAGCTCTAAAACTGGGCGTATCTCTCGGACATGTCATAGAGGGTCCTGAATTAACTGAAGTAGCTGCATTTCTTCAATCAAACCGGGAACGTGCCGAAAAGTATTTTAAAATCCTTATGGAAGAACTCACACCCGTTCCTTTCCAAATTGCACCAAGACCTACAGACACGCCTTCTCCAATTCTATCTTTTATTTTAGGACAGGATATCACACCCGATTGGGATATACCAGTAGGAGTTCCTTTTAATAGAATCGCCGGCTTTCTCTTGTTGATGTTTTTAAACAATTTTTCAGAAGAGATTAATATACCGGGGAAAACCATGTATGAAGTTTTTAATACATTTTGCAAAAGGTACAATATCCCTCCGAGCTTTGTTTTTCACCGGCTTGGAGCATTTTCTTTGGACAGCCACGCTTACCGAATCGGTTTAGAACTTGATGAAATACCGACTTATCTAGTGTCTCCGTATGTTAAAAAATTCATAAGGTTACTCATTACCGATACAGACGAATCGAGAAAACAGTTGCGATTGAGGGCGTTAAAGCGTATAAAAGGACACATCACCAATGTGAAATTGGTACCTATTATACTTAGAAAAATCAGGGAACTTTCGGATTAAAAAGTTTTAATATATTAAAACTTTTTATTCAAAATACTTCTTAGCACACTCATACCCAATTGAAAAAAGGCTCAACTTCGCCTTTGAGTCAATGTCAAAATCAAACATCTTCACCATCTTGTCTGCCGATTTTATCTCAATGATGTCTGTGGTTTCCTTGCTGTGTTCAATCTTGTATTTCACACACTCATTTAAGACAATGATGAGCAACTTATACGCATACTCCATCACGTTTATGCTCCCGAAAACAATGGGTTCTGCGGTGTTGATGTTTAGACCGACTACGCGATTTCCTATTTTCTCCCCCATATCCACCGGAAAATTGTCAGATATACCACCATCCACGTATAAGCAGTCCCCGTACTTGTAAGGCTCGAAAATGACTGGGATATTGCACGACATATGAATCGCAGAGATGCAAGGCATATCTGGATGCGATTCATTTGTTATGTACTCCAAGCAATTCTTAGTGAGATTGAAAGTCGTACATACAAAGGTCTTACCATACGTTTCCTTCAAGTCCTTTAGGAGAAGAGGTCTGCCGACTTTGTCTATGGTCATCTTCTCGATGATGTCTGAGATGAGTGCAAATGAAATCGCGCCGTCTCCTTTTGTCGCTTTGATAAAGTCTACCGTTTTCAAGTTGTCGAACAGCTTTTGATTCGTGCAAATGTAAACCATCACTTCGATGGGGGTGTATCCTATAATTAAAAAGTAACAGATAATGGAACCAGCAGATGTTCCTACGAAATTCTGTAGCTCATTTAACATATTGTTGTCTTTCAAATACTGAAGCGCCCCCAACACACCTAATCCATTCATTGAACCTCCGGAAATCACAAGTGTATCATAGGGTTGTTCCATTTAGGATTTAAGAAATTATTTTTAAATGTAGAATAAATGACGACATACAAGTATACGTCTAATATGACACGGTTTGTTGATTTTGAACAAGAATTTTGAACTGCACGTTAATTGATTTTTCTGCCAATTTAATGACCATACAGTATTCTTTTTGTTATGTCTTCTTTCAACTTGGGTTCAGTTCGCGTTAGCGAGGTTTACGACAACGAGCTTGATTTCTCTCGTCTGTACACAGACAACGACATGCTCGTCGTTCTCATTGCTGACGACTACGGCACCGGTTGGTGTACAGAGAATACGAAATACGGCAAACAGCTCCTTATGGACTCCCGCATCATTCGGTTCTACTGGGACACTTACCTAAAGGACAAGGGTATCACAGTCGCGGATGCGGACACGACACCTTTAAAGGAGTTCCTTGCTTCTTTAGGCATCCAAGGAGTTTGTGTCGACGAGCACAACCTCCCTTTGATTGATTTCGTGTCCAAGGGTTCCCGTTTTCGTATGAAAGGCTATGGCGGAAAAGAATCAATCCTTCGCTTTGATAAAGGAGTAGACTTTTTGAGTGTGTGAGTTTTGAGTGTGTGAGTGTTGCATGATTTTTCTATGAACTCTTTGACAACATTTATTAAAAAACTTCTAATAAATGGGTTCCAGATACTATAACAATCCCAACTACGTAAATACGCCTTTTCATCGTCAATACGGAACGTTGCAAGGCATAGAAGACGGTTTGTACCAAGCGAGTACAGACCGCACACGCTACACCCCTGATGAAAGTCTGTATAATAAGAAAGTGGATAGAAGCTTTTCAAAGCTCTTTGAGAGTCAGTTCTTTGAAAAAATCAAAACGCCTGAACAGGCAAAGGTTGTTCAGCAAACGATTGCAAAAGACGGACGTTAAAAAATAGTGTTCTTTAATAAATGAGCGACGATGACGAATACTATGAAAATGGCGGAGACGATTACGAAGGCGGAGGCGATGATGACGACAAGGACGAAAATGCCAATGACGAGGAACCACTTGTAGGAGACGAAGATGAAGCTCCTCCTCCAGAGGAAGAACAAAAGTTTGTAGCAAGTGCCAAACAGTTTGAACTTGCGGGAGGTGGAATACGCTCGGATGTCAACTTGAAATCAGTGAAGAACCCTCACGAACGGTTTAGAATCATCGTCGCGGGTGTGGCGAACAGAATCAATGATGTGATGACGGAAAAGCCGTTTTCCAGAGACGACTTCACTCGAATGACTGACAAAGTAGCTGTAACCCCGTTCATTCAGTACAAAAATCCTTCAGCGTTTGTCTTGGGATACTACGCAACTCGCGGAGGTCGAGAGAACATGACACCTGCGCTGTTTCAGAGAGCTTTAGCGATGCTCGATGTCATTAATGAGGCAAAGGAAATTGCTTCCCCGCCAGACATCATACGCTATGCCACGTTTTGGAGAGAGGTTTTGAAGTGAAGATTTTAGATGGGTTTGCTTTGAGTAGATATATCTATCTTAAACTGAAAAATTAAGATAAATTATGCGTTAAAGTAAAAATGGAGACAAGCGCGTTCATCTACGCACTTATGCAGCAACTGGAGAATGACGAGTATGTCGACGACGAAAGTTTTAAGAAACTAGATTTGGAGTTGAGACAGAACACCGCGTTCTGTTTTGCAGTCTACCTACAAACAACAGGCAAATCAAAGGAAGAAGAAATCTTTGAAAATTTTCGTCAATCTTACGAAAAGGTGATGAATACAAAAATAAGTAAAAATTATTTATTCTTTTATTTTTTAAAATGGCTCAAGCAGTACAGTATATTCCGATAGATGAAACACAAATGCAAGTGTTATACAACAATGGTGAAGCAAGGATTTTTAGGACAGAAGACTGGTATGATTTGATAGTAAACGGATACCTACCTAAATTCATAGACGACTGGTCTTACGAGATGTACAGAAAATGTCGTTTGCATTTCCTTCACACTGGTTCAAGACTGATGACCGCAAACTATATAGGAAACGGTATAGTAAGAGTTTACAACAATGAAACGCACGAAAGCGGCGATTTCTCGTTTAACGAATTCATGGACAAGTACTCTCCTCGTGGTTCTAAGAAGTTTACAAGCAATTGTATAGAATCCAGTGTGTTGGAAAACATAAAAACAGCGTTGACAACCGAACAAAACGCTAATAAATATTTCATAGAATCGGGAGGAATGGGCGGAGTGTATTATGTCATCAATCCCGACGACAGTGTTCGGGCTGTTCAGATCGATGCTCTGCAAGTAAAGATCAAGTATTCAAGGTCGAAAAACATTGTGACTATCACGAATGTGGTAAGAGGTGATTCTTATGAAATTTCTTTAGAAGTTTTTGTAGAGACTTATATCAATCCTTTTTGGACAGTTGCTCCTAGAATCGAAGGTTACGGGGTTTTTGCCGAAAGAATCAAAGGAACTATCAACCCTTCAAATCCTTACAAATTAACTTCAGACCAAGCAAACTTCTTTTCTGAAAAGGATCACGAAGTTAAAGAAGCCAGACGACGGGCTGGAGGTGGAGGTGGTGCTTATGGTGATGGTGGTGCTTATGGTGGAGGTGGAGGTGGTGCGAGTGGAGGAAGAGGTGCGAGTGGTGGTGCTTATGCTGGAGGCGGTGGTGCTTATGCTGGAGGTTATGCTGGAGATGGTGGTGCGAGTGGTGGTGCAAGTGGTGGTGCAAGTGGTGGTGGT
>Ga0114979_10001427_pt1 | contig 16109 bp, 16 predicted proteins | sample S_140625_EF_Meta_FD_87315 | JGI IMG/M metagenome (GOLD analysis project Ga0114979, IMG submission 87315) | Freshwater microbial communities from Lake Simoncouche, Canada to study carbon cycling - S_140625_EF_MetaG | ecosystem: Environmental > Aquatic > Freshwater > Lake | place: Lake... | reverse complement strand
GTCCTTGTTCAATTGAACCCATGGGGTATTTTGAAAAAGCAATATCAGGACCTTTATTGTCGTGAAGAATAAAATCAGTGAGACAATTAGATCTGATGCCATCCACATCGCGAAACATAGCAGAATAAGAAACTCGAGAATTGGCTACAAAGTGAGTGACTGATTTTTCATCAACTAAAGGCTCATAAACTCCACCCGTGCAGCTGTCATTAGGACTGATTTTTATTTCACGAAACAAAGGATAAATCGTAGAAAATTGAAGCTGAAGCGCTGCTTCTTTAGAATAGGCGTCCCCATTGTTAATAACGAAGCTAAACTCAATCTCGTTTGATGGGCCGATCTCTGGAGGTGGAAGAATCACGGGCAGATCAGGGTTTTGAACTGTTTCTATATCGTTTTGCACTGGGGGAGCTAACACAGAAAAATCAGCTTCGCCTGGTACAGGCACACCGACCTCTAATGCACCTTTATCATCCACTAACCAGCACCCTGATAAGGTCATGCTTGTGAAGATCAATGTGACTACTTTTAAATTTCTCATAGTTTTAGCTCCTATGCTTTGATCTTGGACCAAAGTCCGAAACAAAGAAATAGAACAAAGTGAAAGTGATCAAAATGGAATCCTGTGAAAAAACCTTCAACATTTAATTGATATTGGGTGATTAAAATTTCAACAAAAAATCAAACTTTGGGAAGAGCCCTAAAGAGTTCTTTAAGCTCGTCTTTTTTCATTGGTTGACTATCTAAGGCTGAAATCCAAGTTTCAGGAGTTTCCATGCACAAAAAAATTCGCCATTGAGAGTTATGATTTTTAAACTGATTGTACAGTGATCTTAGCATTTCATGCCTGAGGCTGGCATCGTAGCGAAGTTTAGAGCCCTCAGAGGGAAACATTTCTGCGGAAGTCACAAAAGACTGTAAACCAAAGCGCTGTTTCATCATGTGGCGCTGTTCGGGTTGAAAGCGAAGGGTACCCATCGAGATCACATTCACCTGCTCAGGGGTGAAGCGATCCATAATTTCACTGACAAGGGCTGAATAATTTTTCTTCCACTCTGGATGCCAAATCAAAGGATCCAAATGAAAGGCAATAGAGAATCCAGCCTTCACACATTTTTCAGCAGCTAATAGACGCTGCTCGAGGCGAGCTGTTTTGTGCTCTTCACTTTCGATGATTTCGTTGCAATTCAATGACCAGCTGACGACAGTTTGTTTCGATGGACCCAAATCCAAAAACTGATCCACATGATCAGATTTGGTTTTAAATTCTAAAGTCCACTTGGGATATTTTTTAAAAAAGGGTATAAGTTTTCGAGAAAAAAGAGTGATTTGATCCAATGAAAGTGAATCAATGATTTCACCGGTTCCGACACGAAAGGGATGATGCGCATTTTGAGCTGCCATCATATCGAGCTCGATAAGGGCCTGATCGATATTTGAGTAAATTTTTGAAACTCCAGAATTTAGATAACTTTGCAAATAACAATAGGAGCAATTCATATTACATTGAGAACCCAAATTCAGAACATGGTAGTTGCAACAATTGATAGCTTTTGACTGTGAGGCCCCAGGGCAGCGCTTAAAAAATTGTCCTTTAAATTCTGTCACAAACAAAATTTTCTTGGATTGATCAAATTCTTCGGCTGTTAAAGTTCTTTTTAAATTTGAAAAGGGCTCTTGGTTGACGACTTCAATTTTATCTTCTGGAAATAAAGAAATGCATCTTTTGGCAACTTCAGAATTTTCTGAGGCCTGATCGATGTAAACTTTTTCAAAAGAATCAATCAGTTTTGTTTGAGGTTGGAATTCCAAGCTGTGGCTACTTTCTTTAAGTTATCTGCGAGTTTTTCCAGTTCATACGGAGTGCTTGCAAAGAACTGCACATCAAATCCGGACTGATCGCCTCGACGTTGCATTTTAGGCTTCAAATGAGAAGACCATGGCAAATTCAAAGACTTGAGGTGCTCGTCGCGAAGGGTAGTATTCGGAAAGCGAGTTTGACGAAGCTCGACTAAAGAAAGGATCAGCAACTTTTTTATATCATGATTCATCAAAACTAAATCGCTGGTCCACTCAAGACGCTGAATGGTTTCAGATTTAGTTTCACTCAGTTCAATGAGCCGATTTGTAAGTAATGTGGCCTTTTCGATCGTCAGATTTAAAAGGGGGAAAAGCTCTTGTGCACCCACTTTTTTCGAACTGATCCAGTCTTGAAAGCCATTCGGAAGTTGGGTGATCAGCTTTAAAACTTTTCTAAAATCAGCAGAGTCATAAAAGCCCATGGTTTGAATAAGTTGTTGAGGTTCCAAAATTTGAGCAGATAGGGGATGATAAATAATTCGAGCCAATTCTGGCAGAGTCAAAGAGGGGTAAATTTCCACAATAAGTTGAGAGAATGTGGAATCTGGGCCTGAAGGTAATTCGTAAACAGGATGCTGGCGAGAATGTTCAAAACCAGAAATAAGAATACCCTTGTAGGAAAGCGCGGGTAAACTTTCGGGCCATTTTGTCAGTGGCCGAAAGAAAAGCCTGTCATGATAATGTTCGATGAATTTTGAGACCAAGAGTTGACCCCCCTCATGGTTGTGGGGGTATCATGAACTATGTCAAAATGGCAACACTGGCAATCAAGAGCACAAATTAGTGGTGACGTCGCTTTTTTTTCCTATGCCTCTGAGAGCGCAGAAAAGAAAGCCACTCAGGTCTTTGTATGGGATATGGATAAAACATATCTCGACACTTCGATTGATAGCTTCAGTGGACTGTTGCAGACGATCCTCGAGCGAGCCATGAACAAAAGAAATGTTCCTGGTACGGATACTCTTTTACAGTCACTGGCTAAAAGATTTCAAGGCTCAACTGCCGAAGAAAGCACATTCCCCATTTACTTTATTACAGCCTCGCCGCCTCAAATGGAGGAGCGAATTGTGGAAAAGCTACAATTGGATTCCATCAAACCCTTAGGCTGCTTTTTTAAAGATAACCTTAAAAATTTAGCTCCAGGTCGGTGGTGGAGGCTCACAAAACAAGTGGGATTCAAAATTCAATCTTTATTACAACTCAGGCTCAGACTTCGGGATGACGTCAGGCAAATCTGCTGGGGTGATGATTCAGAGGCCGATGCCATTATTTATAATCTGTACTCAGATATTTGTGCACGCCGATTTTCAACTCATGATTTAAGATCTATTCTTGAGGGCTTGGGCTGTACTTCTGATCAAATCGATGAAATTTTAGTCCTACAATCCCAAGTTCCCGATCGGGATCCGGTCGAAAAAATTTATATCAATTTAGCGAAAGACACAGATCCTGACTATTATTTAAAATTTGGCAGAAGAACGATGCCCACTATGAACACATTTCAAGTGGCCATCGATCTGTTTCAATTTGGACTTTTAGAAGCTCAGGATGTTTACGATATTGCAACGAACATGACCCATTCCTACGATTTTACCCCCGAAGAATTGATGACCTCCTTTCAAGAGCTGATCCGTCGGGGAGTGGTCAATGAAAAAAGTTATTCTAAAATTAAACCATTTTTTGTTGATAAAGGTTTGCTTCATGCCTCTTTTGTGCCGAGCACACCGCTGATGACCGATGAGACTGTCATTCATGATCCGTGGATTCCCGATCGAATTGATTATCTTAACGACTTTCGTTAACTCGGGTCATGATCACCGGAACTGTGAAAGAAAAACTTTCACCTTCAAAAGTGGGAAATTTCAATCGGTAGCCTGTGTCAGTGAGGCACTTCAATGTTGAGCCGTCTAAGTTGGAAGGATTCAAAATTTTGAATTGCGAAACTTTTCCGTCAGGCTGAACAGCTACAAAAATCTGCCAGACTTGCTCTGTTGGGTTGGTGGCACTTTGAAGCCAACATCTTTGAAAATTTCGGCTTTGTTGCAACAGACTGTTTCGAAGTCTGGGGCCAAGATCAAGAGCTTCGGTCGGCGTGGGCTTAGGGTTTTGCTGAGAGATTTGGCTATAGGCCCCAATGAGTATGAGCAGGATTCCAACCAGTACAAAAATAATTATTGGTAGAATCCGCTTATCGATTTTCATATCAAGTCGTAGCTATTTATTTGCGGGAGCAGCTTCTGTCGCCGGAGCGTCAGCCGTCGCTGGAGCATCAGCCGGAGCAGTTGCCGAGGGTGCCGTGGTCGCAGCTGGAGTCGTCGCAGCGGGGACAGCGATTGTGCCCATGGTTTCTACAACCGATTTCGTTTTTTGAGCAGTCATGACAGATAGACCTATGGATGTGATGGCAAAGAAAGCTGCCACCCATCGAGTGGCTTTTGCTGCTAAAGTTTGAGCACCACCTGCACCTAGAACAGTATTTGATCCACCGCCGCCACCAATTCCAAGTGCACCGCCCTTAGAGTCTTGTATAAGAACTAATCCAATTAAAATCAGGGCAACCAGAATATGAATAACTGTGACGAGTGTTTCCATTTAAAATCCTTTATTAAAGAAGTTGGACACTAGATGAATTGATTCACCCTGACACTGAGTTATGCAACGCATTAGGTAAGATCTCAATGACAAAATGGTGAAAAGCATGGGACCTCAAACAGCATGTATTTCATCGCATTTGAAGGTCTCGACGGATCCGGTAAAAGCTCCCTCATTCAACAGCTGGAAGTCCTTCTTCAATCTTATAAAATTCAGTATGTGACCACCCGTGAACCCGGTGGGTCCCCCTTAGGTGATAAAATCAGAGATTTAATTTTAGAAAGATCCAAAGACGCCCCGGGTGCTAGGGCTGAGCTTCTCTTGTATGAGGCCTCTCGGGCTCAACATGTTGAAAAATTGATTAGGCCTACTCTGAAAAAAAATCATTGGGTTTTAACAGACCGATTTTCAGCCAGCAGCCTTGCTTTTCAAGGAACTGCGCGGGGCCTGGATTGGAAAACTGTTGATCAGCTCAATCAGTTTGCCACTGAGGGACTAGAGCCTCACCTCAATGTTTTGTTGGATTTGTCAGTCCAAGAAAGCGAAATTCGAAGAAAGAAAAGACAAACTCAAAGTGGAGTTTCAGCGGATCGAATTGAATCTGAAAAGCAAGATTTTCACCAGCGGGTCCGAGATGGTTTTTTGAAAGCTGCGAATTTAAATCCCCATCGCTGGCTGATTCTAGATGCTTCTCAAAGTCCGCAAAAACTTTTTGAAATTCTAAAAAAATCTCTCACTCAGAAGGGCTGGATTCCTGCCGATTCCATGACAAAGATGTGAGCTCCCTAGAAGAACAAGTTTTCGGTCACGAAAAGCTTTTCACTGCCTGGAAAAAACTGATTTCATCCCAACAACTTGAGGGTACGTTTTTATTTGTTGGCGTGCCTGGAATTGGAAAAATAAAAGCCGCCTATGCCATGGTCCAAATGGCGCTCTGTGAAAAAAGCTTGAATCTTGCCTGTGGTGAATGTGGCCCCTGTCTTCGGGTTCAAAATCGGCAGCATGAAAGTCTTCTGCACATTCACTCCAATGGTTCAATGATCAAGGTCGAGTCTGCCCATGAAATTTTGCAGTTTTGTCAGCTTCAGTCACTTTCTAAAAAAAGATTTGTTTTGATTGAAGAAGCTGAAAAAATGAATTTACAAACGGCGAATATTTTACTGAAGACTTTAGAAGAACCTCCGCTCGGAACAATTTTTATTCTGACATCTTCTTCTTCAACCAGTGTGATATCCACGATTAAATCCAGATCCAAAGTTTTTAAGTTTAATCCTGTCTCTTCACAGGAAATGTTGAAGCAGAATTTAGGGCCTGATTGGGCAGTTTTTGCATCCCAAGGTCGATTCGATCGCCTTCTAACTTTGACAGATCCACAAAATCAAATTTTAATAAAAAATGCACTGCAAGTTTTGACTCAGATTTTGGTCTCACCAAATTTATTAACAGATGATTTTTGGCGAGAATCTTTGAAATCCCGGGAAGATCTAAAAGCTTACTTGCAGCTTTGGCTGAGTTTGATTCGAGATGCCCTGTACCTACAATTAAATGAGCAAAACTCATTGGTGCACGCAGATCTCAAATCAGAGATTGTGCGAATAGCCACCTTCGATGCCCATAAGCTGGACTGGGTCTTCACTCAATTGCTGGAATTACAAAAGCATCTGAACTTCAACAAAGATGCTGTTTTATCAATCGAAAGTTTGTATATTCAATCCAGATGAATCCTTTTTTTATTGATATGCATTCCCACTTAGATCGTCTCGAGCACTCAGCAGAAGTGGCTGTGGAATTAGCTCAAAAAGAAAACATTCAAAAAGTCATCACCATTGGAACCGAACCTGCAGATTGGTCTGTGGTTTTTAGCATCGCCGAAAAACTTCACCCGCAAGTTTTTTGCACGATTGGTGTGCATCCCCATGATGGAGCGACATGGACAAATGAGGCTGAAAAGTGGATGCGTGAATTCGCAGTTAAAAAAGAAGTCGTAGCCTTGGGTGAGATGGGCCTTGATTACTATTACAATAAAACAGAACCTGAAATCCAAAGGGATTCTTTCCGCAGACAGCTTCAGGTGGCAGCAGATATGGGACTTCCCGTAGAGATTCACACCCGCGATGCTGAGCCCGATACAATCGAAATGTTATCAGAATTCAAGGGCAAAGTGACAGGGTTGATTCATTGTTTTACCGGAACAAAATGGCTGGCTGAAAAATCCCTAGACTTGGGATTTAATATTTCCATTAGCGGTGTTGTCACTTTTAAAAATGCAGATGATTTAAGAAAAACTGTTCAGTTTGTGCCTTTAGATCGATTGCACGTTGAAACTGATGCTCCTTTCTTGTCACCAGTTCCCATGAGAGGGAAAAAGAACACACCTTCATTTATGATTCATACGGCCCAAGTTGTTGCTGACCTCAAATCTGTCAATTTAGAAAAGCTTGCGGAAACAACCACTCAAAATGCATTCAAGCTGATGCCGAAGCTCACGCCTAGGCTTGCATAGATTTTGAATTCATGAGACAAACCTCTGAATTATCAGAGGAGCTTAATCATGAAAAAATTAAAAGTTGGAATTAATGGTTTTGGTCGAATTGGACGAGTTCTATTTAGAGCTGGCTTTGACACTCTGGATATCGTCGGTATCAACAATTTAGATTCCCTTGAAGGATCTGCTCATCTTTTAAAATATGACAGCACCCACGGCATTTTTCCTGGTGAAGTCAGTCACAACGAAAAAAGTTTACTCGTGAATGGTAAGACCATTCATTACTCATCAGTCAAAAACCCAGCTGAAATTCCATGGAAAGACTGGGGCGTGGACGTCGTTCTTGAATGCACGGGTGTGATGAAAAACCGTGATGATTACCAAAAGCACATTTCTGCGGGTGCGAAAAAGGTTTTGATATCAGCGCCTGCTGACGGTGTGGATTTAACTGTGGTTTATGGAATCAATCAAGACAGCTACGATCCAGCTAAGCATCAATTTATTTCAAATGCTTCTTGCACAACAAATTGCTTAGCTCCTTTGGCTCAAGTTCTACAGGAAACTTTTGGTATCGAGCACGGGATGATGACGACCATTCACTCATACACAAACGATCAGAAAATTTTGGACACTTCCCACAAAGATCTTAGACGTGCTAGGTCCGCAGGACTTTCTATGATTCCGACGACGACGGGCGCGGCGAAAGCCGTATCATTAGTATTGCCTGTGCTGAAAGGGAAAATTGATGGCATGGCCATCCGGGTTCCTACGCCGAATGTTTCGTTGGTGGATTTCACGTTCAGATCTGAAAAGGATTTAACCAGAGATGCGATCAATCAAGCTTTGACTGCAGCCTCCCTTGGTAAACTTAAAAATATTTTGAGTGTCGAGAAAAAAGAATTAGTTTCTGTTGATTTCAACGGAAATAAAAACAGCTCCATCATTGATCTTTCATGCACGATGGTTGTGAATCCTCGAATGGGTAAAGTTCTTTCTTGGTACGACAACGAAACTGGGTTTAGTCACCGAATGGTCGACTTGATTCAATTGATGAATCAAAAGGGAGTCTAAATCCCATGCAAGGCCTCAAAAATATAAAGACCCTGAAAGATTTTGAATTCCAAGATAAAGTTGTATTTTTAAGACTGGATCTGAATGTTCCCACGGATCAAGGCAAGATCACAGATGAAACCAGAATTCTTGCTAGCATTCCAACAATTCAATATCTAAGGGAAAAAGGGGCCCGCATCATCATGGCTTCTCATTTGGGAAGACCTGAAAGTCGCGAAGATACGCAGTATTCTCTGGAACCTGTAGCGAAACGGATTTCTGAAATTTTAGAAACAGAAGTTTTGATGTTGGATGAAGTCGAAAGTGCAGCCATTAAGCATCTCGTGATGGGCATGAAAAGAAATCAGCTTGTGATGCTCGAAAATATCAGGTACGAGCCCGGAGAAACTGAAAACTCAGAAGATCTGGCCACAGAGTTATCTAAACACGTTGATATTTATATTAATGATGCTTTCGGTGCCTGTCATAGGGCTCATGCGACTACGTCTGCACTTCCTAAAATGATGAAGAATCGGGGAGTTGGCTTATTGATCGAAAAAGAAATTCAATTTTTAGATCAGCTGATTCATGCCCCTGCCAGACCCTATTGGGCTGTTTTAGGTGGTTCTAAAGTTTCTGACAAGATTGCTGTGATTGAAAAGATGCTGGATTTAGTTGATGGCTTTATCATCGGTGGGGCGATGGCTTACACTTTTTTGCAAGCCATGGGGCATTCAGTAGGAAGTTCCAGAGTGGAAAAAGACAAACTCAAATTTGCTGCTGAAATGGTTGAAAGAATCAAAGCGCGTAACAAATCTTTATTATTGCCTGTGGATCACCTGATCTCAACTAGCATCAAAAATGGTAAAGAAATTCAAGTCACCAAAGATGCAAATATTCCTGAAGGATTGATGGGTGTGGACATCGGGCCTAAATCCATTCAGCAGTTTCGCGCAGCTTTGAAAAATGCAAAAACAATTTTTTGGAATGGTCCCATGGGTGTTTTTGAAACGCCTGAAATGTCGAAGGGAACCTTCGCGATCGCTCAGATTTTATCTGAAGTGGATGCCGTGAAAGTTGTGGGTGGTGGAGACAGTGCCGCTGCAGCTGAAGCCTCTGGTTATGCGAAAATGATGACTCATATATCCACCGGTGGCGGGGCAAGCCTCGAGTATTTGCAAGGTGATCAATTGCCCGGACTTGAAGCTGTTCGCTATAAGCACGGGCGGTAGTTTTTTATGAAACATAAGATTTTCGCCGCTAATTGGAAAATGTATAAGTCACCAGCAGACACTCAAAAGTTTTTTCAAAATTTTTTAGTGATACCTGGCGATTCCACTTTGATTTTTTTTCCTCCTGCTTTGTGTGTGAATCATGCAATTGAAGCAACAAGTTCAACTCACATCAAGATCGGTGTGCAAAATATCGCAGCAACGGCTGAGGGCGCATTCACTGGTGAAAACAGCGCTTCTGTTGCCAAAGAGATGGGATGTCAGTACGCCCTGATCGGGCACTCAGAACGTCGAAGTCTTTTTCAAGAAACAGATGCGATGCTCAATCAAAAAGCGAAGTTGGCCCAAAGCTTAGATCTGCACATTGTTTTTTGTGTGGGTGAGTCTTTAGATCAAAGAAAATCCAATCAAACAAAATCCATAATCAGCGAACAATTATCTGCGGGACTTGCAGGCCTTAAAAATGAAAATTTAATCCTGGCCTATGAGCCTGTTTGGGCTATCGGGACTGGCATAACTGCATCACCTCAGCAAGCCGAACAGACTCAAAAAGAGATCATTGAATGGCTGAACGCCAACGGTTTTTCAGGTGTGCCTGTTTTGTATGGTGGAAGCGTGAAGCCTGAAAATGCAAAAGAGCTGATTTCTCAGCCCTCGATTTCAGGATTTCTTGTGGGTGGTGCTTCTTTGAATCCGGAATCTTTTGCACAGATTTGCCAGGCCTAAAGTTATTTAGATCCTTTTTCGCTACGATTCAGGGCATCTCTATTTTTGCTTGCAGTTATTCCTGCGAAGGATTCGTTCAGAAGATTTGTTTGTTTTTGAGCCCAATCACAGGTTTTTGAAATATCATCGCGGACCGCCTGTGCAGATTTATCACTTCGTTTTTTTCCGTTTTTCATCTCAGCATGGGGATTCTTTTTGATATTTTCTGGGTTGCACAGGCTATTAAATTGCTGCTCGAATCTTTCGAATAACTGAGGTTTCACTTCACTGCGAATTTGGGCTGCAACGATGGTTCCGCGGTTTCCATTGTTAGTGGCCATCTTGTAGCACTCTTCTGTTGGCCACAATGTGCTTTGAGCGCAAAATGGTTTTGCTTTTTGACTGCAGCCATCCTGAAGAAAAGAGTTACAACCAGTGGATAGTTTCAATCCAAAGATAACCGGGTTGCAAACTGAGAATCCTGGACCGCAGGATTTATTATTTTCTGATAGGCCATCAATGCCCATCCAATCAGGAATTTTTTGATATCCTCGGCAGGGATCTTTTTCGATGACAAATCCAGAATGCATGCAGCGAAACTGTGAATCGCTAACAACGACTTTGGGAGTGGGCGGAATTATAGCTTTTTGAGCTGGCTTTGCGACAAGTTCTGGTGCGGCTGGGGCAGATACCTTGGGTGCTGGCACTGGAGCAGCTAATTGAACAACAGGATCTGCTGCAGCACTTGGTGGAGAAATTGCCCAGCCTTTAAAATCATCTTTTTTTGCAGGTCTTCGGCTGTCTGTCTTTTGATTTGCATCTGCCATGTATGGGGACAATTTAGATATACCAACCATGATTTTTTGTAATCCATTGAGGTATTGGACTCTCTGTTCTTGCGAAAGCTGATTGAATCGCTCTTGATTCAAAAATCGAATTTGGTTAGCAAAGCTCATTGAGCTCATTAAAAATGAAATTAGTAAAAATAGTTTTTTGAATTTCATTATTGGACTCCGTTTTGACATGCATTTAACAGTTTATTGTTTAATTTTGAACCATGATATCTGGGAAAGCAAATGTGGAGATGATCGTTATGATCAGGCAGATATACGCACTTAGCTGAACTTTGAAAAAGCCTGTTCATTTTTTGATTCGCAGTAAAGCAAGTATTTGGACCTAGTTGATTAAATAAGTTCATCATATTGATGAATTTCGTTTCATCAAATTGAGTGCTTCCAAATGTTCGGCCCTCGCTGACAATCGCCCTTTTGTAATTGGGGCGCACATCGAGACATTCTCCACTATCATGGGAAGCGTGCGGCCAAGCGTTTTTATTGGGAGTATTCCGATCGTGTACAGCATGGCTGGCATTTCCAAATTCAATCCTGCAGGTAGGTGAATTGTCAGAACAATATTTCTTCTGCCAGGTCTTTAAAACTTGGGTAAAACCACAGGCCACTTCTGGTTTTAAGTACAAATCTGCATTTCCTTTCTCTGGTTCATATTGCATGGATCCAAAAGGGGCTCTGCGATACTCAGAGTTTGAGTCTGACGGATCCACTGGAATCTGAACATATCCCCGAGAATCTACAAAATTAAGTTTTGAAACACTTGATATGGTCTCGAGAGCTGAATCTGTTTTAATCGCTGAAAGTATAGAAGCCAGTGGTTGGGCAAAATCTTTTTGCATGGGGATGACATGTTTCATCAGGCAGTCCTCGCAATCTGCTTCCAGCGGAGAGCCAAGTGGAACTTCATCACCAGATCCTAAATCAATCACTTTGTATATTGCAAAATCCTTGCAGACTTGGACCTTTTTTTGCTCACGGTTTAAAACCTCTCCACAGCATTCATTCACTAAAAATTTTCCATCTTGCTGATGCAACTGAAGTGCAAAGGACTCAATGTCAGAGCGCTGGTTGGATAGAAATTGGTGCAATGGCGTTTCTTTTTTTACCATGAATACATAGCCCTTCTGATCTTGCACTTTTTCGATATCTTCCATTTTTAGAAAACCCAAATCGCCAGCGGCTGCAAACTGAGGTTTCATTGAGGGTTTTGTTTTGTGCTCTCGGTAATTTGCGACGTCTTTGATCTTGCCCAAATCATCTTCGCCGAGTTTCGCATTTTCAGGTGCCACAGAAAGTACTCGAACACCGATCAGTTTATTGGTGCTGTCACCCAGTTCATAATAACGTTGAGCTTTCGGACTTAACTGAACGATAGATCTTTTTGGAAGTACAAAAGGTTGCGTGCTTTCTACCTGCTCGCCGACGACAAAGTTTTGATTTTTTCTTTTGGCAGAATCCCTCTGTGCATCGTAGCCGGTGGGAACGACCCAAACGGGCGGTGCCCGTCTGAGTTGCTTGGTACATTGGTTGAGTTGTTGAACGCTCCAGCTGTTGAATTGGCGGCCTTGAATCTGAGCCTTGGTCTGCGCGTACAAATTCCCAGAGGAAATCAAAAAGATTCCCGCAAAAACAGAGCGAAATATGAGATCTACAAAATTCGGTTTTTTCACAGTCAAATTCTGATCGGAACTTGGAAGTGTGTTCTTAAAAAAACACTGACCAACAAAATTTGATAACGCGTCAAGTCAATTGTCTCGCTTGTGGGTTTAATTGGGAATCAACTGTCCCACTCATTTTGCAAGGTGAAAGCTTGTGATAAACTGGTCCCGCTAGTGTGGGTGAAAGGCAGATTCTGATGAACCACCGTCTTCATATGAGACGATGCCATGTGTGTTTTGACGTTAATGTTGGCCATGAAGGAGAACTGATTCATAGTTGTAGGTCTTGCGGAAAACCTCTGATCCCTTGGTTTTATTTTGATGAAAGTCGAGCCATTGGAATTAAAACAGAAAAAGAAGCCATGCTTGAGTATAAAAGCTCGGCTCTTCCATGGAAAGAGTATCCGCCGATATTAGGGCTGACAGCCTATTGGGAATCATGAATAATCGATAGATATGAAAGTATCTATCGGTGAGATTCGTGAAGCTCAAAAAAGACTCAAAAATATAATTCAATTAACCGCCGTGGACTATAGCATCAGTGCCACGAGAATTGTTGATGCAGATATTTATTTTAAATTTGAAAATGCTCAGCGAACCGGAAGTTTTAAAATTCGTGGTGCTTACAATAAAATCGCAACTTTAACAGATGATGAAAAAAAACGCGGCGTGATTGCGAGCTCTGCTGGCAACCATGCTCAGGGTGTGGCTTTGTCAGCTAGTCTTGCAAACGTGAAATCTGTGATTGTGATGCCTCAAACCGCTCCCCTTGCAAAAGTGATCGCAACTCAATCCTACGCCGCTGAAGTTATTCTGCACGGTGAAATTTATGATGAAGCTTTCGAAAAGGCTCAAGAGCTCGTCAAAGAAAAAAACTATGTTTTCATTCCTCCGTACGAGGATCCCCATGTTATTGCCGGACAGGGTACGATTGGACTAGAACTTTTTGAGCAAATTCCAGAATTAGATACAGTTGTGGTTCCTGTTGGTGGTGGTGGACTGATCAGCGGAATAGCCATTGCCTTGAAATCTTTAAATCCAAAAATTCGTATTATTGGTGTCCAAAGCGAATTAGCCCCGGGAATGGTGGATCTTTTTAGGGGGATCAAGCCCAATTTAACTTCAAAAAGAATGGCCACAATTGCCGATGGAATCGCCATCAAAAAACCATCTCAAGTGATGTATGATTCATTTATTTCTCAATACATCGATGAGATGGTAACGGTCAGTGATGACGAAATTTCTGAGGCTATCGTGTTTTTGCTTGAGCGAGCAAAAACAGTCACCGAGGGATCAGGAGCCGCTGCCTGTGCCGCAGTTTTAAGCGCCAAGGTGAAACTCGGAAAAAAGAACTGTGTGCTTTTGTGTGGGGGAAATATTGACCTCAATATGATCGCTAAAGTGATCGAGCGCGGTCAAATTAAACGCGGTCGCCTGGTGCCACTTTCAGTGGTGGTCGAAGATGTTCCCGGTAAGCTCAGTCAATTGACCCAAGTGATTGCTGATTTAAAAGCTAATATTTTACAGGTCCATCATGATCGTGTGTCAGCTGGACTTTACCTTCGAGAAACCAAAATAGAATTTGAGCTCGAAACGACCAGTCCCGAGCACGTTCATAAAATCAAAGAAGCCATGATCAAAATTGGAGCTCGAATCGTCTAGACTTCGGTCCTATACAGTCCCAACGAAAAAGATCCGAAAAAAGTTCTAATCGGGGGCTGTATGTTACGAGTTGTTACAATCATTTTTTTAATGACTAGCGCATTCTTTAGCGCGGGTTGTAGTGGTGGATCAGCGGTTTCAGGTGGTGATAACTTTCCATCGGTATTGCCGGACAGTCCCACGGCGGGCTTTGATACAACTGGTTTTTTTATAGGTGTAAGGAACTCGACAGAAATTAGATCCCATGTTCGGACGGCAGGATCCTTTGGAACTTCATGTCAAATTGATGGTGAAGCCGCCAGCACAGATTTAGTTTGTTACGTAGATGTGCCAGAAGGGGATCTTTACTTTTCTGGAGTCGACCTTGTTTACAATGTACCTGCTGGAATGTGTCGCTACCTCGCGCGCGAGACCTATTGGTATTATAACGAAGAGCTGGGTCAAGGGCCTGGTAGTATCACTATGAATTATACGATCAATGGGGATGCAACTGCCATTGTTGCAGCGACATGCAGTGTGGACGGAGGTGCCACTGGCCCATGCAATGGATTTGCTGAGGTTGAATTTGATATTAATGGAACTAGTATTGAACCAAAATGTGTTTATGATCGGACCGATTCAAAAAACAAGAATTGTTGTCTAGGTGATTACACTCTGACCAGTGTTAAAACGGCCATTGACTCAGGCGGTGGTCCCTCGACCGTAACAACCACTGTTTCAAATTTGAGTTGGGAAAGTGGTGGTCAACAAGTTAAATCCTGCATCGGTGGGGCTGGAAGAGTCAATTGGAGCTCTTATACAAAGGGTTACGGTTATCCTACAGGCATCATAGAATTTGCAGGAAATGGAATTTCTGAAACCTATAAATTAGAATCTCCGAATCAAAAACTAAATAACGGATCTAACTATTCTATTGCAAATTTTTATTCTGCAAACCCAAAGCATACACATGGAAGCTTCGCGACAGCTTTAACTTCGGATCTTCCTTATTTTATCGAGCCTATAACTGATCGCAATGGTACAGGGATGGTTTCAGGAAATGATTCTTATTCATTTGAATGCTTAGACGAAGCATTTGAAACTAAACATAGAATTCGTGTTTACGTTCGAGATTGGGATACCTATGCTGATTATTTAGCCTACATTGCAAGTTCAGGCGTGACGTCAGTGCCTGATAGCTCAGGTCTCGAGGGAGTGGGCTGTACAGAAGGTCTCTTTGGGCCCTGTAATGATAATTCAGATTTAGATAACTTTATCGAGGGAATTGGTGGAACTTATTTTACGGTAACACCTTCTCAAAGATCACTTAATTTTCCCTTTCACGACTACGATTAATTAATTTAAAGAAAGCTCTACCGTTTCTCCGGCTTTCTTTACGAAAGAATGCAGTTGGCACGAGTTCGCGATTAAAAATTCAAAGTCCTGAAGCACTTGAAATTTAAATCCTGTCGGGTTCGTAGCAATTAACTTTATAAATGAACAGCTCTGACCCCAGTCCTGATAAAACTCATGGTAGGTATAAATTTTTTGAGACTGAGCACACTTCATCTGAAACCAGCCGTCTTTAGAACAGGACCAATCTTCCACAGGCTTTTTCATTTTCAGTAGCATTTGCTTCAGGTGTGATTCTAAAAAGGGTAAACCTATAAAATGGGATTGAGCCGGAAATTTGGGCTCGTTATGACTGAGCCAACTTTGGCGAGGTTTCGTGATTTGAAACAAATTTTCTGTGCCTTGATTATATAAACTGAAACTGCTGAGGCTTTTATTCAGACTGTAAACAAGAATTGCGTCGACCACTTTTTCACAAATTTCTAATTTAAGGCTTTGAGACGTGCCAGACAAATCAATCAGCGCACCTTTTTCAGAAAAATTAATTTTTGCTGATAAAGTTTCTCCACTTTGAGTGCGAGCTTTGTGTTGAGATTCTGCCCACGGTGTTTCTTTTAAAATGGACTTCATTGCCATGGCAGAAAGCCTATAGTGTTCCTTTAAACTTTCTTCACTCAGTTCT
>Ga0114979_10001426_pt1 | contig 16110 bp, 15 predicted proteins | sample S_140625_EF_Meta_FD_87315 | JGI IMG/M metagenome (GOLD analysis project Ga0114979, IMG submission 87315) | Freshwater microbial communities from Lake Simoncouche, Canada to study carbon cycling - S_140625_EF_MetaG | ecosystem: Environmental > Aquatic > Freshwater > Lake | place: Lake... | reverse complement strand
GTTTTTACAAATATTGGGCACCAACATCCCAAGGTAGTCGCTGCGATTAAGAAACAAGCAGAAACCCTGACCGCCCTTGCACCACAACACGCGAGTGATATTCGAAACCAAGCAGCCGAAAGAGTTGTAGAGCTTGCGGGTTCGAATTTTGCAAAAGTTTTCTTTACCAATGGTGGCGCCGATGCAATTGAGAATGCGATTCGAATGGCGCGAATTCACACCAGAAAACATAAAGTACTTTCTACCTATCGTTCATATCATGGCAATACTGGGTCAGCGATAAATGCAACTGGCGATCCACGTAGATTTCCAAATGAATTTGCATTTGGCCATGTGCATTTCTGGGGACCATATCTTTATCGCTCAGCATTTTGGGCAACATCCGAAGCACAAGAATGTGAACGCGCACTACAGCATCTAGAGCAAACAATTATCTTCGAGGGCCCAAATACGATTGGCGCGATTTTATTGGAATCAGTTCCAGGAACGGCAGGAGTTCTCGTTCCACCGCCTGGTTACCTAGAAGGCGTACGTGCGCTTTGCGATAAATACAAAATTATGTGGATAGCTGATGAGGTAATGGCTGGTTTTGGTCGCACTGGAAAATGGTTTGCATTCCAATCATCGACAGTGGTTCCGGATTTAATTACCTTCGCAAAAGGTGTTACATCAGGTTATGTTCCACTTGGCGGCGTTGTAATAAGTAAAGAAATTTCTAAAACTTTTGATGAACAGGTTTTCCCTGGTGGACTTACATATATGGGCCACCCACTTGCTTCTGCAACTGCTGTTGCAACTATCGATGTAATGAAAGAAGAGAAGATGCTGGAAAACGCAACAGTTATCGGCGCCGAAATATTGGGCCCTGGACTTGTTGAATTAGCTAAGAAACATAAAGTTATTGGCGATATCCGCGGAGCTGGTGTTTTCTGGGGCGTCGATTTAGTAAGCGACCGAAAGACGCACGAACCTCTTGCACCGTACGGAGGTTCTAGCCCGGCAATGAATGAACTTGTTGCGGCTTGTAAAGCAAATGGCATGATGCCATTCACAAACTTCAACCGAATCCATCTGTGCCCACCATGTAACATCTCAAAGGAAGATGCCAAACTTGGTCTAGAAATACTAGATAAATCCTTAGCGCAAATCGGAAAGTATTACAACGGCGAATAAAACTCGCGCCATGCAGATCTTTCAGCAGTAGTTATGACAAACTTCCGCCATGGCTCAACTAATTTATTACTGTGGAACGATGGACAGCGGAAAATCAACGCTTGCACTACAGACCGCCCATAACTACGAAAGCCGCGGCCGTCATGGCTTGGTCTTCACTAATCGCGATCGCGCCGGAACAGGAATTATTTCTTCTCGGCTTGGTTTACAAAGCCCTGCGATTGAAGTTGGTAGCGATATGGATATTTTTACATTTGTTGAAGCGCACCAAACCAAAAATGGAAAATTGGATTATTTGATTTTCGACGAAGCACAATTCTATGAAAGTGAACAGATTGATCAGCTCGCGCGGATCGTAGATATTTTAAATGTAGATGTATTTGCTTTTGGAATTCTTAGTGATTTCAGAACCACTCTCTTCCCTGGTTCAATGCGTTTAATCGAACTTGCAGATCGCGTAAATCCATTACAAGTTGAAGCACTCTGTTGGTGTGGTCTTCGCGCTACCCATAATGCTCGAATCATCGATGGTCGCATGACTCGTGAAGGCGACCAGTTGGTTCCAGGAGATACCTCACCTGATGCAGATGTCGTTTACGAGGTTCTCTGCCGCAAGCACCATATGGCAAACATGAGTTCAAAAGATCACGACAATAACGGATAGGTTTCATACATGAGCGATTTATATTCCGATCCACTTGGCACTGCTGTACTAGCGGCCGCCAAGATTGCCGAGATCACCGGAAAACCTAAGCATGATGTTGCACTTGTTATGGGTTCAGGTTGGATGCCTGCTACTGATGCACTTGGAACTCCCACACATGAATTTCCAGTTACTGATGTCCCAGGTTTTCCAGCGCCAACTGTTGTTGGTCATGGCGGGTTAATTCGTTCTTATGAAATTGATGGCGCGAATGGAAAAATTCAGGCACTAGTGTTTTTGGGCCGCACACATTTATATGAAGGCAAGGGTTTAGAACCTGTTGTTCATGGGGCTCGCACAGCAGTTAAAGCTGGTTGCAAAGTTATCGTGTTAACAAATGCCTGTGGTGGAATAAATCGTGATTATAAAGTTGGCCAACCAGTTTTGATTCGTGACCATATTTCAATGACCGCGACCAGCCCGCTAATTGGCGCGGATTTTGTTGATTTAACTGATCTATATAGCAAGCGAATTCGCGAGCTTGTAAAACGTGAAGATCCATCGTTGGCCGAAGGTGTTTACGTTCATTGGCGCGGTCCGGCTTATGAAACACCAGCCGAAATAAATATGTTGCGAACTGTCGGTGCCGACCTAGTAGGTATGTCCACGGTTCCAGAAGCAATTGCAGCGCATGCACTTGGCGCAGAAGTTTTGGGAATATCTCTTGTTACTAATGCAGCAGCCGGAGTTACTGGTGAAAAACTAAGTCACACCGAAGTCATGGAAGCTGGAAAAGCTGCCGCCGGGCGTATGGGTGAATTGCTTGCAAAGGTTTTAAAACAACTGTGATTGATGAGCAGTTCCGGTTAAAAGTTCTCGAATGGATTGCAAGCGACCCAGATCCTGTAACTGCGGCGCTTCTTAGTAAATGGTTAAATGAAAATAATGAAATAGAACTACGTAAGTCTTTTAACGGCTTCCTAGAATTTGGAACCGCGGGATTACGCGGACCAGTACGGCCCGGCCCATCCGGCATGAATCGCGCAGTTGTCGGACGCACCGCGGCGGGAATAGCCAACTTTTTAATTTCACGTGGCTTATCCAAAGTAATTATTGGTCGCGACGCCAGACATGGTTCGTTGGAGTTCGCCCAAGAAAGTGCGGAAATATTTTCAGGTGCTGGATTGGAAGTTTATTTACTCCCCCGTGAACTTCCGACACCGGTATTGGCCTTCGCTGTTAATGAATTGAAAATGGATTGCGGAGTCATGGTCACCGCTAGCCATAACCCCGCGATTGATAATGGTTACAAGGTTTATCTCGGTGGAAACATAGATGGAGTTAGCTATCGTGGAAGTCAGATAATTGCACCAATCGATAATGAGATTTCCAAGTTCATCAGTGCGGTTAATCTGCCGAGCCCCAGGGGCGAATCATGGGAAATCATCGATGAAAGCCTAATTGAAAAATATGTCACTAGTTCCGCCGAAGGACTTGTGGAAGCCGCTCCACAAAAAATTGTTTACACCGCTATGCATGGGGTTGGAACGAAAACACTTCTCTCGGTTTTTGATAAAGCGAAATTTACATCCCCAATATTGGTTACCAAACAATCCGAACCAGATCCAGATTTCCCAACAGTCGCTTTCCCAAATCCCGAAGAACCGGGTGCCATTGACATGGCAATAGAGCTGGCTAAAAAAGAGAACGCAGATTTAGTAATAGCAAATGATCCTGATGCAGATCGTTGCGCGATAGCCGCTAAAGATGGTTCTGGTAATTGGCGGATGTTGCGTGGTGACGAATTGGGAACTTTGTTCGGCCACTACATTTCAAAGAAACAAAGTGTTGCAGGGAAAACCTTGGCAACAACTATTGTTTCATCAAGTGCGCTAGCAAAGATTGCTCAAAATTGCGGAGCAAACTACGTCGAAACATTGACTGGATTTAAGTGGCTATCAAAAATTGAAAATTTAGCTTATGGTTACGAGGAAGCGATTGGCTATTGCGTGGACCCTTCAATTGTAAATGACAAGGATGGGATTTCAGCGGCGCTGAAGGTAGCCCAAATCAATTCCGAATTACTCTCTCGAGGTTCTAATGTTTTTTCTTACCTTGACGAAATTTGGGCTGAGATTGGCTATCACCGCACCGAACAACTTTCGATTCGGGTGGCTGAAGTTTCTACAATTTCAAAGATTATTTCATCCCTAATTTCAAATCCACCCATTGAAATTGCTAGTAACAAAGTGACCGATTTTCAAGATTTAAGTAAGGCCGCGCTCTCAACAACTGGCTTGCGAATCAGATGTGGCGAAAACATCCGAATAATTATTCGGCCAAGCGGCACAGAACCCAAGATAAAAACCTATATCGAAGTCATTGGTGAGGTTACTTTTGCTGATGATTTAGCTGCGAAAATCAAGTCTGAACTTTCGCAGTTATTCGCTAGCTATAGCTAAGTAACCGGGCTTTACGACTTCTTCGATTATTGCAAGACGTTCTTCAAAGGGAATGAAGGAACTCTTCAGCGCATTTATAGTCACACGTTGCAGATCTTGGAATGTCCAGTCAAATGCCTTAACGACTTCGACCATCTCGTTTGTCATAGATGTTCGACTCATTAAGCGATTATCGGTGTTTATTGTTACTCGGAATCGTAATTTTGCCAGTGCACCAATTGGATGCGTTGCAATTGTTTTTGCTGCTCCAGTCTGGAGATTTGATGTTGGACAGAGCTCAAGTGGAATCCGACGATCACGGACGTAGGCCGAAAGCCTGCCAAGTTTTGGTTTTGCACCAGAGAAATCAATATCTTCGATTATGCGGACGCCGTGACCTAAACGTTCAGCCCCGCACATTTGAATCGCCTGCCAAATTGAAGGCAATCCATATGCCTCACCAGCGTGAATCGTAAAGTGCGCATCTTCTTGCCGAAGATAATTAAAAGTATCTAATTGATTTGTCGGCGGAAAACCATCTTCTGGCCCAGCGATATCAAAACCAACAACACCAAGGTCGCGATACTTAATTACTTTTTCAGCAATCTCTTGCGCAAGTGGATTTTGGCGCAGTGCACACAAGATTGATTCGACCCGAATCTTTAGTCCTTCGGCTGCTGCTGCTTTTTCGCCTTGTCGATAACCTTCAATAGTCGCCTCAATAACTTCATCGAGTGTAAGCCCTTCGCGCGTGAAAAGTTCTGGGGCGCCACGAACTTCGGCATAAACAACGCCATCGCGAGCGAGATCTAAAGCGCACTCTTTGGCTACCCGAATGATTGATTCTTTGTTCTGCATAACAGCAATTGTGTGTTCAAAAGTTTCGATGTACCGAACTAACGAACCGGAGTTACAAGCGTCATAAAACCAATCTGCGAGTGCATCTGCTTCCGTTGCAGGAAGTGGGTAATTAATTTCTGCCGCTAAATCAATAATTGTTTGTGGACGCAATCCACCATCTAAATGATCATGAATAACGGCTTTTGGCAGCCGTTTGATCTGCTCTGGTGTCGGAATACTTGTAAGTGTCATCTCATCCTTCAATTTTCTCAATTATAAGTGGTAACCGATTAGCAACTGAACCATCTTGGCTGATTGCAAATGAATTGTTGAGCGCACTTTGTGCACGTTCAAAACGCGCGGATTCATCGGCATGCAAGGTGTAAATGACATCGCCTTTAATAACTTTGGCTCCTGGCTTTGCATGTATTTCAATTCCTGCGCCAAGTGAAACTTTCTCGCCTTGTTTAGAGCGGCCAGCGCCCAATCGCCAAGCTGCAATTCCAACGCTCATCGCATCCATGGATGAGAGCGTTCCATCTTTATCGGCAAGAATTTGTATCTGCTCTTTTGCTACTGGAAGTTTTGCATCGGGATCGCCGCCTTGGGCGCGAATCATTTTCTTCCAACTATCCATCGCAGAACCATTATTTAAGGCATCTGCTGGATCCATAAGTTGCTTAATTCCTGCGGCATCCAACATCTCGCGAGCCAAAACTAAAGTTAATTCAACAACATCGGCCGGCCCACCCCCTGCAAGAACTTCAACACTTTCCCGGACTTCTAACGCGTTGCCTGCAGTTAATCCAAGTGGAACATCCATTGCAGTGACGAGTGCTCGGGTTTTAACTCCGGCGCGGGTTCCTAAATCAACCATTACTCGTGCAAGCTCGCTGGCCTTTTTAGGGTCTGACATAAATGCGCCGGAACCTGTTTTAACATCAAGAACCAGCGCGCTAGTTCCTTCAGCAATTTTCTTACTCATAATGCTTGAGGCAATTAGCGGAATGGCTTGTACTGTTCCAGTTACATCTCTAAGTGCATATAACTTCTTGTCTGCTGGTGCTAATCCGGCACCGGCTGCGCAAATTACCGCACCACAACTTTGAATTACTTCCAGCATTTCAGTGTTGCTAAGTGAAGCCCGCCAGCCAGGAATAGATTCCAATTTATCTAATGTTCCGCCAGTATGACCAAGTCCGCGGCCAGATAATTGTGGAACTGCTCCCCCACACGCAGCAACAAGTGGGGCTAGTGGCAAAGTAATTTTGTCGCCGACACCACCGGTTGAATGTTTATCAACGGTCTTTCGATCAAGCATTGACCATTCCATGCGTTCGCCGCTCTTGATCATTGCATCAGTCCAGCGCGAGATTTCGCGGGAATTCATGCCATTTAATAAAATTGCCATTAGCAACGCTGACATTTGTTCATCGGCGACAAGGCCCTTTGTGTAGGCGTCTATAACCCAATCAATCTGCGGATCGCTTAATTCCCTATTGTCGCGCTTGGCCCCAATGATTTCGACAGCGTCAAAAGCTTCACTCATTTTTCTAAATCATCCGGACCAAAAGCCCACGGCAACAGAGTAGACATTGGCGCCGGACCATCTGGTGTCATGAAAAGTAGATCATTTCCACCATGTTCGAAAAGCAATTGCCTGCAACGACCGCATGGCGAAAGAAAATTTCCATCCGCATCAACACAAACCGCAGCAATCAAACGCCCGCCACCACTCGCAATTAAGTTGGAAACCAAACCGCATTCTGCGCAGAGACCAAGCCCGTAACTAGCATTTTCAACATTGCATCCCGAAACAATTCGACCATCAGAAACTAGAGCTGCTACACCTACTGGAAATTTTGAATACGGCGCATAGGCCTTCTTCATAATCAATTTCGCTTCGCTATGTAGTTGCTCCCAATTAATTTCCACAGTTAGTGAGCCCCTCCACGACTATATGGAATTCCATCAGCTGCAGGCGCTCTAACTCTTCCAACTAAACCAGTCACCGCAATAATCGTCGCGATGTAGGGAACCATCAACATGAATTCAGATGGGATTGCGACTCCGATTATTGTCAAAGTGCTCTGCAAGTTGTCTGCGAAACCAAAAAGTAACGCCGCAAATACTGCGCCCATTGGGCTCCACTTTCCAAAGATCAGTGCGGCGAGTGCAATGAAACCAGCGCCGGCAGTCATTTCGTTTCCAAAAGCTCCAACAGAGCCAACTGTGTAATAAGCACCACCGACACCTGCTACCAAGCCAGCGAGAACAACATTTTTAAATCTTAATTTATTCACATCTATACCCACTGTGTCTGCTGCTGTCGGATGTTCGCCAATAGCGCGGGTACGAAGTCCCCATTTGGTTTTGAAGAGTGCAAAAGTAATTACTCCTACAATAATAAACATCAAATAAACAACGACAGATTGACTAAAGAAAATTGGACCAACAATTGGAATATTGGAAAGCAGTGGTATTTCCAACTGGCTAAATGTTGGTGCGGTATTCCAAGATGCTTGATATGGAACCAAAAGTTTCTTGTATAGGAAGCTTGTAAATCCAATAACAAATACATTTATTACGAAACCTAAAATAACTTGATCAACCGAAAATTTAATCGCAAAAGTTGCCAGCAGAAGCGAAATCGCCGCACCCGCAAATGGCGCAGCCAGCAATCCCCACGCTGATTGATGAGTGAGGCTTGCAACGACTCCGGAAACAAATGCACTAGCGAGCAATTGACCTTCGATTGCAATATTAATCACACCTGAACGCTCACAAATTAAGCCAGACATCGAACCAAAAATTAGTGGAACTGCCAGAAGAAGAGAGCCTTGAAGCAGACCTGTGAAAGGGATGAACTTTCCAGAAGCAACCCAAGTTATAAAGGCCATAAAAATTCCGAATGTAGCAATACCTGTGGGAAGAACAATCCTTGCGCCCTTGCGAAATGCAAGAGCTGCTGCGACTGAAGCGGCCACTGCGATTAAAGAAAAAATCCTTGAACCCGTTTGTGACGATACAACCCACTCTTTAATTAGGATCCATTCGTTGTTTAGTACAAAGCCAAATGTTGTCTTATCTTTCCCGGGGTTTAAAAAACCAAAGAATAAAAGTGAGAGAACTGATAACGAAGTTGTAACAGAGATTCCCGCTAATCTGCGCTTCTCAACGTTAGATCTCACTTTTTTAATCTTGAGAACCTGACTCATCCGTTCCACCCCTTAGAGGTCAGCGCGGCAGATGAGTTCAACTTCTTAATTTTAAAGATGTACCTAACAAAAGCGGGAGCAGCGATAAACAGAACGATTAAAGCCTGGGTCACTTGGACAATATCTAGTGGAACTCCAGTATTTGATTGCATGGTTCGCCCACCTGCTTGGAGTGCACCGAAGAGAAGCGCCGCAAATACTGTTCCCAGTGGTTGTGCGCGTCCAAGTAATGCGACAGTAATGGCATCAAATCCAAATGATCCAGCTATATCCGCATTAAGAGCGTACTCACTTCCAAGAACTTGAACTGCGCCACCAAGTCCAGCTAGCGCTCCGCAGATCATCATTGTTGAAGTAATTACAAATGGAACAGAAATTCCCGCAGTTTTTGCTGCTTGTGCATTCGCACCTACTGCACGGAACTTAAAACCGATAGTTGTTTTTGTGAGAAGCCACCAAACAAATAGCGCAGCCGCAAGTGCAATAAATATTCCAAAATTTAATCTGAAGGTAGAACCTGCCAAAAGAGGTAGGCGGGCGTTTTCGTTTACCTCTGGCGCTATTGGATCAATTCTGCCTGGACGCAGGAATGCCTGTGTTTTCAAAACCCATAGAATGAAATATGCCGCTATGTAATTCATCATGATTGTCAAAATAACTTCGTGCGCACCCGTGCGCGCTTTTAGTATCCCAACTATTCCACCCCAAATCGCTGCGAAAACTGCTCCGGTAAGCGCTGCAGCAAGAATGTGAATTCCAATTGGCAGTTCGAAATTAAATCCAACATAAGAAGCTCCGATGGCCCCAAAAATGAATTGGCCTTGAGCTCCAATATTGAAGAGTCCAGATTTGAAGGCAAGCGCTACGGACAAACCAGTAAGAATGAGTGGAGTTGCAGTAACTATGGTTTCAGAAAGTGGATAGAAGCCGTGAATGAAGGAGCCATCTTTAATCAAATTTACGTCAAATACCGAGCCTTGAAAAAGGGCTAGGTAGGCATTGCCAACAGCCGCAAGTGCGCTTTTTATAAAATCAAGTGGTGAAGAAAACTTTGCAAGAACTTTTGCATCTGAAACTGCAATGATCAGGCCAGTTATCGTGAAAGCCATAAAGAACGAGAGTCCAGGAAGTTTTATCGCTTGGCCAAATTTGGAAAGTGCGTTTCTCATTAGGCGCTCGCTTTCTTACTTACCACTCCGGCCATTAACAACCCAAGTTCTTCACGCGTTACTCCAGAATCAACAATCTCAAGGATTTCGCCACGATACATAACTGCAATGCGATCAGCTAAAGCCATTACTTCGTCAAGTTCAGTACTAAACAAAATAACGCCACGCCCTTGATCTCGCTCAGCAAGGATACGTTCATGTACGAATTCAATTGAACCAACATCTAATCCGCGAGTAGGTTGCGAAGCAATTAGGACTTTGATTGGACGTGATAACTCTCGAGCAATAACAACTTTCTGCTTATTGCCACCAGAGAGTGTTGAAACCGCATCGTTAACAGATTGAAGTCGAATATCGAATTCTGCTACGCGCTTCTCAGCCTCGGAAAGAACGATGTTCGCCGAAAGATTCAAACCCTTGGCATAAGGTGCTTGATCATGAAGATCTAAAATTAAATTCTCGGCAATCGAAAAGCTGGAAACCAGTCCGTCTAGTTCTCGCGACTCTGGAATAAAAGCAATTCCGGCATGCAGTGAGTCATAAATACTGGATCCTCTGATTTCTTTTCCGTTAAGGCTAATTGAACCTTCGATATGGTCCTCAAGATTTACCAGCGCCCGCGCAAGTTCCGATTGGCCATTTCCCTGGACTCCAGCGATAGCGAGAACTTCACCTGCATTCACATGAAAATTAACCGCCTTAACAACTGCTGTACCCAATGCATCTCGCACCGTTAAATCTTTTGCCACCAAAATTGGGTCACCGACGACGTGTTTATGTTTCTCTGGTGCCAGATCCACAGCGCGTCCAACCATCATTGAAGCCAGCTCACCTTCAGGAGTTGTTGGTGAGACGGCTGCAACAACTTTGCCTCGCCGAATAATTGTTATTTGATCTGCGACGGCACGGACTTCTCGAAGTTTGTGAGTGATGAAAATTATTGAAGTGCCTTTCCGCTTTAGCTCCTGCATAGTATTCAAAAGCTCATCAGTTTCTTGTGGCGTAAGTACCGCAGTTGGTTCATCCAAAATCAATACTTTCGCATCGTAAATCAGAGCCCGGATGATCTCCACTTTCTGCTGAATCCCAACTGGCAGAGTTTCAACAATTGCATCCGGATCAACTTCGAAACCAAAATCTTTCGAAACTCTTTTAATCGCATCTCGAGCGGTTGAAATATCTAAAACTCCAAGCCGTTTTGTCTTCTCATGGCCTAAAACAATATTTTCAGCAACGGTGAAAACCGGGATGAGCATGAAATGTTGGTGGACCATGCCGATGCCGGCATCTAACGCATCACTTGGCTCAGATATATCTATCAATTTTTCATCAACAAAAATTTGGCCATTATCGGCTTTCAATAACCCATAAACAATATTCATCAGGGTTGATTTACCAGCGCCATTCTCACCAAGAATCGCATGAATTTGACCAGTTTCAACTCGCAAATTTATTGAATCATTTGCGGTTAATGAACCGAAGGTTTTAGTAATTCCGCGCAGCTCTAATGACACAATCAAATCCTATCCATTTAGCGCAAAAAAAACAGGAGGCCCGATATTCCGGGCCTCCTGTTTTTAGCAAGCTATTTACTTTGCACTTACCTTCAGAGTTCCCGCGATAATTGCATCGCGAATCTGGCGAACTTCAAGTTTAAGTGCTCCAGGGACTCGACCTGATTGATCGTGATAGTCCGCGATTGAAACACCCTTGTTCTTTAGTGTTCCAACATACTTTGAGCCATTGAACTTCTTGTTAGCAACATCTTTGGCAACTGACTTGATGGAAGCACCAATTTCCTTAACAACAGTTGTTAGGAGAATTGACTTGCCGGCAGTTAGAAGTCCGTATCCATCTGAGTCAACCCAGATAGTAAGTGACTTCTTGCTCTTCTCAGATTCTGCAGCGTAAGGAGCTCCAAGGTTTCCACCAACTGGAAGAATTATGTCAGCACCCTGTTGTTCAAAGCCCTTGGAAATTGTAAGTGCTTTGGTTTGGTCCGAGAAGTTACCTACGAATGTTCCAGACTTTGGATTTGCTGGATCCCATCCAAGTACCTGTACGGACTTACCCTTTTGCTTGTTGTAGTAAGCAACGCCGCGAGCATATCCATCCATGAAAATTGTAACTGTCGGATATGGAGCTCCACCGTATGTTGCAACTTTGCCGCTCTTGCTCATGCCAGCGGACAAATAACCTGCCATGAATGCAGCTTCGTCAGTTTGGAATGTTAATCCCTTTACGTTTGCTACTGGCTTGCAGTTGTAGTTTGCATCGCAGTCTTCACCCGCATCATCAACAACTGCGTACTTAATCTTTGGGTTTGCCTTTGCAGACTTAACGATTTCTGCTGAAATTGCGAAACCAACACCAACGATTAGATCGCAACCCTTATCAACAAACTTCTTGATGTTTGGTGCGAAATCTGCAGATGAAGCAGCTGAAAGATATTCAGCATCTGAGACTGTAGATGCTTGCGCACCTTTCCAGGCTCCTTCGTTAAATGAACGATCATCTACGCCACCAGTATCTAGGGCTAGACATAGCTTAATTTTTGCTGCTTGTGCTGAAGGAGCAACTGCAACACCTGTAATAAGTGTTAGAGATGCGGCTACCGCCATAAGCTTTAGTAACTTTTTCAAAGCGCCTCCTGTGTATACCCCTATAAGGGGATTGATGTGATGGGAACCCTATCGTTTTGCGTATTGCTTACAAGTTTCGCAACGTTATGTTTTGATAACAAACTCTCAACTAGCGGTTTAAAGTTAAAGCGGCGAATTGCAAAAAATGCGATTTATACTGCCCAAATGAAGATGTCCAGGCATTTCGAACTAATTGCCCTTATCGCAGTTGCCGGATGCATCCGCTCCCCAATCACAAGTATTGGTCCGCAGATTAACGCTATTCGTGGAAGCCAAAATTTGGGAATAATTCAATTTGGTTTTTTAACTGCAATCCCAGTTATCTGCTTTGCCCTAGCTGCTCCGCTTCCAAGTTTGCGAATTTTTCGTAAAATTAAGACCGAACAATTAATAGTTTTCGCTCTTCTCGCTCTTGCTGGAGCGACAATTTTTCGAACTTTGGGCACTAACTCTTTACTCTTTGGATCGACCGTAGTTCTTGGAATTAGTATTGCGATCTTAAACATTGTTACACCAGCACTCGTACGACGGGACTACCCAAAGAAAATCACAACAGTCATGCCAATTTATTCGGCAGTTCTGGCGCTCATGGCATCTCTTGGAGCTGGGCTCTCGATACCAATCGCGACTTACTTTGATGACAATTGGAAAATTGGTATTTCGGTTTGGGCCATTCCCGCAATTTTGGTAGCGGTAATCTGGGTTCCGTTATTGCGAAAAGCACAACCAATGTCGAATTCCCACGAAAATCATTTCAAAGAATTACTAAAGTCTAAGAAAGCTTGGCTAGTTTCAATTTACATGGGAGTTCAATCAGCAACCTTTTACACGCAAGTGGCCTGGATGCCAAAGATGTTGATGGATAAAGATTATTCTGCCGCCGAAGCAGGTGCCCTTTTTGGGCTTTCAACACTTTGTGGTTTTGCTTTAACTTTAATTCTGCCGCTTGTCCTTAGCAAAGGTGAGAATTTAAAGAGTGCAATTCTTGCGACATCAGTGCCGGGCATCGCTGGATTCTTGGGGCTTACTTATCTTTCGAATAGCTGGACGATTCCTGCGCTGATATTGATCTCTACTACGCACGCGGCGCTGCCATTGGCCTTGGGTTTAATCGCATTGAAATCACCAAGCCTTGCTGCAACAAGCCATCTTTCATCCATGGCCCAAGGAATTGGATATTGCATTGCGGCGATCTTCCCATTGATTATTGGCTATTCGTATTCCGCAACGGATAGTTGGAAATTGGCTACCTATTTAATTATTTGCTTGATTGCACTTCAAGCCACAGCAGGTCTGAAAGCAAACCGCTAGATGTCAGTGCCACTTCGTATAGTTATTCTCATGATTATTGAGCGGCCATTGAATTGAAGTCTCAAAACCAAAAAACATTGGCCGAAATAACATTTATCGTTCTGGATTTAGAAACAACTGGCGCTTCACCTCAGCATGGATGTGGCATCACAGAAATCGGTGCGATAGCCGTTCGGGGTGGCGAAGTTCTTGGAGAATTTTCTACCTTCGTAAATCCACAAGTTCCGTTGCCGGATTACATAACTAATCTGACCGGTATAACTGACGATATGTTGGTTGATGCTCCCCTAATTGATGAGGTATTTCCCGACTTAATAAAATTCATAGATCGCCATGAAGATATCCACTTGGTTGCTCACAATGCACCCTTTGATATCGGATTTCTAAAGGCGGCTGCAACCTCCCTTTCTATCGACTGGCCCAAGTATGAGGTGATCGATACTGTTAAATTGGCGAGACGAGTAATTGATCGCTCGGAGATTATGAATTACAAACTTGGCACACTTTCACAATTTTTTGATACCCAATCTCTCCCAAATCACAGGGCGTTAGATGATGTAAAAACGACAGTTGAAGTCCTGCATAGATTGATTGAAAGGCTTGCCGGTTTTAAGGTCTTTTCAGTTTCAGAATTTAAAAAATTTATGCGCTAATGATTGTTTTATCTTGAAGTAGAGCCGCCACTTTTGAGGCCAGAGTAAAAGGATCAATTGGATGAAGGATCGCATCATCGGCCTTTGACCAGGCAGCTAACCAGTTATCTTGAATTCGTCCCGTGATTACTAGAACCGGAGGGCAGTTAAAAAGTTCATCCTTTAGTTGGCGAGCCAGGCCAAGTCCGCCTTCTGGCACTGCTTCCCCGTCAAGAATAAAGAGATCGACTTTCTGCTTTGAATCTAGAAATAATCGAAGCGCAGGACCAGTCGCAAATTCGACAGTTTTATGCTCGGGAAGGTCAGCTGAAACTTTGCGGCCAAGGGCAGTAACAATTGAGGATCGGACCGAGGAATCATCGGAATAAAGTGCGATGGTCAGATTTTTCCCAGAAGTCATGTTGGAATTCTAGCCACCAAAAACCCAAAAAAATCCAAGAATTAGCTAGCCGGATTCGTGATGAGATTCACCAGAAGTGAGTGCCGCCCTGGCCTTTAAACATCTCATTTCCCTCGGGAATCGGGAATAATCCCCCTATGACAACTGCCGCTGTACCCCTTACTTCACAGAAGATAAATCGCCCCAACTTAGTTGCGGTCGGAACTATCGTCTGGTTATCAAGTGAGTTGATGTTCTTCGCAGCGCTCTTCGCAATGTATTTCACAACTCGCGCAGTGCAAGGTCCAGATATTTGGCTCGAATCGACTGGCTTATTAGCAATTCCTTTTGCTGCGGCAAACACAACCGTCCTAGTTCTGTCATCAGTTACTTGCCAATTTGGTGTTTTCGCTGCAGAACGTTTTCAAGCAAAGCGCAGCGGTTCCATATTTCAATTCAGTAAATGGGGAATGCGCGAATGGTTCGCGTTAACTTTCTTGATGGGCGCATTTTTCATCGGTGGTCAGGTTTACGAATATGCAAATCTAGTTCGAGAAAGTTTGACCTTATCTTCAAATGCTTATGGCTCGGTTTTCTATATGACTACTGGTTTCCACGGAATGCACGTAACTGGTGGCTTGATTGCATTCTTGATCGTAATGATTAGAACTTTCCGCGCCCAAAAATTTGGACACAAGCAAGCGCAAACTGCAATTGTGGTGTCCTACTACTGGCACTTTGTTGACGTTGTTTGGATCGCACTTTTCGCAACTATTTATTTGATTAAGTAATGACTAGGTAAATTAAAAGAATGGAAAAAATGAATTCAAGAATTAAGAAGCTCTCCCGCTACCGTCGTCATCGCTTCGCGGGTCCGGCACTTCTTATCGTTGCACTGATAACAATGGGAACTACTTTCCAGGTTGCTAGCGCGTTACCTAACTCTGGCAAGATGGAAACAACGGCAAAATCAACTTTGATCGAAGAAGGAAAGCGAATTTTCAATCTAGGTTGTTCAACCTGTCACGGTTTGAATTTAGAAGGAAGCGGAATCGCACCATCTTTAGTAGGCGTTGGCGCCGCATCTGTGGATTTCCAAGTTGGAACTGGCCGTATGCCGTTGGCGGAAATGAGCCAACAAGCTATGCGAAAGCAACCAATTTATAACGAGGAAGAGACTGCTGCGCTTGCTGCGTATGTTGCATCGTTAGCACCTGGTCCAGATGTAATTAATGAAGCGCAATTAACCTACGAACGAGATGGAAATACTGCAGAGGGTGGCGAACTATTCCGCACCAACTGCGCGATGTGCCATAACTTCGCTGGTCAAGGTGGCGCACTTTCACAAGGAAAATATGCACCAACTCTGATGGGCGTGGATGCAAAATATATTTACGAAGCAATGATTACTGGGCCGCAATCAATGCCAGTCTTCAGTGATAAAACAATTACTCCAGAAGAAAAACTTTCAATCATCAAATGGGTTAAGGCAGCAGAGAAGGAACCGAACTTAGGTGGTGCGGCACTTGGTCGCGTTGGCCCAGTTACTGAAGGACTCTTAGTTTGGACACTTGGACTTGGATTATTAATTGGTATCGCTGTGTGGCTGACTATGAAGGCGAAGTAGGGTAAAAATATGTC
>Ga0114979_10001421_pt1 | contig 16134 bp, 15 predicted proteins | sample S_140625_EF_Meta_FD_87315 | JGI IMG/M metagenome (GOLD analysis project Ga0114979, IMG submission 87315) | Freshwater microbial communities from Lake Simoncouche, Canada to study carbon cycling - S_140625_EF_MetaG | ecosystem: Environmental > Aquatic > Freshwater > Lake | place: Lake... | reverse complement strand
GACTTACAGGTTTGGTGCTGCTGATATTCGATAGTTTTTCTCTTAGTTGCAGTTGAGCAGGTGGCTAAAAATGCGGCCGTCAGATCGGACGTCGCTTAGATGCAGGCCCAGATATTGTTCGACCGTGTCGTTTAACTAGAAAGTTTTTCATTAATCAGCACGCGCTTTGGGGTATTCCGGCCTTCCTCTGCAGTGCTGCGCATCCTCTCTAGAAAGCCTCGGATGCGCGTGGCAGGATCCTGCGGCGGCGATGCGTTGGAGGATCACTTAGTTGAGCCGGGTAATTAGATCGAACTGGGCCTCACCAAAAAAAAACGGCCCGTGATTTACACCGGCACGCGTCGTTGTCACATCTCACTCACGCCGCTATCCATGCCCGCTTGGCTCCATCGTCTTACCTTGGCCCTTTCCGCCCTCGTCGCGCTCGGCATTATTGCCGGTCTTGCAGTGGTGCTGGCCCAGACGCGCGCCGAGTATACGCAGGTTAGGCAATTGGAGATTCGGACCCGGCAGCGGCTTGTGGAAGTGGAGACCAAACTGGCGGAGCAGGAACTGGTCCTCGAGCGGTTGCGCTCCGATCCCGCCTACGTTGAGCGGGTTATCCGCCGTCGATTGGGCTACGCCAAGCCCGACGAATTTGTTTTTCGTTTCGAGGAATAGACTACGCCAGAAGGTTGCGAGAAAAGGCGTTGCCGGGCGCCGATGCGTGCGCCTTCACTGCACTCCATCTCCATGGTTTCCCAACCTATTATCGCGGCGTTCCAGCAGGCCGGCCAAGGCCACGTATTCGCGTTTTATGAACAACTTTCGCCTGAGCAGCAGGCGGCGTTGCTGGCGGATGCGGCCGAGATCGACCTCACCGAAATCAGCGAACTGAACCGCACTCTAGTCCAAGACAACGCCGCCGCTGGGATTGATCTCTCCGATCTAACCCCTGCCCCTTACCAGGCTCTGCCTAAAAACGGCGGTGACGCCGCCGCCTGGGCTGAAGCTAAGCGATTAGGCGAAGAAGCTCTGCGCGCCGGCCGAGTAGCGGCTTTTGTAGTCGCGGGAGGCCAGGGCACGCGCCTCGGCTACGACGGCCCCAAGGGCACCTATCCGGTCACACCGGTGCGTAAAAAGACCCTCTTTCAGGTCTTTGCGGAAAAGATCCGCGCGGCCGGGGCGCGTTATGGACGCCCCATCCACTGGTTCATAATGACCAGTCACCTTAATCATGCTGCGACCGAGGCATTTTTCCGTGAGCACGGTTTTTTCGGCCTGGTTGCGGACCATGTGCACTTTTTCCGTCAGGGGCGCATGCCGGCCGTCGGTTTGGATGGACGCATTTTACTCGAGGAAAAACACCGCATTGCGATGTCGCCGGACGGTCATGGTGGCTCACTTCGGGCCCTTCAGCGCAGTGGCGCGGTGGATCTCATGGCAAGGGAGGGCATCGAGATCCTCAGTTATTTCCAAGTGGACAACCCGCTGGTGCGCTTCATTGACCCTGCTTTCGTGGGCTGGCACTTGAAGACTCGCTCCGAGATGAGCAGCAAAATGGTGCCCAAGGCCTACGCCGGCGAGAAAGTCGGCCACTTTTGCGCCCAGCGCGGCAAGACCGTGGTGATTGAGTATTCTGATTTACCAAGCGCGCGTCAGGAAGAAACCGACACGGCTGGTCGGCTACGGTTTCTCGCCGGATCCATCGCTATCCACCTGCTCGACCGCGACTTCATCCGACGCATGGCCACGGGCTCGGATGCGTTGCCTTTCCACCGAGCGAATAAAAAAATACCCTGCCTCGATGCCGACGGCGGAGCGCTAAGGCCGGAGAAACCCAACGGTGTGAAATTCGAGCTTTTTGTTTTCGACGCGCTGCCTTTCGCAAGGGATCCGGTGATAATCGAGACCGACCGGGCAGATGATTTTTCGCCCGTTAAGAACGCCGAGGGGCTGGATTCACCGCGCACCTGTGCCGAGGATCAGACGAGGCAGTTCGCCCGCTGGGTCAACGCTCGCGGGGCGAGCATTCCAGTGGACTCCACTGGCCTGCCGCCATTCACCTTTGAGGTATCACCGCTTTTTGGCTACGATGAGGATAGTTTTGCTGCCTCGTGGGCCGCCTGTTCGTCGCCGCCCGCCATCACCGCCGGCCTTGTGCTCGAGTAACCCTTCCTATCCCCTTCATGCTGTCTAAAGTCTCACTCAAGACCGCGCTCGAAGGCGCGGAACTACTCCCTGAAACCTTTGCTAATTTGCATCGATGGTTGGACGCCGGTCTCCCCGACTGGGCGCTCCAGTCCTTAGCGGAGCTAATTGCCGTTCGGGCTTGGGATGAATTAAACGACCGTTTCTACCGTGATCTCGAGTTTGGCACCGGAGGTATGCGCGGTCGCACCATAGGTCGCGTCTCCACGGTTGCGGAACAGGGCATGGTTGGGCCGCTGGGCACGCCGGAACATGCCGCCATCGGCAGCAATATCCTCAACGACTACACTCTGGTCCGCGCCACTATCGGGCTTTATCGCTACACGGCTTCCGTGCTGGTGGCCCGTGGGGACCTGCGCCCCCCCGTGCTCGTGATCGCACATGATGTCCGGCACTTTTCGCGGCATTTTTGCGAATTAGCGGCTTCCGCGTGGTCGCGGCTAGGCGGCCAAGCCTATATTTTCGCCGGCCCACGATCCACGCCCCAGCTGAGCTTTACCGTGCGTCATCTAGGCGCCCATTGCGGTGTGGTTATTACTGCCAGCCATAACCCGCCTCACGACAACGGCTTCAAGGCCTACTTTGGCGACGGCGCGCAGCTTGTCGCTCCGCACGACGCCGGCGTGGTCGCTGAGGTTGGCAAGGTGCCGCTTGCAGAACTTGCCGCATTTCTCACTCAGGATCTTGCGCGCGTGATCACGCTCGGCGAATCCACGGACGCCGCTTATCGCTCCGCTGCCGCGACCGCCGTGATCGCTCCGACCGTTTTCACGGCGGCCCGCCTGAAGGTTGCCTTCACCTCGATTCACGGAGTGGGTAATGTGATGTCGGTCCCGCTTTTGGTTGCGGCGGGTGTGGAGTTGCACGAAGAACCCGCGCAAGCGGTCCACGATCCGCGTTTTCCGACGGTAAAGTCACCCAATCCCGAAAATGCCGAGGCCTTGGCTCTAGCCGTAAAACTGGCCGAGGAGAAGGGACTTGATCTGGTGCTGGCAACGGATCCTGACTGTGATCGTATGGGCTGCGCGGTGCGTGGCCCCGATGGCAGAATGCACCTGCTCAGTGGTAACCAGATCGGTGCGCTCATGACGGATTACCGCTTGGCCCGTTACAAAGAGTGCGGGGTCATTCCCGCAGTTGGATCCGACCGCGTCGCGCTGGTAAAAACCTTTGTCACAACTTCGCTTCAAGATGAAATCGCCCGCTCCCACGGCGTGAAGGTCGTCAACACGCTGACCGGCTTTAAGTGGATCGCGGCCAAGATTCGAGGTTATGAGGAGGCGCTGAAGGCTGGATACTTAGCGAAACACGGTGTCGTGATGGATTATGACGCCACGCCCTTTGCCCGCCGAGCCCAGTTATTGCAGGAGTTTTCCACTTTTTACGCCTTTGGTTGCGAAGAAAGTTACGGCTATCTCGCGAACGATCTGGTGCGCGACAAGGATGGCAACTCTGCCTGCCTGATGCTGGCCGAACTCTGCGCCTACGTGAAGGGCCGTGGCATCACCGTGCCGGAGTATCTGGACGAAATTTACCTGCGCACCGGCTACTTCCTTGAGGGCGTCATCAATCTCTATTATGAGGGCGCGAGCGGTGCAGCCAAGATCAAGCGCATCCTGACCACTTACCGTGATAATCCGCCGGCGGCCTTTGGCGACGTGGCAGTCACTAAATTTGAGGATTTTGGACGCATGGATATCCACGACTCCGATGGCGATTTAGTGCCGAAACAGGATCTTTATCTCGTGACTTTGGCCAACGGCTACACCTTCGCGGCACGTGGCTCGGGCACGGAGCCAAAGATGAAATTCTACGTCTTTGCCAAGGCTCCGGTCGCGGACGCTGTTGCGCTCCCAGCCGTCAAGGCGGCGGTAAAGGCCGAGCTAGACCGCGTCAAAGTGCTGATCGAGGCCGATGCTCAGGCTAGGGCGGCAGGATAATTAGCGGCGTTACCCGTCTTGCCCAGGGTGGTCTCCAGGCGGGGCGGGTGAGCTTTTCATCGGCTTGGCTCTTGTTTGGTCTTCGCCGTGATTTCAAACGGCCTAGAACTTAATCAATCTTGCATGCTGGCGAGCCTTGCGGTGCGGGTAATTGGTTTGTTTGCGTGCGCCCCATTTGAGGCGGACGCTATTTCTTCACCTCCATGTCTGAATCCCCTTCTGGTTTAGTTTATCTTGTTGGCGCCGGCCCCGGTGATCTTGGGCTGGTCACGTTTCGCGCCAAGGAGCTCATTGGCTCTTGCGACGTGCTTGTCTACGACTACCTGGCACACCCGGAACTGGTGAAATGGTGCCGGCCGGGCTGCGAGGTGTTTTACGTCGGCAAGAAGGCCGGCTGTCACACCGTGCCGCAGGAGGAGATAGAGAACTTGCTGGTCGCGCACGCCCGAGCCGGACGCAAAGTCGTGCGTCTCAAGGGTGGCGATCCCTATGTGTTCGGTCGGGGCGGGGAAGAGGCGCGAGCGCTGGCCCGCGAAGGAATTCCCTTCGAGGTTGTGCCCGGAGTGACCGCCGCCTTAGCGGCCGGTGCCTACTCAGGTATCCCGCTGACTTATCGCAATCTCAGCACCTCGTTGGTCTTGCTCACCGGCCACGAAGACCCCGTTAAAACTGAATCGCAGGTCGATTGGCGAGCCTATGGGGCGCTGCAAAACGCCACCCTCGCTATCTACATGGGCATGGGGCGGATCGGATTCATCCTTGGTGAGCTGCAGGCGGGCGGTTTGGCGGCGGATACCCCGGCAGCGGTCGTGCAGTGGGCCACGCTTGGACGCCAGCGCAGTGTCGCCGGCACCGTAGCCGATCTTGAGGAGCGCGTGACGCGCGCTGGGCTCGGTGCGCCCGCCATCATCTTTGTCGGCGAGGTCGTGCGCGAACACGAGATGATTGATTGGTTTGAGCGTCTACCCCTGTTTGGCCGGCGTGTAGCCATCACCCGCACTCGCGATCAGAACAGCGAACTGCGGGAAAAACTCGAAGCACTTGGCGCCGAGGTCTTGGAGCTGCCCCTCATCACCATCTCCAAGGATGTCGATAAGGTAGGCTTCGTCGAAATCCTCAGTGAGCTTGGCACCTACGATTGGATCGTGTTCACCAGCGCCAACGGCGTGCGCTATTTTTTCGAGGATTTCCTAAAGGGCTACTCCGATATCCGTGCGCTCGGACTGCTACGTTTCGCCTGCATCGGCCGCGCCACTGCGCGCGAGATCGAGCGCCATTTCATCAAGGTTGAGTGCATGCCTGACACCGCCACCGGCTCCTCCCTAGCGGACGCGTTGATCGCCACCGGCAGCCTCGACAGCGCCAAGGTCATCGTGGTCACGGGCAACCTAAACCGCGACCGCCTCGTAAAAAAACTCGAGGCCGCCCGCGCGATTGTGGACCGCATGCAGCTCTACAAGACTGAGAAGACCGACCTCACCGCCGACCCCGTGGCCGACCATTTCCGCACCCGTGGGGCCGACGCTATCCTTTTCGCTAGTTCGTCCGCCGCTGAGTCCTACCACGCCCAGGGCGACGCCCTCGCGCTCGGACCTGATGCGCAAAAGCCCCTCGTGGGCAGCATCGGGGAGCAAACCACCGAGAGTTTGTCCGAATTCGGCCTGCCGCCGGATTTTGTCGCGCCCAAGCCAAGTCTCGACGCCCTCATCTCTTCGCTCATCGCTCGTCTCGGACCGGTCAACCGAGTCTAGCGCATTCCTTTTTCCGCCGCTTATTCCCAGCTGGATGCGGCTCCGAGCTTGTGCCGGCTTGCGACCGGCCCGTATTCTGTTGGGTTTCTTCCCATGCCACGCCTTGTCGCCATCGTCGGACGCCCCAATGTGGGCAAGAGCCGTCTTTTCAATCGGCTCACGCGGTCGCGTATATCGATCGTGCATGACCAACCTGGCGTGACCCGCGATGTCGTTTCTGCCGAGGTTACGGATGGCGCCTTTACGCTGATGGACACTGGCGGCCTAGGCCTGAAGGGCGGCGATTCGCCGGCCGAGCTGACCGTCGCCTCCGAGCGCCAGGTCGAGTTCGCCATCTCCTCGGCCGACCTCGTGCTCTTTGTTGTCGATGGCCTCGAGGGCCTCACTGCGCTTGATACGAAGATCGCCACCATGCTGCGCCGAGGCAAAAAGGACGTGGTCTTGGTGGTGAACAAGGCCGACTTTAACGACGATAAGCTCGAGCTCGGTGAGATTTACCGCCTCGGACTCGGCGAGCCCATCCGCTTCTCCGCCGAGCATGGCCGAGGTGAGGCCGAACTACGCACCGTCATCCTCGCTAAACTCGGCCCCGCCCCCGAGGTCGCTCCCTCCGCGCCGCGTCCAACTACTGACGAGGAGGGCCGCCCGCTCCTGCCCGGGGCGCGTGATCCGTCCGCCCCGCTCTGCGTCTGCTTCATCGGCCGACCCAACGTTGGCAAATCTTCCCTCAGTAACCGCCTGCTCGGCAGTGACCGCCTGATCGTCTCCAACATCCCGGGCACCACTCGCGACGCAGTGGAGATCCCGTTCACTTTTCTCGGACGCAATCAGAAGGAATACCCCTTCCGCCTGATCGATACCGCCGGCATCAAGGCCCAGACTAAACTAGCCTCACCGGTCGAGTATTTCTCCCGCCTCCGGTCGCTGGATGCCATCAACAAGTGCGACGTCGTTTTTCTCGTGCTCGACGCCATCGATGGCGTCACCGCCCAAGATAAGGCTATCGCTGGCGAAGCCATAAAGGAGCGAAAACCCATCATCATCATCGTCAATAAATGGGACGTGGTGAAGGATGCCTTCCGGAAAAAACTCGACCCCGACTGCGCCCCCGAGGCTGGCTTGCACGACTATAAAACCGAGCGCGAATACCGCGTGAAGTATGAACAGTCCCTGCGCTCCAGCCTATTCTTCACGCCGGGCGCACCAGTCTTGTTTGTATCTGCACTGAGCGGCTACGAAGTCGACCGTATGCTCAATGCGGCCGTGCAACTTAACCGTGCCCTGGACAAACGCATCGCCACCGCAAAGTTGAACGCCCTCATAGGCGACCTCGCCGAGCGCGTGCCTGCTCCCGCCATCGGCGGCAAACGCTTCCGCGTTTACTACGCGCTCCAGACCGGTGTGCGCCCCTTCCGCATCAAACTTTTTTGTAACCGCGAGGACAAGTTATCCGAGCAATATCGCCGCTACCTCGAGGCCGGCATGGTCAAGGAGTTTGGTATCGATGGCTGCCCGGTCTATTTCGACCTAGTGGGCAAACCCAAGCATACCCCGGGCACGCCCTACACCGGCAAGGCCGCCATTTTGGAAAAGCAGCGGGCGGAAAATGAGCTGGCCGGCGTGCCCAAGTGGAAGGTGCGCGAGGCCCGCGAGGCGCAGGGGCTGGGCGAGGCTTTTGACTATGAAACACTCGAAGATTGAAATCGACGGGGCCGACGGCCTCCGCCTTGAATCCGGCGCATTCGCCCTTGAGGTCACGACTGGGGTCGGCCCGCGCATCACCTCCTTCCGCTCAAAAAAGGGCAAGGCGGGCAACCTTTTCTTGGAAATGGGCTCCGACCAGCCCGTCTTCCCCAGCGGTTTCAAGCTCCGCGGCGGCCATCGCCTCTGGCACGCGCCCGAGCACGGGGTGCGCACCTACCAACCGGACAACGACGCCCTCGCGCTCAAGCCCCTCAAGGCCGGGGTCGCCCTCGCCCAACCGGTCGAGCCGCTCACTGGAATGCAGAAGGCGATCAAGATCGAGGCGCGCGGCGAGCGCACCGTGCGCGTCACCCATGCCCTCACCAACCACGGCCTCTGGCCGGTCGAGACCGCCTGCTGGGCGCTGACTATGTTCCGCGCCGGTGGTTATGGTGTGGTGCCTTTGCTACCCAAGGGCGACCACGCCAAGGGTGATTTCCTGCCCACCTATTCGCTCGTGCCTTGGAGCTATACCGACCTCTCTGACGACGTCTGGGATTTACACCGCGACTACTTTGGCATCGACGTCGCCGCCGCCGACCGCCCTCACAAGCTCGGTCTGACCAACTACCCCGGCTGGTCCGCCTATTTCTACGAGGGCACGACCTTCGTGAAGCATGCGGGCTTGGTCGCGGGTGCGGTTTATCCGGATAACGGCTGCGCTTTCGAGACCTTTACCAACGGCCATATGTGCGAACTCGAGACGCTTAGCCCGCTAGTCAAGCTGGCTCCGGGGGAGTCGATCCAACACGTCGAGCACTGGACGCTTTTCGACGGCTTGAAGGAGCCTGCCACCGACGGCGCTTTCGCCGCGCTTTCCGAGGCCGCGAGCGAGTGGATCGCGACGCTCTAAGCAGCGTGTTTTAACGGCGCGTCGCGAAACTTCGCCACTCATGGCTATGTCCCGGCCGCGTGCCGTTTTTCTTGGTTCCGACGCCATCGCGTTGCCCCTGCTTGACTGGCTCGTCGGGCCGGTGGGAGCGGCGTTGGTCGAGTTAACCGCGGTTTACACCCAACCCGATCGACCGGTCGGGCGTGGCCAGCAGGTGCAGGCCAATACGATCAAACGCTGGGCACTGGACCGCGGTCTGCTTGTGCACCAGCCGGAGAAACTCACGTCCGAGGTTCGTGCCGCCTATATCGCCGCGCCACCTGACCTCGCCCTCGTCATGGCCTACGGACACATCCTCCGGGAGGACTTCATCGCGGCCGCCCCGCTCGGCACGATTAACTTCCACGCCTCGCTGCTGCCACGCTACCGCGGGGCCTCGCCGATCCAGACTTCCGTCGCGGCGGGTGAACGTCAGACTGGGGTATCTTTTATGCGCATCGTCCGCGAGCTCGACGCTGGGCCGGTGGCGGACCGCGAAGCCGTGCCCATCGAGCCGCTTGATACCGCCCTTGAGGTGGAGCAAAAACTTGCCGTTGCCTGTGTGTTGCTGCTCGCGCGTGCGCTCCCTCGTTTGCTGGCGGGCAGGTTGGATTTTGTCGCGCAGGACGCCGCCGCCGCGAGCTTTTGCCGCAAACTTACCAAGGACGATGCGGCGCTTGATTTCGCAGCGTCCGCGGCAGCCCTTGCCGCACGCATAAACGGTCTGAATCCTTGGCCTTCGGCGCAGGTGGAGTGGCGTGGGCAGGCCTTGAAATTTGGTCTGGCGGATGCGTCAGGCGAGGCGGCGGCGGAGGCACCTGGCACGGTGTTGGGAGCGGACGCGGAGGGCTTACGCATCGCCACCGGGTCTGGGGTCTTGTTGATCCGGCGATTGCAAAAACCTGGCGGTCGCATGCTGGCGGCGGCGGAGTTTCTCCGCGGCTCGCCCGTCGCGACCGGCACGATTTTCACATCTCGACCGATGGTGCCGCTGGTCGCTACACAGCCTTTTCCCGTCCGGGCGCGGCCAACGGGTTTAGCCTGAAGTTTTAATTCGGTTTTACCACGAGCACACGGGCAGGATAACCCGTGGTTGGAGCGGCGACGCTTCAGGGCGTCTTTACGGGTCCGGCGGTCCGAAGGGCCTCGAGCTCGACGTTTAACGCCGCGATGCGCGCGAGGGTGCGGTCGTTGCTTAGCTCTAGCGTCTTGTCGTAGTGGGGGCGGCGCTTGTATTCGGGCGAGTAGACGATGCGAGGTTCGAGCTGGGCCTTTAAAGCGGCGATAGCCTCGGCTAGGGCGACTTCACGTTCCTGTTGCAGTTTAATCGCGGCGAGGCGGGCGGTCTCGCGCTCGGTGGCGGCCTTTTGGGCGGCCTCCTCGGCCTGAAGTTTCTCCATGGCGAGGAGGCGGGCGCGGGTCGCCTCGGCGTGTTCGCGTGCGCGTTGTTCGGCGAGGCGGGCGGCCTCGGCCTCGGCGGCTGCCTTCTGGTCGGCGAGGGCGGCGGCGTGTTCAGCCGCGGCCTTGCGAGCGGCTTCCTCGGCGGCGAGACGCTGAGCGGCGGCCGTGGCCTCGGCTTCTTTCAAGCGTTTTTCCTCAGATGCGACTTTTTCGGCGGCGAGGCGGGCCTGCTCGGCGGCGAGTCGGGCAGTCTCGGCGGCGAGGGCGGCGGCTTTTTGCTCTGCGGCGAGGCGTTCGGCGTCGGAGCCTTTGGCGGCGGCTTCGCGACTAGCCTCTAGGCTCCGGGCGGTTTCGGCTTGGCGGGATTTGTAGGAGCTCCAGCCAAAGTAGCCAACGAGGAGCAGGAGCAAGGCAACGACGATGGCGATGGTGCGTTTCATGAGTTTAGCTTGGGACTAGAATGAGGGTCGGCAAGTTCCATGCGGGTGAGATCGAATTCTGCCACCCCTAAGTGGGCGGCGTTGGCGGAGGCTAGGGGAAGGGCGTAGGCGAGCGCCTCCCGCCAATCGCAGTTAAGGTCGAGTCGAGCGTGGAGCAGGGCGGCGAGTAGGACGTCCCCGCTCCCGGTAGCGGAGACTTCGGGCACGATCGGCGGATTCAGGGTGATAACAGGGGCGCCGGTGTGGGCTAGATGAACGGAGTGTGGGCCGTCGGAAACGATCCACACCTTGACGGGGGAGCGGCTGGCTAAGGTTTCCAGGGCGAGCGCGCGTTCGGCGGGGTGCGGAGAGGAGCCGACGAGGGCGGCAAATTCATCGGCGTTTATTTTGATCAACTCGGCCGGTAGGGTGGTGAGTTCAGCTAAAGCGGGGCCGTAAGTATCGACCACGAGGCGGCCGGTCCGGGCGCGTCTGGTCAGGGCGGCACGGAGGGAGGCGGCGGCGGGTGAGGCCCAGCCAGGCACGCTGCCGCACAGGGCTACCATGGTTTCGGGCGCAGCGGCGTCCAACTGGGCCGCAAGAGCGGCGAAGGCATCCGCGCAAAGCGGGGCGTCTGGACCCAGGAAGGTAGTCTCGGGGGCGGTGGCGGGGTCTGGCCCGCGCACCACCAGACCGGCGCGGGTGGGTGTAGTGGTGGGAAGTAATTCGATCCGCCACGGCTGGGCGGCGGCCCAGATTCTGCAGGCTTCGCCGACTGGTCCGCCGGCGGCGGCCAGGGCCAGAGCGGGCGTGCCAAGGCGGGCGAGCATCTTGGCCACGTTCAGGCCCTTGCCGCCTACCTGAAAGGAAGAGGATACGGCGCGCTGGGTGCTACCGAGGACGGGCGAGGACGGGAGCAGGAATGTGGTTTCCGCCAGCAGGTTTGCAGTCAGGGTCAGGACAGCCGGGGGCATGATCTTACGGACGGCCGAATTTAGGAACGGATCCGCCGACGGCGGGGGGCCAGGTAAAAAACGTATTGAGAGAGAAAGGATGCCCCGGACAAGGCGGCGAGAGTGCGGACGTTGCGCATCGCGCCGACCACGTGAGTGAGGGGAGCTGCGGCGGGCTCCTCGATCTTTAGTAAAAGCCAAGCAGCGGCGAGGGCGAGGAGTGGCTGGGCGATGAAGCAAACGTGGTAGATAGCGAGGTTCTGCCCGGTCCAGCTGGCTTGGGCCCAGTCAAGAATGAGGCCGCCAATAATTGGGGCGATGGCGGCGAAGATGGAGGTCACGGCGAGATTCAGGCCAATGGCTAGATTACGCGCCGGCACGGGGATCAATTTCAGTAACAAGGTAAACTGGCCGAGGAAGAAGCCGGCATTGGTCAACCCGCCGAAGAACCACAGCAAATACAGCCAGTCGTGGTTGGCGCGATTCACGAAGCACCAGAAGACATTGGAAAGCTGCCACAGCACCAGTGAAACGGTCATCACGGACTTGTTGCCGAAGCGGTCCAGCAGTTGACCCCATGCGGGCATGGACAGAGCAGCACCAGTCGCGCCGCAAACCGAAAGCAGGCTGACCTGTAGTGCGGAAAGGGTTAATTCCTTAAACATAAACACGTGGTAAAAGGGGCCGAAGCAGTTTGCGGCGAAGGCCCAGGATGCACCGAAGACGATGAACCATAGGTAGGACCGAGCGCGGCGGAGCGTGAGGAGTTGATCGGTCAGCCCAGCGGCACGGATTGACGGGCGGTCGGTGGCCTCGGTTGGCATGCGGTATTGCCACAGGATGGACAGCGCGCGCAAAAGCACGGCAAACGCGATAATGAGCTGGAAGGCGGGGCGGGCGTAATCCCAAGCGGCGAGGACCCAGCCGCTCAGAAGGAGAAAAGCCAAATTGGATAACTGGCAGATGCGGTTGCGCCGGCCGAAGTATTTGCCCCGCAACCGAGCCGGCACCCATTCTTGGATCCAGGCGCTCCAAGACACACCGGTGATGGCGCCGCAGAAGCTGGAGACAAAAAACCAGATGCCGATCATCAGGCCGGCCTTGGCGGGATCATTGGCGGGCAGAAAATTCAGCAGTCCGGCGAAAAAGACCCACGACAGAAGTTGCAGCGATGCCGCCACGACGGTGGTTGACTTGGCGGCGAACCAGCGGGACAGCAGTGGGGATAGTCCGACCTGGAGGCAGTTACATACAAAGGGCAAGGCGGTGATGATGCCTATGGTGTGGTTGGGCAGGGCTAGGGTCTTGGTGAATAGGGCGGCGAGCACGATATTCACCGGCAGGGTCATGATCACCAGCGGGGTGGCGACTACGCCCTCGCTGGTGCAGAGCCGGAAGCTGGTGGCGAGGGCACGCTTTCGTGCTTGGGCGGTTTCGTGCCGGGAAGCGTCCCGTAAAGCGGAAGAGGAGGTGCCGGAGGGGCCGGAAGAAGAGGGCTGGGTTGCTTTCAAGGCTAGGGACGCGGGGCACTGGGCTAGGGCGAGCGAATGGAGGGGCGGCGGTTGGTGGCTGGAAGTGGGGACGCCGGGTTGGTTTCGGCTTAGTTGACGTAGAGGTGAAAAGGCTGCCTCGTCTGGCTTTGGCAACAACCGACCCTTGCCGGTGTCTTTCTTTCCCGTTCCAATATCTATTCGTATGCCGCTTGCCATCATCGATCTACTTAAGGGGGCAGATATTCTTATCTACCCGCTCGCGTTCTGTTCCGTCGTGCTTGTCTACATCCTTTGCGAGCGGGCCTATGCATTGAGGCGGAGTGTGATCATTCCGGATGACATGGCGGATGCGATTGTGGGGGGGCAGGCGGTGACGGGTGGGGAGCATTCCGTGCTCGGGCGCATCGTGCGTTTCGCGGTGGCGCATCCGGGGGATTCGGAAGGGGTGCGGGCCTTTGCCCGGTTGGAAGTTTCCCGCATGGAGCAGGGCTTGCCTTACTTGGAGGTTATTTACGCAGGTGCGCCGCTCATCGGACTTACGGGCACGGTTTGGTCGCTTATTCGGGTTTTTTCGAGCATCAGCGGCCAGAGTGGGCTGCCTGATCCGGCCAAGTTTACCAGTGGTGTCTCGCTCGCGCTTTCCGCTACGGTCATCGGGTTGTGCATCGCACTCCCGGCTTTGATTGGCGGCGGCATTTTACAACGCCGCGTAGACAAATTTGCCGCGCAACTGGATGTGCTGCTGGCCCGCTTGGTGGCGGAAAAGCCAAAGTCGTGAATATGGAGCTTTCTGCGTCATGAGTGGCTTGCAAATTCGTCGGCGCAAGCGTCCCGAGCTTAACCTCGTGCCGTTGATTGATGTGCTCGTTATGCTCGTTTTTTTCGCCTTTGTGACTATGCAGTTTCGTTCCCCGGGAACGCTCAATATCACTCTTCCCCGGGTAGAAACGGCGGGCAAAAATGCTTTTGGTGGCACGGTTATCCTTGGGATTGGCAAGGAAGGTGAACTCACGTTTGCGACGGATAATTCTGCGCCGCGACGGATTGCGGAAGCTGAGTTGGCCGGTCTGCTGGGGCGGGTAGGGGATCTTAATCGGGATGTTCCGGTGCTCATCCGCGCCGACGAGACTACGCCGCTCAAGACGCTGGCCTTCGTGATGGATTGCTGCCGCAAAGCGGGGCTAAATAAATTTAGTCTTCAAAGCCGCTGAGGCTGGGTTTTAAGGGGGGAAATGCGCCTTGTTCTCTGTGTATGATGACTCCGGGTTTTGGGGCTTTGGTCGCTTTTGATATCTTTGTTATTTTTTCCATAACCCTGGTCGGAAAAAAGATCTTCGCGATCAATTTGTATCCATTTTCCCTTACACTAGAGGGGTATTGCGTCGCATCTAGCCAACCTCTGTTCGGCAAGATCAGGCGTATGCAGATTCGCTCGTTGGTAACGTTTGTCGAGTCTGGTGCCGGTCGTGAGATGAATTTGGAACGTCACTACTTTAGTTTCTCCCATTAGCAGATGGAGGGGGTTGTTTAGCGAAGTGGAGTATTCTAGAGAATATCGTGGCTGCCGTTCGGCACCACCATGGCCTAGCCGGGAAGATTTTTGCTTCGGTCGGGTCATCGATTAGGCGGATTATTTCGTCCGCTCTGCCTGCTTGGTCTTATTACTGATTTTCGCGAGCCCAAGCTCCTAAGAACACAATGGATGCTTTAGGCCTGAAGAGGAAATCCAATACACCGATTGCAAAGCCGGGAGTTACAGATTTGCAGGACTTTGAGGTATCCAACTGATCCGGGTGAGACGATCAACCTGCTCGGATCGCGAGGGCCTTTACGTGTGCGCAGCCTGGCAGCGTTCGGATACGGGCGAGAATGGCTTGCTGATGAAACCGCAATTCATTGCCGGCGACCGCCTGATTATAAAGCACGGTGAGCGTGCCACGGGCGTCTAGGGTCCTGGCATGCGAGTAGTGGGCGATGGCTGGGCCGGCTAGGGCGGGCCAGTTTTCACGAATGGCGTCCTCCGGCGCGGCGCGGCCGATACGATGTTCGACGAGCAGGGACTCGATCAGGGGGGAAAGCGTCTGGGTAGGGCGGCGGCGTTGCCGAGCCGGCACATCGTTGGCCACGCCACGAAAGGCGGCAATGAGTTCGCGCGCGGCGTGATTGAAGGGGGGCTCCGACGGTTTGTTCACGGTGGCGCTTAAAAATTGGGGGCCTAGTCCTTGGCGGCGCGGACGTCGAGGGCGTCTCGCAGGCCGTCGCCGAGCAGGTTCAAAGCGAGCAGGGTCGAGGCGAAGACACCGCCCGGGAACACTAGCAGCCAAGGGAAGTTCTCCATTTTGTCCGCGCCATCCTTGATTAAAGTGCCCCAACTACTTAGCGGGGCGTCGACGCCGAGGCCGAGAAAGCTTAGGAAACTCTCCAGCATCATGACGGCAGGGATGGTTAGGGTGGTGAATACGATGACCGGCCCGAGCAGGTTGGGCACGATGTGGCGAAAAATGATCCGCGTATGGCCGAAGCCGAGCGTTCGCGCGGCTTCGATGTATTCCATTTTCTTCACCGTTAGCACCTGACCGCGCACGATGCGCGCCATGGTGAGCCACTCGACCGCACCGATGGCCGCGAAAAGCCCGACGATCTTACCGATGCCCTGAAGATTTTTTAAAAACCCGAATTGCCGAAGCCAAGCGTCGAGCTGGTCCATGGGTTGTTTTAGAAACACCATCATCAAGATGACGAAAATGGTGAAGGGCAGGGCGTAGAGGATGTCGACCACACGCATCAGGAACGCATCAAGCTTGCCCCCGGCGTAGCCTGCAACGGCGCCGTAGGTCACGCCAATCACCAGCGCGACGAGAGAGGCAATGAAGCCTACCATCAGGGAAATGCGGCCGCCGTAGAGCAGGCGGGCAAAGAGGTCGCGCCCGAGCTCGTCGGTTCCGAACCAGTGCGCGGTCGAGGGCGGGGTGGCGCCGAGGGACAGGTTTTGGTCGGCGTAGCCGTGGGCAAGGAAGGGCGGGGCCACGATGCAGAGGGTCGCGAGGAGGACGACGAAGGCACCAGACACGACTGCTAGGCGGTTGCGGCGCAGGCGCAACCAGGCATCGCGCCCAGGCGAGTGGGGGCGCTCCGCTTCGGCGGGCGTGGACGGGAGCGCGGTGGCGGTCATTCGAATTTCAGGCGGGGGTTGAGCCAAACTTGGACGACGTCCACGGCGAGGTTTAGCGCTACAATCAGGCCTGCGTAGAGCAGCACGGTGCCGCTCACCAGGGTGTAATCGCGGTTGAAGGCGGAGGTGACGAATTCGCGGCCCAGACCGGGGATCTGGAAGATGGTCTCGATCACAAAGGACCCCGAGATGATCCCGGCG
>Ga0114979_10001419_pt1 | contig 16138 bp, 20 predicted proteins | sample S_140625_EF_Meta_FD_87315 | JGI IMG/M metagenome (GOLD analysis project Ga0114979, IMG submission 87315) | Freshwater microbial communities from Lake Simoncouche, Canada to study carbon cycling - S_140625_EF_MetaG | ecosystem: Environmental > Aquatic > Freshwater > Lake | place: Lake... | reverse complement strand
TTCGGGTCATAAGCATCAATGTAGGCGTACACTTGATACATACCGCGAGTGGATGCTGCAAAAAGAGTAGTTGCCGTTGCGTTTGGCGCGGAAACCGTCCCAGTTGCCGAGTTCACATTAGTCACCGTGACCGCGCCCGCGAAGGTGGCGGCTCCGGTGTTCTTTGCGACCGAGAACAGCGTTCCAACTCCTTGTTGGCGCAAACGGTATGCTCCATCCGTCGAGGCTGACGTGTCACCGAGCAACCCCCAAATCCACAACGTCGTCCCATCGGATGAACGAAATCCGGCGTCCTTGTTAGTCGCGTTGCTCGAAATTGTGATGTAGTTGCTTGATGTCACATTTGCATCAACCGCGCCCGCGAACGTCCCTGCGGCGTTTACCGTCAAAGCACCGCCAATGTAGCTCGCAGCACCCGTCGACAGCCCACCCGTGACCACTAGCGCGCCTGCGCCTGCGGAGCCTGCGGTGGAGGAAAGGATCGAGACGTTTCCGGTATTTCCAGCAAAAGTCACCCGTTCGGTCCATGTCGCAGAGTTCCAACGATCGGCAATACTCAAGTTGCCCGTGGCTGAACTTGTGTATTGTTTCCAGCCATACCCACTTCCTGAACTGGCATTAGTAACCCACTCAAGTCCGCCTGTCGCCTGTGGACCGACAACTTCACTATCTTGCAAAACAACCGAGCCCCTGTATGTTGGGAAGTTGGTTCCGGCGCTTGATCCAATTCTCGCAACTCCTACGACCTCTAGTTTTGATCCCGGACTCGCTGTCCCGATGCCGACGTTACCCGTGCCCGCTGGCGTCAAAATAATGCTGCTGTTTCCTGCGCCGCCCGCGAGCGTCAGGTTGGTCGAGGCGGGGGAGGTGAGGGAGGACGCAATCAGGCCGGCAAACGTGGGCGTGGCTCCAGGATCGAGGCGCTGGGGGAGCGTATTGAGAAAGTGCATGGTAGTCAGGTTAGGCCGCGCGCTCTTGGATGCCTTGGATCGAAGCATCCGCGGTCACGCGGATGAACTTGGCATTGACCCACTCGCTGCGGCTCAACGTCACAAGCTGGCCCACAAAGATGAGCAGGCCCACGGCGCTCGTGGGGGTCGTGCCATTGACCGTCATCCGCACGTTATCCGTGGCTACTTGGAAGGTCACGTATTCCGTATCGGCGTGCAGCGTGCCGATGGCGCTGGAGGCCACTGCGGTGTTGCTAATAGTGGTGGCCGTGAGGTGGGCCGCGCCCTGGGTGGGCTTGAGCGAGTTCGGCTGGTTGGAAACGAAGCGGGACGTGTTCATAGGGTGGTAGTCAGGTTAGGCCGCGCGCCACTTGAGCCCTTGGTTTTGGGCGTTGGCGACGAGGCGGATTTCACGGCAGAGGAGGTCTTCGGCTTGCCCATCTTCGAGCATGGCGGCATCGCGCTGGCCTTGGCTGCGGAGCCAATCGGCACACGCGCCTTGCGCGCAATACTCGCGCAAAAAGGCGGGAAAGCTCTCCCGGTCCCACTTGCCGGGGGTGTCTTCGGGGTCTTGGCCGGCGGTGGTGCTGATATTGGCCGTCCAGAAATCGCCTTCCTCGGCGGTGCTGGCGTAGTAAACGCTCGCGCCCGCGGCATAGGTAGCGGTGGCGCTCCAGGTGGCCCCGGCGAGCACAGGCGGGCGCACTTGGTAGGCGATCCAGACCGAGACGGGCAGCGTATCGCCTACGAGCTGCACGCCATCATTACTCAACGCAAACGCGACGCGCACGGGGCGCTCCGAGAGGCGCGGATCAGTGTTGGTAACACTTTTGACGACGCCAATCGCGGTCTTGCCCGTCTGATCGAGCGAGACGACGACCGGCAGGAGCGTAAGCAGAGCAAACTTGGCGGTATCGAGGCTGCTGCTGGCCGTATGGGCCGAGAAACACACGTAGTAGCGCCCATTGGCGGGGTTGCGCACGATGGTGGCGAGGGCATAGACGGTGCCGTTGGCCCAATCGGAGCCCGAGTAGGCCGTCTGCGCGGCGATCCAGCGGGCCGTATCCAGCACGTAGGTGGTGCCGGAGAGCGTGGCCGGGGCATTGCCCGTGGTGGCGACGAGGGCTTGGTAATACCGCTGCGTGGCGGGGAAGTAAACGAAGGAGCCGAGGGCGTAAACGCTGCCGGCCGCGTAGTCGGCATGATAAAAGCGCTCCTCCACGCGCATACTCTCCGGCCACCACCAGCCGCCGGAGGGCTCCCAGGCGCGCTTTAGGCGCGCGTAGATGAAGCGCTGGAGCGCGGCGGCGAGCTGCGTGCTCGGATCGACATCGAGAGGATCGCCGCAGAGAGCGCGAGCCCGGTCGAGGACGGAACGGTGAGAGCAGCGGCGCATATTCGGAAGAGGGAGAGACGGGGAGAGGGGGAGAGGGGGAGACGGCTCTCGGTCAGGCGGCTTTGGCCCAGCGGCCGCCGCGGCGGGGGGCGGTCGTGGGCGTGGCGAAGGAGACGCGCGCTTGATCGGACTGCGCTTTCACGGCGAGCTCGGGGTGGCGGCGGAGCATGTAGTTGAGCTCGTGTTTCCAGAAGCCGGCGCCCTCGCGGCGGCGCCAGTAGTCATGCACGCGGGCATCAATCTGCGCCTTGAGCGCAAAGCCGGGCGTGATGCGGGCGGGGCCGGGCGTGGCGGCGAGGATCTGCGCTTGGCGGGCATCGGCCGTGGCGGCGGTGATGGCATCATCATGCGCGGTCATCGTGGCGAGCTCGCGCGCGACATCCTCCGTCATGTCCCCATAATCGGGGTGTTCGATGCGGAAGCCCGGTTTGACGCGGATGAAATTGGCCGTGGCGGTCATGCGCGGAAAAGAGAGAACGGCGGCCGGCGGGGTGAGCCCACCGGCCGCCGGGGAATCAGACCTTGGTGAGGTCTTCGAGCTTGAGGTAGATATTGACCTCGCCCGCAGTGAGGGCGTTCAGATTACCGCCGGTAGCGGTAAAAGTCGCCTCGTAGGTGCCTGCATCCAGCGGGAAGTAGCCGGTGCGCAGCGTCGCAAACGCGGCCCCGTTGCCATCACCGAAGAAGATTTCGGTGCCCGTGGAGTGGAGCTCGTAGGCGGCGATGATGGAATCATCGTCGTCAGTCGTCACACCATTGTGGCCGACTTTGAGCGAGAGCGCCGTGGTGGCGCCACCGACAAAGGCAGTCACCAGGCGGAAGGCCGCCTTGGTGCAGCCGAGGCCGGCCGTGTAGGTCGCCAGCGCCACGACGCCGGACGAGACCGCCCCGAGGGCAGTCAAATCGGCAAAGGTGACGACGGATTTGTGGGTGTAGCCATACCGAGCTTGATCGGCGGCGTTGAGTTGGAGGAATGTGGCCATCTGAGTAGTGAGTTGATGGGTGGTGGTTGTGCCTTAGCTACCAGGCGCGAATTTGATGAGCTTGAGCGGATTCATCACGCAGAGGGCACCGGTGGCGGTGACGATGAAGCGCGTGCTGCGCGAGGTCTTGCCGAGGGGGATCATGTTTGGCGCGTCGGACCAGCGGAGCTCCATGTTATCAATCGGGCCGCCGACCGCGAGGCGCTTGGAAGCGGCCGTGGTAGGATCGCCCGAAGCATTGATATGCTGCGAGAGCGCGAGCTCGATATCGCCAAAGCCCGTCTCCAGCACCTTGACGGCACCGAGATTGACCGTGCTCGACGGCGTGGTGTTGAAGCGGCGCACCATCGTGCGGCTCGACACATCGCGCGTGGAGAACGTGAGGCGATCCATGTTGCGCTTGAAGGTGGAACCACAGAAGAGGACGTTTTCCTCGCTCTCATTCCCCGTCTCGCCGAATTGGGACTCCATGACGGCCGTGATGGTGGCGTCGGTGTAGTCGGCAATGGCGGTGGAGGAGTCGATGGAGGCCGCGGGGGTGAGGTACGAAGACGACACCGCGTAGTGCGACTGCGCCGTGGAGCTGGCCCACTTGACGAGGCCGCGGGTCTTATTGCCCACGTTACCGGTCTCAAGCTGGCTCTCGTTATCAGAGAGGAGCGTGACCTCGCAGTTGCGCTTCAGCTCGATGAGCTTCTTCGCAATCTTCTTGGCGACGACGTTGCGCGGGGTGATCCCGGCTTGGTGCGTGGTGGTGGTGGCGAGACCACCGATGGAGACGGCCTTTTCCCAAATCTGAATCCGCACATCGAGCTCGGCATCGCCGGCGGATGGGTTTTCAAAGTTGGACGGCTCGGCCTCGTCGATCGCCCCGGAGGTATCGGCGGCATCGTATTTCTCGACGGCGTAGGTGAGCTTGGCTTGTTTGGGAGCGCTGCCTTTCGGCACGCGGGACATGAAGGGAAATGCGAAGGATTTCGCATTATCGAATTGGTTGCTCAGGTCTTGGACCTTGGCAACGACATCGCGTTCAACGAGAGCTGGCATGGAAGTATTGGTTTAGTGGAGACGGTTGATGAGTGCTTACAGGAGGGCGGCGATGCTCTCGGCCAATGAATCTTCGGAACCTCGCTCGCGCGTGATGCGCTGGTCTGCCTGGCGGCTCTGCGTCTGGCGGCGGTCGAGCCGGGCCGGCACCGTGCTAGGACGGCTCGGCGCGGCAGGGGCACGCACGGGAGTGCTCGCGCGCGCAGGCTGGCCGGCGCGCGGGGCGCTGGCCTTGGCCTCTTTGGCGAGACGCTCGATCAGTTCTTTGGACACCGTGATGCCGTGAGCGCGAAACACGCCGCCGATAAACGCATCCGAGGCCAGCAGCTTGCCGCCGGGCAAAGTGCGGAGCACGGGTAGATCGGAGAGGAGTTTGGCGACCGTGGCACCATCGCCGGCCTTGGTATTGGCCAGCCAGGGGTAAGCCTGGGTGGCATACGCATCGACTTGGGCGCGGGTCTGAAGGAACTGTTCACGCTTCGGGGCGGCTTCGTTTAACAACGAGAAGGTCTGGGCCTTGAGGGCGGAGATTTGCTCGCGGTCAAACTCTTGCGTGCCGCCCTTACCATCGGGCAGGGTGGCGACATCGGCGTGCTCGTGGCGAATCGCCCACTCGTGGAGTTTCGTCCACCGGGAGCGCTGCGCGGCGAGTTGCGCCGGATCGTCGATTGCTTCGAGCACATCGGGTTCGAGCCGGTTAGTATCCCGGGCTTCAAACGACGCGAGGCGGTCGCTGGCTTGCGCCAGCTTTTCCTCGGCGCTCTTGGCGCGGGCCGTGAGCTCGTCGATGCGGTCGTTGCGGCCATCACGTTTGCTGGGGGCCGCCGCCACGTCGGGATCGGCCGCTACGGGAGCGGCTTCACCCTCGGGCGGCTGGCCCTCGGGAGAGGGCGTGGATTCATCGGAAGCGGGTGCTGCGGCCTCATCGCTAAGGGTCGCGGCGACGGCTTCCTCAGTCGCGGTGTCGGCCTCATCGTCAGCCTCGGGAGAGGTGGCGGCGAGATCGGCATCGGCTTGAGTTGTCGGGTTCAACTCATCCAAGGCGGCCGAAATATCGGCGGCGCTGGGTAGCCCGAAATCCGCGTCTGAGGTATCACCCGACACGGGCGAGGTGTCGGGCTGCGCGGGAGACGGCGAGGGAGCCGCGCTATTTGTGGTAAGGTTCGCACTCATGCTGTGGGCAAGTGCGTCCCTACGTGGGGCGGACGGCTAGACCGTCAAGGGGTGTGGGGCGGGGCGAGCGGGTTTGGGCGAGTTTGGTTCAGTTTGGACGCGTTTTGGTCAGACTTTGGGGCGCGAGGCGGTCATTTCGCGCCCTCCTTCATCGCCGCGTCGATGGCGGAGCGGAGATCAACGCCGCAATGCCAGACCCGCTCGCCTGCGACGATGAGCAGTATCTGGCCTGAATCCAACCGCGCCCGCTCGGCGGCGAGTTCGGCGCGTAGTTTCCGCACCTCGAATGCCGTCGGCGCATCGCAATCCTCGCACGACTTCTGCGCAGCGCGAAGGGTGGCGTTCTCGGAGCGGAGCGCGGCAAGTTCTGTTTCGAGTTTTTGTGAGCATTCGCGCAACGCCCGTGCGGTTTGTCCTGCGCTGAGTTGTTTTCCGTCAAACGACAATGACCATGCGGCGTCGGTGCGCGGTGTGGGTGTGGGTGTGTTCATGGTCGCACGATTAAATTCGGCACCGGCGCCGAGTCTGGGTCTATGCCGCTGGGAAAACATACCTCATCCGCTCTCGGTAGCGCCGCTGCGAAAATCTGCTGCGACTGCCGCCATGTCTCGCCGGGATCAAAGCCGTAATCGTACTTGCGCCCGCTGTGGACGTGCAGAATCACGGCTTCACCCAACTCTGCTCCCGGCACGAGGAAGAATAGGCCGCGCTGCGGAAACCGGCGGCGTGCGAAGAACTCGCTCCACCAATCGGCGGACTCTTGTTGCGTCTGTGTGAGGGCCGAATCAGGCGCGAGCGCCGCCGCGAGTGCGGGCGGCGTGGCGGAGCTGGGTGCGTCGAGTGTGCTCATGGTTCGTTGATTATCTTTGTGAAATCTGCATTGCGGCCTAGTTCGGCGTGCCACGTCTTTTCCGGCATCACTCGGTACTCTGAAATTTGCGCGAGGTTGGGCCGCACAAAGCTATCATCACGCCACAAAATGCGGTTGTTTGGCTGCGCGGCGATCTGCCCTGAGCCATCTTCCAACAAGAGCAGGTGGTAGCATTTGTGCTCTGGCGGGTACTGGCTGTAACCGTTGTCCGTGTGGTCTAGGGTGAACCAGTAGCTCGCGGGGACCATGACTCCATCGCGGTTTCGGTACTGGCACCCCATCTCGCGCAGGTACTCGTACTGCGTGACGCAGAACTCCCAGCCGTGGCAATCCCACGATTGCAGTTGGGGAAGGTCGTGGACCTGCTGGCAAGTGGGCTGCTCATGCCGTAGTTTATGCAGCGGTATGCGTGCCCACTGCGCTCCTGATTCGCACAAAATGGAAAAGTGCAATGCGCGAGATGGAATCGAGGTCACGCCAAAGATCACGCAGCGCTCGTAGTTGCCGGTATCCGTGGTCACGCCACGCAAAATGCCTTGATCGACTAAGCCGTAATTGTGTTGGGGGATGGATTTATTCATCGCGAATTTCCATGCCGGAGCTCGGCAGACTCCTCCGGCTGCGGCAAATCAAATCTTAAAGCCTTTGCGATTCTTAAAGACTAACGAGTGCTTGCGACGGGCGTGAGATACCCGGCGAGTTCAGCCTGGAGGCTGGCGATTTCCGCGATGCGGCCGGCGCAGAGCCCCGCCTCACGCTCACTCAGGCGCGGGGCCGTGCTGGCGATGGTGGCCGCCGCGAGGCGTTCGCTGAGGATCTGGTAGAGCGCGCGCGGCACGGGGTCGCTCACGTGCTGCGTGGCAAAGCTCGCACGCAAATCGGCCGGCGTGAGCGGCGTGGCTGCGGCGGGATAATAGACGACGCTGGGGCGTTTCATGCGTGGGAGAGCTTAGGCTGCCGCCGCACCCGGCCCTTGGAGGGGGGCGGTGCCGAGGCGGCCGATTTGCTTGTTCTTCTCTTGGGTGACTTGCTGCATGAGATACTTCTGGCGATTCTCCACGAGGGCGCGGAACCAATCGGCACCTTGGTAGAGCTGCGCGAGCTGCGTGCTCTGCTGGATGTGTTGTTGCATGGTCTGGAGGCGCAGCGAGGCGTTGATGCCCTGCTCCGGCATCTCGGGCTCCACGCCCACGGCCATTTGGGCGAGGTTGTTCTTCTCATCGGAGATTTCCTTCTGCGTCACGTTAGTCTGCGGCTTGATCGCGCGGCGCCCGAGCACGGGATCGAGCGAGTAGGCCGCCCACTCGACGAGCGGCCCGAGATCGAGGATGCCGGCGGGATCGAGCGAGCGCAGATCGCCAAAGGCCTTCATCTTCTTCATGGCAAATTCCATGTTCAAATCGCGGGTGTCGATTTCAATCATGACATCCCACTCGCCGCCCACGTCTTCGGGCTTGAGGGCGAGGCCCTCGCCACCGGGGCCGGTCACGCGGGCCAATTCCTCGGGGGTGTAAAAGCGGCGGGCTTGTTTGAGCACGGCGCGCATCACTTCGCGCCAGAGGCCCAAAAACGAATCTACGCCGGCCTGCTGGAGCATGGCGATGCGGTTCGGGTCTTGCTCGGGGGTCTGGCGGCCGGCGTATTCATCGAACTCGCGGCGCGTGGTGGCTTCCATCTCCACGCTGGCGTTCATAAAGGGCGGCATCTGCACGAGCTCAAAATCATCCATGCGCTGCACGGGGATTTGCGCGTTCGGCCCTAAAATGAGCTCGAAGGCGCCGCGCTGCATGAGCGTCTTGCGCGGGGGCGAGGCCACCAGCTGCGTGTAATTGGCCCGCGCATCGCGCTGGGTTTTGATTTCGTTTTGGTGCGTGGCGAGGGGGCGCGTGAGGCCCCGGCTATCGGTGAGCTGGCGGCCGAGGCGCTCGCGGGGGCGCGCATAGAAGGGGTAGCCACCATCGGGATCATCGTGGAGCTCGCACTTGGCACACGTATCCACGGCGGCGATATTCCACACAGTCATGTACACGCCGGGCACGCCGAGCTCATCGGCACGGCGTTCGTAGCTCCACCAGATTTCGTAGAGGAAATTGTTTTCATTGACCATGCCGCCGGGGCGCGAAATCGAAATCTCTTCGATGGCGCTGCGCCAATTCTGATTGGCGATCGTCTGGCCGCGCCCTTGGTCGATCACGGTATCCACCCACGCCTGGCTCCATTGCTGGGTGACGACGCGCTCGCGCAACTCGACTTCGGATAGCCACTCGCGGCGGTGGATGGAGCGCGCGCGCTGGAGCTCGGCGGTGCCCACGGGAAAGAAAATATCCTCCATGTATTTGAGCACCTGCACGCCGGGGCGATTCTCGCGCACGACGGGCACAGGCAGCTCCGCGCGGCCCTCCTTGCGCAGCGTGCGCACGGCGGCCTTCACGGCGGCCGGCGTGACGCCCGGATAGGCGCGCGTGAGCCAGGCGATAAATTCGCGGTCGCGCAGGGGGTTCAGCGCAAGATCGTTAAAATCCGCCAGCATGGCGGGCTCCAACCGGGGATCATCGGGGGCGACGTTATCGGGATTGCTCTCGCCGGTGACGTAGAGGATCGCCAAATCATCAAACGAAAGCTCGCGGCGGACGAGGGTGACATCCTGCCGCCAGTTGACCTCGACGACGGCCAAGGCGGGATCATCCCCAAAGAAGTGTTGCGCGGAGAGCTCCACCTCCGTCTCCAGCTCGGCGCGCATCTCGCAATCGCGCAGCCAACGCAGGAGCGAGGTGACGCTGGCCGCCTTGGGCGCATCGTTGGGCTCTACCGGGGTGGCTTGCACCTGAGCGCGGAAGAACGCCTGTTTTACAAGGGCCACCTTATCCCCGATGATTGAATCCACGGCGGGGATACGGGCATCGCTCGCGCCCTCGAAGGGCAAGGGGTCCTCGCCGAGGGCGGAAGCGTGCTTGCGGCCATCGGTAGTCTGGCCGGCCCAGACATTAAACCGCACGGCGCGGGCCTCCTCCTGGCGCTGCCAGACGAGGGTGCCATCGGCTATGATGTGCTCAAGCTCGGTGCGCAGTTCACGGATGTCTTCGGGGTCGCGGGTGGGGGCGGTGGGTGTCATGGGTGAGTCTATTCAGCGCGGCGCGGCGTAGCGTCAAGTAGGCTGTGCAGAGCGCTGGGCAGCGGCGTTCTCGCGCACGACGGTGGCGAGATCCACGAGGCCATTCAGGCAATCGAGGTAGCGAAGGATGCGCGGCCGCTCGTAGCGGACTTGCTTCAGCCCGGCGAGACCGCGCACGGGCACGATCGCGCCGAGGCGCTCGGCGCGCGCGAGGGCGCGCACGCCGCCCACGGCTTCGGCCACACACTTGCGGCGGAGGTAGTATTGCTGCGGGAGGGCGGTGGCGGTGGGAGGCATAAAGGGAAAGTGAAACGGAAAAGTTAATACGCGCACACGCCGCGGGTGCGGAACATCTCGGGCTCCACGAAACCGTAGCCGGCTTCGATAAAATAACGGTCGGGGTCGATGATATCCTTGAGGGCGTCGCGCTCGCTCGTCATCGGTGGGCCGATGTAGCTGGTGTAGCACGTGCGCGTCTGTATCAGATCGTCCACGACATACCATTTCGGGCAATTATTCAGGGCGTCCATCGGCAGGCTCTCATCCCACTCCATCGCGGTTTGCAGTTGTTGCAGGCCGTGTTGGATGTGGCGGCCGGGGGCCTCCTCCCAAAACATGCGGGGCAAGGCGATGCGGCCTTTGGTATCGAGAGTCTCGTTACCCATGAGGTCGATGATGCTGGTGCCTTCCTCCTGGCCGGGGATGCCGGCGCCACCGAGGCGCGGGTCGATCAGGCGGCGCTCGATGCGCTCGGAGCGGGAGCCGTCCCACGCGCCGGTCTTGGGATCGTGCGTCCAGCCTTCGAGCTCAAGGATCAGGCGTTTGTAGCCATCCATGCCGCGCCCGCTATCGAGGCGCTGGGCCTCGCCGGGGCGCCAGTCGTGTTTATCGCCACCCTCGGGCGGCACGGCCCACGGGCCGTAGCGCTGCGCATCGGGCCACTCGCGATAGACGATGGTGTGCCCGGCGGGGGTGACGGCATACCACTTGATAAACCAATTCTTGGTGCCGGCGGGATCGGCCACGCAGTAGCGCGCGGTGCCACGGTGGGCGAGCGCATCGAACTGCGCGCGGGTGATAAGGTGGGTATTGCCAAACTTGGGCAGCGCGGAGCCGAGGGGCTTATCTACCCAGCCATAGGCGCGCACGAACCACTGCTCCTTCGGGCGGCCGCCGAGACGGTCGAGCACCTCGTTATTGGCCCCCATCGGATTCATGCCCCAATGGTAAAAGAGGACGCGCGCCTTGGGGTTGGCGCATTGCATCTCAAAGGGCATGTGGCCGGGCGGGCAATCGCGCACGTGGACGACATCGGGCTTGAGCGTGCCGTGCATCTGCGGGGCCACGGGGCGCGTCTCCGTGATGCGCGCGCCGGCAAAGAACTTGGCGACGACGGGGGTAAACGCCGGCTTATTCCCATCGAGCGGCGTGAAGGTAATGAGCATCCGCTGGCGGCGGTTGCGCCCCACGCGGAAGGCCATCGCTTCGTAAAACGCGATCGGCACAAGCTCATCGAACCACACGCCATCGAGCTCGTAGCCTTCCAAATCCTTTACGTCCTGCTTGTAGTTGAAAAACATGCACACCGAACCATTGGGCAAAATGAACTGCGCGCCGGAGAATCCGTTCTGGCGCTTGTATTTCACGTAGGTCTCGGAGGAGGCCGCGCCGAGGTCGCGCCACTCGGGCGGGAGGGTGTCGTGGATGCGCGATTGCTGTTTGTTAATCGACGCCTTTTCCGATGCCTCGAAGACGGCCCACACCTGTTTGCGGGAGCAGAGATTATCGACGACGATCTTGGCCGCATCGCGGCTCTTGCCCAGGCGATTGGCCCCGAGGACGAGGAGTTCATCGTAGTCATCAAGGATCTGCTTCGTGCGCTCGTAGAGGGGCGAATCGTAGCCGTGGCGCAGGGGGTCGTGCAGCTCCAGCTTGATCTTGGCCTCGCGCTCGCCGTGGAATTTCAGCCAAAAGGCGCCGGCCGCCTCCTCCCCCATCTTCGCATACGACGCCGCAATCTGCTCGCGCGTCGGCAGCGCGAGCACGGGATGCGGGGTCCAACGGAGCTTGGGGGCCGGGGTCATGCGCAGCGGGGGAGGCGGGTGACGTCCCACGCGCTGCGCAGGCTGCCGATGGAGCACGCCGGGCACTCGTAAAACCGATTGTAGGGGAAAACATTCACGGCGCGGAGCTCACGGCCGTCGATGTCGGCAAAACAATCGGGGCAAACATACGTCCACTGGCCGGGACCAGACAACGCGAGCTCGTGCGTGAGCGTCACGCTCGGCACGGTGTTGGTGGTGGTGGTGGTGCAGCTCATAGTTCGTCGTGCGAGGTGGCGGGCACATCGCCGGTCTCGGGGCGGCCAAACCACATTTTTATGAGCCGGGCATCATCGGCGTGCGCGGCGAGGTTGAGGCTTTCGCTGCGGCCAAACACGCGCACGGTGGGCAAGAGCGTGCAGCAGCCGGCGGAGATCGGCCGGCCTACGAGGGAAAGTTCATCGTGCGAGATACTGGCAGGCAAAAGCACGGGCACGGCTTCAGCCCCGGGGCGGAGGTTGAGGATAGCGTAGTTGATTTTCATGGATGCGGGGAAATCACAGGGGGCGTGAGGGCGCGGGTAAGGCGGGCGACGCGCACGGCGTAGTCGGTGCCGGCGCAGATGCGCGCGGAGGCGGGGCCGTAGCGCCACGCGGCGGCGAGGTGTTCATTGGTCGGGGCGAGGTGCCGCCGGTAGAGCTCGGCCGTGAGGTAGGCCAGATGCAGCTCGGCGACTTGGCGGGCCTGCACGGGATCGGACGAGGCGAACAGGAACGGCAGGCGGCTGTGGCGCGCCCACGTCTCGGGCGTGAATTGCCACGCGCTGCGCTCGCCGCCGGGGCCAATGGCAGTGGCATCGCCGCCGGTCTCGACGGATGCCAGGGCAAAGAGCAAGGGCGGCAGCCCGGCGAGGGGCGCTTCTGGATCGTTTTCCCGACGTCGGCAAAATGATGGCGTCTCCCCCTCGCGCGGGGGCGCGGGCGTGGGCTCGGCGCCAGCGCAGCGCCACCGCTTTGCCGCTGGCTTCCACGGGCAGAGCGAGACGATGAACAGCCCGGCAAACACGATGACGACGAGGACGGTGACGAGGGCGGTTTTCATCGGGGGTATGGGGCGGAGGGGTGGCGGTCAGTAATCGGCTTTGGAAATGGGGCCGGAGCCGATGGGGCGCGCAGAGCCAGAGTTCAGGGGCTTAAAATAGCCGTGCGCTTTCTCAAACCGGGTCTTCACGATCGAGCGCACGCCGGAGCGGCGTTTATCTATGCAAAGCCACATCTCGGGGTTGGTCGTATCGAGGCCGAGTTGCTCGCGCCCGGCCCCATCGACGACGGGCATATGCAAGAAAATCACGACGTCGGCATCGTGGTAAAGCGCTTGCGATTCGCGCAGCGCGCCGCGGTCGGGCAAGTCGTGCAGGACCTCGCCCGTCTCCTTGTCCTTTTTGACTTGGCGTAATTTGGCCAGCGAAGCCTCGTTAAGCTGCGCGCCGCCGAGCGTAACGCAGCCGAGCTCGCGCTGGAGCGCCTGCCAGGTGTGCGAGATATGCGCCACCTCCTGCTCGCGGGAATTGCAGCGCTTGCCGACGCCGATGAGTTGCAGGTAATCGAGCACGATCAGGTGCGGCGTGCCGTGCTGCGCGCACCAAGCACGCGCGTGGGCCACGATGCCCTCGATGGTCTCGAAGCCGGGATCGTCGGAGCGTTGAAAGAGGAAAAGTTTTTTATCCACCTTGGCCTCAAGAGCGACGAGGGCGGCATCAAGCCGGGCGACATGATCCTTCGGAGCGCGGGCGAGTTGGCGCACGCTGGCGCGCGCGCTGGTGGCCGCCATTGATTGAATGAACGAGTAGCGATTGGTCTCGATGGTGTAAACAAGGGCGCGCTGGCCGCGCTCTACGGCGAGGGTGGCGATGTTGCGCATCAGGACGCTCTTGCCCATCGAGGAGCCGCCGCCGATAATGACATTCCCATCCTCGCGCATGGAGCCAAACGGCATCAAACAGTTTGAGGCTTCGAGATCATCAAACTCGGGAAAGCCGGTGAAGATCCACCCGCTGCGGTCCTCGGTGCCGGCGGCACGGGCCGCCACATCGACGCGAATCTGCGCGATGACGGCGCCAAGGGTCTCGACGGCACCGCTCTCCCCCTGTCGGGCGCGCGCGGTGGCGTTCTGAAACCAAACGGCGTGCGGTGCGAGAAATTCGGCGAAAGGCTCGCCGGAATAGCCGTGGCATTGCTCGATGGCCTTTTGCGCCTGGCGAATGGTCTGGCGAAGTATCCAGAATTTCCGCACTTGGTCGATCCAGTGGCGGGCGTGCGCGGAGGTGCCTTGGTAGGTGGTGACTTGGGTGAGCGTGGCGTAGCCGCCGATGCGCTCAAGGTCGCCCGTCTCGCGCAGACGCTCGGCCACGGTAGCGAGGTCGATGGGGCGTTGCGCTTCGGCGAGCAGGCGCACGGCGGCGTAGATCGTGCCGTGCTTCGGATCGTAGAATGACTTTTCAGAAAACTTAGCGTTGCGGCAGAGCGGAAACACCTCGTCGGGATAGGCGATCAGGAGCGCGAGGAGCGCCTCCTCAGCTTCGAGGGAGTGCGGCAGCGCGCGGCCAACTTCAGGGAGGGCAGCGAGGGCGCGTTGCGCGTGGGCAGAATCGGCGGCAGAATACGTTTCGAGGTGCATGGGGAAAATCAGGCTGCCGCCTCGTCAGAGGCGGAGCGGTGGGGATCAGGGACAATGCCGCCGGTCCACTTGGGATCGTTAAGCAACTTGTTCAGCTCGCGAGAAGCAGGAGTGACTCCGAGGGTATGAGTCGAAGACGCGCCCGCGCCGCTCCCGCCGAAATTTTTCGGACCGGACTGGCCGGGAAGCGCGGCGCGGCGAACAGCCTCGCGAATCCAGGAACGAGCGGCGGCGTGCCACGAAACAAGCGCGCGGCCGGTGTTGAGCTTCCAACCGCACCGCTCGTAGTGATCGTAAAATTCCTCGGCGTGGGCTTCGGTGCTGTGATGACTTACGAAGAAGAGTTGCGCGATCGACAGGTCACTCGGTCTTTGGCCGTCAGGCCTGCCGGTGGGTTCACTGAGGGTTAATAGATTAGGGTTCCCTGAGGGATGGGGTGCAAGGTTTGCACCCGTGGACTGCACGGTTTGCACCCCTACGGGTGCACCGTTTGCACCCGTGACTGCACCGTTTGCACCCGTGGGCTGCACGGTTTGCACCCCTACGGGTGCAAGGTTTGCACCCGTAGATTTCCTAGAAATTACGTAAGTGTTGCTATCACCTCGGTAATTTCCGCCCACTTTGACCGCGATAAATCCGCCGGTCTGAAGCGCTTTAATCGCGTAGTGCACGCTTCGCTCAGAAATGCTGGCGCGGCGCGAAATCAAATCAATCCCCGGCCACGCTTCGTTGTCGTGGTTGGCCATATCGGCGAGCACCAAAAGCACGAGTCTTTGGCACGGATTGCTGGGTTCCGCTTGGTTGAAGACGTAGGTGATATTATCGAGGCTCATAGGGCGAAAAGGTCGGTCTGCGTGCCCTGCGGGCGGCGCTCATCGAGTTTGGCGGCGAGCCACTCAGGCGTCATCTGGAAGGGTTTGCCGTCAGGATCGGTGGCCGGCGTGAGCGCGATGATCGCGTGAATCTCCTCGAAGAGACCGGGGAAATACGGGGTGTAGCGCAGCCAGAAACCGTAGCCGTTCTTGATGCCGCCACGCGGCTGCACGGGCTGCTGCGTGCCGTCGTCGTGCCGCCAGTGGAAATCCACGGGCAGAGGGTGATTGGCGAGGTAGCGCTCGGTCTTGGCCTGCGTCCAGAGCTCGGCGGGATCAAAGAATCCATCGGGAGTTGTCTTCATGGCAAAAGGTCGGTGGGGCCGAGCGTAGCGCGGGCCTCGTCGGTCTTGCGCGCAGCGAGCGCGGCGTGGGCGTGGTCGAAGAGCGGCGCGGCGTTCACCTTTAGCCACTCGCCCATAAACCTCGGGCACGCCTCCGGCCACCGCCCCGGCGAGCGGCGCAAGTGCGCGAGCAGAGCGGGGCCGCGGTCGTTGAGCCACCGCGCGCTCTCGGTGCGCGTCCAAGGCTTGCGGCGCTGCCACGCCTGCTGCATGACGAGGGAGTGCGCCTCGGTGTGCTGGGAATTTTGAAGCGTGCTCACCAGCGGCCTTTCCGGCGCGGCAAGCGCCCGGTGAATTGCAGGCCGTTGGCGCCGCCGTCGATGACTTGAAGCACCATGCCCGGCGTGAAGAGGCGGTTATCTCGCACGCGCACGGGGCGCTCGCCAGGGCGGTTGAGCGGCGAGCACAGAAGGATGCGGATATTGGGTGGCACGCGCCGCACCACCATCATCACGCGCGGCGCAGGCCCATCCTGTATGGCTAGGGCTGCCGGCGCAGGGCTTGCAATCGTCGGTGAGGGTAAGGACTCGGGCCGCAGCGCCGAAGCGATTATTTCGAGCCCGCTGGCCGTGAGCACGACGGCGTTGCGCACGATGCGGAAGTGTTTGCCCTCAGTGAGCCGCTCGCCGCGCAAGGCGACGATGCGCTCACGCGCCACGCCCAGGCTCTCAG
>Ga0114979_10001418_pt1 | contig 16147 bp, 7 predicted proteins | sample S_140625_EF_Meta_FD_87315 | JGI IMG/M metagenome (GOLD analysis project Ga0114979, IMG submission 87315) | Freshwater microbial communities from Lake Simoncouche, Canada to study carbon cycling - S_140625_EF_MetaG | ecosystem: Environmental > Aquatic > Freshwater > Lake | place: Lake... | reverse complement strand
GGGTATTTCGTCATATTCGGCGTCATAAAATACATCCTCTTTTTGATTATCACTCTGGAGTTCCCGGATAGACGTGTATTTTTTCGCAACATAGCGTCGGGCACAATCTTTCGGACGGATCTTTTCATTTTCCGCCATATCGGGTTGATTCCCCGCTTTTGCAATATGAGTAACGGCCATTAATGCATCGGGGGTCATCAGAGAAATCATCATGGTCGAAAGGAGATTCACATACACATCGGCATAATCCGACAAGAGAATTTCCTGTAGGATTTCCGAATTGAAAAGTGTCGAATTGATTTGGGAGGGTTCTATCTTGTAAGTTTTAATAAAATAATCATACACATCCTTTTTCTCTGAAAAAACAGATAATATTTTGGGCAATTTCAGAGATTCGCGAGATGTATGATTCGCCAATTTTCGGTATTCGCGTTCGTGTTCATAATAATCCTTTTTGACCGTTTTGATATGTTCTTTCAAGAAATACCGAATATCATTGAATTGTTTATATGAAATATCTCTGAAAAAGACCCCGAAAATATCCAACTGTTTGACAAATGAATAAAGAGATATATTGTGTTTCAAATAGGGTTGCATTGCACGTATCAGTGTTCGCGTACGCGGCAAAATGACTTTCAAGAAATCGTGGAATGTCTGTTCCGTATAATGGATATCATCGCTCAGAGAATATTCTTTGAAAGTATTGAGCCAAGTCGAGGCATATTCGTTTTTGGATGTCATATAGGCGGCCTTGTCTTTCTCTTTGCCTTTGGCATCGGCTTGGGTCGTGGTCGTGGTGGTTGCTGGGGGTTCAAACCGGAAAATGGTTTCCATCAAGGCATCCATATCTTCACGGAGATTATCCACAATCACATGGTCAAACTGGGCTTTCGGTAACAATTGCGAATACATGACCATACCACCCGAAGATGCCTGATGCAAATTACATCGTTTCAACAACATGGTTTGCGGGGTTTGAATGGAAGTATACTGTATGACAGGTCGGGGATACATTACAAATGATTTGATGGCAATTGGGTCAGAGGGGGTCATTTGGTCTCTCATATAGGATTTTCGGCCCGTTTGACTAATGGTCTGTTTGATATTCGGCATTCCCAAATTGTATCTCTGAATCACATATTTTGCAGAAGAAATACTACTCTCATTATAGCCCCATGAAGAAGATTTGAATCCAGGTTCGTTTTCCAAAATGGCCTCAATATTCGATTGAACGGGTGCATTTATGAGAACATTTTGTAATCGTCGGGGTGTCTCAAAGGGTGTCATAAACGGATTGATTTGGCGATGCATATTTTCGTATTTCAATTCTTCGGGTTTTGACGAATTCTTGTAATACGCCGTATCCTGAATGGCGATTTGTTCTTTGACATCTTCTGCGATTTCGTATAATTGAACGTCGGTTTCATCTGCATATCCATCCATATCATAGAATTTTTTGGAGGCGGTTGCAACCGGGGAAATCCATTTGGGGATACTCCGAAGATTCTCTATGCCGTCCAACAGGGGTTTATGGAATGACGGGATGGAACGGTAGTCGCGAATATCGCCGTTTTTGTCAAACAGTGAATATTGTTCACGCAGTTGTTTGAACCGTTCGATTTTATTATGAACCGCGGATTGGACTTGATATGTTCGTTCTTGGTTGGGTATTTTCGCGAGAAGTCCATCTGTCAGAGAATTGATTTGTATTTCCAAACCATATCTCTGATGTTCTTCGGGGATTTCGACTAAATGTTCAATGATTTCGACTTCTCCGAAAATGACGGGTGGATGTTCGGTGTATAATCGATGTAGGTTTTTGCGGATATTTTCGTCTGGCTGGGCGTCTTCGGGGATATACACGGTGGATTCGCCGTCTTGGGAAAACTCGATAGATGCCTTGTCGGATTCGGCGTTTTCCAATGTCTTTTCGAGGTCGTCTTCGTCTTGTCCTTGGAGGGATTTGATGGAGGCGAGACCTTTCAGAGCCGACGGTTTCTTGCGAATGACGATTTGCCGGATGGGAATGTCTTCGGGAATCCCCTTGTATTCGAAATCAATATATAGGACTTCTAAATCGGGGAAAGTGGTGATTTCAATCTGGTCTTCATCCAAATTCGTGATTTCGCCGGTAATAGTTGCGGGAATTTCTCCGCCGAAATGAATATCCACCCAGGTTTTGGGGAGGAGTCCGTTTTGACGGGCAAATCCGGGTTCATTACTGCGACTTAATATGCGAATCTGTTGGATGGATTCATCGGTGAATTTATGATTGGAATCGGATACATATAGAGTGTGTGGTTTGGCGTCGGAAACGTTGATGAGATTGACTTTCGAATGATCGATATAGGAAATGAAATAGGTCTTTTGGTCCACGTCTTGATTCCCCGGGGCGTGAATCTCAATAATATCTCCTAAACGGAGTTCTATTTTTCGTCGAGATTTCAGAGGGGGGGTTTGATGTTCTTGTGGGTCCGTTTTCTCTGTTTCCTCCGGTTCGGGTTCATCTATTTCATCTATTTGTTGTTCTGGCTCTTTCTCGTCTTCTTTCTCTGACATTAATTTATATTATTATATTATACAAATACAAAAACGCTCTAAATGATTGTCCTACAGGTTTATATCATGTTGTTTTTCGGGGACCCCCCATAAAAATCCACTGTAGGACAAACCGACGTCCCGACGCCCACCCTGGCGACCCATTCGGGATGTGGGAGAGGGGGGGATGTGGGATGGGAGAGGGGGGTCTGTGGATTTTATGATAAAAATAAACAATATAAAGATTGTAATGTATATATATTAGTTCGTCTTATAAACAATGTGTGACCAATCCAATACTATACTTGTCGTCGATACGGATGACTATGATAAAACACGTATTATCAAGAAAACCTATGTTTCCAAAACCACGGGAACAAAAGGTCTTGAATACGAAGTATTGAATTTAATAAATCCGAATCCTAAAACCGTGGATGCAGACTCTGTCGAAATGTCCTACAGTGGTATTGAGCAGTACCGTTCGGTCATTTGTCGTAATGGTCGTATTTTGTCAATGGGTGTTCCCAAAGGCCTCGAATTTGCGGATTTTAAACAGAAATATCCTGTAGGACTCGAAGGGGGGGAAGGGGGGGAAGGGAAGGATGGGTTGTATGTCTCACAGGTAATTGAAGGAACAATGATAAATCTGTTTTTTGACCATGAAACCGAATTGTGGGAGATTGCGACGAAAGGTGCAGTAGGAGGAAACTACTGGTTTTTGAGAACACAATATCCATCCATTGGAATGAGCAGTGCCCAATTGACTTTCCGGCAAATGTTTTTGGAGGCGTGTGGTGTTCCGTGTATGACTACAGTGGGAGTTGGAGAAGGAGTGGAAGTGAGGGTGGGAGAAGGAGTGAGGGTGGGAGAGCAAGTAGAAACGAATTTGAATGAAATACCCTTTTTGACACAATTCGATAAAGATCTGGTCTATAGTTTTGTCCTACAGCATCCCTTGAATCATATTATTGGATGGGTCAATGCACCGGCATTGTATTTAGTAAGCGTTTATCGCAAATTGGAGTGTGGTCGTGCGATCGAATACATTTCTCCAACTGTGTATGAATCTTGGGGAGTATTTTCGGAATCACCGGTCCGTTTTCCTAAACGTTTCGAATTTTGTGGATACGACGAGTTGTATGGATGGGTGGCGGGGGCGGGTGGTTGTCCTACAGGTGATTATACGTTTGCGGGAGTAATGGTAACCAATATTGCGACTGGCGAACGTTGTCGTGTGGACAATCCGGGATATTTGGAGGCACTCCGAGTGCGCGGCAATCATCCCAATCTGCAATATCACTATTTGACACTGTTGAGGAATGGCGCGGATTATGTGAACCAGTTCCTCTCATATTTCCCGTGGTATCAATACATTTTTGATGCGTTTTATATGCAGTTTGCGGAATTTGTTCGGTGTGTTCATCAATCATATGTGGATCGGTATGTCCGGAAAACAGTGGCGGAAGGGTGTGTTCCTAAAAAATACATGCCGCATATTTGGCGGTTGCATCACCAGATATATTTGCCGAGTTTGGCGATAGGGGAGGGAGGAGGTGGTGGTGGTGTCTCAAAGGTGATTGTGAAACGGAATGTGGTGGAGACATATGTGTTGGGACTGGAGGTCAAAGAGGTGATTCATTATTTGAAAATGTAAAGGTAGGAGATGTGGGTGTGTGGGTGTGTTTGAAAAATATTATGTATATAATAATATTTTTTTCCTAAATGATGTGAAATTTTATACGTTTGTGCCGATTGAATCTGTAGGACTGGGAGTAGGAGTAGGAGTAGGGGGTGTAGGTGATGGATTTATCCAGCCTGGAATTTTTTCGATAATCAGATTAATAATATACTGGTCATCGCCGCCCCAACCAGAATATTCGGTTCCTTCTAATTTGTAGAATACACGTTTTTGCAAAGTGTTATTATCGTCCATCAAACTAACATACAAATCGGCACTTTTAAAAAGGTCGACTCTTGTAACTTCATAACAAAAAGAAGTAATATTGTAATAAACGGTCATGACAACGGGAGTAGGTAAAACAGCAGACATTCTATATAATAGTATTATATATAAATTATAATTATAAAAACGAATGTATTTGTTTGATAATATGTATTATAGTGGAGAATATAACAATTCACCAGTTGTAGGATTATAATATAATGCTTTAAAACCAGTAGGTACAGGAGCAATATTTCCTCGTATAGGAGCAATATAACAACCTACTTGTGATGGATTGAGTGCAAAACCAGTTGCATTAATACAAATAGAATTTCCTACTTGACTCTCATAACCTGCAAAAGAACCAATGGCAATCGAGTTTCCACCTTGACTACTTGTATTCCCATAACCTGCATATGTACCAATGGCAATCGCATTACCAAGTTGGGGCTTTGTATTTCCAGAATTTCCAACACCTGCATTCGCACCAATGGCAATTGCACCCCTACGTTGATAATAAACTCCAGCTGCTGAACCTATTGCAATTGCATCTACACCTTGACCGTTACCACCTGCATTAATGCCAAATGCACAAGAAGTTGCACCTTGATTTGTATTGCCTGCATTTTGACCAACTGCAGTTGCACTTGCTGCTTGATTTGAATTACCAGCATAATAACCAATAGCAACTGCTTGTGCTCCTTGAGACGTAGTACCTGCAGAATTACCAACAGCAACTGCACTTGTTCCTTGTGTAGTTTGACCTGCACCCAAACCAACGGCAACCGCATTTGTTCCTTGAGTTGTTTGACCTGCAGCCCAAGCAATTGCAACTGCATATGCGCCTTGAGTTGTTTGACCCGCTCCATAACCAACCGCAATAGCACCAAGTTGTTGATTATTTTGACCAGATTCTCTTCCGACCGCAACACAATTCTCTTTTTGTCTTATTTGACCCGCAGCATAACCAACCGCAACCGAATAATCAGATTGACCAGTTTGTCCAGCGTAAGAACCAACTGAAACTGCACCACCAACCGAAGTTCCTTGATAACTTATTCCAGCTTCTCTTCCAATTGCAACACAATTATCTTTTTGGTAAAATTCACCAGCCGAATTACCAACTGCAACTGCATAAGTACCTTGATTTGTTCGAGCCGCACCCGGACCGATTGCAGTTGAAGCCGTTCCCTGATTATTTCGAGCAGCTGTATAACCAACTGCAACCGAAAACCCTGCTTGATTATTTTGAGCACACTCTGTACCGACTGCAGTCGAATAACCACCTTGTTGAATTTGACCTGCAACATAACCAATCGCAACCGTGTGTTCTTTTTGACCAGTTAAACCAGCCTGATTACCAATCGCAAGTGCATTATAGGATTGAGCATATCGACCTGCCTGATTACCAATTGCAACTGAACTATTACCTTGACAATTTGATGCATCTACACCTTGACCTGCAGCAAAACCAATCGCAACTGATTCTGTTCCTTGATAATTTTGACCTGCGTATGGTCCTACGGCAACTGAACTTGTTCCTTGATTTGTTTGACCTGCAACCACACCGAGAGCAACTGCACTTGCTCCTTGAGATGATTTTCCAGTATTATCACCGATAGCAACTGCACTTACTCCTTGACTTGTTTGACCAGATACATTACCAATCGCAACTGCATTTTGACCTTGAATGTCTGCTCCTGTACTACCTTTACCTGCCGATTGTCCAATGGCAATTGCGCCCAAATTTTGACTATTTTGACCAGCTTGATAACCAATTGCAACACACATTGTTTTTTGATAATTTTGACCAGCTTGATAACCAATTGCAACCGCATTTGTTGTTTGACTTGTTTGACCACAACCAGAACCAACGGCAACAGAATTTACTCCTTGACTGCCTGCACCTGCAGCAGTACCAACCGCAACTGCATATTGACCTTGACTTGTTTGACCTGCAGCTTGACCAACTGCAACCGCACTTGTTCCTTGTGTAGTTTGACCTGCATTTAGACCAACGGCAACCGTTTGTATTCCTTGATTTGAATTGCCTGCGCTATCACCGATTGCAACTGCACTTTGTCCTTGACTTATTTTACCTGAATTAACACCAACTGCAACCGCGTATTGTGATTGATTATTATAACCAGCTGCATAACCAACTGCAACCGCAGATGATTTTTGTTGATTACTTCCAGACTCTCTTCCTATTGCAACTGCATATTCTGTTTGACCAGTAAAACCTGCATATAAACCGACTGCAATTGAACTTTGTCCTTGTGATGTTTGACCTGCAGCATTGCCAATGGCAACTGCATTACCACCTTGTGATGTTTGACCAGGAGCATTGCCAATGGCAACTGCATTTGTTCCTTGAGTTGTTTGACCTGCAGCATTACCAAGGGCAACTGCATTGCCACCTTGACTTGAATTACCCGCATTTACACCAACTGCAACTGCATTACCTAATTGATTTGAATTGCCTGCAGAATTACCAATAGCAACTGCATTGCCACCTTGAGTGTTATATCCTGCTCTATTTCCAACTGCTACGGTAGACGAACCTTGAAGATAATTACCTGCCAATGTTCCAATGCATACAGCATTATCACCTTGAGTTGTTTGACCAGCAGCATAACCAACCGCAACTGAATATCCACCACCTGGACCGCCTTGATTGGTTAGACCTGCACTATCTCCAATTGCAACACATCTTACTAATTGTCTTGAATAACCGGCTAAATAACCAACTGCAACACTACTATTTGCTTGTCCAGTAAAACCGGCTGAAGCGCCAATAGCAACTGCTTCTGTTCCTTGTCCAGTAAAACCGGCCGAAGTACCAACCGCAACCGAATTTGTTCCTTGACTTGAATAACCGGCCGAACTACCAACTGCAACCGAATTTATTCCTTGACCAGTATAACCGGCCCTAACACCAACTGCAGTTGATCCTTCAGCTTGCCAATTAAAACCAGTCTGAAAACCAATTGCAACTGTATTTCCACGTTGATTACTACCACCAGCAGATGTGCCGATTGCAACTGCATTAATTGTTTGATTGGTTTGACCTGCAGCATAACCAACCGCAACTGCTTGTGTTCCTTGTGATGTTTGACCAGCTCCATTTCCAACTGCAACTGCATTACTTAATTGACTTGAATAACCTGCCACATAACCAACTGCAACTGCGTATGTTCCTTGTGATGTTTGACCTGCTCCAGCTCCAACTGCAGTTGCATAAGCTGCTTGATTTAAAGTACCAGCATTATAACCAACTGCAGTTGCTTCTGTTCCTTGAGTGTTATATCCTGTCAGAAAACCAACTGCAGTTGTTCTTAATCCTTGACTTATTTGACCTGCTCCAGCTCCAACTGCAACTGCATTGCCACCTTGACTTGAATTGCCTGCGTTTAAACCAACCGCAACTGCTTGTGTTCCTTGTGATGTTTGACCTGCTCCAACTCCAACTGCAACAGAATTACCTATATTATTACATATTACAGCTTTACATGATATACTACCATTTGCAGTTACATTTCCACTTACCTGAAGATCATTTGATATTTCAACATTATCCCAAAAATAATGCGTTCCAGTATTAGGTATTTCATATTGAACGAAATTAGAAGTTGATGCATTTCCTACATCTGCTCTATAACCTGATTTAATTGATAAAATCCCTATACCTACATTCCCATTTATATATGTTGCCCCATCCACATATAACTTATATGAAGAATTCGATAAACCTTGTCCTCCAATATAAACTCCAGTTAAACTTAAATTTATATAAGCAGTAGTACCATATATGCCAATACCACCAATATTTGTGTTTCCATTATAATACATGACTGCATTTGTAGTTAATGAATTTCCAAGGAAAATACTCATTTTTTGGTTATTTGTTCCTGCGATTCCTTTAAAAAAGGCAACCGGATTTTGGTCTATGTTCGAGTTTGCAACTTGGAATGTTCCATTCACATCCAACAAATATGCAGGTGTACTGGTCCCTATACCAACATTCCCATTATTCAAAAGACGCATCCTTTCCGTTCCTGCAGTCAAAAGTCGAATATTTCCCGACTGTGTTCCCAATTCAAAATTAGTACCACTATTGGAAGAAAGACCAATATTTCCCGTGAAATTACTATTTGTAAAATCAATTCTCGGGTTATTTGTAGCTGTATTTGGATTGACGACAATATTACTCATGGTTTAAAATAATTATATATAATAATTATTTTTATATTTCAACCCTTCTAACGATTTGATTTGATTTTGACCAAACATCTCAAACACATCTCCACCTCAACTACTATATCCTTTCGCCAACATGGATAATTTCTGAATATAATCCAGCGAATGTTTCCGATTCACTTCCGTCATATTCCGGATTGGTTCGCGTATCTTGTCGATGGTTTTCATAACATCACCCGCATTCGACAATAGATTCAAATCCGAACTATAATCTTTATCTATGAAAAAGTCTAAATTTCCCGCTGCAATAAGTTTGGCATATGGGACACACACATATGTATACCAAACTTTGATAATAATGGTCGGATTTCCTTTCCTAAATAGTTCAAATGCGGTTTTCGCCGCCTTAATATCGCCATCATCTTGGACAATGGAAATGATATCATCTAAAAACTCGAAGAAAAGAGTATTAAATGCTTTTAAAAGAGTCGATTTATCCGCCATTATGTATGTATGAATATATTGAAAATAATATATTCATATATTTAAGTCGTTTTGTCCTAAAGGTTTATTTTCGATGGTTGGTCGGGGGGGGCGGGGTGGGAAAAATTTTTTTTTGGTATTCCCCGTTCAAGACAATCTCGGATTATATTGGTTCGGCGCGGCTTGTTGTTTAATTTCTTCATTGCGTTTCTGTTGCAAAACGTCAATGGTCGTTCCTTCCGTCAATTTATCCGGGCGATACGTATCCGGCGGTGTCTGAATCATCAACACGTCCTGACTCGCCGGGACATAATTATACAATGGCCGATTGCCCCCCCGACCTTTGGCACTCAAATCGTCCGATGACATATTATACAAGGTATACTGTTCCGACATGATATTCGACGATGCCGTTCCACCGATTCCCAACACGAATCCAGATGGTTCGCCGCCACCCTCCGCCGTCGCCGTTTGATGTCCCTGTGAAACCAACGGTTGATAATATTTCACAATTTCATCGCCGAAAATGGCATTGTAATTTCGATTCACAAGCAACAATGCGGGAACACTATGCACATTCGGCGGTATGGGGACCATCTTGCCCGATTCCAAAATAATCACTGTTTGACCAGTAGAGGAATCCCGCGTCCGTTTGTCGATACAAATACAATTGATTTTTTCGCCTAAACCTTCTTTTGCGACAAACTGAATCACCTTTTTGGAATGCGCGCAATAATTACTGTAATACAAAATATCCATAATGTTTCAGAGAAAGACAATTTACATTATGCGTAAAAAAGGATAATTTGTACAAAACGCATAATACCTCCGGACGCCCCCATCCCACACCACACCACCCAACCAAAGACCCAAGATTTGTCCTACAGAATAATACTGTGGGACAAATGACACAAGACCCTCCCCACCCCACCCCACGCCCTAAATCGAATTATTACACATAGTATACAACAATCGATTCTGGAAATAAAAAAAGAAAAATATAGACGAACCCATTATCAAAGAGATGTAATATTTGAATCCCTTTACTGGTTTCGTAAATCCAATATATAATCCAACTATCAAAAATGCTGCAAAATACACGAATCCAACCACCGACAAAATGTAAAACCAAATACAGTATTTATGACTAATTGGTCCAAAAAGATAATCAATGTCTCCCATTACCAAATTATATATTGGACACATATAAAAATACAATGCTAAAACTAAAAATATAAATGGATAATATAAACATATATCACAATCAAACCATGAATATTGGAATAGATAACCCCACCATTTGGAAGATTATAAATACATATTTCAGAGATAATCCGAAAATTTTAGCCAAACATCATATCGATTCATACAATGACTTTTTCAAAAACGGGATTTTCCAGATATTCCGCGATCTAAACCCAATACGAATCACCGCGAAATATGATAAAAAAACGGACGAATTCAAATCGGAATGTCTCTTGTATTTGGGCGGACGCGACGGTACTCGTGTGTATTTTGGAAAACCGGTCATATATGACGATAATCGCTCTCACTATATGTTTCCCAATGAAGCCCGTCTTCGTAATATGACGTATGGTATGACCATTCATTATGACGTTGAAGTGGAAATCATTGATACCTTAGAGGCGGGCGAAGCACCACGTGTGGTTGGATTGGAGAAAATCGAGGAGAAACCTGACGACGAGGTGGAATCGGACGACGACGACGACAACGAGGAAGGTATGGAGGGCGGGGCAGGAGGAGGGGCAGGAGGAGGGGCGGGCGGGGATGTCCTACAGGATAATTCGAAGGTAGGGGTAGGGGTAGGGGTAGGGGGCGCAGGCCCAGGGGAATCACGTGTGAAACCGCCTCCCAAAACGACCAAGGGGAAACGAACGTCCACGAAAGCCCGTGGTCGTGGTGCGAATTTGACGCCCGCAGAAACGTCTTTTCTACGCGAATTGACCGAAAAATCTCTGATTCAACCCAATGTTCAGAAGCGTGTCATCGAATTGACCAAAATATATTTAGGAAAATTCCCCATCATGTTGCAATCCGACTTTTGTATTTTGAATGGGTTAGCCCCCGAAACGCTTCATATAATGGGCGAATGTCGCAATGATATCGGCGGATATTTCATTATTGACGGAAAAGAGAAAGTGATTATCCCACAGGAAAATTTCGGCAACAATATGATGTATATCCGTAAATCGTCGGATGATAAATATCTGTGGTCCGCGGAAATCCGGTCCGTCTCTGAAAACATTTCGAAACCGGTCCGAACACTCTCGGTCAAATTGGTCGCGCCTTCTTCCAAATACAAATTTATGAACATTGTCGTCTCTATCCCCAACGTTCGAAAACCGATTCCGCTATTTATCGTATTTCGCGCATTAGGCATCATCTCTGACAAGTCCATCATAAAAATGTGTTTATTAGATTTGGAAAAATACAAATCCATGTTGCCACTCTTTGTACCATCCGTGTATGACGCGGGGTCAATCATGACCCAATCTCTGGCTCTGAAATATATCGCCACATTTACGAAATGGAAGACCGTCACATACACATTGGAAATCCTCGCCGATTATTTCCTACCCCATATCGGCGAAACCAATTTCTTGGAAAAGGGTTATTATTTAGGACACATGGCATTCCGGATGTTGCTGGTTCATATGGGAATCGAAGAACCGACGAAGCGCGATAATTTCCAATACAAGCGTATTGAGACCGACGGTGTATTATTATCGGGATTGTTCCGCGAATATTTCAAAATCCAACACCGGAAAATCCAATTGGGATTTGAACAGATATTGTATTACAATCAATCCATGTACGAAGATAATCTGTTTGACCTCATAAATGCCAATTTCAAGGAAGTGTTCAGAGAACGATCCGTAAACGACGGATTTCGTCGTGCTTTCAAGGGAAATTGGGGTGCGGCGGAACATACACGTCGTATAGGTGTCGTCCAAGATTTGAATCGTCTGTCTTTTAATTCGGCCATGAACAATTTGCGAAAGACGGTGCTTTCGATGGATTCCGATTTGAAAGTGGTGGAGCCGCGTTTATTGAACAATTCGCAATGGGGGTTTTTCGATCCGATAGATACTCCCGATGGCGGTAATATTGGTATGCACAAACACCTGTCGATTTCCACCTATATTACCAAAGGATATCCTCGCGAGGGATTAGTGGAATGGTGCCGTCAGAAAATATCAATGAAACCCCTGTGTGACTGCACACCGGATGCTTTGGCGGGTCTTACACGGGTATTTGTGAATGGTGCTTTGGTAGGTGCATTATCGAACCCGGTGGAATCCATTGCGAAAATCAAATTGTATCGTCGGAATGCGTTATTGCCGATTCATACCAGTGTATCATTTGATAAAAAATACAACGTCATAAATATGTTTACGGATGCGGGGCGAGTAACCCGTCCCATTTTCTACAAGAACGATGCATTGGGGAAATTCGGGTTCCAAGAGAAACGCCTGTTGGACATTTTGAAATCGGGGAATTTCACGTGGGAACAATTAATTACGGGATTCAACGAGAAATCGTCAGAGGCGCGATTTCATCGCGATGCGGGTCTTATATATGAATTGTCGGAATTGTACCAGATTCCGGAAGGTGGGGGGTCGAATCCGGCACAATATGACCGGTTTCTCGAAGATTCCGCCGTATTGGACTATATTGACCCCAATGAAACCGAGGATACACTCATTGCATTGAACACCGATGAATTGTCGGGAATGGGCGGTTTGAATGTGGGAAAGATTTCGTCCGACAAATATACCCATTTGGAAATACACGAATCTTTCATGTTTGGAATGATGTGCAATTTAATCACTTTCCCCGAAAACAATCCGGCAACACGTAATAATTTCTCCTGTGGTCAGAGCAAACAGGCGATTTCAATGTATCACACGAATTTCCATGTAAGAATGGACAAGATGTCGGTCATCCTGAATTATGGTCAAACACCATTGGCCAAGACCCGATATTACGAACATATTTGCAACAACGAAAATCCATATGGCGAGAATGCGATTGTGGCCATTATGATATTCACGGGTTATAATGTGGAAGACGCGGTATTAATCAACGAGGGGGCATTACGTCGCGGGCTGTTTCGAACCACGTATTATACCACCTATGAGGCGCACGAAGAAAAATCGATGGTGGGGGGAGTGTCCAACAGTGAAATTCTGTTTACCAATATCGAACGCGATGATATGGTGGTGGATACCAAACCGGGAATCGACTACAGCCATTTGGATACATATGGAATCATACGTGAAAACACGGAAGTGAATGACAAGATGGCCATTATTGGATTATCCGAGGCATCCACCGGCGCAAACAAACGCCGCGATGTATCGAAAGTGCCGAAAAAAGGGCAATTAGGAACGGTGGACAAAACATTTATAACGGAGGGCGAACAAGGTCAGAGAATCGCCAAAGTCCGGATTCGCGAGGAACGTATTCCCAATTTGGGCGACAAGATGGCATCGAGGAATGGTCAAAAAGGTACTGTTGGACTCATCATTCCCGAAGCCAATATGCCATTTACTGCCGACGGAATACGTCCCGATATTATCGTGAATCCCCACGCCATACCTACACGTATGACCATTGGTCAATTGGTCGAATGTATCACGGGTAAAACGGCGGCATTATACGGCGGATTCGCCGATTGCACGGCCTTCAATAATCGCGGGTCCAAAATCGGCGTATTCGGGGAAATGTTGGTGGGCGAAGGGTTCCATTCCAGTGGGAATGAAGTCCTATATGATGGTATGACGGGTAAACAGATTGAGGCGGAGATATTCATGGGTCCTACATATTATATGCGATTGAAGCATATGGTGAAAGACAAGGTCAATTTCCGTGCACTGGGTCCCCGAACGGCCTTAACACGACAGCCTGTAGGAGGCAGAGCGAATGACGGTGGATTGCGTATTGGTGAAATGGAGCGTGATGGTGTATTGGCACACGGGATGTCGGATTTCTTGCGCGAATCCATGATGGAACGGGGGGATAAATATTATATGGCGGTGTGTAATCAATCGGGGTTGGTGGCGATATATAATCCATCCAAGAATCTGTTCATGTCGCCGGCAATTGACGGTCCGATCCAATACGTAGGTTCGGTGGATGGTCAAGATACGCATATTTCGCACGTGACACAATTCGGCCGGAGTTTCAGTGTTATTTGTATTCCATATTCTCTGAAATTACTTGTGCAGGAACTACAGACGATTAATATACAGATGCGTGTAATAACGGAGGATAATATTGACCAGATGTCCAATATGATGTATTCGGATAATATCACGAAATTGACACAAATCTCTGATATGACTCCCGAAAAAATCATACAAATGATTCATAAAGAATATACACATACAAATCATTTCAAGGAACATCCCAAATCGGATTCGGAATTGTCATCAAAGGAAATCCAACAGAATATTTCAGAGAATATAGATTCTCCACTATTTCAACCGGCCTCTCCTGTGTATCAACCTGACAATTATAGTCCACCATATCAGTCAATGACTGATTCTCCCGCATATGCATCTCCAGGATATGCTTCTCCAGGATATGCATCTCCTGCATATGCTCAAGAATCGAATTCTCTGAACAGTGATGAAACAAATTCCGAATTTTCAAATGTAAAAGTATCGGAATACAAAGTCCGTATAAAACCTTCTATAAAACCCCCTGTAGGATTCAACCAAGACCAAATATGGACGGTTATTTCCGTGAATAACCGGTTTATGACAATCGAGGCGTATAACAAAGAGGGGGAATTGAAACGTGATATTATTGCCATTGGGGATGTGGAACGTGTAGTTCCAGAAGTCGAGAATGCGATTCAAGGTGTGATTGAGGGAGGTTTGGGTGGTTTGTCCAACAGTGATATTTTGGGGGGTGCTGGATTCCCCGCCGGAGGCGGTCTTGGTAGTGGCGGCAGCGGCATTGCGTTTAGTCCCAATATAAACATTATTACGGGTGGCGAAAACAATATTAGTGGGGTTGATTTAAATAGTGGTGGAGCGGGTGGAGCGGGTGGAACTGGTTCGAGTGTGGGTGGTGGTGGGGATGGATTAATCGATGTTACAAATAGTGTGGGCGTGGGTGGGGGTGGCGGAGGCGGCGGTGGTGGAGGCGGTGGTACGGTGAGCGGAGGTATATCAAGTGATTCAAAAATAACGGAAATGCCCAATTTCAATCAACCTCTGATGGTAGTCAAAAAGGGATAATAATAAAATTGAAGTAAAAAAATATATAAACAATTATATATACCAACTAACAATCAATCATCAACAAAATGGCATTATCCAGTACAAGAATCCAAACCATATATAAATCACGAAATACGATATTGGAACTTTTGAAGGCACAGAATTACGACACAACCGATTATTCAGAGTTTAGTATTAACGAGATTGACATTATGCATTCCAGTTCGCAGCTCGACATGTTAATCAAACACATAGACAATAGTCGGTCAGTATATATAAAATACTATTTGACGGCAAAACAATTGCGTCCCACAAATTTAGATGAAATGGTGGAAGACTTGTATATGATTGAGAATGTATTGACCAAAGCCGATACATTTATCATTATTGTCAATGAAGAACCGAATGATACGATTATCGAAAAGATCAAATACCTGTATGAACAAAAAGGGATTTTCATTGTAATGCACAACATTGCCAGATTGCAATATAATATTTTGAAACACCAATATGTCCCAGAGATGCGAATATTATCCAAAACCGAAGAAGAAGAAATCAAGACCAAATACAATTTGATGGATACGTCGAAACTTCCCGAGATTTCGCGGTTTGATGCACAGGCATTGGTGATGAATGTGCGTCCGGGAGATGTGTGCCATTTCAAACGTATGAGTCCTACATCATTATTTACCGATTATTATCGTATTTGTGTGTAATATACGGTGTAGGG
>Ga0114979_10001417_pt1 | contig 16156 bp, 14 predicted proteins | sample S_140625_EF_Meta_FD_87315 | JGI IMG/M metagenome (GOLD analysis project Ga0114979, IMG submission 87315) | Freshwater microbial communities from Lake Simoncouche, Canada to study carbon cycling - S_140625_EF_MetaG | ecosystem: Environmental > Aquatic > Freshwater > Lake | place: Lake... | reverse complement strand
GTGTCGTCGACATAATTGCCGGTTAGCTTGCCGGTGACGCTGCCACAACCGCTAAGGCTGAGGCTGAGGCAAAGCACCAGGGCCACCATGGCCTTGACCGCCAGTCGAGCGCCCAGGGCTTCGCCGATCCAAGTTGCCAGTCGTTGGATGGAACGGAGGGCAGCCATAGAGGTGCGGCAAGGTGCGCCGATCCTAAGGATGCGCAGGTGTCCTGACAGGCGATTCCGCTGCGATCCGTTGCATCAGGAGGGGTATGAGGTCGTCTGCGGCCAGGTCCTGCTTTTCCCCTTCAAGACGCGACACCAGTTCGATCTGGCCGTTGGTGGCGCCCCGGCCCACAACCACCCGGAAGGGAATGCCAATCAGGTCGGCATCCTTGAATTTGACTCCGGCCCGTTCGTCGCGGTCGTCCAGCAGCACCTCCACACCGGCGGCTTGCAATTCGCCATAAATCCGCTCCCCCAGTGCCACCTGCACCGGTTCGTTGAGGCTGGCGATCACCACAATCACCGCGAAGGGGGCGATGGCCAGGGGCCAGCAGATGCCGTTGGCGTCATGGTTCTGCTCGACGGCGGCCTGGGCCAGCCGCGACACGCCGATGCCGTAGCAGCCCATCCAGAGGGGTTCTTCCTGGCCGGCCTCGTTGGTGAAGGTGGCTTCGAGGGCGGTCGAATATTTGCGGCCCAACTGGAAGATATGGCCCACTTCGATGCCGCGGGTGGCCTCCAGGTGCTGGGAGCCATCGTGCAGGCAGCGGTCCCCGGGTTGGGCGGCCCGCAGGTCCACGCCCTGGGGCAGGGGGCCGAGATCGGCCCAGGTGGCGCCAACCCGATGGCTGTCCACCTGGTTGGCCCCGCAGACAAAACGTTGCAGCTCCAGGGCGGTGGGGTCCGCCAGCCTCAGGAAGTGGCGTTTAAGGCGTGGGGGAACAACAGGGTTGGCGCCGGATATCCACTTAGCACCCGCTGCCGTGTCTTTCTGGGCCAACTTGTCATCCGCCAAGTCGGGTCCCAGGTAGCCGAAAGGGATGGCGTCGAGGGCCAGGGGCAGGTTCCAGCGTTGGACGAGGGCGCCATCGAGGGGAGCCACCTCCAGCAGGCCCCCGTGGTCGGCCAGGACAGCGCTGATGGCATTGGCCAGTTTCACCTCATTGAGCTGCTGGTCGCCCCGCAGGCTCACGAGCACGGGCTGCACCAGACCGTCGGCGAAGCGGGCCGCCAGCAGCAGCACTTTGACGATTTGGGTGGGGTGGAAGCCATGGGCTGCGACCAGGGCATCAATGGTGGTTTGTCCCGGTGTAGCCAGGGAATGGCAAGGGGCGGGGCCCAGGGGTACCGCCTCGGGAGCGAAGGACACAGCCCTTTCCTGGTTGGCGGCATAGCGGCCGTCGGAACTGGCCAGGACCAGGTCTTCGCCGGCTTCGGCCGTGACCATGAACTCCTGGCTGGCGGACCCGCCGATGGCGCCGCTGTCGGCCTCGACGGCCACGGTGCGCAGGCCGCAGCGGGCAAAGATGCGGCGATAGGCGCCATCCATTGCGGCGTAGGTCTGGCGCAACGAGGCTTCGTCGGCATGGAAGGAGTAGGCGTCTTTCATGATGAATTCGCGACCCCGCATCAGGCCAAAGCGGGGACGAATCTCATCGCGAAACTTTGTCTGGATCTGGTAAAGGTTGACCGGCAGCTGGCGGTAAGAACGGATCAGGTCTGCGGCCAGGGCGGTGATGACCTCTTCGTGGGTGGGACCCAGTCCCTGTTGCCGGCCTTGGCGATCGGTGAGGTGGAACATGATGCCTTCGCCCGCTGTGTAGCCGGCCCAGCGGCCGCTGCGCTCCCAGAGGTCGGCGGGTTGGAGCTGGGGCAGCAGCACTTCCAGGGCGTCAGTGCCGTTCATTTCCTGGCGCACGATCTCGGAGATCTTCTGCAGGACGCGCCAGAGCAGGGGAAGGTAGGCGTAAATGCCGGAGCTGATCCGGCGCGTGTAGCCGGCGCGCAAAAGCAATTTGTGCGAAACAATCTCCGCCTCAGCCGGATCGTCCCGAAGCGTCACCAGCATCAGGCGGGAGACGCGCATGGCCAACAATCAAGAAGTGAGCGGACCCTACCATTGGCCCCCGGAGTCCCCGACAAGCTCCTGCAAGCGAAGTGGGGGTGTGAACTGCTATAGTCTCAAAGCTAGTTTAGGCTCAAAGCTAGCTTTGGACCGTTTTTTTCCGCATTGGTTCAATTTCACTGGGTTGGGGGCGGGACCGGCCATTGCAAGGAATCTGCCAAGGAGTGTTAACATAATTGGAAATATCTGCTAAGTTCCCAGGCAATCTGGTTGGCTCCTGCGTTTCATGCTCGCCCCAACGGCTACCACGTTCATTGGCACCGGTGGCGCTAATGGGGTTCAGGCATTGGCTTCATCCCTGACCCAGGGGAGCGTGGCTGCTGGCGCTGGGCAAAGCGACGAGCTTTTGGTCAATATTGATGATGTGCAAAAGGCCCTGAATCGCTCCCGCGCTTCAGTATACCGGTATACAAATACCGATCCTCGTAACCTCAATCCACCCTTTAACCCCCGAAAACTGAATCCCGAATACCGCTCCGATCAGAAGGATCCGCTGATTTTCCATCCCAATGAGGTGGCCCGTTTTGCCAGGGATGTGCTTCGCATCAAGGAAGTGACGGTGGAGGTGCTCAATTCACCCTCTACCGCCACCCAACAGCTATTGGGATCCATCTTGGACGAGCTCCGCGCCATCCGCACGCACCTAGACCACATGGAAGATCTTCCCAGTCAGCTCAATCACCATCGTCACAACAGTCAGGCTCGCCCGGCCGCTTGAGCCCAAAGCCCCAAAGCACTCTCTTTCAACAGGTGGGGTTCTCGCTCCTTAGGCAAGGCGTTGGAGCAGAACCCCCTCGTAATCCAGGGCCCGGAATACCGGTGCCGGGTCGCTGAAGCCGGCCGCTTCCACTAGGGCTGCCAGTCGTGACGATCCGATCGGATGGACGGCTTCGGTGAGTCCCCGCAGGGGTTCATCGTTGGCGATCGTTTCCCCATCCAGGGGACCGGCGGCCCGTTGAAAGGCCAGTCGCGCCGCCGCCAATTGCTCCTGCAGGGCGGACTTGCCGCCCTGCATCAGATCTACCAGCAGCACCTGTCCTCCCGGCCGCAGGCTGCCGGCCAGGGCTGTCAGAAATCGAAGTTTGCTGCCGTCATCGGGCAGGCCCTGCAGCACCAAAACCGCAAGGGCGCCGTCGAAGCCCGTCGTGGTGTCGAGATCTTCCAGTCGGGCGTCCTGCCAGGTGATGCCTGAGCCACCGCTGGGTTGCTCGCTGGTCAACCTTTCCCGGGCGGCTGCCAGCATGGCCGGCGAGGGATCGATGGCGGTCAGTCGCCAGTCAGGGCGTTGGCGTCGGGCCTCTAGTAATTCGGCGCCCGTGCCGCAGCCGGCCACCAGAATCGACGCGCCTGGGGCTGCCCCTAAGGGGGAGCTGGCCAGCAGGGCCACGCCCAGGCGGGCCAGGCTGCTGTAGCCGGGGATCAGGAGCTGGGCAATGCGGTCGTAGCGGGCCGCGGCGGTATCGGACAAGGAACCCAGGCGATGGCGCCATGCTAAGCAGTGCCCCGCCGGCCCTTTTGGCGACAGGTGATGGGCAAGCCTGCGTTGGTTCGGGAATCGGGGCGGGACGTGTCTTAAGTTGGGCGGCGCCGATACCAAGATCCACCGTGCCCACCATCCGTTTTGAAAAGGAAGGCCAGCAGGTGGGTTGCATTGAGGGTGCAAACCTGCGCAAGGCTGCCCTTGATGCCGGAATCAACCCCTACAAGGGCTTGAACAACTTCAACAACTGCGGTGGCCTGGGCCAGTGCGGCACCTGTGTGATGGAGGTGGTTGAGGGGGGCCGCAACCTTTCCCCCCGCAGCGATGTCGAGGAGGTCTATCTCGCCGACCGCCCCGCCAACTACCGCCTCAGCTGCCGCACCACCGTCAACGGAGATGTCACCGTGCGGACCAATCCCGGTGACGGCGTCGGCAAGGGCTCCAACAGCCTGGTCGGTGCCCTCAAGGCCCTGGTGGGCCGCCGCTGAATGGGGCCATGGCCAGTCACGCCGCGGCCGGCACCATCCTTTACGGCTACAAGGCCTGTGGCACCTGTCGCAAGGCTTTGGCCTGGTTGAAAGACCATGGGCTCGAACTCCCCATGGTCGACATCACCACAACCCCACCCACCCCCGATCTGTTGCGTCGCGCCCTGGCCCAGGAGGGTGGCCGATCCCGCCTGGTCAACACCAGTGGTCAGAGTTACCGAACCCTTGGCGCCGCTGCGGTCAAGGCGCTGGGGGATGGTGCGTTTCTGCAGGCCCTGGCGGCCGACGGTCGCCTGATCAAACGTCCGTTTCTAGTCACGCCAACGGGACCCATCCTCACTGGATTTCGTCAGGACGAATGGGAGCAGGCCCTGCTTCATTCCTGAGCCATCCAGGGTTCGCCTCCAGAGCCCCAGGCTGCCCGGTTCCCCCAAGGCTCATCAGCTCATCCAATTCGTCGATCAGCCCTTCAATGCCAGCCCGGTTGATCTGGCTGAGGTAGTTGCGCTTGACCGCTTCCAGCAAGGCGCAAAGTAGCTGTTGGGAGCGCTCCAGGTTCGGACCCTGCTCCAGGGACGCTGCCAGCTCCTCCCAGAAGCGGTCCAGACAGCGCTGCAGCAGGGCGAGTTGTTGGTCATCCCTGTGGCCCAGCCGATCTCCGGTGCTGCGGCTGAGGTCGATGAGGCTCTCCACCATGCCGACGGCCAATTGGCGGCTGAAACCTTTCTCCATCTCCAGCAGCGGTTGCAGCCCCCGCAGGGAGGTGGGAATCACCGACGATTGCAGGCTGCGCTGCAATGCATGGCCCAGAACTCCCTGCAATTCGGGTGCCAGGCGAGGGGCCACCTCCACCAGCAGCATCGGACCCCAGATCCGCACCAGCTCCAGCAGCTGGCGATCCCGGTGCGCCACGACGCTCTGGTCGCTGCGCAGGGAGCGGATCCGTTCCGGCCAGCGCCTGGAACGAATCAGTTGCTGCATGCCGTCCAGCAGTTGCAAGGCCAGCACCTCAAACAGCTCGACCGCCAGCAGGGCCACCACTCCACGGCTGATTACGGCCCGCAGCGGTTCGATGTTGATCAACCCGCCGGTCTGCAGCCGCTCCAGGACCGGCACCACCCGGAGCCAGCGCCAGAACGGCAGCAGCAGGGGCAGGTCGATCCAGCGGCGCAGCAGGGCCTGATTCCAGCTCAGACCAGGCAGACGGCGCCGCAGCCGCACTGCCCTTAACAGGATGTCGAACAGAAAGACGCTCTGGAAGAGCACCAGGTCGTAGCGCCAAAAGTGGTCCGTGGGACGGCCGTTGTTGTCGATCGAGCGCCAGTAGTTGGTGGCCACCAGCGGCAGCACCTCCTTGTTCCAGAAGCGGCGCTCCGATTTCCAGAGCTGGCTGTTGAGCCGAAGGGGATCGAGTAAATGGGCCGCGGACTCCTTGGCCGAGTCGAGATTGGCCCGGTTGCGCAGGCGGAATTTGATCTTTTCCAGCGTGCCTGAGGCCCCCGTCGCTTCAAAGGGATTGGTATCGATCATCTGCTCGTTCAAGTGGATCTGGCGCCGCAGCAAGCGGCTCTGGTCCGGCGAAAGAGTCAGGGGCGATCCGGGAGGGGCGGGTTGGAGCATGGCCTGGTCCAACTCGTTGAAACTGCGTTGGTAGGCCTGGGTTTCCCGGTGGCCCTCAATGCCCTTGATCGGGTCCATCCAAGGCGTCACATCAGGCAGGAAGCGCATCGGCAGGGCCAGGGGTGCCGAGGGAATCGGATAAAGATTGCGTTGCAGCCAGAAGATCCTCAGGGGCACATAGCTGAGGTCAAAGAACACCCACAGCAGGTTGATGGTTGCCCAGATCGCCACAAACCGGTCCCAGCTTCGCCCCAGGCGATGGGCCGGTACCGGCAGGACGTCATGCCAGCGGGGGCGAGCCATGGAAGCCTGGTGGCAGGGGGAGTGCTTACTCTGGCTTGAACCCCGACCTACCTGACGGAGTGCCTTGAGCCCGAAGGAATCCCAGGCCCATTTCCCGGCTGTCGACGCTGAAGACACCCGGATTCATGCCACCCGATCCAGGCGCCCTGAACGGGAGGAAGAGCCTGAAAACCCCTGGGCCTTCTGGCGCAGCCTGGTGTTGACCCTGGCCGTGGCCCTGGGGATCCGTCAGTTTCTGGTCGAGGCCCGCTACATCCCTTCGGGATCGATGCTGCCGGGTCTGCAGCTCCAGGATCGCCTGCTGGTGGAGAAACTGAGCTATCGGGGCCGGGCGCCCAAGCGGGGCGAAATCATTGTTTTTCATGCCCCCCACCACTTCGATCCGGTGCTGACCTCCCAGCAGCCCCGGGGTCCGCTCACCTGCCTGCTGGTCAACATCCCCGTCATCGGTTCCCTGGAGGGTTTGCAACAGCCCGCCTGCGATGCCTACATCAAGCGGGTCATTGGCCTGCCCGGAGAGCGGGTGGCGGTGGATCCCCGCGGCCGGGTGTCCATCAACGGCCAGCGGCTGAGCGAGCCCTATGTCAAGACTCCCTGCCCGGTGAATGCCCAGGGGGTCGGCCCTTGCCGCACCCTCGACGTGGTCGTGCCCCCAAAGCATGTGCTGGTGCTCGGTGATAACCGGGGCAACAGTTGGGATGGCCGCTTCTGGCCCGGTGGTCCCTTTCTGCCCGAGAGCGAGATCATCGGTCGGGCCTTCTGGCGCTTCTACCCCTTCAACAAGATGGGCAGCCTGGGAGCAACCACTCCGACGCAGCCGTGAAGCCGCTGGCCACCACCTGACCCACCAGGGGCCGTTCGGGCCAGGGGTGGTTCGCCGCCAAGGACCTTGCGTTCTGGGCTTGCCAGAGCCAGGGCCTGTCGGCATCGAACAGAATCCAGCGTTGGCTGCCGGGGGCCAGGGCCTCTTCCGCCACCCCCAGAAAACGGGCGGGACCCCAACAGAGCCGTTCCCACAACAGGGTTGGCTCCCAGCCGTGACCGCGCACTAGTTCCTGCCAGAGCAGGGGCAGGACCAGGCCATGGCCCGCCAGGCCCCCAGGGCGCTGGTCGAGGGGCAGGAGTTGTTCTTCCGCATCCAGGGGCTGGTGGTGCACCGCCACGGCGCTGATGATGCCTTCGGCCAGGGCCTCGATCAGGGCTCGGCGGTCCCCGGGACCCCCCAGGGAGGGAACAATTTTCCAGCCCTCATCGGCCAAGGTCAAGGCACCGCTGTCGCTGATCAGGTGCCACCAGCAGACGCTGGTTAGGGGGTGTTGCTGCTGGTGGTGGCGCAGCAGGGACACCCCTTCGGCGGTGGAGAGATTCATCAGCCGCAGCCGGGATTGGGGGAGGCGGCCCGCCAGGGTGAGCAAGGTCTGCAGGGGCAGGATTTCGCTGAGGGCCGGGTCCACCGGCCAACCCGCCCGCAACGCCTCCACCCGCTCGCGCACGAAGCCATCACGGCAGAGGGTGCTGTCCCGCATCGGCAGCAGGACGGGCTTGTCGGCCATTTCCGCCAGGCTCAGGCCCCGTTCCAGCAGCCCCAGGGGGGGCAGGCTGTCCTTAGCGGCCAGGCCGATGGCACCGGCCGCCAATTGGTCGCCGTGGCCGGCCAGGTCCCGATCCTGGCCTTCGAGGCAGAAGCTGCCCCAGAGGTACAGGTGCATCGGCGCCGGCCAATCCAGGCCCAGCCTCTCGGGTCGGTCCCTCCAGGCCTTGGCCCAGGGCAGCAGCGCCACACTGCCGTAGCCCCCTGCGGCGGCGGCGGCCTGGAGGCTCGTCAGGGTTTCGGCCCGGCCCAGGCAGGGGTCATCAAGGACGCTGTGGGGATCCACCAAGGGCGGGGCCAGCCAGCAGCTCTGGGCATCGATGGAGGGGCAGGGGCTGGGCCAGGGTCCTTGCAGGCCCCCAGGTTCGGCCAGGGCCTGCAGCCGTTGGCCGCTGATCAGGGCATCCACCACCCGGCTGGGGCGATCCGGCCCCTCCATCAGGTTGACCCGGCGCAGCAGCAGGTGCGGGTCGCTCATGGGGGCGCAAGCCGGCTCAAAGGGCTCCGGCGGCGGTTCGATCCAGCACGCCGCCCAGATGGCGGGTCAGATTCATGCTGGTGACCACCGCAGGGCCTTCGGCACCGTTCGGGTAATCGATCACTGTCACGCCACCGTTGCCCTGCTTCACGGCCCAGATGTGGCGGGCTTCCAGGCCGAGAAGGTGGCAGATCAAGGTCTTGTTGACGGCGTCATGGGCCACCACCAGGGCCGTTTCGTCGTTGTCGAGGCTGCGGACGATCCGCTGCCAGGCTTCCAGGGAACGGTCCCACACCTGTTGCAGATTTTCGCCCTCGGGCATCTGCACGGTTTCCGGCGCCCGCTTCCAATCGGCCAATAGCTCGGGCCAGTGGGTGGCGATTTCGCTTTCCAGGCGGCCCTCCCAGTGGCCGTGGCTGATTTCGCGCAGACCCTGGGTGGTCACTAAGGGCACGTGGGGATGGGAGGCCAGGATGGCCTCGGCGGTTTGGCGGGGGCGGGCCATGGCGCTGGTGTAGGCCCGCTGGATTGGGATCGACGCCAGAAATGCGCCCGCCGCCTGGGCCTGCTCCAACCCGCGGCTGTTGAGGGGGATATCGATCTGACCCTGGAAGCGCCCCTGCCGGTTCCAGTCGGTTTCCCCGTGACGCACCAGCAGCAGCCGGGGACCGGCGGTACGACGGGGCAGGGGGGCATCGAGGTGGGAGGTGCCGTTGAGGGACTCGATCTGGACCTCCAGGCTGCCGTCAGCCCGGCGGCTCAGGTTGAAGACCGAGATTGAGGCGTTATCCAGCCGAATCCGTCGAAAGCCCTCCAAACCCATGCCGAGCAGGTGCAGCACCAGCACCCTAAGGATGGCGTTGTGACCTACCACCAGCACGCTGGCAGCAACGCTGGGGGCAGCGAGGGCTTCGGCATGCAGGTCGATGAGGCGGTCGGCGAAGCGGGCGGCCTGCTCCATCAACTCGGGTAGGGGCCGATAGCTGCGGCCATCGGCCCGTTCCAGTTCCAGTTCGGCGGGGCGATGGCGCCAGGTGGCCTCCAGTTCTGGGGCGCGCTGGACGAGTTCGCTGAGGGTCCAGCCTATCCAGGGCTCCAGGTCGATCTCCAGTAGGTCGTCGTCCAGTACGTGGCTGACGCCATGGCCCTGGGCCGCCAGCAGCTCTTCGGCGGTGTGGCTGGCACGGCTCAGGGGCGACGAGAGGGCGGTGTTGAACGTCACCTCCTGCAGGTTGAGGCCGCAGGAGCGGGCCTGCTCACGCCCGGTGTCCGTGAGGCAGGAAAGGTCGTCCCGACCCTGGATGCGTTCCTCCAAGTTGAAGCTGCTGATTCCATGGCGAACCAGCACGAGACGAAGGGACACGGCCACTTGGGGGACTGGCGCCATCGTATTGGAGGGCCCCAGCCAGGCGGTTGGGAGGGCCCCCAGCCACGCCGTCGCCTCCAGGCGGCGCGACAGAATCGTTTCGCTTGTTTTCCGAGGCCCTGCGGTTGTCCGGTCCCCTATCCCAGCCGCTTCCAGAGCCCAGGAGCCCCATGGCCAGCCCCTACTGGAAACGGCTGCTGGCCCTGCTGGCCCTGGCCCTCAGCCTGGTCCTTTGGACCGAAGGATTGCTGGGCAGTCTGGAGCGGCCTTCGGTGTTGGATGCCCTCGGTGTGCGGCAAATGGAGGTGGCCGCCCTGGCGGTCGAGGGCCTGCCGGCCCCATGGCAGGCCGTTTTGGTGGGCGAAGATCCCCGGAGGGCCCTGAGCCAGGAGCTGGATCGCCAGATCAAGGCGTCCGGCCAGGCCGCCAATGCCGTTCAACGCCTGGAGATGGCCTTGCTGGATTCAGCAACGCTGACCGATCCGCAGCGGTCCCTTTCCGTCCCTGTCACCGGGTTACTGGACCAGGTTGATGGGGCCCGCCAGCCCCTGCTCAAGACCCTGCTGCGGGGCCAGCCCGTGGCAGTCGCTGAGCGTGCCCGGCTCCTGGCCCCCTGGGGTCAGGAGCCGATGCTGGAGCAGTTGATCTGTGAGCGGCTCGGAGGGCCGTCCAGCACCTGCCCCGCCCGGCGCCAACAGCGCCATCTGCTGATGCAGTTGCTGGGAATCAGCGTGCTGCCCGTGGTCCTGATGATCGCTGGGGGGCTTTTGCTGCTGCGCCAGCTCTGGCGCTTCTACCGCGGTTCCCTGGCGCCGTCGCCCCCGCTCCAGGGTCCGTCGCTTTCGGCGGTGGATGTCATCTTGCTGATTGCGGGGGGGTTCGTGCTTGTAGGGGAGGTGCTGCTGCCGGCCCTGCTGCAAAGCCCCACCCAGGCGCTACTCCAGAAGTTGCCCCTGGCCCCCGCCACGGCCCAGGGCCTGCAGGTGCTGTTCCAGTACGTGGCCTTGATGGCGGCGCCCCTGCTGATCCTGCACCTGTTGCTGCGGGGGCGGCAGGGTCCTGAGGGTGGCTGGTTGCAATGGCGTTGGCGGCCCCTGGCTGGGGCGCTGATTCAAGCCAGTGGCGCCCTGCTGATGGTGATGCCCCTGGTGGCCCTGGCCAGCTGGCTGCTCAGTTTGGTCTGGAGTGAACCGGGGGGCAGCAATCCGTTGTTGGAACTGGTGTTCCACAGCGGTGACAGGGTCGCGTTGCTGTGCCTGGGCCTCACTGCCACGGTGCTGGCTCCCCTTTTTGAGGAAACCCTGTTCAGGGGGGTGTTGTTGCCGGTATTGGGTCAGCGGCTGGGCGCGCTCGGAGCGGTGTTGGCCAGTGCGGCGCTCTTTGCCCTGGCCCACCTCAGCCTGGGGGAGCTGGTTCCCCTGTTTGTGCTGGGCGTTGGCCTTGGCTTGCTGCGCTGGCGAACGGGACGCCTGGCGCCTGGTGTTTTCATGCATGGTTTCTGGAATGCCCTGACATTTATCAACTTGATTTCCCTGGCGGGCTAACAGCGGCTTGCCCCAGGGGCCTCTGGGTGGTTCACTTGCACATCAATGCTTCGGTGAATTTGTCCGTGGCTGCCACCCTGTCCCAACCCCAACCTCCCCGGCGCAGCGGCGGCCGTAGAGACAGACGGCAGGTGGGTGGTGGCGACCCAACCGCCGCCAGACCCCTGCGCCAGGCGTCGGCCCTGTTGCGGGAATCCCTGACCGCCCGACCGGTGGAGCGCCAGTGGCCGCTTGTGGCGGGGCTGCACCGGGTCACCTCCGGCGCCCTGCTTGGACTCGGCCTGTCGACCCTGGCCCTAGGGGGGTTGACCGTTTATTGGCAGAATCAATGGGCCACCAGCTTTCAGCAACTCGAAGCCTCCAAATCCCTGGAGCACCGGCTGCAGCAGTCTTCGGCCGTGCTTGAGCAGCACCACCTGGGCGTCGCGGGTCGCCCGGGCCTGCTGGTGCCCACCAGCAGTGAACAGTTGATTCATTTGTCGGCCCCAGGGGACCCTGCGGTCCTGAGGCCCGACCTGCTGGGTCGCCTCAGGATGGGTCCCATCCCTGCGGGCTACTGATGGCCCGTTCCACCACCCGGCGCCATCCCCCCGGGGGTACGGGCCGTTCGGACCTGCGCACCGCCAGCCTGCGCGGATCCACTCCCCGGTCGCGCCATCCGCGGGTAAGGCCCCAACCCCCCCAGACCGGTCGCCGGTTGGTTCTGGTGTTTCTGATCCTGTTGTCGGCTTTGGCGGGTCTGGGTTGCCGCCTGGCTTGGTTGCAATTGGTGGATGGCCAGCGGCTGCGGGCCAAAGCCCGGGCGATCCAGACCCACACCACCAAACCGATCGGGATCCGCCGCACGATCGTGGATCGCACCGGGCGCCTGGTGGCCCTGGACGAAGAGCGTTTCGTGCTCTGGGCCCATCCGCGATACTTCAATTTTCCTGGCGATTCCCCCCAGGAGGTGCGTCCCGTGGCCGATGTGGCCGCCCGGCTGGCCCAGGTGCTGGCCCTGCCCGAGCGGGACCTGCTGGAGCGCTTCGGAGACAAGCGCAGCGGGGTCAAGCTGGCCAGTGGCCTGGATCCGGAAACCGCCCAACGGGTGCGGGCCCTGGGCATCAGCGGCATCGACCTCCAGGGCTATCCCCAGCGCATCTATCCCCAGGGATCCCTGTTCGCCAATGTGGTTGGTTTCCTCAACCTGGAGAGGGTGCCCCAGGCGGGGCTTGAACAAAGTCGTGACAACGATCTTCGGCGCCAGGAAACGGCCCTGTCCATGCGCCGTGGCGCCGACGGAACTCCCTTGCCCGATGGTTTGCAGCCCGGTTCCCTCTACGGCGACGATCTGCGGCTGCAGCTCACCCTGGATTCCAGGTTGCAGCAAGTGGCTCAGCAGGCCCTGGCTCGCCAGGTCAAGCAGTGGAACGCCAAGCGCGGCGCCGCCCTGGTGATGGATGCCCGCAACGGCGAAATGCTGGCCCTGGCCTCCAGCCCCAGTTACGATCCCAACAGCTTCTGGAATTACAACCCGGGTCTGTTCCGCGAATGGTCGGTGCAGGATCTCTACGAACCGGGGTCCACCTTCAAACCGATCAACCTGGCCCTGGCCCTGCAGGAAAAGGCGATCGATCGCCACTCCACGGTCAATGATGTGGGCCAACTCAGCATCGGTGGTTGGCCGATTTTCAATGCCGATCGGCGGGCTAATGGGGTCATCGATCTGCCGACGGTGCTCCAGGTGTCCAGCAATGTCGGCATGGTGCAGGCCATGGGCCGACTCAAGCGGGAGGCCTTCTGGAACTGGCTCCATGCGCTTGGAATTGATGAGGTGCCTGACACGGATCTTCCCGGTGCGGTGGCCGGCGAACTCAAGAGCCGCTCGGACTTCACCGCCGGCGCCATCGAACCGGCCACCGCAGCCTTTGGCCAGGGCTTTTCGCTGACGCCCCTGAAGCTGCTGCAGTTACATGCCATGTTGGCCAATGGCGGTCGCCTGGTCAGCCCCCACATCACCCGTGGTTTGCGCTCAGGGGAGGCGCTGGCCGATTCAGAGGCACATACCGGCGTCCCCCTGCTCGATCCCGCTGTGACGCGCCAGGTGGTGGAGTGGATGGAAACCGTGGTCCAGAAGGGCAGTGGCAAAGGCCTGCAGATTCCGGGCTATCGGCTGGGCGGCAAAACGGGGACGGCCCAGAAGGCCCACAACGGCACCTACATCCCAGGGGCTCGGATCTGCAGCTTCGTGGCGGTGTTGCCGATTGAGGACCCTCGCTACGTGGTGCTGGTGGTGGTCGATGAGCCCCAGGGGGGCAATGCCTATGGCGCCACCGTGGCGGTTCCAGTGGCTCGCCAGATCGTCGAGGCCCTGTTGGTTCTGGAGAAGGTCGCCCCGAGCCAACCGGTGCAGCCCACCCCGTCCGCCATCGCCCCCCGCAAGGGTTGAACGTCTCCTGTACGGATTCGCTCAACCGGCAGGTTGGGAGGTCGGGATAAGCCCTTGGCGTGGCTAAGTTTGGGCCCGGTCAGTGATTCTGTAAGGCATCTTTTCCATGGCCCATCTGCTTGATCAATTGGCCACCATGACGGTCGTCGTGGCTGACACGGGCGAAATTGACGCCATCCGCCAGTTCACACCCCGGGATGCCACCACCAATCCATCCCTGATCCTGGCCGCAGCCCAAATCCCGGCCTACAACGAGCTGATAGACCGTTCGCTGCGGGAATCGCGCCAGCTGATCGGCAGCGAGGCGGCGGCGGAGGAGGTGGTCAAGGAGGCCCTGGATGAAATCAGCGTCACCTTTGGTAAGGAGATTCTCAAGATAGTGCCGGGCCGGGTGTCCACCGAGGTGGATGCCCGCCTCAGTTACGACACCGAAGCCACAATTGAAAAGGCCCACAAGTTGATCGGCCTTTATCAGCAGGCCGGCATTGGCAAGGAGCGGGTTTTGATCAAGATTGCCTCAACCTGGGAGGGGATCAAGGCGGCGGAACGGCTGGAAAAAGATGGCATTCATTGCAATCTCACCCTGCTCTTCGGTTTCTCCCAGGCGGTGGCCTGTGCGGAGGCAGGTGTCACCTTGATCTCGCCGTTTGTGGGCCGCATTCTGGATTGGTATAAAAAATCAACCGGGCGCGCTAGCTATCCAGGGCCAGAGGATCCCGGGGTCATCTCCGTCACCACGATCTTCAACTACTTCAAGACCTATGGCTATGCCACCGAGGTGATGGGGGCCAGCTTCCGCAACATTGATGAAATCATCGAGCTCGCCGGCTGTGATCTCTTGACCATCTCACCGGCTCTGATGGATCAATTGCGCAACACCGAGGCGCTGTTGGAGCGCAAGCTGGATGCCGCCAGGCCTGGCCCCAGCCCGGATCGGATTCATGTTGATCAGCAGGTGTTCAAGACGATGATGGCCGAGGACCCCATGGCCAGCGAAAAGTTGGATGAGGGCATCCGCGGTTTCTCCAAGGCGATCGAAACCCTGGAGGCCCAACTGGCCCACCGGCTGGCGGTGCTTGAGGGGGGAGCGGCCTTCAACCATGCCGTTCACGAGATTTTTCTGTTGAACGATCTCGATGGCGATGGTTGTATCACCCGTGAGGAATGGGTGGGCAGTGATGCGGTCTTTGATGCCCTCGATACGGATAAGGATGGCCGGCTGGTACCCGAAGATGTTCGGGGCGGCCTGGGCGCCCCCCTGGCGATCCGTTGCTGAAACCGGCGTCATGGCAAAGGGGGGAGATTTTGGCTGGCCAAACGTCATCTGATTAGAGTTACGGACCCTCTCCCGATCGTCTGCCGTGAATGCTCTTGACACCATGAAAGCCCTCGCCAGTTCCGGCGAGGTCAGGGAATTTGAGCCTGGAACGGTGATTTTTCGTTCTGGAGAGCCAGGAGATTGCATGTTTGGCCTCCTGGAAGGGGAGGTGGAACTCAGCTGGAACGACGCGGAAGGTCAGGAGCGCATCAAGGCTGGTGATGTCTTTGGAGCCGGAGCCTTGGTGACCCAGGACCATCGCCGCTTTGGCGATGCCCGTGCCGTAACAGCCTGTCGTCTGCTGACGATGAACCGCGAGAAGTTTCTGTTTGCGGTGCAGGAATCACCGATGTTCGCCATTGAGCTGCTGGCCTCCGTTGACCAGCGGCTCCGCCAGCTCAAAATCACCGATGGTCGCCATTGATCTGCTGGCCTCAATGGACCAGTGGCTCTGCCAGCTCAAGGGATGGGGATGCATCAGCGGGGCTAGGCCCTAGCCCCGTTGGAACAGCAAGCGCCGGATCACCCGCTGGGCGATGTCGCCATAGCCCATTTCGCCCGAGAGGATTTGGGCAATGCGTGTGGGGGCGGTGGGGCGTTTGATGCCTAGCTGATAACCCACCCTGGGGACTCGGTAGAAGACCTGGGCGATCCGTTTGCCCCAGGCCATCGAGTCGCCCCAATCCTTGCGCATCGTCTGGCTGTAACCGGCCAGGGCCAGATTGTCGCCGGCTAGCCAATCGTCCAGGGCGCTGGCGGCGGCGCAGCCACTGCGCAGGGAGGGCCTGAGGCCCTCCGCCAGAAAAGGATCACAGAGCGAAGCGGCGTCACCAACGGCCACGACCCCATCCCCGTGAAGGGGGTGGTGGCCATCCCAGATCCGCAATTGCCCGCGGCGGCGTTCGCCCGCCTGCGGGTCCAGCCCCAGGCTGGGCAACATGCGGGCCAGCACCGCCTGGGCGTCCGCCTCCTGTTGGCCGATGAACGTGCCCACACCGATGCTGTACCCCCCGCTGCGGGGGAATGCCCAGCAGAAGCCGTGGTGCACCAGGCCAAATTCAAAGTGGGCCACATCCGGAGGGCTGGGGGTTCCCTCCACTTCCACCGAGACGGTGGCGGCATAGCGGGGGCGGGCTGGCCCCAGGCCCTGGTCGGCGGCAAAGCGGGAGCTGGAGCCATCGGCAATCACCAGGCCCCGGGCCTCCAGCTGGTGGCCCTGGCCATCGGTCACTTGCCAGCGGTCGCCCTGGCGGCTGAGGGTCGTTGCGGTGCATCCATAGCGCAGGTCAACGCCCCGATCGGCGGCCTGGCGGGCCAGAAAGTCGTCGAGAACCCGGCGACGCACGATCCAGAAGGGGGCATCACCGGGCAACTCGGCCACCACCGGATCCTCCAGGCACCAGGTGAACCGCACCTGGCGGATCACCT
>Ga0114979_10001416_pt1 | contig 16157 bp, 20 predicted proteins | sample S_140625_EF_Meta_FD_87315 | JGI IMG/M metagenome (GOLD analysis project Ga0114979, IMG submission 87315) | Freshwater microbial communities from Lake Simoncouche, Canada to study carbon cycling - S_140625_EF_MetaG | ecosystem: Environmental > Aquatic > Freshwater > Lake | place: Lake... | reverse complement strand
TAACATTTTTAGGATTCTTTTGACTAGTTGGGTCAAGGTATGAAAGAAGGTCGGCCTTTAATTCACTCTTCTGGGATAACTCAGGATATATTCTTTCCTCAGGAACAATAGTCTTTACAAGCACAATGTCTGGAAGTTCAAATGTTTCAAATTCTTCCTCAACTTCTTCTGTTGTTTCAGGTACTATTTGTGTCACAGAAGGAGCTATACGTAATATATCAAATTCTTCTTCACGTGGGATTCCTTGAAAATTAAAATTTACTGTAAATTCACGTCCGTCCTTTTCAAGAGTTATACGGTCATCAGTTTCATTTATATTAATGACCTTGTATTTTCCCACTGGAGTTCCATCGGCCTTTAAACCGTCAAGAATCTGGTCTACACGGAAAGAATGTAATTTTACAAAACCTACATTTGGACCCTTGTTATGCCGTGTAATATCAAGAGTTCCGTCAGAATCTGTGTAAATTTTTAGATCGGGGTCAAATTCACCATCAACAAGCGGAAAATCAACAAGGTTATTACTATTGCCATCTGGCATTATTCTTAAACCAAGATCAGTATTCAAATAATATATAGTGCCTGTAATTCTTCCATATTTTTCACTATTTATAGTGATACGGTCACCGATATATAACATTTCATCATCTTGTGGTGATGCTGGGGCTTCCTGAGCTGGTGGCGGTGGTGATGCTGGGACTTCTTGTTCTGGTGGAGGCGCTGGTAGGGCTTCCTGAGATGGTGGCGATGGTGGGACTTCCTGAGCTAGTGGTACAGGAGCTGGAGCTTCTTGCGCTGGTGGAGCGGCTACTTCCTGTACCAGCTCTTGCGCCGGTGCTTCTGGCCCCAATCCATTCATAGTATCTATCTGTTAAAAAGAAAATATAAAATTGAATAATTTACTTAAACAATCCACAAGTAATAGTTTAGAATGCCGTATCAGGTTGATGTATTTAAGTCATGGCCCCTAATGTCTTCATGGGACGATCTAAAGACCTGGCTAACTTCAAAAGAGGGTGGCCTTCTTCGTGTAGTAGAGCCTAATGATTCGGCCTATGCTCTTGTATGTTACAACAAGGGAAAGTCAGATTTCACTCTACCTCATGTGCCTTGGTGTCGCAGTGTAATTGTTCATAAACTATCTAAGCTGCCTGTATCTGTTTCACCTGTTAAGGCCGAGGTACTTACTGAAAACTCTGTGGGTGAGGCCACAGTTGCGCAGGAGTTTGTTGATGGTACAATGATGAATATCTTCCATTCATCATTTGATGAATCTACTGGCGTTAGCACCCGTGGTCGCCTTGGTGCCGATAAGGGATTCTATGTCGGCGGTCCCTCATTCTACTCAATGCTTACTGAGGCCATGTACACTCAGGGTGTGGAAAGTTTTAATGCTATCCTACCAAATCCTGAAAATCCCAATCGCTTTACCTCCGTTGTTCTACAGCACCCAATGAACCGTATTGTAAAGAAAGTTGAGGCACCTAAGTTTGTTATTATTCATCAGGGGTGGGTCAATGATGACGGTACAGTCTTTATTGAAGAGGAGCTTAATAGTGTTGATACGTATAACCTTGAATCAGTACGTGCCGCAAAGTCTGTAAAGGATTGGGTGTCTTCTCAGACCCAGGATCGTGGTCTTGGATGGCAGGGTCTTGTTCTTAAGGCTGACGGTCGTCGTTGGCGTGAACGCAGTGATGTATACGAGACCATTCGCAACCTACGTGGTAATGAATCAACGCTAGAAGAACGTTATGCGCGCCTACGCAAGACTCGTTCAGTAGATGCGTATCTAGCCTTTTATTCAGAAGATAAGGCCACCCTGTATGACCTTGAAGGACGTCTTCGTAAAAATACTCGCCAGCTTTTACATTTCTATGCCGATGTCTTTCGGTCTCGTAAGACGGCATTTTATGAACTTCCATGGCCTTATAAGCACCACGTAAGTGTTCTTCATAACTACTACAAAAATACTCTTCGTGGTCTAAACAAGAAGCTGGACCTAAATGAGGTTGTAAAATACGTGAATAATCTAAATCTTGAAGATACTGCAAATATGCTAAAGGAACACAAACTAGAACTCAAACCGTCACAGCGTGTTGTTGATAACGGAGATGTTAACGCCCCAGAAGATACTAACCTTTCTGAGGAGGTTGATGCTAACGCTCCTGTTGAGGCCTAAACTACTATATAAAATATATATAGTATGGAACATACTTCATCGGTAGATGTTGTATATGTTACCTCTTTATACAAAATTAAAACGTACTCAAACACCGATATTAATCTTGAACATTTTAAACCTTTTTTAGATACAAATCTGAAAATTATAGTTTATACAGATATATCAGACTTGGCGCTAGGTTCAATTCAGACAATATATCTTCCCAAGGAAGAAATAGGTTCATTTTCACAGAGTGAAGCATCACTTCCAGAATACAGAAATAAGGAAAAGGACACTCTAGAATTCCTACAATTGATGAACGCAAAATCAGAGTTTTTACATAGAGCAAAAAAACTTGTAGCGGCAAAGACATATGTTTGGTTTGATTTTGGCATCCTTAAAATTATACGCCATAAGGAGCAATTTATAGAATCCATGATTAATATAAACTCATTTTCAGAGCCTGGAAAGATTGTAATCCCTGGATGTATTTCTAAGGAGTCTGTAAATTTTAATAATCTGTTTGTCTGTCCAATCTGGAGATTTTGCGGAGGTATTCTTATAGTTTGCGAATCGGTTGTTGATGTTTTTCATGATTTACATAGTAAGGAACTTGAAAAATGTAAACAGCTTGATAAGCTAACATGGGAAGTTAACTTGTGGGCTTCCATTGAACATGCTAATAATGTGCTTTTTCATTGGTACAAGGCCGACCACAATGATACAATCATACCCACACTTAGAAAAAACTTGTCAGGAGATAGAAAAATCATTTATCTGACTATGATCAAAAACGAGTCTGCCATCATAACTCGATCGATTAGTTCAGCACTTTCTACCTGCGATGCTATTTGTATATGTGACACTGGTTCAACTGATAACACGGTTGAAATCGTAGAAGAATATTTTAAAACCTTGACCATTCCCTGTAAGTTGTATAAACATACCTGGAAGAATTTCGGTCATAATCGTACCGAAAGCTTTAAGGCTGCAGTGGATTTCTGTACCGAATTAGCCTGGAATCCAAATATGACATACGCCCTTCTTCTTGATGCTGATATGAGAATCCAGGCCAACAGTACCTTTAATAAAAATATTCTATTTGCTCCAGGATATGCAATAATCCAGCGGGCGCCAAACATGGAATATTATAATACACGCTTTGTTCAAATTGGATTTCCATGGAAATGTACAGGAGTCACTCATGAATATTGGGACGGATACGGATGCGAATTACTACCCCCAGAAATGATTTTTATTCATGATGTTGGAGATGGAGGATGTAAGGCCGATAAGTTTGAGCGTGATATTAGATTATTGGAACAGGGTTTGATTGATGAACCGTGTAATGAGCGTTACATGTTTTATCTTGCTCAGAGTTACAAGGATTGTGGTCGGCATGACGACGCTATTAGAATGTATAAAAAGCGAATTAAGGCGGGTGGATGGTGCGAAGAAGTTTGGCACAGTATGTATGTATTAATGAGGCTGTATGAAGAAAAGGGTGACCCTGCGAAAATGGAAATGTGGGGATTAAAGGCCTATGAATATCGTCCTGAACGCGCTGAAAATATTCATCATCTTGTTCGCTATTTTCGTAATCGCCGACAGTTCCACAAGGCCTGGCATTATTTACTGATTGGTTCAGTAATAAAAAAGCCCGCAGATGTTTTATTTATTGAATCTGATGTATACAGGCATTGTTTTGAATATGAAAGGCAAATTTTACACGATTTTATCTTTCCTGATAAGAAAATAGAATCCCTTCAATTGGCTATGGATTATTTTAACAAATATAATGACCATTCATCCTACCATAATATAAAATGGTTTGTCCAGAAAATTCCACTAGTAGTTCATGTGATGGATTTTCAGGCGATTGGTGACTTTATACCAACTAGCACAAGTTTTTGTAAGCTTGATGGAAAATACCTTGTAAATGTACGATATGTAAATTATCGCATTCAGCCTGATGGAAGTTATTTAATGTATCAAGATGGTGTTTTGAGCCGTGATCATGCGGTTCGTACAGAAAATTATATGTGTTATATGAATTCTAATTTCAATATTATATCACCGCTCCAAAAAATGTCAATACATGATGCGGGCAATCATACACATATTAAGGGTCTTGAGGATGTAAGAATATTTAAGGTTGGTAATCAAGTAAATTACCTTGCATCAACAATGGAATATTCATACAATGGAAAAATACGGCAACATACAGGAAAATATGATACAACTTCGTGTACCTTTATTGAAAATAAATCCTTGATTCCACCGACGGATACAGAGTGTGAAAAGAATTGGATTCCCTATAAGGATAAGATTATTTATAAGTGGCACCCCTTTCAAATAGGTAGTATAGTAAGTAATAATTTGGTTATAGAATCTTCTCAAAAAACACCCTTATTTTTTACACATATGAGGGGTTCATCTAATTTAGTCAGTGAGGGTGAGTATATATGGGGAATAACTCATTGTGTAATTTATGAACAGCCTAGAAAATACTATCACATGGTTGTAAAAATAGACCCAGTTACAAATAGTTTAATAGGGTACACACATCCGTTTTATTTTATGAATAATGCTATTGAATACTGTCTTGGATTTGATAAAAAGGGGACAAAACTATATGCCTTTGTTTCGCAGAATGATTGTAATCCGATCTTTGTTGAATTTAACGAATTTGATTTGGTATGGAAATATTTGTAATTTATCATTCCGACAATAGATGGACGAGGTGTACTCTATACTTATATTAATATTTTGTATTTTTGGTTTATTATACTTGTCGTATAATATTTCATCTGGTTCACTTGAAGGGTTCTTTGTAAAAAAGAAGAAGGCCAAGAAGTCTAAGAAAGGAAAGAAGAGTAAGGCTGGTAAGAAAAGTAAGAAGGGTAAGAAGTCTAAGAAGTCTAAGAAGCCTAAGAAGAGTAAAAAGCCTAAGAAGGCTAAGAAAAGCAAGAAGGGTAACAAGGCTGGTGCTGTTGCTAGTGCTGGTGCTGGTGCTAGTGCTGGTGCTGGTACTGGTACTGGTGCTAGTGCCGATACCGATGCTGGTGCCGATGCTGGTGCCGATGCTGGTGCCGATGCTGGTGCCGATGCTGGTGCCGACATGGGTACTGGTGCTGTCGCCGATATGGGTGCTGGTGCTGGTGATGAAGGTTCAGAGGAAGGTTCAGAGGAAGGATCCGATGAAGGATCAGATGAAGGATCCGATGAAGGTTCAGAGGAAGGTTCAGAGGAAGGTTCAGAGGAAGAATCCGATGAAGGTTCAGAGGAAGAAACTGGGTCTGAAGAAGATTCTGGAAATGCCAGTGACGATTCCGAATCTTTTCAAGATATCTTAAGAGGTGTAGATATAATTGGAAAAGATCAGTCAACTAGTATTTTACCAAATATTATAGATAATTCACCACATTATATAAATAGTACAAACACCTCATATAGGGTCGGGCCACGTGATATGAATAATAAGGATATACTTAAAAGAAATGTACCATTAAGTGGTGGCAAAACTAAAATACTGACGCCAGGCTTAAGTCAAAGCTATTGGTTTACAAATCATAAGGTTCGTTTATAAAATCTACTTAAACTCCTATAACATATACATATAGAACAGGATGAGTGACCTTGCTATTGGCATTGATCTTGGTACAACGTATAGTTGTGTAGGAGTTTGGCAGAATGACCGTGTAGAAATCATTGCAAATGACCAGGGAAACCGTACGACCCCTTCCTATGTATCCTTTACTGATGAGGAGCGTCTTGTTGGCGATTCAGCCAAGCAGGGGGCTTCATCAAATCCGCTAAACACAGTTTTTGATGCGAAGCGTCTTATTGGTCGCCGTCTAACCGATTCAACTGTTGTATCTGACCGCAAACTTTGGCCCTTTAATGTAGTTGATGGCGGTGATGGAAAGCCAAAGATTGAAGTTACGTACAAGGGTGAGAAGAAGCAGTTTCTTCCTGAGGAAATCTCTGCGATGGTTCTTGGAAAGATGAAGACTACTGCGGAGGGCTTTCTTGGAACATCGGTTAAGAACGCTGTTATCACGGTTCCTGCTTACTTTAATGATGCTCAGCGCCAGGCCACAAAGGACGCGGGTGCGATTTCTGGCCTCAATGTACTTCGCATTATTAATGAGCCCACGGCGGCTGCGATTGCTTATGGACTTGATCGGCTCGGTTCAAAGTCTCAGAATGTGTTGATTTTTGATTGTGGTGGTGGGACGCACGATCTTTCACTTCTCACGATTGATGACGGTGTTTTTGAGGTTCTAGCGACGGCTGGTGACACTCATCTCGGTAAACATATGGTTTCAGCGTATTAACCTCTGCCGAGAATAAAGAACTTTAATTGCGGGAAACCCCTTAGAGCAAATACTACCAAGTTAGTCTAGTGATAGAACTAATGGCTCCAACTAATTACTGGAGGTATGGTAAAAAGGTATATTGATTGGGCAATCCGCAGCCAAGATTCTTAGAAATAAGAATAAGGTTCAACGACTAGATAAAGTAGCCTTAACATATGAAAGGTGAAATATCCACGAATGGGTTCATTAGAGTTTTTTACTCTAATAAGATATAGTCTGAACTTACAGGAAACTGTAAGAAGTAAGGATAAAGAGCCTTACGATAACACTCTTGGGAGAAGATTTTGATAATACACTTGTAGATTATTGCGTAGCGGAGTTTGAAAAGAAGACAAAGGCCTCGCTAAAGGGTAACAGCCGCGCCCTACGCCGCCTTCGCACTGTTGTTGAGCGTGCGAAGCGTACACTATCCTCATCAACGCAGACGACGGTTGAGGTTGACAGTCTTGCCGATGGCCACGATTTTAATATGACACTTACTCGCGCAAAGTTTGAGCAGCTTTGTGAGCCCCTATTCAAGCGCACGACGGCTCCCCTTGACCAGCTTCTTCGTGATGCAAAACTGACTAAGGAAGAGGTTCACGAGATTGTAATGGTTGGTGGAAGCACCCGTGTACCTCGTATTCGTCAGCTTGTCAGTGAGTATTTCGGTGGAAAGAAGCTCAACGATAGTGTAAACCCTGATGAGGCGGTGGCATATGGCGCAGCCGTTCAGGGACATATTCTTACCGGTGGAAATAAGCCAGGTGACCGTACCTCAGATATGATTCTTCTAGATGTTGCCCCACTAAGTCTTGGCCTTGAGACGGCTGGTGGTGTAATGACGGCGGTAATTAAGCGCAATTCCACGATTCCTAAGAAGGCCACGCAGACGTTCAGTACGTATGCTGACAACCAGCCAGGTGTTAGCATCCAGATTTTTGAGGGTGAACGTGCGCTAACAAAGGATAACAATCTACTGGGCAAGTTCCAGCTTGAGGGCATTCCCCCAATGCCTCGTGGAGTTCCTCAGATTGAGGTGACATTTGATGTTGATGCGAACGGTATTCTTAACGTTAGCGCTGCTGAAAAGAGCACGGGTAAATCCAATAAGATTACGATTACCAATGATAAGGCTCGCCTATCAAAGGACGAGGTTGAGCGCCTTGTAGCCGAGGCTGAGAAGTATGCCGAGGAGGATAAGAAGCATATGGAAAAGGTGGAGGCGCGCAATGGTCTTGAGTCCTATCTTTACAATGTTCGTAATACGCTAAATGAGGACAAGGTTAAGGACGCACTATCAGCCGAGGATCTAGCGACCGCAAATGCATCAGTTGAGGATGGTCTCAAGTGGCTCTCAGAGAATGAGGCCGCAGGTACGGATTATTTCAAGGAGAAGCTAAAGACTTGTGAAGCAACCCTTGTACCCATTATGAAGAAGCTTGGGGGTGGCGTCTCAGAAGAGTCATCAGCCCCTTCAAAGGAGCCAATTATTGAGGAGGTGGATTAATTATAAGGACATTGTTGTATCTTCATGTGTTTCCTGAATCATTTTATAACCATATTTACATAAATGTTCTACCAATTCTACGTATTTCTTACCTCGTATATGAGTATTATCCATATGTTTATTTTCAAATGTTATCTTGTTTGGCTTGATAAGATTTAAATTTAAATCCATCAAAATATCATAATCGTGACCTTCTGTATCAACTATTAAATAATCAATTTCTTTAATACTATATAATTTAATTAATTTATTTAAGGTAAGGCAAGGTACATTTATTTTATCAACAATAAGATCATTAAGATTATGATTGTGAATATGATCCTTATTTGTAGATGAAATTCCTATTACCCATTCAGGAAAATTTTCAAAATTATTATTTGGTGAAGGAACATATAATTCTAGACTATCATTTTTGTTTGAAATAGCAATATTTAAAAGAATAATATAGTTATTAACATGTCGCTCTTTATAATTAGCCACTAATTTTTCAAAAAAGTAAGGAACTGGTTCAATTAAAATAATATTTTTATTTATCATTTCCTTATAAAATATCATATCACTATTAGTATTTCCTATATTGGATCCTATTTGTAAAAAATCAACCTTTTCCATTTTTTTTTGAACATATGTATCCTGCATATTTCTTTAAATAAGAATATTTATTCTTTAGACCTTGTTAATTATTGAGGAGGTGGATTAATATATTTTCCCCAAGACATTCCTCTTCCAGACATATAATCACGGGCATCTATTTGTTTAATTAATTGACTATTAATTCCTTCAGTCCATGCTGCGATTGGCCCCTTATTATAAAAATGTATCCAATCATACGATGTAAAAATTGTGTCATCAATTGCTACAATTGTATTAGAATGTGCTAACGATTTACAATTATCTAAATCAGCCTTTACAATATTATATTCGTGACCACCATCAATGAAAATAAAATCAAATTTCATGTCAGGATTTTCTTTTATATATTTTGGAACAGTTAATGTGCTATCTCCTAGAATAAGAATATGGCTACCAGGATATTTACTATCAATATATTCCTTTCCAACTAAAACACTATCATAAAGGCCTAAATCAAAACTTACAACAGTTACTTCAGAATTTAGACTTAAGAATAATTCAGAAGAATGACCAGCATTAAATCCTATTTCCATTATTGTTTTTGCTTCCTTAGCTAATAATGATAAATCATTAACCTGCCATATAATTTGTTGAGAAAAACCTTCATTAATATTTATTTTTTTTTCTTTAATATAGTTAGTAAGATCCATATATATTTCGTATTTAATCAATCATTAAGTGCTTTATTTTTCTAATAAATGTTTACCATATGGAAAAACATGCCTAAGTGCGATTTGCTGAATTGGATCCATTATTGTATAAATATCATTCCTTAACCAGAGTGCAATATCATGTTTTTTCTTAAGACAGGCATGTAAATAGACCTTTTGAAATAGGGTTGGCCAGTCATAATTATATTCAAAAAGTGTTGGCACATATGTTTTGAGTCCTTCTAAATTATTCATATTAATGTATGACTTACATATATGAATAGTTATTTCCATATTTATCTTCTAGAGCGAGACTTTTTAGTTCTTCTTCCACCTGCGGCGGGTGGTGGTGATAAACGACCGCTTCTTCCTAGTTCATTAAAGGCCATAACTAAAAAAGCACGTATCGCATCTAATCTAGCAGCTCGGTCGGGTGTTAGAAAAAGCTCACTAATTTTATCTATTGCTCTAGTAAGTTCTAACGAGCTCATAGAATCTAGATTATCCATGTCTATGCTAGCAAATATTGCATCTGCTTCTGCATTGACATTCATCTTAATGTAAACAAATATAATAGTTGGTCCAGGTCACCCTTTATTTCATCGCGAATATTCACTAAATCAGTATCTTGAGGTGAAAGACCTTTTACCAGTCCAGTTGTAAGATAACTAATACACTGTTTTACGAATTTAACTATTGAAGCTTCTGATAAATTCTGTAGTTTAAATGTATTGCTTCGGGACGTTAGTTTAGGACGACCATACTTTCCCATATATACTTCAACATACTTGTCAATATTTTCATCTAAGTCTTTTATAACTTCGTCAGTTGCCTTATGACGACTATAAAGTTTTGTTTGCCAATGATACAGTTTTATCTGCTCTCTCATAGTCATGAAAAAATTTACGTTTTCACCACTCATATCTATTACTCCTTTAGATTTTTAGGGCGCTGAATTACCTTAACCTTACGAGCGGTTCCAGGTACCGTCGCTGCGACTGTACCACGTGTAAGAGCAGACCAGGTTTCCCGCCAAGTTTCAAACATTGTTCCGCACGAAATCATCGCAATCCGAAGGGCATCACGTGCCGTCTTTTCTTCGCCATCAACACTACCAATGCGAATAACCATCTCATCACGTAGCGGATGAGGAATATCGTATCCTGCGTAGGTGATTTCACCCTGACCAACACGATTCTCATCTAGCCAAGCCTGAACACAGTGTCCTAGGGTATGATCCTGGCGCTGAAAGATAAAGTCCCACCTGCGAACACGACCAACGGCAGCATTTACAACAACATCATCAGGAAGATTATCACTGGAATAACGTTTACACATATTTGCGCCATTAAGACAGGCCTGTTCAACAATATATTCAGGGGTCAGAACACCAACACTTTCAATTGTAAAGTCAAAACTGTAGGGTTCACCCATCTCATTTTTTAGATAACACCGATTAATTTCAAGGGTCTTGTATTCCTTCATCAGTGATTCACGCTTTTCAGGTTCCTTTTCTTTAAGGCCGACGGGGTCAGTAATCTTTTTTGAACGACTAATCCATTCATTAAAGGAGGCCTCCAGCTTTTCTGGGTCGGTATCTAAGCTGTATGAATAGGCACACTGAGCCGTTGGAATCCAACGGGCATTTTCACGTCCAGTGCCAACGGTAGCTCGCGCACTGAAACAAATTTCTTCTGGTTTTCCACCTGGAAGAAGGGGTTTAAGAACAGCAAGAAGACTGGTTTCACGAGTCAGCGGATGACTTTTAAAGAAGCGTGATGACGGGACAGGTACAAGAGCCTCGCCAGTTTTCTCAGTTACAGTAATGTCTGAGGCAGTTACATAACGTGTCGTATTTGTTTCATTAGTAACATTCAGTGAGAATTCATACTTATCAGCGTCCCAGGTCAATGGAGATGTCTCATGAAAGGGAAGAAGGCCAATACGATGTGCCAACATTTCATTTGTCATTGGGGTTGAATTTGCGATAACCTTTACATCAGAAGTACTTCCATCTTCCCGAATATCAGAGTTAAATCCTACCATTTTTACACTGGTCATACAAAGACGGCGAAGTGTATTTGCGTAGGCAACATGAGTTGGAGCCAGCTTAAACTTAAGAGTATTTAGCATAGAGTTATCAAGGTTATTAAATACAGAGGTCATTCGTACCTATTACTACTAATTACGTTCGTCAATTTTTAGGCAGGTGTTTTGCGGATAAGGTAAATTATAAATGTGCCTACTTCTAAAAAGAATATGAGTACTTCCGGAGAACCACAGCATGTATGTTTTTATAGTAATAAATGTCGGTGGTCTGAAGCCTTTATTAAGGCAATCTCACAAACAACCTATAAACACGAAGTACGATTTATCTGTGTTGACCCTAAGGCAGATGGTTCAAGAGTAAAATTACCAACCTGGCTGAAGAAGGTTCCAACACTTGTTATTAAGGGTGAAGATGAGCCACGTACTGATGGTAATGTTATGAATTGGCTTTCTGAAAGAAACCTTATGAACAAGGGAGCACTTTCTAGTTCATCTGAACCCGAACCGTGGGTCGGTGGAGAAATGGGTGGTTCATATACAAAGGGCTTTAGTTTTATATCCGGCGGCGATAATAATGAGGCTCCTGAAGGAAATTTTTCATTTTTAAATGGAGCTTCTGCGGTATCAACAAAAACGGCTTCTGATATTCCCGGTGGCGGTCTTGGAGCCCGTGGTTCCCAGAAGTCAAAGAAGGAGGATCTTTTTGATAAGCAAATGGAATCATATATGCAGCAACGCGGTTCTGGAATGCCCCCGCCAGTTATGCGTAGTTAATACAATTATATAAAATGGTATATCTGTAAAAGTATGGATTCGTTTACAGGTCTATTTTCAAACTTATCTGAGACGCTTACGACCAACTTTATGCCGATTGCAGTCGTGTTAGTTCTTGTACTACTTGTCACTGGATGGCTGGTATACAAGTCATTTACTGGTTCAAAGCCTGAACCCGAGGCCGAACATGAACAACAATCCGAACCTGAACCCGAACAAAAAGAAGATATGGAAGGAACTCCGGATACGGAAGGTTTTGAACAGGAATCAGAAAATTAATATATCTATATATTAGAAAATGGCTAAGAAGTCAAATTTAGTAACGATTGTTTTATCTGTAGTTCTAGTCCTTGGTCTTGTTTACTTTTTCAGACCCCAGACCTTTAATTTCTTAAAGCAAGGGTTTAGTAATTCTGGTGATCCTGAGAATCCTGATGATTTTAATCCTACACCTGGGGAGGAAGAGGGTTTTTTTGATTGTAGAGAAGGTGAGACGCTTGTGAATGGAGAATGTGTTGAAGGCTTTTTCGACTGTGTAGATGGTAAGGATACAGAAACTGGAGAGGATTGTTAAATAAAAATGGTCTAAACAATTCACATATACTATATATAGTTATATTTATATATAGTATGTCGTCACCTCTTACGGCTTTCTGTAATATGCTTGTTCGGTTTTTTGAAGAACTCCGTGACACCTTTCCCGAAGAAAAGGAAATCAAGGCTGCGCTAGAAACGATTCAGGGTGCCAAGCGCATTAACCCTCGGCTAATTGCCGACATGTTTTATGAGAATGTTACAAAGGATTTGAAGGAAGCTATAGCAAAGGAAGATGTGGCTCAGATTGTACAGTACGGTCGTGCAAAAATCAATAGTCAGTATAATGAAATTTCACCAGCTCTTTCTATCTTTGACAAGCATTGGGATGGCCTTTCAGAAGCCAATCGCACTGTAATTTGGAAGTATCTTAAGGTTCTTATCTCACTTAGTGAGAAGTCTGTTTCTGTGCGTATCTAAATAGGATGGATGAACGGATGGTTAAAGCTGTACACCGGCAAATAATGTTTCTTGGTCCTATTTATGTCTCACAATTTGTCCTTATCTGCCTTATAGTTTATAGACTTACAAAGACAGGTTTATCAAGAGAGGAAAAGAAAAAAATATACTATACCGAATTGGCAATAAGCTTTGTTGCTAGTTTTGTACTTATAGTTGTATATGGTATGTTTTTATTTTTTATGATATTATCCTTTAGATTTCTTGATATTTATTATTGTTTATTATTTTTACTATATACACCATTTACATTTACAGTATTAAACGTAGCCTTAGAAAATAAACTAAGTGAAGAGCAAAAACCTGTCTTATCGGTGCTTACTATACCCTTAACAGTTTATGCGGCTTGGTCTACAACAATCTTAGCCACCGGCCCTTAATACCTGCGTAAAGACTTTATTCCTCTCTTAACAAGAATAGAACAGAGACATGTCCAATCCATTCAATGATATTTTTCAGAAAAAATACAATGAATTCGCTATGGATCTTAAGGCTACGATTCCTGAAATGACTGCCGCCATTGACCGAGCCTACCGCCTATCAAATGCCGACCGCATCAAACAATTTACAGAAGTTGTTCTTCCTGGATGTAATCCAAATAAGGATACTACTGAAACCCCCGGTTATGTATTACCAGAAGTCAAGCTTTCTCAGGACCTTTGGTCCTCACTAAGTGACAAGAGTCAGGCCGCCATCCAGGAGTACATGCGAATCCTGTCCTTCTGCTGTCTATATGAATCATCAAAGGGTGCCGATGGTGTTCCACCTAAGATGGCCGAATGGACAGAGACCTTCTTAGGTATGTGGAAGGAGAAGCTTTCTGGAATGGACTTTGACAATATGTCCAAGAAACTGGCTGATATGATGGCCAATATGGGACCAGCAGCCTTTCCTAAGTTACCCGAGCGCCTTCTTAAGGGCCATCTTGCTAAGCTAGCCGAAGAGCTTATCAAGGAATTTAAGCCCGAGGACTTTGGTCTTACGGCTGAAGAACTTGCCGCCTGTGAAACACATCCTGCGCGTGCCTTTGAACTATTAACAGAGGTGTACACAAAGAAGCCACACCTATTACAAAACTCCATTGAACGCATTGCAAAGCGTCTTCAAGATAAGATTAAACGTGGCGAACTTCGTCCCGAACAAATAGCTGCCGAGGCTGAAGAATTAATGAAGGATTTTAGTGAGAATGACGCATTTTCAGAGCTCATGAAGAATTTCAAGGGAGCCTTTGCGATGCATGATCCTGAGGTAGCACGCCGTGCTGGACGGCCTGAGGAGGCTCGTCTTAACATGGTTAAGGAGCGCCTTCGTGCAAAGTTAGATGCAAAACGTAATAGTAAGAAATAATACAATTAATAGAGAGGCATATGCCAGAAGATTGTCCATGTGAAAAACTTTGGACTGAGGATCCAACAGTCTTATTAAAAACTAATCTTTTGGTTGAAAACCTTTGTGAAAGTGAAAATATAAATGCCTTTTCACGTGCTGTTATACTATCTCTAATATTATCAGCCCTACTATCCCCCTTTCTAGGCTTAGGTGGTCTAGGAATATTACTATTAATCTTAATCTTTCTTTATCACAGATGGCTCTTTGCTAAGGTTCTTAAACCTCAGAAAACAGTTCTAAAAGATAAAAAAGAGGGTTTTCAGGCTATAATTACAAGCCCAGCTGCTATTACACGTCCAACAGCACGTAATCCCTTTATGAATGTTCTTTTGGATGAACTGACATATAATCCTAATAAGCCTGCTGCCGATTCTGTTATACACCCCTTGAATAACATTATCTTAGATGACTTTTTCCGCGTTCAATGGAACAGTGACCCCACAGATGTTTTTGGTCGCAGTCAGGGTCAACGTCAATTCTACACAACACCAAGTACCAGTATTCCAAATGACGTAGGTTCTTATATGAACTGGCTATACTTGATTCCTGGTAAGACCTGTAAAGAGGGTGGTCGTGATGCCTGTATTCCAGGAACACAGGGGGCCGCAATTCCTTGGCTTTCTTCGCCTAATTAAATGTGTGTATATTAGAACATGTATGTTAAAACAGAGGAATATTTTGTATATGCCGGTTTAATCTTATTTGTTTTTGGCATTGTATTTGGTCTTAGTAGAATTGGTAGATTTACTGATATAAATGATAAAAAAATGCTATATCAACACTACATGCTACCCGTTGTAGGCCTTTTATTCTTTGTTTTAACGCCCGGCGTACTTGTCAGTCTGCCACCAAAGGGAAGTAAGCTTGTAGTGGCTGCGACACACGCGGTTGTTTTTGCCTTAGCCTTTCACTTGACACACAAGCTTGTCTGGAATTACTTCTATGGACGTGAGGGATTTAATTCACCAGTTGCTGTTCAATCAAATCCTTATGTAAATGATCCTTGTTTATGTACAAATGCAAATAGACCTGCAGGTTGTCCCAAATGTAAATAGACCATTAATTTAATAAATTCTGAGTTTTTAAGAACCCTTTTTTACCACACTTGAACTGCTTAAGTGTCCGCCCCCTTGATTGTAAAACTGATTTAACACATATTGCAATAGATGCCGACGTTTTTGAACCCTTTATTGGTTTTATATAAGAGCCCACTTGTTTAATGCAACGACAGAATTTTTTAGAAAGATTCTTTCGTGTATATCCCATTCTAATACTAAATTATTTTATCATTTCAGAAGGATGGAAATCAATCGTCTAACAAATGTACGTGATGATTTATGCGCAGTTCAACAATATTACCAGCAATCTACTGGCCCCGGGTCTTATGTAACAAGAAATCTTGTTCCCGACGCTCGTAAGGTAAATCCCCTGGCTGTTGAGAGTTTTATGATGTTTCCTCGTGAGGGCTATGGCTTTAATAACAACAGTATCAATGCCGACAGCATTCTTAAGAACCAGCCCGGATTCTTAAGTAAGCGCTGTAGTACACGTGCTCAGGCCCGTCCTTTTCTTGG
>Ga0114979_10001414_pt1 | contig 16167 bp, 20 predicted proteins | sample S_140625_EF_Meta_FD_87315 | JGI IMG/M metagenome (GOLD analysis project Ga0114979, IMG submission 87315) | Freshwater microbial communities from Lake Simoncouche, Canada to study carbon cycling - S_140625_EF_MetaG | ecosystem: Environmental > Aquatic > Freshwater > Lake | place: Lake... | reverse complement strand
TGAGTCATGGCGCAAGGACGCACAAACGGCTGCAAACAGCAGCGCGCGCTCAGCCATTGCAGCGGGTTGAGCCGGTGGTCTGCGCGCTGTGTGATCGACCCATCCCACCATCGCTGCGAGACGCACACCACTTGATCCCTAAATCACGCGGTGGCTTGACCACGGTGGCCTTGCACCGCGCGTGCCACAAGCAAGTGCATGCCTTGTTCACCGAAACCGAGTTGGCGCGGCATTACCCCACGCCAGAGGCCTTGCGTGCACATCCTGAGATGGCAAGATTCATCCGTTGGGTTCAAGACAAACCCAGCGATTTCAATCCGCCGACAAGGCGCAGCCGGAACAAAGGTCAGTTTTAAAGCGTCAAAAAGCGCCTTACTCAGTCACCTCGTAAGTCAACCTTTATTTTTATGCCGCCAGATCATTTAGAAATACCCCCCGAGCATTGGGCTGCACGTTTGTGGCAAGAGCTGACGCGGGCGCCGCATGATAGGCACCACGAGTGGCGCACCCCTATTTTGGCGACACAAGGCATTGGCCAAAGTGGGCCTCAAGCACGGACAGTGGTTCTCAGGCATGCAGATGCGCCTTTGTGGACATTGCGCGTCTACACCGATGCACGTTCGCCCAAATGTGCAGAGCTTGTGGCGCAACCGTTGGCGCAACTGACGTTTTGGAGCAAGCGCCTCAATTGGCAGTTGCGAGTGTCTGCGCTGGCCTCGGTTGAAGTGGAAGGTGAGCAAGTCAATGCGGCTTGGGAACGTGTCAGGCAATCACATGCCAGTGCCGACTATCTGAGTGCGTTGCCACCCGGACATGTCCAATCTGGGACACCAGCCTCAGCGGCAAACAGCGCTGATTCTGTGCAGGGGCACCATTTGGCCGTACTGACCTTCAAAGTGTCCGCCATGGACTTGTTGGTCTTGAGTAAAGACGGGCATCGCCGGGCCAGGCTCACGCCTGCTGGCCGTTTGGATTGGTTGGTACCGTGACATGAAGGCGGTTTAAAATGAGGCATGCCAAGCCGTGTCAAGCCTCATCAGCCCCCTCATGCGCCCCCTCATAAGCCGTTCGTCAGTGAACGGCTTTTTTCATATGCGGTCACCCGTCTGGCAGGGTGACCGATGCCGCATCTTGAGCCATCCTCCAAGCTAGACCTGCTGCGCTACGTGGCAAAGTGGTCGGCTTTGGCGATGGGGGTGGCCGTGCTTGCGGGCTCAGCTTCAGCCCTGTTTCTCTTTGCCCTCGATTGGGCGACCCAGACCCGTGAAGCCAACCGTTGGTTGATGGCCGGCTTGCCTGTGGCGGGTTTTTTGGTGGGTTGGGTCTACCTCAAGTTTGGCCAGCAGGTGGAGGCCGGCAACAACTTGCTGATTGATGAAATTCATGACCCCCGAAAAGTGGTGCCCTTGCGCATGGCGCCCCTGGTGTTGGGCGGGACGGTGGTGTCGCATTTGTTTGGCGCCTCCGTGGGCCGTGAAGGCACGGCGGTGCAAATGGGCGGGGCCTTGGCCGATCAACTCACCCATGTCTTCAAACTCAACAGCTCAGACCGCCGTATTGTGCTGATGGCGGGCATCAGCGCTGGCTTTGCCTCTGTTTTTGGCACGCCCTTGGCGGGTGCGGTGTTTGCCCTTGAGGTACTGGCCCTGGGGCGCTTGCGCCTAGAGGCTTTGTGGCCTTGTGTGTTGGCTGCGGTGGTGGCTGATCAAGTGGGACTGCTGTGGGGTGTGCAACACACGCACTACCTCGTGGGCGCGATGCCCAGCATCACGGCTTGGTTGTTGGCGGCGATGGTGTTGGCGGGTGCGATGTTTGGTTTGACGGGCAAGTTGTTTGCCAACTGCACGCACGCGCTGAGTGCTTGGCTGGCCAAGCGCATTTCTTATGCGCCATTGCGCCCCTTGCTCGGCGGCACAGTGATTGCCGCCCTCGTGTGGTGGGGCAGTTTTGATCGCTATGTGGGTCTGGGTATCCCCGTGATGGTGGAGGCCTTGACCCAGCCCCTGCCGCTGAGTGACTTTTTAGGCAAGCTGGTGTTCACCATTGCCTCGCTCGGTGCAGGTTTTAAAGGGGGCGAAGTCACCCCTTTGTTTTATATGGGTGCCACCTTGGGCAATGCCTTGGCCCCGTGGTTGGATGTGCCGTTTGCTTTATTGGCCGCTGTGGGTTTTGTGGCTGTGTTTGCGGGTGCTGCCAACACCCCCATTGCCGCCACGTTGATGGCCATGGAGTTGTTTGGTGTGGAGATTGGGGTGTTTGCCGCTGTCGCTTGCGTGATGAGCTATGTGTGTTCGGGCTATCCAGGCATTTACCGCGCGCAACGGGTGGCGCATCCCAAGTCGGATGGGCCTACTTAGAATGCATGACATGACCTTGCACCTCGACCGATTGATGTATGCCATGCTGGTGAGCTTGGCCTTTGTCGCCTCACCTGCTGTCGCGCAAACCTTCAAGATGCCATGCGAGGTGGAGGCGGTCATCCCCGCCATGGACGACCTCAAGGTCAAGCCCCAAAAAGTGGTGATTGAAATCCAGTCCATGGGCAAAAATATTTTTTTGAAGATGAATGGCCCTGAACCCTATTTGATGGTGGCCAATAGCTTGGCCACTGAAGAGTTCACGGGTAAAAACCTCACCACCGCCAAAGAGATGGGCGCGTTTCGCAAACACAGGGTGACGGGGGCTGAGTCGGAAATTCGCATTGAGCAAGCCACGGTGATCGTGACCGCCTTCACAGATACCACCTACATGGGCAAAAAAGTGCGCGTCAACATCACAGGGCCTTGCAGCGTGCCTCGTTAAGACCGTGCCAACAACAATGGTTTACCACTCAAAACCAGCACCAAAAACCGGTGCAGTTGCCCGTGATTTGCTGAATCAGCAGATCCACCAAGCTGCTGACAGCCAGCAGGGGCAAGCCTACGTAAACAAACACCCACAGCACCAAGGCCAGCGTGAGTCGGGGTTCTTCCAAGCGATGCCCCATCACGGTCTGGGCTTGGCGGCGAAGGCGAAGTTTGTTCAACATGGTGTGAGGATTTTAGGCGCATGAAAGTCAATTGGGACACCCTGAGCCATCCCGAGTGGGACGCGCACCATGCCGCCGCCGCCGCCCCCTTGCAACAAGACTGGGCCTATGGCGCGTGCATGAAGACCCTGGGGGTAAGGGTGTTGCGCGCCTGCATTGAGCAAGATGGCACACCCGTGGCCTTGGCTCAATTCATTGTGCGCCGATTTGCGGGGGGCTTGGCCCATATGGCGTTGTGTTCCTTGGGCCCCGTGTGGTTGCAATCGCTGTCGGGGGCTGACAAAGCGCGGGCCTACAAAACGATGAAACAAACGATGCCCTTGAAAAACCTGCGGGTGGTGGCATTCACCCCGCAAGAGGCGTCTGGCTCCGAGCTGGGCTTGTCACGGTGGCGCCGTGTGATGACGGGGCACAGCACCGTGTTGATGGACCTGACGCCGTCGATGGATGATTTGCGCGCGCAGCTCGACAAGCGCTGGCGTCACCGCTTGGGCGGCGCCGAAAATTCGAACCTGACGATCCACCGCGTGGGTACCAATGCTGGCCAATACCGTTGGCTGCTAGACGCCGAAATGCAGCAACGCGAGCAACGCGGTTTACACGGCTTGCCTTTGCACTTTTTTGACTTGTATGTACCGTCGCGTCAACAACCGTCTAAAACCATTTTGACCCTGCGTGCCGACGTGGGCCGCGATCGCGTGGCAGGCATGATGTTTTTGATCCACGGTCAAGCTGCAACCTATCAAGTGGGGTGGACCAGCGATGTCGGACGCGATTTGCATGCCCACAATTTGATTTTGTGGAAAGGTATTGAAGCGTTGCGTGATCGCGGTGTGCGCATGCTCGATCTCGGCGGTGTCAATACCACCCGAAGCGCAGGCATTGCACGTTTCAAGATGAGCACGGGTGGTCAAGTGCTGACCTGTGCTGGCACGTTCATTTAAATCATGTTGCGCGTCTCCCACCTCTCTTGCAGCCGCGGCAACAAGCCGCTGTTTGCCGATGTCAGCTTTGAGTTGCAAGCGGGCCAAGTCTTGCATCTTGAGGGCGACAACGGTGTGGGTAAAACCAGCTTGTTGCGCATCGTGTGCGGTTTGTCTCCTGCCGATGCGGGCGAGGTGTGTTGGCACGGGCAAACCATCCAACAAAATGCCTCACAGTTTCGCGCCTCGCTGTTTTATTTGGGGCATGGCTTGTCGCTCAAAGAAGAACTGAGCGCGTTGGAAAACCTCATCTCGGATGCCGCCGTGTCTGGCCGCGCCTTGAGCGAGCCGCAAGCCTTGGTGGCTTTGGCGCGTATGGGCCTGCGTGGTCGCGAGCATTTGCCGCTGCGTGTGATGTCTCAAGGTCAAAAGCGGCGCACCGCGCTGGCACGTTTGCTGGCCAGCCAAGCCCCGTTCTGGGTGTTGGATGAGCCTTTTGTAGCTTTGGATGCGAAAGCGGTGGACGGCCTGCGCAGCCTGCTGGGCGAGCATGTGGCCCATGGTGGCATGGTGTTGCTGACCAGCCATCAACCTGTAGCGCTCACCGTTGCCAGCGGCGCATCGGTGCAAGTGCAAACCTATCGATTGCGAGGCGTGGCATGAGTGGCGGGGCGTTCATGGCCGTTTTGCGGCGCGATTTGCTGTTGGCCATGCGTCGCAAGAGCGAGGTGCTGACAGCGGTGTTTTTCTTTGTGGTGGTGGCCGCCCTGTTTCCTTTGGGTATTGGTCCTGAGCTCAACACTTTGCGTTTGGTCGCCCCTGGCGTGTTGTGGGTGGGGGCGCTGTTGTCGAGCATGTTGGCGTTGCAACGTTTGTTTGAGGCCGATTACCGCGACGGGACGCTGGAGCAAATGGCTTTGTCGCCCACGCCAATGCCCTTACTGATCAGTGCCAAACTCTTGGCGCATTGGCTGGTGTCAGGGGTGCCGTTGGTATTATTGGCGCCAGTTTTAGGGTTGCAATTTGACCTCTCGGCGGATGCTTTGATGACCCTCACCTTGGGCCTGTTGTTGGGCACACCCGTGTTGTCTTTGGTAGGGGGCATTGGTGCTGCCTTGACCTTGGGGGTGCGCGGCGGTGGGGTGTTGTTGTCGCTGCTGGTGTTGCCTTTGTTCATCCCTGTGTTGGTGTTTGGTGCTGGCGCCGTGGAGGCGCAAGCCAGTGGTTTGGGTGCAGAGGCACATTTGTCGATTTTGATGGCCATGCTGTTGCCTGCGGCATTTTTTAGCCCGTTGGCCTGTGCGGCGGCTTTGAGGATCGCGTTGGAATGAAAAGTATCAATTGGTTTCACTACGCTGCACCGCAGAACTTTTATGGTTTGGCAGGGCGAATGTGGCCTGGGTTTGCCGTGCTAGCCACCGCGTTCATGTTGGCGGGTCTGTGGCTGGGCTTTGCTGTGGCGCCCAGTGACTTTCAGCAAGGCGAAGGCTATCGCATCATCTTCGTGCATGTGCCCGTGAGCTGGATGTCGATGGTCGTTTACTTGGCGATGGCATTTTGGAGCGTGTTGGGCCTGACCTTCAATACCCGCTTGTCAGGCATGATGACCCGCGCTTTGGCACCCACGGGGGCGCTGTTCGCCTTTTTGTCGCTGTGGACGGGCGCCCTTTGGGGCAAGCCCATGTGGGGCACATGGTGGGTGTGGGATGCGCGCCTCACCTCTGAGTTGATTTTGTTTTTCCTCTACCTCGGCTATATCGCTTTGACATCGGCCATTGACGACACGCGCCGCAGTGACCGCGCTGGCGCCCTCATTGCCATCGTGGGCGCGATCAACGTGCCCATTATTTATTTCTCGGTGAAGTGGTGGAACACCCTGCACCAAGGTGCCTCGGTCTCTCTTACCAAAGGTTCGAGCATGGCAGAGGTGATGTTGTGGGGCATGTTGCTCATGGCTTTGGCGTTTTGGTTTTACACCGTGGCGCTGGTGCTGTACCGCGTGCGCACCTTGATCTTGCAGCGTGAAAGTCACGCCACTTGGGTGCATCAACTCGACGAGGTGAAGCCATGAGATGGGAGAGCTGGAGTCAGTTTTGGGCCATGGGCGGCTACGCCGTTTATGTGTGGGGCAGCGTGGGTGTGACCGCGTTGCTGATGGTGCTTGAAGTGTGGCAAGCCCGCTGGGCACACCGCGCTGTGTTGAATCAATTGAAAGCCGAGCAAGCTGTGGCGCAATTACCTGTTGACGAGTGGAAGTGATGAAACCAAGAACCAAACGATTGGCACTGATTGCCGCTGGCCTTGTGGTGCTGTGCGCAGCCGCTGCTTTTGTGCTGAATGCTTTCCAAAGCAATTTGGTGTTCTTCTTCACGCCCACACAGGTGAGCAACGGCGAAGCACCCAAGGGCCGCACTTTTCGCGCAGGCGGCATGGTGAAGGAAGGCAGCTTGGTGCGCGATGGCAACAACGTGCGCTTTGTCATCACCGACACCGTGAACGAAATGCCTGTGAGCTATGTGGGCCTGTTGCCCGATTTGTTCAAAGAAGGCAAAGGCGTGGTGTCGCAAGGTAAATTGGGCGTCGACGGTGTGTTTGTGGCCAGCGAAGTGTTGGCCAAACACGATGAGAACTACATGCCGCCCGAAGCCCAACATGCGATGGACCAAGCGGCGGCGGCTAAAGCCGCCCAGTCTTTGCAAGCACCAACCCCTAAGGGCACCCCATGATTCCAGAACTCGGTCATTTCGCCCTCATGCTCGCTGCCGTGGTGGCAGTGATGCAAGGTGTGTTGCCTATTGCAGGCACGTTGGTGCGCAGCCCGCAAATGCAAGTGACTTTGCAATCGCTGGCGCGCCCCACAGCGGCCTTGCAGTTTGCCTTGGTGGCGTTTGCCTTTGGGGCCTTGGCGACTTCGTTTTTGAGCAACGATTTCTCGGTGCTTTATGTGGCGCAGCATTCCAACTCCTTGTTGCCCAAGCCCTATCAGTTTGCGGCGGTGTGGGGCGGCCATGAAGGCTCGCTGTTGCTGTGGGTGTTGTTGCTCGCCTTGTGGTCGGTAGCCGTGGCGGTGTTTTCACGCAGCTTGCCACTCGATATGGTGGCACGTGTGATTGGCGTGTTGGGTTTGATTTCGGTGGGGTTTTTGCTTTTTATCTTGATCACGTCGAGCCCGTTTGAGCGTTTGCTGCCTGCAGCCTTGGATGGCAAAGATTTGAACCCCTTGCTGCAAGATCCTGGTTTGGTGATTCATCCGCCCATGCTCTACATGGGCTATGTGGGCATGGCGGTGGCCTTTGCGTTTGCTGTGTCTGCCTTGATGAGTGGACGTCTAGATGCCGCGTGGGCCCGTTGGTCGCGCCCGTGGACGGTGGTCGCGTGGACCTTCCTGACCTTTGGCATTGGCCTGGGTTCATGGTGGGCTTACTACGAACTCGGTTGGGGTGGCTGGTGGTTTTGGGACCCGGTCGAAAACGCCTCGCTCATGCCGTGGTTGGTGGCCACAGCGCTGATTCATTCGCTGATGGTGACCGAAAAACGTGGCAGCTTCAAAGCCTGGACGGTGTTGCTGGCCATTGCCGCGTTCTCCCTTTCGCTGCTGGGCACTTTCTTGGTTCGCTCGGGCGTGCTGACTTCGGTGCATGCTTTTGCGTCTGACCCCAAGCGCGGTGTGTTTATTTTGGTATTTTTGGCCGTGGTGGTGGGCGCGTCGCTCACGCTGTTTGCTTGGCGTGCGCCGCGTGTGGCCCTTGGCGGGCGCATGGAGCTGGTGTCGCGCGAATCGTTCTTGTTGGCCAACAGCGTGTTGCTGGTGGTGGCGACGGCCGCGGTGTTGTTGGGCACGATCTACCCGCTCATCATTGATGCCCTCAATATGGGCAAGCTGTCGGTAGGACCGCCTTATTTCAATGCGGTGTTTGCCCCCCTGTTGGTGCCCACCGTGTTTTTGATGGTGCCCGGCTCGGTCGCGCGATGGCGCGATGCCAACGTGCGTGAGATTGCACACAAGTTGCGTTGGACTTTTGCAGGTGCGCTTGTCCTCGCGGTGCTGTTGCCGTTTGTATTGGGCGGCTGGTCGATGGGCGCGGCGTTTGGTTTGTTTTTGGGCTGCTGGGTGGCTTTGGGCACGGCCCAGCAAGTCATTCAACGGCTGGGCAAGCCTGGTCGCATTGGCACGTCGTTTTGGGGTCAACACACGGCCCATTTGGGCATGGCCGTGCTGGTCATTGGCATCACCGGTGTCAAGTGCTACGAGGTCGAGCGTGATGTGCGTATGCAAATTGGCGACGTGGTCACCATTGCGCCTTACACCTTTCGTCTGAACTCGCTCGACGAAGTGCGCGGCCCCAACTACAAGGCGGTGCGTGCCGATGTGCAGGTGCTGCGCGACGACAAAGTCATTGAAATTTTGCAGCCTGAAAAACGTCGCTATTTTTCGACGGCCATGGCCATGACGGAAGCGGGCATCGATTCGGGTTTCATGCGCGACTTGTATGTGTCGCTGGGCGAGCCCTTGGATGATGCCCGCACCGAGTGGAGCATGCGGGTGTATTACAAGCCCTTTGTGCCGTGGTTGTGGGGCGGTGTGTTGTTGATGGTGCTCGGCGGTGTATTGGCCGCCTTGGACCGGAGATACCGCAAATGAAAAAAGTGTTGATCCCGCTGGTGTTGTTCATGGGTTTGGTGGTGTTTTTGGCCGTGGGCCTCAAGCGCGATCCGCGTGAAATTCCATCCCCCTTGATTGGCAAGCCTGCGCCGCACTTCACTTTGTTCACCTTGGATAACGGGGATGGCAAGTTTTCCCCCGTCGACATGCAAGGCCAAGTGTGGCTGCTCAATGTGTGGGCCACGTGGTGCGTGGCGTGTCGCGAAGAACACCCTGTGCTGGTGGCGTTTTCTGAGAAGCACCGCCTGCCCATCGTCGGCCTGAGCTACAAAGAAATTCAGCCCCAAGACCCTGCTTACAAAGCCCCGTTTGATGACAAGCTCAAGATCGCGCGTGAGCGCAGCCAAGTGTGGCTCAAGCGTCATGGCAACCCCTACATCACCACGGTCATGGACCTCGATGGTCGGGTGGGTATTAACTACGGCGTGTACGGCGTACCCGAGACCTACGTCATCGACAAGGGCGGGGTGATTCGCTACAAGTATGTGGGCGCCGTCACACCCGCGTTGTTGGCAGAAAAAATCTTGCCGCTCATCTCGGAGTTGAACAAGTCATGAAACGTTTGATTTTGAAAACCGTCTTGACCCTCAGCATGGTGTTGATGGCGTCAGTGAGCACCGCCCGCGAAGCCATGCCCATGGCCCAAGACCCTCAGCTAGAAGCCCGTGTGGAGGTGCTGTCGCAAGAGCTGCGCTGCATGGTGTGCCAAAACGAATCTCTGGCCTCTTCCCGTGCCGAGTTGGCTGATGATTTGCGCAACGAAGTGCGTGAGTTGATTCGCTCAGGCAAGTCAGACCAAGAGGTCAAAGATTTTCTGGTTGCCCGCTATGGCGACTTTGTGCTCTACCGACCCGAGGTCAAACCACTCACCTGGGTGTTGTGGTTTGGCCCGTTTGTCTTGCTGGGGGTGGCGGCCATCTTTTTAGGTGTGTATTTGCGCCAACGACGCGCTTTGGCTTCGCCTGTCGCCCTCAGCGACGACGAGCGCGAACGCGTCAAGCAGTTGTTGAAAGGTTGATGTGACGCCCGCTCTGACTTTTATTTTTGTCGCCGTGGCCCTGATGGCTGGGGTGTTGTTGGTGTTGAGCGTTGCCCTGTGGCGAGGCTCGCAGCAAGGCGCTCGATTGGCCGCCCATCAAATCGACGCGCTCAACAACCCCGCCCAAGCCAATGCCAATGTCTACCGTGACCAAATGGCCGACTTGGACCGCGAATTTGTGTTGGGCAATCTCAACTACGACGAGCTCAAAGCTGCGCGTGACGAGCTGTCGCAACGCTTGCTGGTGGACATGGGCGATGACGCTGGGGTGGCGCAGCCGGTGGCCAAAGCGACAGCGGTGGTGTGGCACAAGCCTTGGTTGGCCTTGGGCCTGATGGTGTTTGTGGTGCCAGTCTCCTCACTGCTGATGTACAGCGTGTTGGGGCAGCCAGCGGCGCTCGACCCCCTGGCGTTGACGCAGGGCGTGGACTCGCCTGGCGATGTGACGCCAGAGAAACTGACGGAGATGGCGACTGCGCTGACACGACGCCTGCAAGACGAGCCCAACAACATGGAGGGCTGGGTCATGCTCGGGCGCGTTCAGCGGGCGCGCGAGCGTTATGAAGAGTCGGCAGAAGCCTATGCCAAAGCCTTGGCGCTGAGCCGCGATGACAACCTGTCGATTGAGCGAGCCGAAGTGCTGGCACAAAAAAATGGGGGCAGCTTTGCGGGTGAGCCTTGGTCCATCATCCAGCGCGTGCTCACAGCGGACCCCCATCACCTCAATGCCTTGTTTTTGGCAGGCAGTGCTTCGTATGCCGAGATGAATTTCAACACCGCTTTGCGCTACTGGGAACGTGCCCGCGAAGTGGTGCCAACCGACTCGCCCGATGCGCCCGAACTCGATCGCGCGATTGCCGAAGCTCGCAACAAGATGGGTTTGCCCGCTATTCCGCCGCGTGCCGCGAAGGGTGCCGACCCGCAAGGTAACAAAGCCACGCTGGCCGCCAGCAGCATCAGCGGTCGCGTGACCTTGGTGAAAGAGCTCCAAGGCTTGGTGGCTCCCACCGACACGGTGTTTGTCTACGCCACCGCGGTGGCGGCTTCGCGCATGCCCGTGGCCATTGTGCGAACCACGGCAGACAAATTGCCCTTGGACTTTGTGCTCGACGACAGCACGGCCATGAACCCCAGCGTCAAGCTCTCGGGCATGAGCGAGGTGACGGTGCGGGTGCGGATTTCAAAGAGTGGCCAAGCCATCCCCCAAGCGGGTGATTACGGCGTGAGTTTGACGCCCGTCAAGCCCGGCAGCAAGGGCTTGAACTTGATGGTGCGAGATACTTTGCAATCGACGGCACAGTGAGGCGGGTGACCCGAAAAAAATCCCCGCGGTCTTGTCGACAGCGGGGATTTTTTGTGGCGCGGCTTGCTTGATTTAGAGCAAACCGTTCATGCGTGCAAAGTGCAGGGTCTGGGTGCGACTTTTCACGTCTAAGCGACGGAACAAGCGCCACAAGTGCACTTTCACCGTGTGCTCACTGATTTCGAGTTCTGCCGCAATGTCGCGGTTACTCAAACCACGGTCGAGCATGATGATGAGTTGTTTTTGACGCTTGGACAGTTTGGTTTCACCGACTGTGATGACTTCTTCGTCGCCGTTCTCTGCCGCAAACAAGCCTTGAATGGCTGCTGTGATGTCGTTGGCGGGGGTGGATTTTTCGATGTAGATGTCTGCGCCGGCTTCGATGCACGTCTCTTCTGCTTCGCCAGCGGGCATCGAAGAAATCACCGCCAAGGGAACGTTGGCGTACATGGTCTTGATGTCTTTGACCGCCGAGGTGCCTTTGACGCCAGGCAACAGCAAATCAAGCACAAACAGCTCAGGATCGCCATTTTTGATGATCGCGGCCTGTAATTCGCTGAACTTTTCCAATTCAATGACCTTGGAAGCCGGGCGCATGCGACGCAGCAGCATGGCGATGGCTTGACGCACTAAAGGATGGTCGTCAATGATGTACATACTCATTTTTATTACTCCTGATTCAATATTAGTAGTTTAGCCCCATTGCAGACCGAACATCGCGCATGGTGTCGCGGGCCGTTTTGCGAGCTTTTTCAGTACCTGCGTCGACGATATCACGAACAATCTTGGGCTGGGTGATGTACGGCTCTGCTCGTTCGAGCATGGGCTGTTGTTCGCGCAAGATGGCGTCAATGATGGGTTGTTTGCAGTCCAAGCAGCCAATGCCTGCAGTTTTGCAGCCTTGGGCCACCCATGAGCGCTGGTCTGCATCGCTGTAGACCAAGTGGAATTGCCACACGGGGCATTTGTCGGGGTCTCCGACATCGCTGCGTTTTTGTCGTGCGGGGTCGGTAGGCATGCGCTTGACCTTGTGCTCAATCGTGGCGCGGTCTTCGCGAATGGCGATCGCGTTGTTGTAGCTCTTGCTCATCTTTGCGCCGTCGAGTCCTGGCAGTTTGCTGGCTTGGGTCAAGAGCGCGTGTGGTTCGGTCAAGATGACTTTGCCCGTGCCTTTGAAGTAGCCCTCGAGGCGTTCACGATCTTGTTCATCCAATTCAGGCGCCGAGGCGATGAAGCCCAGTGCGCCTTCCATGGCTTTGGCGTCGCCCGTCTCTTGGTAAGCCTTGCGTGATTTTTCAAATCGTTTGACGCTGTCTTTGGATAACTTGGCCAATGAGACTTGGATTTTTTCTTCGGCGTTGATTTCTCGGCCATACAAATGGTTGAAGCGTCGGGCCGCTTCGCGTGTCAGCTCAACGTGGCTGGCTTGGTCTTCGCCCACGGGCACATGCTTGGCTTTGTAAATCAAAATGTCGGCCGCTTGCAGCAGCGGGTAGCCCAAGAAGCCGTAAGTCGACAAGTCTTTGTCCTTGAGCTTTTCTTGCTGGTCTTTGTAGGTGGGCACGCGTTCGAGCCAGCCCAGCGGTGTGCCCATCGCCAGCAGGGTAAACAGCTCTGCATGCTCAGGAATGCGGCTTTGCAAAAAGATCGTGCACGCGTTGGGATCCAAGCCTGCAGCCAGCCAGTCGATGACCATCTCATAGACGTTTTTCTCAATCACCTCACGGTTTTCGTAATGCGTGGTCAGGGCGTGCCAATCGGCCACAAAGTAGTAGCAATCCATCTCGGACTGCAAGCGCACCCAGTTTTTCAAGGCGCCGTGGTAGTGGCCCAAATGCAAAGCACCCGTGGGGCGCATGCCAGAGAGAACGCGTTCATTCATATCGTGCTTACTTTTTCAAAATCAGGGATGCAATAAAAATTCAAAAGGCGTGAGCAACAGCGACAACGCGAACACCGTCCACTTCATCAAGGGGCCCATCCAAAGGTTGTCGAGTTGGTTCAAAGCGACCAGCGCCAACACAATGTACATGCCATAGGGCTCAACTTTGGAGAGTCCCACCGCCGCACGCCATGGCAACAACCCCACCAACACGCGCCCACCATCCAGTGGCGGCAGCGGAAACAGGTTGAAGACAAACATGGACACGTTGACCACCACACCCGCCATGCTCATTTTCAAAAAATAAGTCTCGGTGACGCCCAGATGCTTCATCACATAAAAGGCCAACAACCAAGCCAGCGCCTGCACGAAGTTGATAGCGGGCCCTGCCAGCGCCACCCAAATCATGTCGCGTTTGGGGTGGTTCAAATGCCCAAATCGCACGGGCACAGGGCGCGCGTAGCCAAATAAAAAGTTTCCGCCCGAGGCGAGGTAGAGCAACGCAGGCACTGCAATCGTGCCCAAGGGGTCGATGTGTGGCAGGGGGTTCAGAGTGACACGGCCCAGCATCCATGCTGTGTTGTCGCCCAACTTGTGCGCCACATAGCCGTGGGCCGCCTCGTGCAAGGTGATGGCAAACACCACGGGCAAGGCGTAAATCAGGATGGTTTGAATCAGCTCTGGGAAATTCACGGTTGGATTGTCGCATTCACCAATGAGCGCCTTGGCGTGGCATCGCTCACAGGCCCAGGGCGCTCAAAGGGCCGCGCCCTTGGCGAATGAGGCGGGGGCCGTCGCCGCTATCCATGGGTGTGAGGTCGACCACCGTGGTGGGCTCGAGCGCGCAAGCCCCCGCGTCTATCACGGCGGCGAGGTCGTGTTCAAAGCGGTCGCGGATGGCTTCGGCATCGTTCATAGGATCGGTCTCGCCGGGCAGAATGAGGGTGGTGGCCAGCAGCGGTGCCCCATGGCGTGCAAGCAAGTCGAGCAGGGTTTGGTTGAGCGGCACGCGCAGGCCAATGGTTTTGCGTTGCGGGTGACTGACACGTCGAGGTACTTCTTTGGTGGCTTCCAAAATGAAGGTGTAGGCCCCAGGTGTGGCGGCTTTGAGCAAGCGGTACTGGCGGTTGTCCACGCGGGCGTAGTTGGCCAGTTCCGACAAATCGCGGCACATCAAGGTGAGGTGGTGTTTGTCGTCGACTTGGCGGATGCGGCGCATCTGCTCGACCGCGGCCTTGTCATCCAAGTGGCAGACCAAGGCATAGCTGGAGTCGGTGGGCACGGCCAAGATGCCGCCGCGCTCGAGCAACTGCACCGCTTGCTTGAGCAATCGGGGTTGGGGGTTGTCGGGGTGAACTTGAAGAAACTGAGCCATGGCCGCGTGCAACTGGGGTGCACGGAGTAAGGGGGGTGTGCGGTTACTGGACTCGGTCAGCGAGAGCTTCCCACACGGGCTTGAGTTGACCCGGCAACCAAGGCAAGGTGCCCAAGTCAATGCGGCTCTCAAGGGGACTGTGGAAATCGCTGCCGCGTGAAGCAAACAGATCAAACTCTTGGGCCATATCGGCGTAGGTCACGTACTCGGCGGGTGTGTGGCTGCCAGTGACCACCTCCACGCCTTGACCGCCGTGGTGTTTGAATTCGGTGAAGAGCGCGAATTCTTCGTTGGGCGTGAAGCCATAGCGCGCAGGGTGGGCAATGATGGCCATGCCTTTGGCTTGAACAATCCATTGCACCGCGTCTTTCAGCGAGGCCCAGCGATGCGGCACAAAGCCGGGGTTGCCTTCTGTCAAGAAGCGACGAAATACCTCGTGGGTGTCCTGGCACACACCGCTTTCAACCAGAAAGCGGGCGAAATGCGTGCGAGAAATCAGTTCGTGATTGCCCGCGTATCGGAGAGCGCCTTCATAGGCGCCGTGTATGCCCACCTTGGCCAAGCCTTCGGACATTTCTTTGGCGCGTTCGCCGCGTCCCCCGCGCGTGGTGAGGAGACCTTTTTTGAGCGGTTCGTCGTGGGCATCAAACCCCAAGCCCACGATGTGCACAGTTTTGTTGGCAAAGGTGATTGAGATTTCCACCCCCGTGAGGTACTTCAAACCGTTGGCCTGTGCCGCGGCGAGGGCGCGGTCTTGGCCGCCGACTTCGTCGTGGTCGGTCAAGGCCCAGAGTTCCACACCATTGGCCTTGGCGCGCAGGGCCAATTGCTCAGGTGTGAGCGTGCCATCCGAGACCACGGAGTGGCAGTGCAGGTCGGCGTTGAGGAGAGAAGAAGTCACGCCCTCATTGTAGGCGTGGCAAGGCTTGGCGTGCATTGGCGCTGGTGGCTGCAGCCAGTGCCTCGAGGGAGAGGCCGCGCAACTCGGCCAACACGTGGGCGATGCGGGGTAACTCGGCGGGCTCATTGCGGCCTTGGGGCTGGCCAGCTGCGCGCTGCTCGGCCGTGGTGTAGAGCCAATGCGGGGGGATGTCTGGCGCATCGGTTTCGAGCACGAGGGCTGAGAGCGGCAACTCGGTGGCGAGGCGGCGCAGTTGCAAAGCTCGGTCATAGGTCAGCGCGCCGCCAAAGCCGAGTTTGAAGCCCAGCGCAATGAAGGTCTGCGCTTGTTGCAAACTGCCATTGAATGCATGGGCAATCCCACCCACCACGGGTGTGTCGCGCAAACCCTTAAGGAGTAGGTCGGCACTGCGTCGCACATGCAAGATGACAGGCAGTTGATGGTGTTGCGCCAACTTGAGCTGGGCTTTGTAAAACGTTTGTTGCTTGGCCAATGCCTCGGGTGTGTTGAGTTCAGGCACAAAACCATCGAGACCGATTTCTCCCACGGCCACCAAGCGTGGGTCATCGCGGTGGGTGTGCAGGGCAGCGTCGAGTTGGGATAAGTGCTCGTCGCTCGCTTGAGGCGTGAAGAGCGGGTGGATGCCCAGCGCATAAGCATCTTGCTGGGCTTGAGCCAGTATCCGCACTGTGTCAAAGTTGGCAGCTTCGACAGCGGGAATCACACACGTCACAACGCCAGCTTTGCGCGCACGGTGGTGGACGGCCGTGCGGTCGGCGTCAAACTCTGCGGCGTCTAAGTGGGCATGTGTGTCAATCCACATCGTCAGTGGCTATTGGCCCAGGCATTGCCCAGCGCAAACACCGAGTTCGGTGCTTTGGTGGGGGCGGGGGCTTGCGGCTTTTTGGCAAACACGCCTCTGTTGGGGGCGCCACTGTTGTGGGTCACTTGACCCGCCTTCGAGGCTTGAGCGGCAATCAAGCTGTGCAAGCTGATGGATTGCATGTGGTCGTCCATTTTTTGGTTCAGGCTAGACCACAACTCTTCGGCCGA
>Ga0114979_10001413_pt1 | contig 16168 bp, 31 predicted proteins | sample S_140625_EF_Meta_FD_87315 | JGI IMG/M metagenome (GOLD analysis project Ga0114979, IMG submission 87315) | Freshwater microbial communities from Lake Simoncouche, Canada to study carbon cycling - S_140625_EF_MetaG | ecosystem: Environmental > Aquatic > Freshwater > Lake | place: Lake... | reverse complement strand
TGCTTATTGCAATCAATAAATTAATCGTTGAATTTTTTTTCCCTTTTTCTAATTTGCACACCCAATAATGTGTTACACCAATTTTTTCAGCAAGTTCCTTTTGAGTGATTTTTGCTTTTAATCTATATCGCTTGATGTTTTCTCCAATTGTAATTAAATTATTTGTCATAATGTTGTTCAATTTTAGTAATTAAGTCATTTTTAAATTCTTCCAAATCTTTGTTACTTGATTTAAAATTTACAATAAATTTTTTCAATAGTAATTTTCGATATGAAATTTCAATAATGGTTTCAGTATCTTTTTCACCATATTCAATCTTTTCTAATAATAGATTAATATCGTTTAACTGAAATTTTTTACCCTGTTTGAGAAGTGATAAATTTTTATTCTTCATATCACTAATCAATAATTCTCTTGCATCCTCTTTCAATAACTCTTTTTCACTTTCAGAAATGCTATCCAAAATACCTAATCTATTCAATAAATTATAATGAATATTTCCAAAATCCTCCAATTCATAAATGCCATCTGTATTGAATAAATTAATTGCTGAATATAAATTATCCACTTTGTCCAAATCTAATTGTTTGTAGTCAACAAAGGTTTCTTCTTCGACAGGTGGTAGATATTTATGAACCTCACCTACTGCTTCGGGAATTACTTCTTCCTTATATTTTTTAAGCCATCCGTAAAGTGAAACTACATTGATTCCAAAATACTCCCCTAAATTGCCCCTCACACCCATTGAGAAACACAAACTAATGTCTTGTAAGGTAAGTGTAGGGAAATCTCTTAAAATGTCGTCTGTGATGCTTAATTTAAGATAATTCATATCCTCAACATTCATATTAATGCCTTTGTCAGCAATAGACCTATTAACTGCTTGATGAATTGCACCTACCACAATATTTTTATCTTCCACATTTTTAATCATTACTGATGAATTTGCTTGATAAACACTTCGGCTTTTATTACTGACTTCTTTCGGTATAAATACCGATTTAGATTTAATTATGTTACTCATTTGTAGATTCTTTATAAACTTCGTTCCAATCAATATTTTCGTTTAAAGCGTGTGACTGCTCAATAACTTCTAATTTTGATTTTTTAGTAGTATTAATTTTATTTCTATCATAGAAATTAATTATCCAATTCGCAACTGCACTTTTCCAATTTTTCATAGGATTTTTACCAACCTTCCAACCTTTGGATTCAAAGAAATTAATGAATTTTTCTGATTCAATTTTAGCAAATTCAAATTCCTTTTCAACCATATATTCAAATACTTCTTCGGCAGATGGCTTAATAAATTTCTGTATTTTAATAATTGGTATTGGTTCTGAATTATTTTCTTCCGAAACTTCCTTTTTCTTTCGTACAACTCTACCAACTTGTAAATCCGTAGGTAGCAAATAATTAATTACTGCATTACCTTTGAATTTCTTTTCATCCGATAAATTTTCGTGAATTAAATGAATGATTTGCTTATGAACATTATTCGCTGAATTAAGCGGTAATTTTTTCTGATATTTCAAAAAGTTCTTAAACCATAATTTAGTTCCATCGTGACTTTTGATGTATGATTTCTTTAATTCTGTTCCTGCTTCCATTAATTGTTCTTCTGTTAGTCCTGTATGAAATAACATAAACTTTTTATTGACTTCAAAAAATCCTGCATTATCACAATTTTCCACAAAATAAAAGAACAATAATTTTGCGTGTAGAGATAAGTCCGAAAACCATAAATCTTTCCACTTCTCAATGTTGGTTAAACGATAACTCATACGATTGTAATTTTAATATGATAAAGTGCTTCTACTAATCTTTTTTTAATAGCAAAAACACTTGTCTTGATAAATTTATTTGACTTTTTATCTTTACCCTTAATGTCAATGTATTCAAAAGAACCATCATTGTTTTCAATTTGAAAATCCAAATAGTAATATGCAATATGAATATTGTTTACTATAATATCGTATTGAACTTGCATTTGAAAATCTTTGATTAATCCTGCTTGTTTTTTAAGTTTCAATGAACCATAAAACTCACCTTCTTTGATTGAATCAAAAGTATGCCCATCAATTAATGATTTTCTATTATTGAATTTTGATGATTTAGTTTTATTTACAACCTTACCATCTTTCAATGAAAACTTATTTTTGAACTCATTTACATCCATCAGAATAATGTTGAATGTATATCTTCATCATCCTCATCATTGTCGGGGAAATCAAATGAAATATCATCATCCTCATCTATAACTTTTTCAATTTTATCTTGAACGGGTTCTTTTATAACGTGTCCATTATAGTCAATTGGATTTTCAATAATAGGTTCGGGAATTTCTTCAATACCTTCTTCAATAAAATCAAATGCCGTATCAAGTGTTTGACTAACGATATTTCCCTCTACTAATTTTGGCTCAACAATTTCATTTGGACTACTTGGTAATTCTACTAAAACTCTCGCACCACCTTCAAATTTAGAATCGTATTCTACGGCTTTTGCCATTTCAATATTATTCGATGTAGGGATTAATTTTGAAAGTGATTTAATACCTGCTTTTATCTCCATCCAATTGTGAACATCTGTACCATTATTGTATGGGGAGTATTGACTATCTATCGTCTGCGAAATATTTCTAATTGCATCTAATTCTGCTTTTTCAACAACCACAAAAATAGGTTCATTATCAACTAAACAAGTTGCATAAACACATTCTAATTTGCCTTTATCCTTTCTTGCAGGTTTGTGATTTAGATATGGATTTAAACCATAACCATAATCAAATTCATCATTTTCAAATACTGCTCTTGCCGTAATTTGTTTTACTCGTGGATTACGATACATAATTTCAATAAGTCCTTTATATCCAATTTGAAATTTCGCTTGTCCTTTGTATGGAATGATAAAAGAATGTTGTAATGATGTGTTTGGTTTTAGTCCAACTTCTGCACTTAATAAAACTGCACCAAAAAGAGATTTAGGGTCGCATTGTAATAATTTAGGATTTTCTTTTACTGCACGAATACAGGTTTCAATAAAATCTTCGGGAGTGATTCCGTATCTTGGATTAAGGAATTTACCAATACTACTTTTGTAATTTACAATTGTAGATGAAAATCCACTTATTGTTTTTAGGTCAAATTTTTTCTGTTCCATTTTTTTTTATAATAAAGGGGGCAAATAATTGCTACCGATAATCGCTTTGTTCAATCTATATTTTTATTCGCAATTAATTTACCCCCAATGATTAATAATTATTTTCCGATAATAAAATTTACTGCCGATGTGCTTTTGCTCATATTAAAAGTGAATGTATCAGTATCGCAAAAAGATTCATTAACCCTAACTTTTAATACACTACATTTTTTAAATGAATCGAACATTTCATTATTTACTAAATCGCTTGTGAAAAAAACCACATTATTTTTTTCATTTTTAATTCCATCAATTGTGTATTTAAAATTTACGCCATTTACGAGAAATACTAAATCTACTGATGGATAATCATCGCAAAAATAACTGCCTTGAATGTAGAAGAATACACTTCCATCAACATTTTCTAATTTAAGAATAGCACCATTGTTTGCCGATGTGTAAGCAATTCGATAAGGGTCGTCAAAACCATTCGATATATTCTCAAAACTCCATTGAGAATGTGCAACTGAAATGCACGAAAATAATATGATTGTAAAAAATATATTTTTCATTTTAATGTATTATTAATTAACAAAATGTGTTTCTACATTGTTTCCATTTTCGAATTTCACAGAATAATATGCTTTCATAAAAATCATATTACCATATCCATTTTGTGCTTGGAAAGGGAATGAGAAATTAATTTTATCATCCTTACAATAAATGAATCCTTCTGAATTTAAAATAGGAGTAAATGATTGCATATTTTTCAAATCTAATTTTGCCCAAATACTCGCCATACCAATAGTTGAATACAAATATGTTTCGAGGTGAGTACGACTTTTATGTAATGCAACAAAATCAGCATTTTTTGGATTGTTAAAAGTTATGCTATCCCAAGTTTTAAAACTTTGATGGGTTTTAATGAGTTCGACATTCTCATTGCTAATTGCGAATTTCACAACGACTTCTTGACCCACTCCACTTTTAATTGTTGTTGTAAAATACCCATCTTTCAATCCATAATTTTGTGAAAATACAGGGTTGAATAAAACACTCATAAATAGTGCGACTAAAATTGAATTTACTTTTTTCATTTTGTTTTGTTTTATATTATTTGGTTATTAAAATTCCTATACGCTTTCTAACTTCTGAATAGATTAATTCCGTATGTTCAGAAAAATCTAAATTGTTGAACGCTTCTGAATTATGTATTAATGATTTTGTTCTTTCAACAATTAAATTATTGACAAAAGGAAGTGTATCAATAGAAATATGGTCAATAATATTCAATACATCTTCATCGGTTGCTTTCGTTTTTTCTTCGGATTTAACTTCAATTTTAGGTTCTTCTTTAATAAGATTTCCTTTTTCATCAAAGAATAATTCATTGCCATTTTCTGAAAATACTTTTGGGTGTTTAGGTTCTTCTGTTACAGGTTTTTCAAATAATTCACTTTCAAATTCATTTTCAATTACGTCCTTTTTAACAGGTTCGTTTGACATTTCCTTTAATTCATTTACGAAATTATCTGTAATAGGCGTAGTTTCCATTTTAGGTGCTTCCACAGGTATTTCTTCATCCTTCATTAAACGAGAAGCCATTGAGCAAGTTAATTTCAACTGATTTAAAATAAATCCTGCTTCATTTGATTTAGAACCAAATTCTGAAATTACAATTCCATCAAGATAAACCTCAATCTCTTTTAATTCAGATTTGCTTTTTGCTGAATTAATTCTTTCAAGTTGAGTATTAAGATTTTTCAAACGAATATCTAATTCAAGTTCTTCTTTTTGTTTGGCATCCTCAATTAATTTTCTTTCCTGTTTTAATTTTTCCTGCTTGGCTTCGTAAACTTCCATTTTCTTTTTTACGATTTTCTCGGCATTTACCAATGGCGTATAAATTTCTTCTACCCATCTGTCTAAACGCTTTCCATAATCAATTAATGGTTGTTTTAATTCTTTCCTTTTCTTTTCGATTGAAACGTGAGTAGATTTTACCACACGCTTTAATTCGACTGCTCTGTCATAAGTTTGTTTATCATCTTCACTTACTTCAATGGACAAACAATCATTAATTAATTGTTGCATATTTTCGTGAATAGACAAAATCTGTGAATGATGACTTTGCTCAATAATAGAAATTTCACTTTCTATTTCTACTACTTTTAATAATTCATTTTGCATTTTTTATTCGGGTTTTATTGTTATTACTGATGGAGTATTTGCTTTGAATTGACACCAATTAGAAAATTGACATTTAATACAAATATCATATTTCGGTTTTGGCTCAAATCCTAATTTTAATTGATGGTCAAAATATTTTTTTGCTTTTTCTAAAAATACTTCGTGTTGTTCTAATTCCCAATCTTCAATATCAACATTAATTACTTTTACTTTTCCAACTTCTTTTGTGTCAAAAACAAAAAATAAAAATGGGGGGTTAAATCCGTATTTTTTCCAAAACAAAAACTTATAATGCTTGGCTTGTAACATAGTGCCTTGTTTCTTGGCAAGTGTATCGGTGTTCCAACCAAATTCACTCCATTTATCGTCAAGTAATCCACTATATTTTAAATCAATTATTACTTTCTTTTCGGGATTATCTTCGCCAAATTCAAAATCAATATAGTTGCCTATTGATTCCCATTTTGCTAAAATGTCAAGTGTGCCAATCCATTTATCATCTGCAAGGACTTTATCACCTGCTGAAATTAATTTAATACCAAACTTGGTCATTAATTCGTGAAAGAAAACAGATTGCTTTCTCGCTAATTCAAAGTCAGAAGTTAATTGACCACTTTTTGTGTATTCGGGTTGCGGTGCTTCACTTTCTCCTTTGGCTAAAGCACCTGTGCATAGATACTCAAAATAATGCCCTAAATTGTTTGATTTAGTTCCACCACTAAATTGATTTAAAATCCACTTGTTAGAAAATATCAAACCACATAAATTGCCACTTTGATATTTAACCAAATCTTTTACTAAACTTTGATTGATATATATATTACTCATTTTCTAATGTATGTGTTTTACTATAATCTTCTGCCCATTCCATAAATCCATCGTAATCAAAATCCCTTGCATCCATTTCACGCTTAAACCACTCAATCATATACACGGCACTTTCTTTATCTTTTTTGTCATTCAAGTACAATTCCAATCTGCCAATAATGTTATTTAATTTCATCAAGTCAGTAACATAATTGCGGTCTAAAACTATTTTGTTACGAGTGCTATCTATATTGGAATATTTCAGAAGCACATAATCATTTATGTAACAAAATAAACGAAGGGTTTTTACAAGGTTCATTTTTTGAATTTAAAAAAGCACCCCTAAAAAATAGGGATGCCTTCGGTTAGAAAATAAATTAATTCATATTAATAAAAGAAGGAGTGACACGCTTAATTTCTGCTTTGTCAAATTCCTCAATAGAATCTAAAATCATTACTGATTCACTTTCTATTTCATAGCGTTCTTCGGGGGATGCGTTATGTTGAGCAAAGTAAGTCAATGCCTGTGTTACGCCAAACGCATTTGTATCGCCACTCTTAATAAAATAATTAAGGATTGATGATTCTTTATCTTCGCTAATTGAAAGGTGTTTAGATACATTCTTAATTGTTTCAATCGGGTGATTTAATTCTTTATTACCCTTCTCAATTAATTCGTGAATTTTAGCACCTAAATATTCTTCGGATGCGTAATATTTAATTGCATCTTTTACCTGTGAACAAACCAACTCATAATTTTTTTGGCGTGTTTCTTCACTCCAATCAATCGTAGTATATTCTTCCATCTTCGCACCTAAATGCGTTTTTTGGAAAGCATCGTTTTTGAATATCATTCCATTACGACAAGCCAACACAACTGCTCTCGGTGAAATAGAGAATTTACCATTTCCTGTTTCGCTATTAGAAATAACAAATCCCGAAATAATTCCGTTGTTACCTTTACTTCCATCGGGAACTCGGTAGTTCTTTAAAATATCGGGTGCATCTAATTCAATGTCGGGGCATACGAAACGCATATAAAATTTCGTGTCTGTGATGTCGCCACTTTCAATTTGAACATTGATACCACTTTCACGAATTGCATCCAATGTAGCCAACATTACATCGTAATTATCCAACACATTGTATCGGTCTGAAAGTATCGCTCTTGCAATCCCTGTTTTTTGCTCTTTATCAATAAAAGTGCGTAGTAAGAAATTGTTTTCATTTCTCTCGGAAAACCAATTTGTTACATTGTAATCAAGAATGTGATGATACCTTTGATTACTCAACATTTTGTCGTAGTATTTTTTAGGTATATCCAATCGTGATGCAATTTGAGTATGACAACAATCAAGGACTGCTAACTCAATTTTTTCTAAATCATTTTCATCAATTGAAATACCTGTATCAAGTAATAATTTTGACAAGGAATCAAGTTTGGATTCATTTAAAACAATTAAATTGCTCTCATCCATCTTTAAATATTTAGATGGTACGACAAAATCTTGTTTCAATAAATTCTGTTGTTGTAATTGCTCAACAATTTGTTGCAAAGACAAGTTTTTTAAATCTTCTGTTTTCATAATTCTACTTCTTCTAATTTATACTAATTGAATTGTGGGTTCAAATATAAAAAAATAATTCTATCAAAAAAATATTTGTTGATAAAAAAATAATTCCAAATTACCCAATCATTTTTTATTCACTCCACTTAAATTGGTTAAGGCATTTATTCCGCCATCAATGTATGCTTTCTTAATATTTTCTACCTCCATTAGTTTGGCTTCTGCTAATTCATTAGAGTATTTACAAACATCTTCTAAAGACATTTTCTCAATCAACAAATCTACTGCTGATTGTTGATTTTCTCGATTCATTAATCTTGCTTGTGCCTTTTCTATTGTTTTAGTTTCTTCATCGGAAACCAATTCAAGAAATTTTTCTTTGTTTGTCATCATTGTAATTTTTTAATAATTAAACATCCGTTTTTATCAATTTTTGGAAAAGTTTTTTCAGTTCTTAAATTACCCATTTTATCTTTATAAGATTCAACTTCTGCCATTTCAATCTCAACTTCAATATCTTGAGGTTCTTCTAAAACCATTACTAAAACTTTACTCATTGCAAATTCATTTCTTTTGTACAAACTCATTGCTTCTATTAGTTGTTCTAAAGAAAATTTTTTGTCTTTATTTAATTCTAATGCTTTGTTGAATCCGTGTTTAAATCCATATTCCGTATCATCTTGTGCCGTTGGATATATTGAATGATTTTTAGCAAAATCTTCTGCCAACTTCTCAACATCAAATATCCCGAATATTTGATTACAATTTTCTATTGAAAGTTTTTGTAATTCGTAATCTTTCTGAAAATCAATATCGTCAGATGCAATCATTTTACCATCTTTCATTAATGTGTATATACCATTAATTTTTCTTAAAAATGTTTTCATTTTATTCGTATTTAATTAATTTGTAAATAATTCATTGCAACAAGCATTTCTCTGACTTTTACCCAATCAACAAAAGGTCTGTAATGATTTGTTTTATTTACACCAAAAGGATAAATTAAAGGGCAACCTAATGAAGCATCATCAATGTACAAGTGGCAATATGCTTTTGGCGAATCTGTCCACGAATGTTGAGTAGGATTTGTTTGTATTCCGTACAATTCGATACCATTATCTTTAAACCAATTTACGGCTTCTGTTAGATATGGTTCTGCTTTACTATGAATTTCAAAATGGTCTGTTAAAACTTCTTTTTTATCACTTCTCATAGTGAATAAAATTAACTGATGACCTTCTTTAACTAATTCTTTTAAAATTGGAACTGCACCAATATCTTTACCTATGTTTGGAAATTCGTGTGTTACACAAGTTCCATCAAAATCTATTCCTATATACATCTTATTCGTATTTAAAAGTTTATCATTTTGTTGGTTTCAACAATATGATTAAAATCCAATTATTGTTTTATAATGAATCCAATTATATAAAAGCCGTATTTTTTCAGATAGGTGTTTTGAAGGTTCTACGTCTGTTGTATTTATTAAAGATTCTAAATACTCTTTTGGAGTTGAAGCGGTTTTGTTTTCATAATATCCAATAAGCCAATACAACATATCTAACAAATGAACTTTCGAATCAATAAATGGATGGTTCTCCATTCGTTTAACATAATCTTTAAGAAATTCTAAATCCTTGTTGTTAAAAGTAGATTGTTTATTTTTTTCCCTATTATGATTTTTTGAGCCATTTTCGTCTAACGATGATATTATTCCTATTGTGGTAATAGTCATCAACAAATCACGAAATAATCTTCTATTTCTTCTCATTGTTTTTGTTTTTTGAATTTACAACCTGTTTCACGTAACCAATTGTTTACGGCAACTTCTAATTGTTGGTGAAAATAATGTGGTTTGAAATTATCCCCATAAATCTCACGTCTGTCTATTTTTTCTTTTAAATAAACTATTCTATTTTCAATCTTGATTATCTTGTCGGTTTTCATCGTTTTTGTTGTTTGTGGTTTATTTCTTTTAAATCCAATCCACTCTGTTAAACTTTCTCTTGTTTCTTTAGATAATGCTTTATCTAACTTGGATTCCAATTTACTTCGGTATAAACTCATTGTTCTTGTTGTTTAAGTTCTTCTCCTGTTAATGCAAAGTATAGGTTTTGAAGTTGGTGTACGTATTGTATATGCAAAACACCATTTTTAAGAATAATTCGCCAACTTTCTTCGTTGGCTACTATTTGATAACAACCCATTAAAATTATACCTTCTTTTGTTTTTAGAAGACCAAACTTCAAAAACCATTCTTCGGTTAGTGGGATAGGTTGAAATTCGCTAAAATGTTCGATTTGTTCATCTGAATCAACATAAATTGAATAATCACCCGAAAATGTTATATCTAATGTTACTACTTCACAAATCGTTTCCAATTCTAATTCATCGTGATTATCATCTAATTGGTGATAAATTCCTTTAATAAGATTTCCGATTCTTAATTCTTTTGCTTTCATTTAATTATTTTAAAGTGTTTTAAATCTTTTATCAAATTCTTCAAGTGCTTGGTCTGCATAAAAAGAAGGTATAAACATTCTATCTGCGTGATTTTTACTAACTGAAAGGTAAACCGCTTTCCAAAATTCTTTTCGTTCTTCTTGGTACTCTTTTTCTTTTTCGCTTTTGGCATTTAATTCATTCGGACTAAAACTACTATTTGAAGTGAATCCCGTATTAATATATTTTGGATTATATCCTGTTGGCATTTCACAAGTGTTAGAATTTAATCCTGTTGGCATTTGACAGGTTCTAATTTGTTGTTCTTTTTTTTCCATTGTTCTTTTTTTAATATCTATTTTTTAATTCTTCATCAGTAAGCGGTGTATCTCTTTCTTCCCAACTTATGGTGTTTGAAAAAACTCCTTCGTGAATTGTAGGTTTAAAATGCTTTATTCTGTTTTTTATACCCTGTCTTTCAGATATTTTATTACTTAAATATCTTGCAAACAATATTAAATATCCACCTAACACACCAATCAAAGCATAGAACCTAATTACTCTTAATTTTTCTTTAAATGTTCGTGTCTTAAAAGGTTTTTCAGATAATTCCGCATCTTGAAAAAACCAATGTCTTGTATTTTCTATCATTGTTCTTGTTGTTTTTTAGTTAATATTTCAATTGTTGATTCATAAAGCGAGAACAAAGGAATAATATATATTACAATTGCTATTTTCATTATAATTGTAAATATAGAATCACAATTATCTTCAAACTTTGTGACTGAATGAAAATTCCACCCAAAATAGGTGTTGTACACAACATAAAACAATAAGTTAAGTTGTATAATTAATTTGGCAGTTTTTATTTTTTTCATTGTTCTTGTTATTTAATAATAATTAAATCCTAATTGACTTTGAGCAAGTTGTGTATCTTCTTCCTCATCCGATGACAAACCAAGAGAAATGCTTTTACCAAAGCATCTACAAGTTGGATTTCCTTCCTCGTTTATTCCAAAGAAAATAAACCCTGCCGAAACAGGATTCATATTTCTGAAATCACTATGTACCATTATATCACCAAAAACAATTATCTCTTTGTCTTTGGTCTTAATATATTTTACTTTTCCCATTTATCTTTATTTTAAAATGTTTTACTTAAAATATTAATAATTAATCTTCTTCAATTATTTCTTCTTCTTCAAATTGTTCTGCGATTTCTTTACACATCACAACAATTTTATTACGATATTCTTGTTCTGTTTCGGAGAGTTCATAAAAATCTGTTTCAGACATATCTCTAAAACAATCTCTTAAATCTCGGTAGGTATTTTCAAACCTGCAATAAGACATATTTGCCATAATTCTTTTTTTTAATAGTTTATAAATCTTGATAATTAATTCCTGCGTATTTTTCTGCTTCTGATGGGAATAACTTTAAGTAAAGGGGAATCCAATAAGCCGAAAAAAATGAGTGTCCTGCCGAAGTCATAAATACGATATTATTAAAATCGTCAAGACCTTGAATAACTCCTAAACCAACTGACTTGCATATTTCAATGCTTTCTTCTTGATTATAAAATGAATCACGAAATTCAAAACAAGTATTCCACATTGGATAATAATCTTGCTCGTAAATATAATCCGATAAATCATCAGCATATTGGTCTATACACCAATCTTTAAATTGCTCAAATGTTTCCATACCAAAACATTCAAGCAATGAATTAATCATTGTATCTTCAATGCTTTCATATTTGGATTGAAATTCCTCAAATCCATCCATTTCATTTGCTGAATAAAATTCTGCTACTTTTTCCATTTCGTTGCAGTCATTTAACCAATCTTCAAAAACCTCTGTTGGACTTAAAAGGCGTATATAATCTATCAATTGATTATCGCAGTATTTTTCAAGTGCATTTACTTGAATATAATTGAAACTGCGTTCTACCCAAATGTTAATTTTATTTTCTAATTCTCTTTTTAATTCATCTGCTGAAAGTGAAATTTGATTTTCCATTTTTATTTAATTTAATTGATTCACGATACTTTATTTATTTCTTTTTTGTTTTCTAATTGAATAGTTAAAAACTCAATAAGTTTTTCTGTTTCTTCAATTGAAAGATGATGACCCCATCCCATAACTTCAATTTGGATTTCATTATCCTCATCAATTTTGTGAAATGTTACGTCATTTAATGTTAAAAAATCCATATACATTAATTTAAAAGTTATAAAATTCTTCAATTACACAAAAACCTAAACTATTATTTTTACCATAAGTTATTGCTTCTTCTTTTGTTTCGAAACTCATAGCCAAATGAATATCATCAACCCATTGCTCATTGAATCCATAATAAGCATTAAAGAAAAAGTTTTTAATTACAAAGTATTTTTCCATTTTATTCTGATTTAGAGTTTAATTCTTTTGTTAAAATAGAGTTCATTTCCTTTTCGGATTCAAGTTCCGCTTCAAGTTGAATAATTCTATCAAAACTAAATTCTTTGATTCTTTTTTGATACACTTCAATTCGTGCTTGTTTAGATGCTACTATTTGTTTTAAAGCATTGAATTGAATTTTTAACTTATCATAATTATCTGATGGTTTAATGTTTTCTACATTCATCTTATTCTGATTTATTATCGTAAATAAAATCTTCAAGGTTCGGTTTCCAATTTAGGATTTTACTATCCGTGTCAATGTCCATTATTACATAATCACCATACCCTTTTTCTTTTGGACACATAATTCTTGGAACATATCCTTTAATATGAGTAATTAAGTTTTTGTCTATATCAAGTAAGCCATAACTACCATCATCACAACATTTGTAGTGAATATTTGCTACATTGCCTTTTTTCCAATTAATAATAACACCCGTGTTGATATTAATTAATGGACACCAATAATTATCCACAATACAAGGCATTTTTTTGTCTATATCCTCAACACCATTTAAGAGTGAATCTTCCCAATACCTTGCTCCTACTTTTGCTAAAAGATAATGTACATCAAACTCTTTTTCGACTTTCAATTTAATTTTCATTTTTTTGAATATTTAAAATTTTACAATGCTTTAATTTTCCAATAAATACCTCTCAAAGCAATTTTATCCTGTTCTGATTCTAATGATTCGCCTAATCGAACAACATCTTTTAATATTTCTTTTAATTGCTCTTTTCGGGTAACTTTCTTTTCCAATGGGATTGGCATCCTGTCAATGCAACGCCACTTCATTACGCTACGTTTAGAGAACTGACATTCAACCACACCAACCTCTGCTAAAACGCCCATTTGAACCAATTCAGTTATGCGGTTACGAATAGTTTCCGAGTGTTGCGATGTAGGGTTTTGTTGTCTGTAAATTTCAGATACTTCTGCCCCTGTCAATCCATTTGGGTTTCGATAAAATATATCAAATACCTTCATACGCTTTTCGGAAATTAATCCCGAATCTTTTATTGCGTGATATGTTTCAATACTTGTTGTCTGTGCCATTTTGTTTAATTAAAAAATTCAACCTACATTTTCTAAAAATAATTTCTGCTTCAATAAAATCGTTTGGCAATTCGCAAGTAACAATATGCTTGTGCTTAATTCCAATTTTATTATTTAATGCAATCATTAATCCATTATTTAAAACGGACAAAGATTTATTGCCTTTTTTCCAAATTCTATTTTTTGCTACCCAACCTGTGCTAATTAAATAATCATCAAGTGAGAAATTATATCTTTCCATTTCGTTTAACTAAAAATGGGGGTAAATAAATACCCCCGATTATTACCAAGTTAATTCATATTTATCCATAAATTCTTTTGGATATAAATGAGAATTATCATTGTACCCTACAACATCTTCCCACCATCTTATTCCTGCCTGTAAGCGAGGAACTGCGAACTTCGGAATATCTTCTGCGTGAGCATAGAAAAACACATCATTTCTACCCCCTGTTTCGGGAATTGGATTTCCGTATTTATCTAAATCGGGAAGTGTTTCAATTTGGGTTTCATATTTAATTCTTGTACCAAAATGTTCCAACATATAATCCTCAAATTGTTGTGTCGTTAATCCATCTAATAAGACACCTTGCCATACGCATAACTGCGTGAAATTGTTATCTTTCATTTTAATTAATTTTCTTCTGTTTCTGAATCTAATTCTTTTTCTATTTCTGAAATCTCTATTTCTAATTGCACCGATGACTTATCAAGTAGTTGCATTGCATCGTACATTAAATTAGAAGCGTTTTCGGATGAACCCCAAATTGAATCACCCCCATATTTTTCCACTACCTTATTTTGAAATAGTGAATTTAATTGGTCAGTAATTTGTTGTAATTCTTCTAAATCCTCACGAAGAATTTCAAGATTAATTCGGGAATTAATTTTTAATAATTCTGTTTCCAAATTTTGTTTTTGTTCAATTAATTGATTTTTCATTTTGTTTAAATTAAAAATAGGAGAAACGATACCCTGCTCCTTTGGGATTTATAATAATGTTACTTTGGTTAAATTCATCACTTCGGGAACACCCCTTTTGCGACCTTCTTTTTTAATACTTACTTTAAGTCCGTAATAATTTTCAGTTCTTATTTTACGACCTAATTTAGATGCAAGGGAACTTAAATCAACATCTAATTGTGGGGAATAAAATACTTGCCCCTCTTTTCCGTTTGTAATCATATAAGATTCATACGAAGGTTTGTTTGGTTTTCTCATTTTGTAAACGATATTTAATTAAAAAAAATAGGGGCAATATCCTGCCCCTTTTGGATTATCTACTAATGGTGCTAATAACATTTGTTTTAGTACCCTTAAATTCTTTGTGTGCTTTAATTGTGGCATTAAATTCAACAATTGAACCTACCTCAACTTCTGCGTGATTACTGATTAAAAATCTTTGCGGAATATCTCCGAATTTAGAAAATAAATTTCCTTGCTCATCAACCATTTCAAAAAGCGTGGTATCTCCAAATGATGTGTTCATTTCTTTCATCATTACGATAGTTAATTTAGTTCTGTGTTTTTCACCAATTAAACCAACAAATCCACCCTCTTTAATTTCGATATTATTTTCTTTACTTTCGAGATTAGAATAAGCATCAAAATCTGTAACAAATCCAAGAACTGATTTTGCTCTCGTGTATGCAACATACATTAAATTCTTTTCTTGCAATTTCTCCCAATCTTTTTTAGCGTGTTTAGATGGCATTAATTCCGAATGAATAATAAATACTCTGTCGGCTTCCAATCCCTTGCTCTTATGAATTGTGGATAAACAAATACCATCCGCATCATCCGAGAAAATGATTTTTAATTTACCAATTAAATCATCCCCTGTTAGACATCCATTAGAAAGAGTTTCTAAAGTATTTATTTTGTCCGTAAAAGAAATTACTAAAGGATTTTCCTCTGCTTCTTGTTCTGTGCATTTTTCTTTGCTCACAATATTTTTGACTAATTTATTTTTCTCTTTATAAATTCGTGCAAATATATTTTCGCAATTAAATTCTTCTGTTTTTCTTCGACAAGATTCAATCATCGTAATTAATGATGCAGAAATATCTGTACCCATTACATACGCTTTTACACCGCTTGATAAATACTTCATACAAAGTGCAACAAGTGGCATTGTATTACGACAAATAACCATATCTCCTTTTACGATATTTTTATAGGAAAAATTATTATCAATTAATCCTTTTTTAGCGTTAGGACTTGCTTCAATTGTGGGTACTATGTTTTTAACATATTCTATAATATCCGAGCCACAACGATAGCACACGGAAAGCGGTAAAGTAATTGTATTCGGAATATCAATTAATTTCTGAAAAGAATCACTATCCGCTCCTGCGAAGCCGTAAATTGCCTGTTTTTCATCCCCGACACCTATGAAACGCCCTGTATCGGGTTTAATTGCCTTCTTCATTAATTCTCTCTGACACGCATTAAGGTCTTGACATTCGTCAATAAATACTATGTCATATTTCTGTGTCTGCAAATTCAAATAATTAGGT
>Ga0114979_10001410_pt1 | contig 16179 bp, 36 predicted proteins | sample S_140625_EF_Meta_FD_87315 | JGI IMG/M metagenome (GOLD analysis project Ga0114979, IMG submission 87315) | Freshwater microbial communities from Lake Simoncouche, Canada to study carbon cycling - S_140625_EF_MetaG | ecosystem: Environmental > Aquatic > Freshwater > Lake | place: Lake... | reverse complement strand
CACCCGACTCGTCATGGATTGAGTTCATCCACCCGACCTGTCGCTAATAGGCTGGGATGTCAAGGCGCAAGCCAACACGGTGGCAAGCAGGCCATTTCTCATGTGACCGCCAGTTTTGCTTCTGCCTGTCCAGCAACACGTCCATGGCCTGCTCGTCGGTCGCAGGCTTAGGGATGAAGTCGTAGGGCTTCACGGGCTTTTCCTTGGCCACGAGCCTCTCATAATCTTTTTGCTTGATATTGCCTGCCAGAAGGGCTTGAGCGGCCTCTTCAATCTTGGGGTTGCGACGGCTGGCCGCATCATCAAACACGGTTGGGCGCACCTCGATCTTTCCACCCTTGGCCTCGTGAATCACTTTGCGCGACACAATCCCATGGCCAACATCACGCTCGTCGTCATATCGAACCGGATTGTGCAACGGGTACAGATGCTTGGTAGGGGTGGTGATGTCATACATCGAGCCCTCAGGCACCATGTGTTTGCTCTGCATTGACCGGAACTTTGCCTTGTTGGCCACCATAGGTTCGCCAATGGTCACCTCACCAATGGCTTTGGCGGGGCCTGCGCCTGTACGGACGATGGCCACACGCTTACCCACATAGGGTCGCAAGGTGTCACTGTTGCGGGTTTCAATGGTCTTCTTGCCGTCAACAATCAGGTCGGCATAGTGGATGCCTGCCTTGCGGTCTGAGGCCACGTTGATGCCCATCACGGAGCCGCCCTTGGCCATGCTGAGGTCGTCTTTGGTGGTGTCGTAGGTGCCACGGTTGCCGGTGGCCGACTTGATCATCTTGGGGTTGTAATGAATCACCTCTTGGATCTTGCCGTTGCGCTTGATGATCATTGCGTCATGGCCCAATGCCTTGGCCCTTGTATATACATGCTTGCCGGGGCCACCTTGCTTCTCATAGGCCTTTTCGACAATGTCATACGCCTTGTCTTTGGACACGCCCATTGTCATCAGCGCCATCACGTTGGGGTCGCCGGGGCCAACCATGTCCACCACCAGCGGGTTCAAAATCCTGGCATGTAATGGCAACATATTGCCGCCGACCTCGTGGGACTCGACCTCACCCTTGTTTATGCGGTTGAGCATCTTGGTGGCACCGGCACGGGCGTAGTCTGAATCACCAGCCATATCCCGTTTGATCTGGCTCATGGCTGGTATGCCCGTATAGCCGGTGGCATATTCGGTGTCGGGGGTCATGTATACCCCAGGGCCAAATGCGCCCTCCTTGCTGGGTTTGAGGCGGCGCACGGCCTCTTGTCGCTTGCCACCCTCAGTCGCTGTCGTGCCGTGGTACAGGCGCATCGGGGTGTGACTGCCCTCAAGGAACTGAGCAAGTTTGGCCGATCCACCATCAGCTTTGGGCTGTGGCTTCACCGGGGGCAGGCCATGCATCTTCTCCAGGTTGGCCTGAGCTTGTTGCTTCCTGCGTTGGGCTTCCACCACAGGCGCATAGGATTGCCTCAGGCGCTGAAAATCAGCCATTTGCTGTGGGGTTAGTGGCACCGCTCGTCCTCTTGGTGGTTTGCGGAATTATGCCTTCTGTTGGGGCGTAGGTCTACCAGGGCACCCTTTGCACCGCGGCTTGACCTGACACACCCCAAGGCGCTCACACCTCGTCATTCTTGCGCCGCCATACTACCCACTCTTTAAACAGTTGCCAGACCTGTTGTTCGCTGATCTCAGCGTGCGGTTGGCACAGCACCTCAAACCGGTTGGCGCACATCGTGGTCTTCACACCCTCACGGTGGATGACCCTCTCATAATCCTTGACTTCTTCCATGATGCTCCTTCTCGGTTTAACCGAACCTTACAGTTAACTTACACGGCATAGGGGTTGACACGTTGGCGACGGTTGTACTCCTCGGCGTCGAGGATGTCGTCGCCATCAAAGGGGTCACGGGGTGGTGCGTCGATGCTGATCCAGCCACCGTCACGCAGGTACCGCAGGCCTTGGCTGATGCAGTCCACGAACTCATCATGGACGGTATCGGGGAAGCTACAGATCTGGCTGACCATGCCCTCGGCCCAGTCCTTGACATATCCCTTGCGCACGGACGACTCAGGCACCCATACACGGCCTGCTTTGATGATGTTGGCCACGATGCTCAGGCGTTGGATCTTGTCGGCCTTGCCGGGGTTGTAGGCGTGGACGGGCAGGTGGGCACGCTGTAAGTCTTGGATAAGGCTGATACCGGCGCTCTTGTCTTCCACCAGGATCAAGTCCACCAGCTTGCGCTCACGGCCTTCACCATAAACCGTTTCAAACTCGTCAATGACCTTGGGGCGCAGGTCGGGGTACTGGAGGTGCTCCTGCCAGCAGTCCAGCACCATCACGCTCATGCCGCCATCCATGGGCTTGAACACGCCCAGGGTGATCTGGCCTGTGGGGTCGTTGTGGGTCTTGTCGCTCGTGGCGCAGTCATAGGACTGGAGGATGAACTCCAGCGGGGGGAACTGCTTGCCATTGGGCCACAGGCGGAACCAGTCACGCTTGACAATGCCGCCCTCCTCGGGGTCAATGATCTCAGCGTGGATCTCCTGACGGCCAAGGTTGGTGCCCTCGTACTGGAGGATCTGCTTTTGGAAGCTGGGCGCGAGGTTCTTGATGTTGCTGTAGGTGCTGGCGCGGGTCACCACCACGTCATCACCTTCCCGGCTGATCAAGTCCATCACCACCTCTTTGGGTTTGGGTGTGGTTGAGCAAATCAGTTTGGTGCGCTGGCCCAGGCGGATGCCGAACTGAATCATGTCCCAGGATTCTTGGAGGTACTCCCATGCGGCCAACTCATCAAGCCAGCCACCATGGAACTGCGGCCCCCTGAAACGCTCGGGCTCCGACGCCGGTATGCCCTTGATAAAGCTACCATTGATAAGCTTTAGCTCATGTAAACTTTTGTTGTAATCAGCGATCAGTGGCTTGGGGATGACGGACAGCAGGCCTGAGTCGCCCTCGAAGCATGTGCCCTTCAAGTCACCGCTTGTGGGGGCGGACACCAGCCACCGGGTGTTGGGTTGCTCCCAGGCCCACTCAGCCAGCGTTTCAGCCGCGGCTCGGGTCTTACCGGCTCCACGGCCAGCCAGCATGAGCCAGATGTTCCACCACTCCCCTGGGGGCTCGATCTGATGCTTGTGGGCCTTCTGGTACCAGCCCATGCGCCAGTTGACCACCGCCTGCTCGGTTGGGTGGAGCTTTGCGAACTCCTCGACCAGGGCCGGGTCTTCCAGAAGTTCAGCTATTGCGCTCATTCCACCTGCCGGGTCATCTTCATGTTTTTGAGCAGTTCACCGAACACATTGACGTTGTGCTCGATCACGATGGGCTTGTTGTCGTCCCCAGCCACTTCCATCCTGGCCAGCTTGGGGATGTGGTACTCCACCACTGACTGGAATAGATCAAATGCCTTTGCCGGGTTGGGGGGCACCACATACCGCTCGATTGGCTCCCCACTGTTGGCATCCACCTCAATGACCTTCACCCCATCAGCAACCTTGTCGAGCCACTCAGTGAGCCTGTGAGCGTTTCCATCAACAAATGAGGCTATGGCCTGTCTGGCATCTGATGTGGCCTTGTTGGGCGTTCCTGGTGCCCTGCCGCCTGTCTTTACACCTATTGCCATGTCATGCTCCTCCAAATGAATCTACTTTAGATTCTTTGTGAGCGTCAACTAACTTAATTGTGTAGGTCATATTCCAGTCCTTTGTCGCGCAGTCATTTCAGCGCATAGGGTGGAAGTTTAACCTTTCACTGGTTTGTCTGTGAAGTCCATTGGCTTCTGTTGTGTCGGCATGCGCAGATCATTGACCACCGCCACGATCTCCGCGACCATGCCGGGTCTTGTCTGCTGGAAATAGTCGTAGTTGATCCGCTGGCTGTAAACATCCACGTTTTCCTTGTAATCCTCACCGATCAGTCTTATGGTGACTTCAACCCATTTGTGTGTCATTCTGCTTCGCTCCTAAGGATGCGGTGCTCGGCGAACTTGCGATATACCTTGAGTTCGGCGTTCTCCCTCTTCAAGCGCTCGATCTCCGATTGCATATGGCTCATGCGGCTCATGGCTTGGTCAATCCAGTTGCTGACCTCCACCGGCATGCTGAACTTCTGCTGGGGCATCGTGACCTTGATCGGTCGGCTCATGGCCTTCAGGTTCGGTTTAACCGAACTTTTGGGATTCGGTTTAACCGAACTTTTCTTTGCCGGGGCTTTTTTGGCCGGGGCCTTTTTTGTTGTTGCCATGATGATCCTAATGTTGATGGTGGGTTCGGGCGACTTCTTCGGCACGCTTGAACTGGTTGGGGCTGACCTCGTAGGTCAGGTTCTGGGTGCCATTGAAGATGTACACATCAAAGTACTCGCCCTGGCCATGCTCAGGGTCGGGCTCGATGCGGTCGTATGCCACCGTCACAGGGCCAAAGCCCAGGTCGGTTGGCACACGGTGTTGGAATTGCTCTTGGGTGACCATGGGTGCCTCCTCAAAAAATGATGATTTCGTCTTCGGTCACGATCTCGCGCACGTCATAGCTGATCTTGTCCAGCATCTTGTCGATCGCGGCATCCAAGGTGGCGGCGTACACCACGAAGTCGTGGGTGTGGCCGGTTTTGCTGATGACGGTGAGGGTGTAGTCTTGCATGATGATCTCTTGATTTAGTAAGTGAAAAAGCCGGTGATTGCGCCAACGTATCCGCCCCTGTGAGTGGGACGGCGGAACATCTCGCTGTAGTCCATGCCACCAACCCAACGACCCCATGCAGGGATGAAAAACACAACGTAGCGGGGTGCCTTGCCTTCGCTGTCAAAGTATTTGCCTGCGGCTTCAGCGGCCTTTGCGGTTGCCTTTTCTGCGGCTTCCTTGGTTGCGTAGTTCTTGCAAGGTTGCTTGTTGGTGGCGCGGTAGTCTTCGATGCGTGCTGTCAGTGTGTCGATGATGTTCATGTTGCTTCCTGGTTAAACCTGCTTATTGCAGTGCCTCTACTGTAACACCAAGTTAGAGCTTGCCAAGATTTTTGACTAGGTGCTTTCCCTAATGTTGTATTTGTGCATCAAGGTCGCCACACGAGCACGTCGAGCATCACCACGATGACTGCCAGCAGAAACACAACACGCTGGAGCCTCTGGAATCGATTGTGGGTGAATGGTGGCATGGTCACATCCTTTGCATCGATATGCGGTTCAAGATGGCCTCTGCGGCGTCCCTGAGGGCCGCGGCCACCGCACCCTCGTCTTCCATGTCCGCGAGGTTGTTCACCACGTCTGCGCAGGCTTGGCGCTCGATGAACACTGCCCTCTTGGAGGTTTCAATGGCCACCGTCATGATCTCGGCCTTGCCGATGGCCAAGGCCTCGTCGAACTCTTGCTGGGTGTACAACGTGACGTGGCCACCGCCACTGAGGATCTGTCGGGCCAATTGGCTCACTTCTGGTTTTTTGCTCATGTCATAACTCCAATTTTGGTTTGGTAAAAGCTTCAAACAAACGCACCACCATTTCTGCAAACAAGTTTTCATCCGTGGTTGCTTTGTAGGCGTTCAACAAATGCATATCCGTCATATCCTTGATCATCACAACCGTGCCATTTTTCGTGACCCAATCAATTTCCCTAATCTCGGCATGAGTGACACGATCATCATCAATGTCGTACTCCTCATGCATTTCTGCCATCTCACCCATGATTGCTCTCCTTCAGTTCTTTGGATTTTTTGGCCATCTCCCAAGCGATGACACCGGACAATTTTGCGTATTCATACCGATCAGCAAAATATGAGTTGCTCACGGGCGCTATGCCAAAGAAGTCTTTGACCTCTTGCCCAATGTCCAGGCCGTGCTGATGCACTTTTGCCTCAATGGGATCTGTGAACAGCCTGCCATCGGTTGTGGCGTAGGCCTCCATGGGTGTGATGTCGCTCATTTGAATCTCCTCAAAACGGTTGGCTCAACATACCGCTCGGGCGGTGGGGGGTTCATCTTCTCGCTGGGTGGTGTCCACCCATACTTGCGCCAGATGGCCTGCACATCAGACCCGGACGACCACTTGAAGTCCTTGTTGGGCACGCTGGGGTAACTGATCTTTGAATGGGGTGGCATTGGGTTCATGGTGGGCTCCTCAAGGGTTTTTATCAGTGACTATGCCGTGGGTACCGCGCTTCCATAAGGGGAAGCCACTGCGCTTTGCACCGGCATACACCAGTTGCTCTTCAGAGTACCGGTCTTTGTTGAACACTGGATACCCAGGCCCCACGAATACGCTGGGGTTTCGGTAGTGGGGCACATAGGTCACCTCATGCAAGGTGTACACGGTTTGCATAAAAGTTTCTTCTCTGTTTTCGATCATGGTTTTCTCCTGGTTAAATTTGATAGACGGATAAGCGGCCTGGGTTGACCCACTCCGCATACAAGTTGTGCCGGGACAGCATGTTGTGCAACACCGGGTTCATGCTCTCGCCACGCCACAAAGGGAACTCGGCGTAGTAATCAACCCACTTGAAGCTCTCGGCTTCCTCACTGCTGATGCTGAAGTTACCGCGGTCTTCAACGTGCTCGTACACCGGCACCCCCGCTTTTTTGAGGGCATTGAATGCCTTGATAAATGGCCGCTTCATGATGGCTCCTTCTCTTTGGCTGGCTTTTTGAAATGGGCGAAACGCTCAGGCCACCACAGGTACATCCCAACTTCTGCCACGCTATCAAACTTCACACCGGCGGTGCTGTTGATGATTTCCAGAGCCAACTCCAAACCTCTGTCCAAGCCTCGTTCGTAATCTGATTTAGTCTTTTCCATGGTGTTCTCCAAGTGAGGGGCCGTAGCCCCGTGGGTTATGCGGTGGTGGTGACTTTGATCACGGCGCTGGACTCGCCACGGAATTGCTTGTCGAATTCCTTTTCGGTGAGGCCAAGGGCCTTGATGACAGCTTCCACGTCCACGGTGCCAACGCGGTTCTCGATGGTGACCTTGACACCATATTTCTCACCGCGGTGAGGAATGATCTTGCCGTTGGCATCTTTCTCGCACAAGCCCAAAGTGTTGGCAATGCCGTCCTTAAGGATTTTGGTTTGGGCGGTCAGAGTTTTGATCTGACGGTCGAGCACCGCAAGGGTGTCGATGTTGTTGGTCAGGGACTCGACAGTTGCGAGGGCTTGGATGGTTGCTTGAACTTCAGTCATTTGGAACTCCTTAGTTAAACCTGCTTCGTTTGCAGTGAATGAACTGTAACACGAAGTTTGAGGAAAAACTGGGTTGATCCAATTATTTACTAGGGACTTACCCTAATACAATTTCAGCGAAGTTAATACTTGGGTTTCTCGTTTAGCCGTTTGATGGTCACATTGAGGGCATCAATCTCTTCCATTTTTGCGATGGCCCAAGCCCTTTTTTGGCCATGCCAGCCCATCATGCTTCCCTGGTGGCATGACTTGCACAGAGCCACGCATGTGTACTGGCATGACTGCTTGATGTGGTGTGCGTCAGAGGGGCCGGGGGCATCACACACCGAACAGGGAAGTTCCTTCACCCGCCCGATGTACTCACGCTCAACCGCTGTGAGCTTGTTGTTCATTTCTTGCCTTTGCGTATGCCTCTTGCAAGGCTTTTGACATTTTGCTTGTGGCCGTCACGAGGTTGCCCATGAACTTGGCAATCGCCCAGTCCCAACTTTTGTTTTGTTGGATGTGCTTCAGCGTGCGCTTGCGTTGTTTTCTGATCTTCATGCCACCGCCTTGTCCATCACCCGGTTGGATGCCTCTATGGAGCGCCAGCAGTCGATTCTGGCCTGGGCTGAGATCAGTCCCCACCGGTACCCTTCTTCGCGCTCTACAGCGGCTTTGAGGCCCTTCAGTAGCTCGATGTACTCGGGGTCGGCGTAGGCCTCCACCTCAGCCGCCGCGGCTGTCTTGGTGCCAGCCATCATGGCCGTGCGCATGAGCAAAGCCTTTTTGCTTTTGCGGAACTCCTCGATGTGTACCCTCTCGGCCTTTGCCTCAGCAAATTTCTGCCCGTGGGTATACAGGTAGTCCACCGCGGCGTTGATGTCCTTCTGGTTCATTTTTATGTCCTTCCGTGTTTTGCAATGAGTGCGGCATCGGCCAGTGCTTGGCCCTTGCCCTTTTTGTCCAGATCGCGCCAGTGTGGCCAGATCTGGATGGCCTTGGATCGAGCCTCGTCCTTGTCTTTGAGGGTCAATCCAGCCCTTTTTTTCCAGGACTGAGGGGTCACCATGGTCACGGGGATTTCAAGGGCTCCAAGAACGCCTGAGACGCTCCCGCAGGCATGGCCAAAGGTATACATGCTGGTCACGCCCTGTCCAGGCCTTGCGCCGGTCAATTCCATGAATGCCTCGGTTAAACCGCACTGCTTGATCCAACTGGCCAGGGCGGCACAGTTGACCCGGTTGCTGGAGCCCACGACGTAAGTGGGCATCTCCATCCATTCGATGGGATGGTCGTCTTCCAGCATTACCAGGGCTCCAGTTAAACCGGGGTCGATGCCGAGTATCCTCATGTGTTCTTCTCCTTGAGTGATTGCATTGCCGCTTTCAAATGCTCGTCTTGTTGTTTCTTTGCCTCTATCATGTCGGCAAGCAGTTGATCTATTTCTGCGATTGAATACATGCCCGCAGGCACATAAACCCGCATCGTGTCATATGTATTGTGTGTGTGTGCCGTCATGTGTTCTTCTCCAAAACAATGTTTTCAAGTTTTTTTACCGCCACACAAAGGTCATCGTGCAAATAGTCGGGGAGCATGGTTTTTACGCTGAATGCCCATGACTCCAGTGCCGACAACAGTTTGATGATGGCGAGTGCTTCTTCTTTGCTCATGCTTCTTTCTCCAGTGGTACATCACGCCATTCGCCTTGTGTTTTACCAGCCACCATGTCAATGATATTTCGCTCTGGCTCCCACCATTGCTGGAGGATGCGAACAGTTTTACCTATGCCTTCGCCGTATTCAGGTGCAGGAACTACGCGCTCAACAAAGCGCAGTTTTGGTGTTGGTGTCATGCTTCCCTCGCTTTCAGCATGAGGTCTGCCAAAGCATAAGACTTCTCAGCCAGCATTTCAATTTCGGTTTTATTCCAATACCAACTATCGCCATCATCTTTTGTCCAATCTTGGCGCAGGGTTTCCATTGCAACTGGAATTGCCTTTGCCGCAAAGTCATCCTTCAGGGATTGACGAATCATCTCGTCCAACCAATCTGTACCGCTGTCAGGCACTTTGAGCTTGATGGCGGCGTACTCGCGCAGGGTCATGCCTGTCATGTCGGTGCGGTGAGGGTTTGGGAATGCTTGTTCCATGATTTGTTTCTTTCTCCATCCTGATGTGTGGTTCCACTGACCCTGCTTGAGCGCAAGTTCTTCAAATGCTTCGTCTTCTGGGTCTTTCATGTTCTTTCCTTAATTTTTTGAAACACATCTTCTAACGTGGGGAATATCGGAAACCATTTATCTCGATATACAGGAATCCATGCGCCTGGAACTCCTTCATAGGACAGCCAATAGCCGCCATCTGTTGGTTGAATCTTCCAAATCATCTGTCCCTCCGATCTTTTTCATCCATCCAAAACCAAAGCTCTGCCAGCGCATACAGCACCAGCCCAGCCACCGCAACTGCCAGGGCACCTAGCAGAAAAACTGTCACCACTGTTTCATTCATTGCTTCCCCTTCAATTGAAAGTGATCACAGCGTTGCAAGATGAATATGGCTTGCTGTGTGGGTTTTTTAGATTTGTCTTTGATGAAGTGGCAAAGATTTTCAACCATGCCCTTGCACTCCAGGCAGATCCTGAGGTCAACTTGCTCACGGTCGCGCACCAGCATCTTGTAAGCCAATTCATTGGCTTCTTCTTCGCCATGACCCAGTTGACGGAACCGATTGCGCCGACGCAAAAATGTTTTGTCCTCTTGTTCGGTCATTTGCCCACCACCAAGTCATGAGGTTTGCTTTTGCCTTGGATGATCTTGGTCACCCGGCTCTCAGTTTGGCGGTGGGCCTGGATCATCGTCCGTGCCGGTAAGTTATCCAGCACCGTGCAGTAATCCTGCAAGATCGCCCGAATGAGCTGTATGGCGCTTCCATCGAGTCGGATGGGGTGACCCTTCAAAGATCGGTTTCCAGCCTTTGCAAGGGCCATTGCGGCCTCGCCAATCAAGTCATCGGGGTCTTCCACCTGCCCCATGACCAAAAGGGTTTCCATCATGTTCAAAGCATCGGACACCACCTTCCAGTCGTCGTAGGTGGGTTCGGGGTCGCGCTCCAGGGCGCTCAGACCCTCAAACATCCGGGTCAACTGGAACATCCGTTTTTCCATCGGAAGGGGATCTGTGGGGCTGGCCATCAATACATCCCAGTGTGTGTAGGTCTTCAATCACTTCTCCTTAATCCCACAACGGTGTGGTGAATAAACTATAACATGGAATTAGAGTTTTGTGCAAAATTTTTTGGGGCCATCCCCCCTTACTCTTACCTTATTAAATCCTTTCACCCAAAGACCCCCCTACCCCAGAGAGGAGTAGAGAGGGAAGGTGCTTCACCCCACTTGCGTGGATCATCATGTGACGGATTGGATACCGTCTACCCCCGGCTTGATGATTCGACCAGCCGCACGGATTATTCGGGAACTGCCCCCTAGCCCGTGGCTCAGTGATGGCGACTGTTGTGGTTGCGATCCACACAGAGCACCGGGATTAATGGGTTGTGCATCGGCTGGCTTGCAAGACACCGAATACGACACCCAACTGACCGGCTTCATACCTGCCAATCACCATCACTGAGCCACGGTTGCATACCGTGTACGCTTTCCTTCCGCGCCACCACGACTGGGGTGCTTGCTATCGTGCGGAGTACGGGAAGTAAAACAAAAAAGCTGTTAAGACAGACCCCGTTGGAACCGCATCCTCTTTTGAAGGACACATACCCCAGTGGGGTCGGAGTCTGACTTAACAGCTTTTCACGCCGGGGTTCCAATCCGACGTTTGCTGGAATTCTATCAACACGTCTCATGACGTGTCAAGACCTACCAACACGCATGGGAATTGAGCGGGGTCGGGCTTGCGTTTACCGCCCACTCAATGATTGCTTTTCAGACTCAATACCCATGCGTGTTGGCCCCACTTAAGGGGCCTGAAAATCATATCACTTCTTTCGGCACTCCATAATTTTTTGCACCACAGCCCACAAACTGCTCTTGGTGTGCAGGTCATTTGCATCCCACCCAACCTCGTTGGCCATCGTCCAAGGCAGGCCGGTGGCCACAGCGCTGTTTTCCCCGGTCTTGGACTCGTCGTTGTCAGCAAATACAAGCCGATTGCCCTTGATCTGCGGAGCCACCTGCACGAGGTTGGAAGCTGAGAAGCACACCACCACGCTGGCCGGTGAACCGGTGCTCCGAAGGGCGTGGTGCAACGACAGGCCCGTGGCATAGCCCTCGACCAGCCAGATCTCAGGGGCGTCCTTGGCACCCATCCACAGCACAGCATTCTTGGCCCTCATGCCAGCCAGCATCTTCTTGTGGTATTTGCGCAACTCTGCATCCCACCAGATTTCCTGATAACCCTGAAGGATATTGGTCGCCACGTTGCGCATGGGGATCAACAGCTTGCCGTCCAGCACCAAGCCCTTCATCTCAGGGAAGCCCTTCATGTGCAGGTAGTTGTGGGTTTCCATCTTGGCCGACCGCAGGATCATGTCGGCCTTTTGGGCGGTCATCTCATACCGGCGCTCCTGGGTATCCTCAGCAGACCGCTTTTTGGCCCCCCAGGCGCGTTTTTCCTCATCAGTCCATGGTTTGGTATTCCCGTCCTGATACCAGATCACTGTGGAGCCATCTGCCCAGTTTTGAACCCAGCCCTTGCGACCGTCCCAAAAGTAGGCCCCATTGTCCGAGCGAGGCTTGTCCACCGTCCCACAGCGCTTGATCCGCTCAGATGCAATCAATTGATTGGGGTCGATCTCCACCCCGTGGATGCGTGCAAAGTCAATGAAGCTCATCGCGCCACCCCCTTCTTGTACGCCATGTTCAACGACTGGATCTTGTTGTACACGTTCTTGCTGATCTCCACCGTGGGGGCCTTGCTGAACTGCCAGCGAGTCTCCTGGCCGGTGATCTTCTTGAACAGGTGCCAAGCCCGACCGGACTGCTTGTCAGGCTGGCTGTGGTGCCGTGCATATGAGCACACCTGATTCCACAGGTGCTCGGCGTTGTCAGCCAGCTTCTTTTTGTTTTTGCCCTCACCGATGTAGATCTCTTGCATATGACCTGGGAGGGCCTCTTGGATCGCTGGGGATACCTTCTCATACCCGCAGGCCATACAGCGCTTGCTGTAGGGCTTGTAGCCACAGCGTGGGCATCCCTTGAGTTCGTGGTCTTCGTCCTTGCGGATCGCCTTGTCAAGCTTTTCACCGTCATCAAGCTTGGCCAGCCCGTTGAAAAAGATCTCAGTGAAGTCATCGGCAAAGCGCACGATGTTGCCGCTGAAGTCCAGTAAATAGCAATCCTTCTTTCCAGTGCCAGGGGATGACCTCAGGCCACGGCCCCACATCTGGATGGCGGTGGACAGTGATTTGCGCAGGGGGCGTGCATCGCACACACAGCCCACGTCAGGCACGTCAAACCCCTTGGCCAGGGCTTCCACGCTGATCAAGATCTTGAGCATGCTGTTGGGCTTGCGGTACTCCTCCAATAGGGTCTTGCGCTCAGTGTCGGTCGTTTCAGAGGTAAACACCGCGGCCATGACACCTTGGTCAATGAACTGTTGGGCAAGTTGCTGGCAGTGCTTGATGGTGGCACCAAAGATGATGGTCTTGCGGTTCTCAGCAAATTTGATCCACTCAGTGACCACATCCCCCACGATCTCCATGCCGCGCTCCTCAGCGGCCTTGTCCGTCCACTCCCCACCGGCAGTCTTGGCACCGCTCATGTCGGGCTTGGTGCAGGAAAAGATCCGCATGGGCACCAACACACCGGATTCGGTCAGTTCGTGCATGGTAGTGGCGTTGATCAGGTTGGTGAAGATCTTCCCCAAGCCCGTGCTGAATGGCGTGGCCGACAACCCAATCACGGCGGCACCAGTGTTTTGGGCAAATTCAGTCCAAGCCTTGTAGGTGGTGTGGGCCTCATCAACCACGAGCACATCCAGCTTTGGCCAAAACTCCCGCTTGGCAATCGTCTGCACTGAGGCGATCTGGAGCAAGGCCTCAGGCCTGCGCCGCCAATGTTCAGCCTGGATGACCCCGTGGGAAGTCAATCCGTAGGCATCAGCGACCTCAGAGGTCTGGTTGATCAGCGTGGTGCGGTCGCACAGGAAAACCGCACGCTTGCCCTTTTGCATGGCCTCGTTGCAGATCCGCAAACCAAGGTAGGTTTTACCGGCACCCGTGGGGGCCATGATGATCTGGTTCTTGTGGCCATCACGGAACCCTTGGCGCAGGGAGTTGTGGGCATTGGTCTGGAAGGGGCGGGGAGCAGGGAAGGTAGTTCCATCATCACACCCCTTAGGTGCTAGGAGGTCAGTCATTTTTTGGCCTTGTTGAGTTGTTTTTGGAGCTTCTTGCATTCCTTGACCAGTTCGTTCTTTTCCCTCATGAGGGCATCGATCCGAAGTTGCATCTGGGCATTGAGGAAGTTCAATTTTTCAATCTCTGCATGCTGTTGGGCCATCTTGTCATCGGCCTCGAGGAACCGGTGCATGGCCTCAATGTCAGCGGCCAGGGCCATGTCGTTGGCCTTCAGTTCCTCGGCATCAGGGGCAAAATCATCTTCGGGGGTTGTAAGTTTTGCGTCAGGTTCGGTTAAACCGGATTCAGCCTTTTCAGCCAGTTTTTTCTCAAAGTGGCGCTCAATCTTTTCAGCCTGCTTGGCCTTGGCCTCAGGGTTGCGCACAGCGGCCACAAAAGTATCTGACACCTTGCACAGCTTGGCAATTTGGAGATTGCTCAGGTCTTTGGTGTCCTCGTGAATCAAAGCCGCCTCAACCACCCGGCGCTTGGTGGCATTGTTGCGTTGCAGGCCGTGATTTCCATTCACGCCCATGGCAAGCACTTGAGCTTCACGCTGAGTACCGGGCTTGTACTCCACGGGGGCCAGCTTTGCACCTGCCGCCATGTAAGCAAAGTAGCGGTGGAACCCATCAACCAGCCAATGGGTTGATCCATCAAACACGGTTTGCAAGGGCGGAAACACATCCATGTTGCGCATTGATGCGGTGTAGTCACGCACAACATCTTGGTTGATCTGATCGCGGTACTGGGTACCACCATCAATGCGTATGATTTCAAGCTTTATTTCTTTCATTTTCACTCCTTAAACACTCAACATTGAGTTCATGCGAAAAGATCCGGGCGCAAGACTTTGCGTGTGACTTTGCCCTTCGTTGCCTTTTCAATCCGTTTGGCCAACTCAGCAGAGCAGTTGCGTCTACCACTGATCAGCAGGCCCATCCAAGTCGGCGTGATGCCCAGTCGAGCGGCCAACTCTTGCTTGGCACCTCGTGGTTCATCATCAAAGTATTTTTTTAGATTCATTTGTTGCTCTCTAACATGGGGTTTGAAAAAACTATAACACATTTTCAAATTCCGTGTTATAGTTTGCCTACGGTCACAAGACCGGGTTTGTCCGAAATGGACGTTTTTCAGGAGTTGATATGAGTTTTATTGTTGAAGACAAGGGCGGTGATTTTGAACGCTGTCCATCCGGTATGCATCTTGGTCGGTGTTACCGAATAATTGACTTGGGTACCCAGAAGTCAGAGTATATGGGGCAGGTCAAATACCTCCACAAAGTGATGCTCGGCTGGGAGCTTCACGGCACAAACGATGCCGGTGAACCCCTCAAGATGAAGGACGGTCGCCCGTTTGGCATCTTCAAGAACTACACCCTGTCGTGGTCGGAAAAAGCCAACCTTCGGCTTGACCTTCAATCATGGCGTGGCAAGCAATTCTCGCAAGAGGAAATGCGCCGCTTTGACCTGAAGACCGTGCTGGGTGTGTGGTGCATGCTCAACATCATCGACCGTGTGGGCAACGATGGCAAGACCTACACCAATGTCAATGGCCTCACGCCAGTGCCCTCGGTGATCAAGCAAGCTGGTTTGCCCACACCTGTGAACAAGAATGAATTGTTCACCATCGGCGACCCCGACATGGCCATGTTTGAAACCTTCAGCGACAACCTGAAGAAGAAGATCTCATCTTCACCAGAGTGGCAAAGACGCAACGCACCGCAAAGCAATGCGCCTGCGCCTGCCGCCTCGTATGACGATATGGACGATTCAATTCCATTCTGAGGAGCACAACATGGACGTCAAACAAATAGCCCTCGAAAAAGTCATCAAGATGCTCGACAACATCGGCGTTGAATTCGCTGTGATCGACTTTGATGGAAAGAAGCACGGAAACCTTGAGGTAGCCCCACCAAAGCCTGAGCGCACACGCACAAAGTATGAGGAGCCTCACGGCGAACTCACTGAGTATGTGCGCGGTTACATCAAGGAAATGAAGCCCGGTGATGTGGTTGAAGTACCCATAAAGTACGGGCGCAGACGAACCCAATCAGCCTTGTCTGGGTATGCGTGTCGAGTCTTTGGTAACAGCAACACTGTCACCTCGTACAACACCGCCAAAGACACCCTTGAAATCATGCGCATTTTGTAAGGAGCCACAACATGACCGCGCCAGAAAAACTGAAGAAGCTCAAAACAGACATTGATTACATTGATCCCAAGACAATGCAAAAGGTCTGTTCTTTTAATCAGTGCATTGAAAAATTCACCATCACTGGGCAAGAAGAAATAACGACTTACCCCAAATGGAGAGATGGCGATCCACTCATAAAAACAACGCATTACCACGTTTGCTCTGATTGCGGCAGAAAGCACAGATCACAAAAAGACAAGTCAAAGAATGTGAGTAGTTTTTATGAAGCCGCCGCTGGTGGCGGAAATGAATTAAACAGAAAAGAGAAAAGCACATGACCACAATCATTGCAAGATCGGCTGAATCCGTTCACTGGTACCGCCAGGACGGTGGGCCTCAATACACGGTCAAGGCCAAAGATGGCTCAGACCGCTCCACGACCCTCAGGGACGCACGAAAGATGAGCTTGGTACCTTCGGTCACCACGGTCATGAAAATCGCCGCAAAGCCCGGTTTGGAGGCCTGGAAGCTGGAGCAAATGCTCCT
>Ga0114979_10001409_pt1 | contig 16187 bp, 31 predicted proteins | sample S_140625_EF_Meta_FD_87315 | JGI IMG/M metagenome (GOLD analysis project Ga0114979, IMG submission 87315) | Freshwater microbial communities from Lake Simoncouche, Canada to study carbon cycling - S_140625_EF_MetaG | ecosystem: Environmental > Aquatic > Freshwater > Lake | place: Lake... | reverse complement strand
TTACATCATTCAATAAACCCATTGCACCACCATTATCTAAAATAGCGTTACCAAAGTTTTTTTGGTCTTTAGCCCCTTCCTTATTAGTTTGGTTTAAGTTCTTAACACTAGCATTTAATTTTTCAATATTTGCTTCGGCTTTCTCATTTCCCTTTGTACTAACAACAATATTTATTTGCTTCTCGATAGCCATAATCTCTTTATTTTAATTTTAAATTGCCAAAACTTTGTTATCTTTTCGTGCTTACCTTTTGCTATCTCGATGCATTCGCCACCACCGTAATAGTCTAAAGTTTGCAATAATTCAATTATCTGTATCATATTGTTATTGTGTTATCAAAAGAGTTAATTAAATTAAGCCTTACTTCGCCTGTTAATAGGTTTAAATTGTAGTTATCAATCCTATAATAGTCTTCTTTGATTTTAAGAACATCGTTTAGCTTTAATTTTGTCATTATATCCACAGGTAAAAATGCTGTAAAACTGAAACTTCTACGCTTTATGTTAAAAATAGCATTGATATAATCATCGTAATAAAGGTTATAAAGGCTATTTGTTATTATTTCGCCATTCCATTCGCTAAACTCAGAACCAAACACAGTAGAAAACTCCACATCTTCAAGTGTCATTGTGTGCGATGGAATGTTTATAGCGCCATTGATTTGCGTTTTAGTGTTTGTATCATCAATAAAAGCCATTGGTTTAGCATTCATATTAACCGCTATTAAATAACAAATGTGCGGAGCAGGAACAACCGCTTCAATTTGTTCGTTAAATATACCAGCGTATTGAATATTGGTAAGAACATTATCATTTAAATCAATTAATCTTTCGTAAACAAACTGTTCAAATGGTAATTCTAAAGTAAAGCTACTTCCTTCAATCTTATTTCCTTCGGCATCTTCAAGCACTGCAATTTCATCGCCATAAGCCTCGCCTGTATTTAATAAAAATTGACTATTCAATAAAGTAGTTGGAGGTTGGAACTTAAAAGATATTTCGTTTAGTAAATTTCCTCTTTCAACTGTTGTGCTTTCAAAGTTTATGTATTTAGTTAGATCATAAAAACCACCATCGGCATAGAAACTAACAAAAGTGTTTACATAAATATCGTTATACTCGTTTGCTATAACTACCAATTTAAACATCGAAAATAAACCTTTTAAGAAGTCAATTACTTTTATGTTTGGTATGTTTTGATTTACAATAAATGTTGAACTAATTACATCGTCAGTTGCGTAAACGAAATAATTAAGAACTTGGTTAAAAACCCAATAAGTAGCATCAAATTCAAATTGCTGTGAACTAGTTACTGTGAAAAAAATTACTCTTGGTATATTATTTCTTGACCATCCAGAAATTGTTTGTGTACCTCCATTAAAACTTTTAGAACTTACTATTTCATTATCTACATAAATATTGATTGTATAAGCTGCTGTTGTAAATCCTGCATTTGGTGTTACTGTTATAGTATGTCTTATATCGCTAGTTGAAAGATTAGGTGTATAATTAGCCTCATCAGTAGCAAAATCAAAATATGGATTTGTACCACTTGTAAAATTTATTCTCTTTTCAGTTGCAATAGGTTCGTTACTATTATTCATCCACATATACAACTTTTCAAAAGACTCATCACCAAAGAAATCATTTGAAAAAGTAAAGTCGTATTTTGCAGCAATAGCTTCTACAATTCTTGCAATTTTTAAACAGGGTTTTAAATCTGACCATAACACCCCAACATTAGCACCACCACCCCAAGCAATGTTTGCTAAAGTTTCTGTATTATCATTATTAGTTGCATCGTCTTTATAAAAGTATTGCTTTTTACCAAACATAGCATACTTTAAATCGCCACTAAATAATTCATTTGTTAAACCTGTTTCAACATTAGCAGAATTGTATGTGTGGTCATAAGCGGATAAATCTAAACCTGCTAAAGTATCATCTCTAACTTTGTCCTTGATGCTTACTAAATTGCCTACAAAATTAATTGTATATGATGTTGGACTTCCTGACTTTAATGCAACCTTAGTTAAAGTAAATTTTCCATTCTTAAAAGGTAAACCATCAATCTCAATAGTTCCTGCTACTGGTGTTCTTGCATCAAAACCATTCTCTAAAGTAGCGTTGTAGTAATGCTTAAAAATATTGTTGTTTATATCGGAAGCAGGAACGGTAAACGATTGTGTAAAATCAGTTGTGTTTTTAGAAATATCATTTATGGATGCAACCGAACTTGTTAAAGAAATATTTTCATCTTTAAACAAATCTAGTTTATCAGCACCTATATATATTTTAACTACCATTAGATATTATTAATTTCATTGAAAGCATATTCAAACTCGCACTCGTAATTAATTAATCTGTCTTTTTGCCTTGTTTTATATTCTAAAGATTTAGAACCTAAATTAATTGGTGTATAAATTCCATCGGCGAACATCCAAACTCTAGTTGATAAAAACAGTTGTTTAAAAGTTTGGTTTAAATCTTCTGAAACAAAACCGCTATTGATTTTAAATGCAGATTTTCCTTGAACATTGTATCTAACAAATTGATGGTTTCCTGCTAAAGGTTGACCGTTATCACTTTCGTAACTTTCGTTTGTAACACTTAAATTTTCTGTCTTTGCTTTAAAGAATGGTAAAATTTGCATTTCGCCTTCCTTATTAAAAAAGCAAATATCAATAGGTGTGTATCTGCATTCATCTGTAATTAATAATGTAATTACTTCATCATTAAAAGTTACTTCGATATACTCATCCGTAATAGCTTCTGAAACATCAATCCAAATGTTTTGAACTATTGCACCGCTGTCAAGTGTTCCTACTTCGGTTAAAGTATAATCTATTTCGTTTGTTGGATATGATATTACTGTTATTGCCATTATACTATTGTTAATTCGTAAATATTAGAGTAAGCTAAACCGCCATTAATAACATCGTAACCATAAATTTGAACATCATAATCTCCTGCTACTAAAGGAAGTGTTATTGATATTATAGGAAAGTCATCATAAGTAAATAAATCTTCTACTAATACCCAGTCCGTTGATGGTTGTAGTCTGTATCGACATTGCAAGTCATCATATATACCATCCCTTGTAAAAGTTAAATTATACATTGGTGCTTCATCAACAACAATACTTGTAATTTCAAATTCAACAGGTGGATAAACTGGTTCTCCTACAAATATTGGAATATTAAAAAACCCGTTGCGAGATACTTTAAACTCCGTTCCTTGCATTAAAATATTATTTGTAGGTATGGTTGTATTTTCGCCTTCCATTCCATAAGCATAACCTTTTAACGTTAATGATGTTGTAGTTAGTTTAGGTAAAAAGTCTGTTGGGTTTGATGTTTCATATCTTACTTGTGTACGCACCCAAAGTTGATTGTTTGCATCGTATAAATTTGTAACAGTCATTGTTTGAGCTGTTAAGTTTATAAATGAAGATATTAACCTTGCTATATTAATTCTGTCATTAGCTATTGAAGCAGTTGCGTTTTGTTTTCTAATCTCGTAAATAGGTTCTGCTGGAACGGAAGTTTTTAAACCATCCCAAATAAAAACCTGCAAAGTGTAAGCTGTGCAAGTTAAACCCGATGTTGGAGATACAAATGGTATCGTTAAATAGTAAGGCGATAAGTTCTTTATCATTTCAAAGTGTATTTTAAAAATGTATCTAATTCTAAATTATATGCTTCAACTAATTGCTCAGGTAATTTGTTAAACTCGTTTTCAAATGGTTTTGTAAAAAAGTTTGTTGTTTCAATTCCTGTATGAAATATACTTGTTGAAACTGCAAATTTTACCGCTGCTCTCGATTGCATTTGTCCTTTCGCATTTCTACCTACAAAACCTTTTCTTAAAACCCAACCATCCAACGCTTTTGTTGGTGGCTTTTTGTTAGTGTATTTAAACGGACTGTTTGTAACTATTTTTGTTTTCCAACTGCTACCATCTGCTTTTGTACCTCCAACTCCTTTTACTCCTTTATCAACATAAACACCATAATCAAGCATTGTAAAAGATAATTGAAAACTATTTTTAGAAACTTTTAATTCATACTTTATAGAATCGTATAAACCTCCAGTGTCTTTTTTTTTAATCTTAGATAAATTTGACCTAGATTGTTGAACTATGTTTTTTCCAAAACTATTTAATGCAGTTTGAACACTCATTTTATTATGTGCATAAATTAATAGTTGTATTCGGAACTTCAACATCAAATGATAATATCCAACCATCCAAAGTATTTGAACGCACAAAACTGTAAATCTCTAAACTTGGGTTTTCACTTGCTGTAATATTGTTTTGCTCAAAGTCAGTATACATACTTAACCACATTCTATTTAAAATTGCTAAAGTTGTATTGTGATTATCAACTTCATTATCCTGCTCCCAAAACTTATTTGTTCTTATTTCTTTGTTAATATCTCTAATATCAAAGCAACCAACTTGAACGCTAAAATTTACAGTTGAACCGTTTGTAAAACCTGCACCAGCAATAGCAATATGAACTAAAGGAAATATGTTCATCTTATCTAAATCCAAAAGGTCAAAATCTCCTTTAGTAACTGTGTTAACTAAACTATCACTTTCAGCTAAAGATTTTATATAATAAAGTAATTCTGTGTATTGGTTCATATCTCTATTGAATTAGTGCTTTGTTTCATAACCGATGCTTTCATTTTCATTTTGTCAATCTTATGTGCTAAGAATAAATGTATTTCGTGAACATTTAACTTAACTACTTTTTTATAGTTTAATATATTTCCTTTCGCTAATTCATCAATGGTTGCGTACCATCCCCATTTGCGAAAGTAATTTGATGCTGTGTTTCCTTCGCTTGTTCCTCCTTCGTATATCTCTGGATATAGTTCAACAACTCGTTGGCTAAACTCGAAAAAAAAACCAATGCGCCATTTACAACTGACAAAGGCATTAACTTCATTACATCGCAAAGTTCCTCAGTTCCGTTGTAATCTTTAATTTTGTAATTACCAAAACCATCAGCTTCTGTAATCGGTCTGAAAAGTATTGACATTGTTTTATGTAAATCTTCAACCTCACTTGAGTACTTACCTAAGTCAAAATATTCAGCACCGCACATTTTGTCAAGGTTAGGAATAAAACCAAACTCAACTTTGTCGATAAAGAAACGTTGTTTAAATACTACGGTTTGTTCTAACGCTTTATCAATTTGCGCTATCATTTCGTTAATATCCTTAATAGATATTTGGTTTGCTATATTCATCTTAATACCTGTGAATATTGCTAACTTACGTTTATTGAATGGGTATTGTTCTAAGTCCTCACGTTTTAAGAGTTCTTGGTATTTTTGATATTGCTCTAGTGTAATATCATCGATGCTCTCTGGTAATAATACTTTCATATTATAATAACAAAAAAAAGTTATTTTTGTTACAACAATTATCGTATTGTGATACCGAATGAACTGCCTAAGTGGTAAACTACATTGTAACGAATTGCATCGATGCAGTGATTAAATTTATCCACATATAATTTACTGCCTTTATCTAGGTAAACATAGTTGTTCATTTCTTTAACAATATTTAAACTATCGTTATCAACTATAATTTCAAAGTCTTGCATTAAAGAAACACCAAATTCTATTGGTGGTTTATCACATCGAACTATATTATTTCCTTTAGCACGTAACTCATCAATCAATCTTCCTTCTGCGTTATCTCCGATTATAAGTTTACGCATTGCGTGAGTACTATTTAAAGAAGCTATCTCGCTTGTGGTTAATCTAGTTTTGCAATAATGCTCCTTAACATAAATCTTTTTTTGCTTTTTATCAATAGCAACTTCTATTAATGTAGTTGGGTCAATGCTATATCCATAATCTTGACCGAATGATGTTTGTAAGTTATCAGGATTGAAAGTTCCAATGCTCCAGTTGGTAAATACAACTCCTTCTGCTTTGTCTAACCAACCACCCAATATAACGTGTTTGTATTTCGACGGATTGCTTGTTTTAATGCGTTCTATTTGATTAATAAAACTTTCAGATAGGTTTTCTTTATTATCTAAATATGTAGTGTGAATGTACGTTGTATCTTTGCTTGTTGCATTACTTCCTTCCTGCATTCCTCTGCTTTCAAAAAAACGATTGTAAATAAAATGTTCTTTTGTTGCAGGATTTAGAATTAAGATAATACGGTTTTGAATTGTTTGATGTCGAATAGATAAATCAATTTTGTCAAATATATCTTCGTCAATTAGTTCTTCTGCTTCATCTAACACCCAAGTTGTAACACCAGCTAAAGATTTAAGATTTGCAGTTTGTGTTCCACTTCCTGTTTTAATTCCTTTAAATAAAATCTTTGAACCCGTTGTTAGATTTATAATTTCATCTTTAGTAATATAAAAATCATTTTGTAATTGCGCTGTTTCAATCTTATCTATAAACTCAGGAATAATTGAAATGTGAGCAGAAGTTAAAGTATAACGAGTAAACAAAATAGTGTGTCCGCTTTCGTATGTAAGTAAAAGTAAAAAGAGGTTAACGGAATAAGATTTACCGCTACCTCTCCCACCCGATACAATATAATATCTGCTGTCGCTGCCTAATGCTTTATATTTATTCTTTACTATTATCAAACTTGAATAGTTCTTTTATATCAAAGCTGTTAAGATTGTGCGTTGTTTCAACTGTTTCTTTTGGTTTGCCATAAGTGTACTCTATAATTAATTTAGAAGCACTTATTTTATCTGCTGGTCTTGCATCTTTATCTTTAACTATATTAACTAAACAATTAATTGCGTGAATAGAATGAGGTTTCATTAAATCTCTAATTCTATTTTCTTCATCCTTTGATTTTCTTCCGTTTCCTGCTATTGCTCCTCCTTTTCCTGCCATCGTTTTTGTTTTGTTTAAACAATTATTTGCAAACTACTTTTGCTGTGTTATAATTCATATTGCTAACTGGAAAATAATATCCATATACATCATTTAAACAATCAAACTTTGTAGGTTCTGAAAATATAAAAGTGTAAACTAATGAGCCACCACCAACAGGAGGCACTGCTCTATAATATTCTGTTCTGCAATCGCATTCTCCTGCTGCTCTTACTTTTTCCTCAGCTGAACAACTTAATAGTAATGCTACAATCGGTAATAAGATTAATTTTTTCATAGTGTTTTAATATTCGTTATAAACTTTGTCTAATTTATCAATCATTGAAATTAAAGGTGCTGGACTACAACCTGAGCAAGGAACGTAAACTTGTCTACTAAATACAGAAGCATACAACTCGCAAATATATTTAACTTGTTCTGCTGAAAGTCTTATAGTTCTAACTTCAATAAAGTCTTTCCATTGATTATATTCTAACTCTGTCAAACATCGTGCCTTTAATCGATAAGCGAATAAAACGTTTAACTTTTGTTTGCGTTCATCACATCCGCAGTCTTGACCGTCTACAAATATTTCAATTAACTTTTTAACTCCAGTTGCTGTTGCAACCTTTTCAATAGTATCTCCTAAGCCTTCTGATTTTCTTCTTGCCATTTAGTTTGTGCTTTAATTAATATTCTTCTAACAAATTGATAGTTTACGTTTAGATCCCTTTGTATTTCGTGAAATGATTTGTCGTAAGTCATTTCGATTACATCCCTTTCATACCATTTTAATCTACCTATGAAATTAATTTCTTTATCGTTTAATTCAAAAGTGGTTAACATATCTTTAAAATCGTAATCATCAATATTGATTGTTAAACTTTCCTTTTTAAGATGATTAAGAAATATGTTCTTAATTGTAATTATTACATAAAAATCGTTTATCTCTTTTGTACACTCCGATAATTTAATATACATATCTTGTACTAAATCATCTGCTAATGTTTTGTCTTTGCAAATATTAAAAGCTACCCTTCTCCAAAAATCATCTTTTTTACAAAGTAGTTCTAACATCTTAATTAAATCCTAAAGTTTTTAATGCCAAAACACTTTTGATATGCTCAAATAAACTTTCGCTATATTCTAACTCATAAATTTGTCCGCTTAAAATAACACCGAGATAACCATCCTCGTTTACAAATACTCCTTGCGCTTGGTTTTCATCAAAATGGAAGTCAGTTAAATACTCATCTTCATCTGTCAATCCGTACATAAGTAACTTTGCAACTACCATAATTGTATTATTTATAACAAACGTACAAATAAAAATACTAATAATGCTTACTTTATTCAATTATTTTTTTATATTTGTTGCTCATAGTTTTAAGTTTAGTTTAGTTCATTAAATGCTCGGTAGAAATATCGGGCATTTTTTGTCTTGCAACCCCTTTAAAATAAGGGAAAGTAAAAATAAATTGAAAATAAACTTGAAAAAGTTTGCACAATCAAAATATGGTTGTATATTTGTACTCAGATAACAACAAATAAAAAAACAAATTATGAAAACTACATTTACATCACAAGATTTTAATATGATTAACGATTTAAAAGAATTTGCAAAAGCAATTAAATTTCAAATAACTAATGAAAATGATTTACAAGTTTTATTAAAAAAATGGGTTAATCATAGAGTTAATTTAACTTCAGGACAAATGGATACAATGTTTAATAATTATCTAACTTTAAAACAACTTTAATATGAAACACTTTCTACAACACAAGAAACCGCAATTAACATTTGCATTTATTATTTTAATTTATTTTATAACACAAATAGCAAGAATATGAAAACAGCAATGCAAGAACTATTTAGCCAATTAGAAATTGAGCATCCAAATTTATTTAATACAAATACTTTGGAAGGTAGGAAGTTTATAAATGATTATTATAAATTTTTTGAATTAGAAAAAAAACAAATTATTAATGCTTGGGAATTAGAGGGAGATGAATATGTTAGAAATGGTAAAGATTATTATGACGTAACTTTTGGAATAAAATAATTATGAAAAAATCACACGGAGGCGCAAACAGAAATCAAGGTCGTAAATCGCCATTTGCAGAACTAACTAAAACAACTACTTTTCGTATTCCTATTTCACAGATTGATAATGTTAAAAGAATAGTGAAAGAGTATCTTCAACAATTTAAAAAACAATAATTTATAATCAATATAAACAACGCTTAAAAGTAAAATAAATTTTTTTATTCAATTCAATACCTTTAAATTTGTTTAACTAATTAAAAATAAACACTATGACAAAATTCAAAAACAACCCAGCAGACGAACATGATTTGCAAGGCGATTTTATTCCAACAGGTTTAACCGCTTGTTTAGATTACTACAAAGATTTTGATGATTGCGATTATTTAGAAAACGCAATTTACGAAAATGATATTAAAATATCAAAAGCACTTGATGAAATACAATATTTGATTGACTACGCCAGAGTTGGTCATAATGATTTTTTAGCAAACAAACTTATAAACTTAAAAAACACTTTGAAATAATGAAAAAAGGAACACAAGTAATGCTCAACATTAATTCCTGCATTGGGGATTTAATATTCTCTAAACTATCGGATGAGAATTGGAAACTAAATGACAACCCTATCGATATGGTTGGAACTATTTACAAAATAGGAAATCACAAAATGAACTCTTTACCTGTATTGGTAATGTGGGCAAATGGTTTAACTAACTCTTATGAGTATAAAAATCTAATTGAATTATGACACCACAAGATAAAAAGGAATTGAATTTTATACTAACAACAGCCAAAGAAATTGCAATAGCAATGGCAATAATACTAACAATTTTATACATAACTCTTAAACTTTTAAAACTATGAACGATTTACTAAAATTTCAAGCAGAACAAATACTAGCATTACAAACTCGTAATAATTATTTGGAAAACGAAATAATACAAGCTAAAAAAATACTTCAAGACATTGTAAATGATTGGGAAGTTTTTAATGCAGAAGAAGTACAACCAAACGTACTCGATGCAATGTTTAATAACCCAATGGAGCAACTTGATAACTTACTAAAATAATTATAAACTATGAAAAACATTGCAACCGCTTTAGTAAAAGCACAATCAGAAATGAGCAACCCAAAGAAAGGTAATACAAACCCTTTTTTTAAATCAAAATACGCTGATTTAAACGCAGTTCGTGAAGCAGTAATACCAATACTTAACGAGAACGGAATTAGTGTACTACAACCGCTTGTTCACGTTGATGGTAAAAACTTTGTAAATACTATTTTACTTCACGAAAGTGGCGAAATGATGGAAAGTTTTACTGAAATCATTTACAACAAACAAAACGATGCACAAGCGCAAGGTAGCGGAATAACTTATGCTCGTAGGTACGGTTTACAATCATTTGTTTGCGTTGGAGCAGATGATGATGATGGTAATAAAGCAAGTCAACCCGCTAAACAATTAGTTGTAATTGATATTGAAAGAGAATTAAGAAAATGCGATACTATTGAAAGTTTGGCATTTTTATACAAAGGACTTCCTGTAAGTGAGCAAAATAAATACAAAGCAGTTGTAACAGAACTAAAAGAAAAATTAACCTTAATACCAGCGTAACAATGGGACAAACTAGCGAAATGCACATAGCATTAAGAGCCGAAGAAATGGCAACAATGTACGAACCAACTTTTACTAAAAAAGAGGCAATACGAACTGGAGTTGAATTGGTAAATAATTTACTCGAAAGTGGAGCAGTAGACAAAATGCAATTTATGGCTAACCTATGTCGATTAAAAGAAGTTGTAAACTCTGCTGATACTGAAATGCGTAAACATTTACCACAAGAAAAAACAAATGTTTGGGGAGTTGAATTTACACCAGTGAACGGAGGTAATACAATTAACTATGCAGACGATGAAATTTACCAACAGTTAAAAGCTGATTTGGATGCAAGAGCCGATTTATTAAAGTTAGCGCAATCACAAACGATAATTGATGCTTATGGTAACGATGTGCCAACAGTATCTACAACACCAAGAAAATCATCGATAACAATTAAATTTTAAAACAATTAAAAATGGAAGTAGTAGGAAAAATTAAAATGATTGATGTCACTAAAGAAGTAGGCACAAGTGGGTTTAAAAAACGTGATGTAGTAGTTACGACAGATGAGAAATATCCACAAGATATTTTAGTACAATTTGTGCAAGATGCTTGTGATTTATTGAATGGTTTTAAAGTTGGCGAAAGCGTTACAATCGGTATCAATTTGAAAGGTAGAGAATGGATGAACCCAAAAGCAGAGTTGGTTTACTTTAATACTATTCAAGGTTGGAATATTAAGAGAGATACTAACGGAATAGATGCTACAAAAGTTCCAAACGCTTCGGAGTTTGAACTTGCAGGAAATGCTGGAAGTGACGAAAGCGACGATTTACCATTTTAATCTAAAGTAAAATGAAAATAGAAGTAACAACCTCAATATCTAACGGAATATTTAATCGTAATAGAAACACCGTTTTAAACGCAATAAAATCATTCGAGGGTAAAGAGGTTGTTATAACTATTGATAAGGTTAAAAAGCAACGTAGCATACAACAAAACAGATACTATTGGGGATTGCTAGTTCCTTTAATGCAACAAGGTGCTAAAGATACTTGGGGAGAAACTTGGAGCATTGATAAAGCACATAAACACCTTTCAAAACTATTTGTATTTCACGAAAGCGTAAATGAAAAAAACGGTTTAATTACTCAAACACCAAAATCAACAACGGAATTAACAACAACGGATTGGGAAGTTTATACAACTGAAATTAGAATTTATCTATTGCAAGATTTTGATATTAACGCACCCGAACCTAACGAAGATTTAACTTTAAAATTATGACAGTAGATGTTTACGCTTTTCACAAAAAAGGATTGAAACCAACGATTAAAAAAACTATGTCATTTGGTGAATTTCATAAGTTAAAAAGCAAAGATTATTATTTTCGAGCATATCAAGTTAATTTTAATGTAACAATTTTATGATTAAAGAAAAAGCCTGTAAAGGAATTGGAGTTGCAATCGGTTTTGGTTGTGGTAAAATTATAAATGTAGCATTTAGAAAATACGGACTTTGCACAAGTTGCTACCCGACATTCTTATTTACTTCCGATAATGGCAAAGTAATAATGCATAAAGCTATTAATAAGGTTCAGAAACCACGTTTAGACTTTGAGCAAAAGCAAGTAGAGAAAACAGAATTAACTCGCTTAAAACTAATGTTAAACAGCACTAAAACAAAAGTTCACGCTTACGTTAGAAATAGAGATATAGGATTGAATTGTATTTCGTGTAACACCCCTTATTCAGATGATTTTCAAGCAGGACATTTTTATCCAGCAGGAAACTTTGAAACTCTAAAATTTCACTTGGATAATATCAACGGTCAATGTGTACAATGCAATCTATTTAAAGACGGTAACTTTGAAAATTACTCTTTAAATTTACCTAAACGAATTGGTTTAGAACGTTACCAAAAATTGGTACAATTAGCAGAAATAGACAAACAGTTTCAAAAGGTTTGGACTGTTGAAAAATTAAAAGAAATACAAAAACTATTAAAATGAAAACGATATTTGAATTAGAAGATGAAATAGGAATGTGCAAAAACAGAATTAAATACATTATTAAATTAATGGGTATTTTACCAGCAGGAAAATTAAAAAAAGAATTTTTGTATAATCAATATCAAATTGAACTTATAAAAGAAAATAATTTTTTAAATTATGAAAAGAATATTGTACTTGAAAGTAAAATGAATAGAAAATAAATGTATAAATATTAATTATATTTATATATTTGCACAAGACAAGTAAGGCGGTCTAAACTAAAACATTATAATTCCCTCGCCTTTGTTTGCCTTACAGCATCGGTGGGGGTTTTAAATTTTATAAAATGGAAAGAATTTATCACAGGTACGAATTTTGGGAATGTTACAAAAATGGATTTTTTAGGAATGTTTCAGGACAAGAAAAAAAACAACTTTCTAAAAAAGTTATAGAATTATTTAATAATTCTGAACTAACAGAAAAATATATGAATAAAGTTATTGAAGAATGGTTTTATTCTTGTGAACATAATTTAACAAATATAGCTTTAAATAGAGTTGCTTGGTTAGGTCAATCATCTTGTTGTTTATATGCAAAAATTCCTTACTCTGTTACAATGGAAAATTGGAGGTTTGTAGATGAACAAAAAAGAAATATAGCTTGTGAAATAGCTGAAAAAATAATTAAAAAATATGAAACTAAAAACAAACAATTATGCCTAAACATTATTTAAATCAAAACGTTTATGATGCAAGTATTGAAAGAATAAATTACACTTTTGATAATTTTGAAAAAATATATCTTTCATTTTCAGCTGGTAAAGATAGCACTGTAATGCTTCATTTAGTAATGGATGAAGCTATAAAAAGAAATACAAAAATAGGGTTAATGATTGTAGATTTAGAAGGTCAATATAAACTTACAATAGACCATATGAAAGAATGTATAGAAATGTATAAAGAACATTTAGATGTATATTGGATTTGTTTACCTATACATTTAAGAAATGCAGTTTCTGTTTTTAAACCTTTTTGGAAATGTTGGGATAAAGAAGTAAAAAGCGACTGGATAAGAGAAGTTCCAAAATTAGGAATTACAGATGAAAGTTATTTCCCTTTTTTTCGTGATGGAATGGAGTTTGAAGAATTTGTTCCTGAATTTGGAGAATGGTATTCAAAAGGTAAAACTTGTGCTTGTTTAGTTGGTATTAGAGCAGACGAAAGTTTAAATAGATTTAGAACTATTGCAAGTGATAAAAAGATAACTTTTAATCAAAAACAATGGACTACTAAAGTTACTGATAATGTTTTTAATGTTTATCCTATTTATGATTGGAAAACAGAAGATATTTGGATTTATCACGGTAAAAATAAACATAAAAGACACAACCACTTATACGACCTTATGCAAAAATCAGGGCTTTCTATTCATTTGCAAAGAATATGCCAACCTTATGGAGACGACCAAAGAAGAGGTTTGTATTTATTTCATTTAATTGAACCTGAAACTTGGGCAAAAGTAGTAGCTAGAGTTGAAGGTGCTAATAGTGGTGCTTTATACGTTCAAGATACTGGAAATATAAATGGTTATGGAAAGATTACAAAACCAATGCATCATACTTGGAAATCTTTTTCAGAATTAATATTGAACACTTTACCACAAGTTACTTCTGAACACTATAAAAATAAAGTTTACACTTTTATAAAGTGGTGGGAAGAAAGAGGTTATTTAGATGGACTGCCTGATGAAGCACCAAGTATTTTAGAAAGTGAAAGAGTTGCTCCAAGTTGGAGACGAATATGTAAATCACTATTAAGAAATGATTATTGGTGTAAAGGTTTAGGATTTACTCAACATAAAACAGATGCTTATAATAAATATTTAAAACTAAAAAAAGAACAAAGAGAAATAAATAACTTTAAACTATAAAACTATGACAACTAAAATTATTGAATTAATCAACGAATTAAAATCTCTAGACATTGAAAGCAAAGTAAATGCGTTAAATGAGATTAAAATAGCAATGCACGAAATAAGTCCTATGAAAACAGAACCAGTTGATTGTGTTTTGTGGGTTAAAAACGATACAGTACACGCAAATGATTACAATCCAAATAGCGTTGCACCTCCTGAAATGGAATTATTAAGACTTTCAATTTCAGCTGACGGATATACTCAACCTATTGTGTCAATGTTAGAAGAAAATGGAAATACTAGAGAAGTTATAGATGGATTTCACAGAAATAGAGTTGGTAAAGAATGTGCTGAAATACAAAACAGGGTTCACGGATATTTACCAGTAGTTACAATTAATGAAGATAGAACTAAAATTAACGATAGAGTTGCTTCAACTATTAGACATAATAGAGCAAGAGGAAAACATAAAATAGAAGCTATGAGCGATATTGTTATTGACCTTAAAAAACGTAATTGGAGTGATGAAAAAATATCTAAAAATTTAGGTATGGATAAAGATGAGGTTTTAAGACTTTGTCAAATTGGAGGATTAATTGAATTATTTTCAGATAAAGAGTTTAGCCAGTCTTGGGAAGCTGAAATGTATGAAAATGGAAATGAAATATAGTTTAGATAAAAGTGTGGTTTTCGATAGTGTTAACCACACTTATATTAAAAATGGCAAAAAATTAACTTCTGTAACACAATTTATAAGCAATTTTAAAAATAAATTTGATAGCGATTATTGGAGTAAAAAAATAGCATTAAAAGAAAATAAAACACAAGATGAAATTTTAAAGCAATGGAGCAATAAAGCAAAAAAATCTTGTGAAATAGGAACTGCAATACATAAAATATTTGAAGAATATATCAATGGAAATTTTGCTGTTTTAAATAATGAAATAGTAATTGATTTTATAGATTTAGACGTTAATTATATTTTAGATTTTATGCCTAAATCAAAAGTTTCAATTCAATTTATAAAAGATTATTTTATTACAAAAAGATTAATTCCAGTCTATACTGAATTTATTGTTTACAATGATTTTTTAGCTGGTCAAGTTGATTTAATATGTAAAGATAAAGAAGATAATTTTTATATTTTAGATTTTAAAACAAATGAAAAAATAGAAATAAATCACTATAATAAATATTTAAATGGAGTTTTAAAAGAAATTCCTGATAGTACATTTTATCATTATTCTTTGCAATTAAGTATTTATAAACAAATGTTTAAAAAAGAAGTTAAAGGACTTTATTTAATTCATATAACACAAGAAAAATACAATTTTATTGAATGTGTTGATGTTTTTAAACATTTTAAATTAGATTTCAAATCTCTTATAAATTTACCAAAATAAAATTAGTATTTATTAAAAGTAATTTATATATTTGATGTGTTGAAGCACTACCAACAGGAAAGCATTGAGGCAATAGCCTTAACCGACAAACCCTAATTTGATAGTAGTGCATCATTTTAGGGTTTTGTCATTTTAAAAAATAAAATTATGAACAAGCTAACAAAAAGAAAAGGATTTAATTTCTTCCGTTCTTATTTCGATGTTTACAATGAACTCAAAAATAACGAGGATAAGGTAGCCTTTATTGATGCTTTACTAGATAGACAATTTATGGGAATTAAGCCAACAAACCTTAAAGGAATGGCTAAATTTGCATACATAAGTCAGACAAATAGTATTGATAGTCAAGTTAAAGGTTACG